>Ga0310810_10005138_pt1 | contig 14577 bp, 17 predicted proteins | sample NCmetagenome_FD_207641 | JGI IMG/M metagenome (GOLD analysis project Ga0310810, IMG submission 207641) | Soil microbial communities from experimental microcosm in Duke University, North Carolina, United States - NC | ecosystem: Engineered > Artificial ecosystem > Soil microcosm > Unclassified ... | reverse complement strand
CACCTCAAAGTCGGAAACGGCTCCGCTGATCTGAGATTTGCACGGGACTCGGAGGATAAGATTTCAGTCGAGGTTCTTCACGTTAAAGGAAAGCTAGACGTCATCATAGAGGGTTAAAGCCAACTCAGCGAACCAGCAAAGCGTCGCAGCATGAGCGACTTGTTTTTTTGATGTTCGTTTTTCGCTATGAGAAACGGCTCCATACCGCCGGGCTGGAGTTACAATCCTTCGCGCTGCATAGAGCGTCTGATCCTCGTTTTACTGGCGCTCGCGGGATTCGGCATCGCGCTCTACTTGTCGCTTTATCAGTGGGCGGTTTTCTCGACCGTCTGGGAACCGTTTTTCGGCGCGGGGAGCCAAAACGTTCTTCACTCTCAACTGCTGCATGCTCTGCCGGTTCCGGACTCCGCGCTCGGCGCGCTGGGCTATTTGATCGAAGCTGTGTTGGGCGGGGCTGGCGGCAACGAACGGTGGCGCGCGCAACCATGGCTCGTCATCTTCTACGGCTTGACGGTTGCCTCGCTTGCGCTTGTGAGCATCCTGCTAGTGATTTTTCAATCTGCGTTTTTGAATGCTTGGTGCACGCTGTGCCTGGCTTCCGCGGCTATTTCGATAAACCTTGTTGGACCTGTGATGGATGAAGTCCTGGCCAGCTTGCAACATCTTAAACGAGAGTTCACGCGGGGGGACTTTCTTTGGCGCGCATTCTGGGGATTGAAACCAAATGTTGCCGCGAATCATTAACCTCATTTTGGGTCTGTGGCTCATGGCGGCGCCGGCCGTTCTTGGGTACGTCGGCGCGGCTCGTACGAATGATCGCATCGCCGGGCCCCTCGCGGCGAGCTGCGCGTTGATTGCAGCGTGGGAAATCACCCGCGCGCTTCGGATCGTAAATGCGATGATTGGAATCTGGCTGCTGATTGCGCCGTGGTTGCTCGCTTTCAGCGGCATCAATGTCGCCAACAGCACACTGGTCGGACTCATGCTCCTAGGTTGCTCGTTGACGCGTGGGCACATCCGGCATTCTTTCGGTGGCGGCTGGAAGTCATTGTGGGAATCGCGCCGTCGCCGCTCGCAAACAAATGCCGAATGAGCTAACTATGCTGCCCGGCCCTTCTCCATTCAATCTAGGTTCTTCCCATGCGGCGGCCACCTCTCACCTGTTCATTATTCGGCTGGACCTTCGCGCCCACAATTCTGCTGATAATAATTTTTGGGCTGACCTTGAACACGATTTCAGCAGTGGATCGTCCGCACCCGCGGCACAAGGTCGATAACACCCACCGCAATGCGAAAGGTTGATTTCGAATGTGCGGGGCGTCAATTCACTCCTTAGAAAACGGATGGAGAGACCTCGGTCACTTCAGGCAGAGGCTCTCCTGTCGCGACAGAGCGGCAGATTCGTTACTGCAAATGGAACGAGCGTGAATATTCGCGGTCATCATGCGGAAGACGCTGAGGATGATATTTTCGACCTGTGGGATGCAATCCGGCGCGCCTTTGCGGAATTTTTGACCATTCCAACCTGTATCATCGTCTTATTTCTCTTAACCGCAGCCGGCTCTTACATTCTTGATCAGACTGAGATCAGCGCATTTCATGCGCTGAGAGGCATTCTCAAGAGACACGTCTTTGCCGGTTCGAAAGCGACCAGCGATTTGCTCGGCACAATCGCCGGCGGCATTATTACTGTTACATCGATCATCATCTCATTGCTGTTGGTGGCGCTGCAGCAGTCGGCCGCTTCTCTCACCCATGAGGTTTTCGATCAGTTCCTGCGCCGGCGGATCAATCAATTCTACTTCGGGTTCTTTGTCGGGTTGGCGCTTTTCGCGCTCGTGACTCTGGCGACGGTAACCGAGTCCTTCAATCCCGTGTTTGGGGCAACTCTGGCATTTCTGCTCACGATCATGGCGCTCTATCTTCTCATCGTACTGTTGTACACAACCATCAACCAGATGCGGCCGGCCGTGATCATCGAGGCCATACGCAATCATACCTTGACTGCGCGGCAAGCCCTGCGTCCTTTGATGTGCAAGACGCGCCGATCATCTCGTTCTAACGGCGCCAGCCGTCTCCCAGTGAAGGCGAGGCGGCATGGGTTTGTGACGCGCATAAATGTCGATGCCGTGGGGACGGCAGTCCAGAACATAGGAAATGATGTCGAAGTCATCCTGCTGGTCTCAGTCGGTTCTTACGTCGCTTTTGAGGACGTCATTGCGGAGATCAAGGCGGGAAGCATCGAGGAGGCGGCGAAATTGGAAAAGTCCGTGCAAGATGCGGTGCATTGTGAGAGCCAGCGCGACATCGTCGCTGACCCGGCTTACGGCATTGAGCAAATGGAGATGATTGCCTGGACAGCGATTTCGCCGCAAAATCCAATCCGGCTCCGGGACTGCTAATCATTCGATCTCTTAGAGACGTGATGGCGCATTGGTCGGTAGAAAAATATGAGATGCCGAAAAACAAACTTATCCGATAGTCTATACGGATGACGTTTTTTCGCGGCTGATGGACGCCTTCGAGCCCTTGGCGGTTGTAGCGTCCGAATCGATGCAGCACCAAAGTTTCGCCGAAGTCGTCCGTACTTTTGCGGTTATGTTCGACCGCCTGCCGCTGGATCAGCAGCGCCGCGCCGAGGATGTCATCTTGCGTATCATCTCTGGGCTCGGTGATTTCGTTCTGACCGCGGAACTGAACTCGACTCTCTCTGGCCTGGTTTGCGCGCTCAACCAGTCTGCTCGGGTGAGCGCAGCGGCCGCGGTCCAGGCTGCGCAAGAACGGTTGCAGTTGTCGGTCGGCAAACTCCACTCGCGCGCCACACGATCGCAGGCACCAAAGGCAATAAATTTCCAAGAGCACTGAACGCCATGGCCGAATCGAAAAGAGCGATCTACGCAGCGATCGGCGGCAATTTTGCCATCGCCGTCACCAAGTTTAGCGCAGGGGCATTTAGCGGCGGCTCGGCAATGCTCACGGAAGGAATTCACTCGCTCGTCGATACGGGCAACGGCGGACTACTATTGCTCGGAATACATAAGAGCAAGAAACCGACGGATACAGGTCATTCCTTCGGCTACGGAAAGGAGTTGTATTTTTGGACACTGATCGCGGCGATGCTGATCTTCGGCGTCGGCATCAGCATCTATGAGGGGATCTTGCATCTGCTCGATCCGAGCCCGAAGACATGCGAAGATTTTATGAGTTTGTGAGCCGCTAACAGATTGATCATGGCTATGCGATCGACGAACATAATTTGCGGGAAATAATTAAGCACAAGGCTGCAGACAAAAATTTGTCAGTATGACAACCCTTGATGGGGACTTTTATCCTAGCTACGTGAGGATTGAACGTGCACAACCTTGGAACCGGACTGCTCGCCAACAAAGCTCCCCGGCAACGTTTCTCCCTTAGCTGCGAATCAGTTTTGTGGTAAGACCCAAACCTAACGGAGCTATGATTCTCTTTCAATCAGGCTTTGGAGCGCTTGGACCACCTCATCGGGCCTGTAGGGCTTCGACAGGAAATATTTGACTCCGGCCCGATCGATCTCCGACTTCACCTCCGGCTCTAAATAGCCGCTGGCGATAACCACTTTCGCATCCGGATTTTCATTTATGATGTGACGCAACACTTCCCGGCCGGTCATTTTTGGCAGACCTAAATCGAGCAGGACAACATCGATGGCCTTCTTGCTGTGCTGATAAGTCTCAACCGCTGTCTCGCCGTCGGATGCCGTCAAGATTTTATATCCGTGTCGCTCGAGAACCCTGCACAAAAGCTTCATCATATTCCGTTCGTCTTCCACCACGAGTATTGTCCCACGCCCATTCGTGCCTTCGGTCGTTTCGAAGCTCGCTTTTATGATCTGATTCGTGGCCGGCGTTTCCCCCAAAAGACGGAGCGGAAAATACAACTTAAAAGATGTGCCAGATCCTGGGTTGCTTTCAAGGTCAATAAAGCCCTTGTGACTTTCCACGATCCCATAGACGACCGAGAGCCCCAATCCTGTTCCGTGACCGATGCCCTTGGTCGTGAAGAATGGCTCGAAAATCCGCTTTTGAATCCCTTCATCCATTCCTATTCCCGTATCATTCACCTCAAGGCAAACGTAGCGCCTGTCTCTGGTCTCGCCTAAGTGTTGCAAGTTTGCGCCATCTATTGATTGGGTTCTAAAGTTCAGTCGCCCGCCATTGGGCATGGCATCGCGGGAATTTACACAAAGATTTAGCAGCGCCTGCTCGATTTGATTTTTGTCGCCTGTGATCGGCGGAAGGTTGGCCTCCAGCGCAGAACTAAACTCGATTATCTTGGGAAAAGTTTGCGTCAGCAAGCGGATCAGTTCGGTGATCAGGCCATTAATATCTACCGCTTCAACTTTGGTGCTGCTTTTGCGGGCCAGGGTCAATAGCTGTTGGACGAGCGTAGATCCACGTTGCACAGTCTCGTTAATTATCGTGAGGCTTTCATCAATCTCTCGATTGTGAGAACCATATCCGTTTAGTATGAAAGCATATCCCTGGATGATACCGAGAATATTGTTGAAATCGTGCGCGATGCCGCCTGCGAGCGTGCCGATGCTTTCCATTTTTTGTGCCTGCAGCAATTGGTCGTGAAGCTTCTTTCTCTCTTCCATATCGCGCAAAAGGGCCGTGTTGGCTTGCTGCAAGTCTCTCGTTCGTTCACCGACGGTGTCTTCTAGCCTCTCCTGGGCCCGCTTCTGATCGTCGCAATCGATGCACGTGCCCACCCACTCCCGCACACTGTCGTCCGCGTTTAGCAGCGGCCTGGCCCTGGCCATGAAGTAACGCCAGTGTTGCGTCGGCGCATGCCAGAGCCGCCCATCGGACTGAAAGAGCGCGCGTCTTAGGCAAGCCTCGTTCCAAATTTCTTTAAAGCGCTCGCGGTCCTCGGGATGAAGAGCGTCGATCCACCCTAGGCGACGATGTTGTTCCCATGATTGACCAGTGTAAGCTTCCCACGCAGCCTGCGGAGTGATGAAGTGGCCTTCCGGATCCGTTCTCCAGGTCACATCGGTTACGACTGAAACCAGTGTTCGGAAACGCTCTTCGCTCTCGTGCAATCCCTCTGCCGCTCGCTCGCGCTCGGCGATTTCTACGCGAAGCCGGTCGTTGAGCTTCTCCGCTACCTCCGTGAGTTCATGCTGATGCACCGAAGAGATTAGCAACTTCTCGTTCATTGCGTTCGTCTGCTGATGGAATAGGGTGGTCTCGGTGACTTGCATCACGATGCCCACCGATCGTTGGTTGCCATCCAGGACTGGCCAGATAGCATAAGACCAATAGGCGGGATGCGTTCCAGGATGTTCCGATTCGGTGTGAGTTTCAGCTTCCGTTGTGCGGTAAACCCGATCTAATACCTCCAGACATCGGTCTCCTTCCTGGACAATTTCGGCAATGGGTTTTCCCATCAATCTCTTTCTGACTTTGTCGACCAGACGGCAAAAGGCGGGATTGACATAGCGGATGACGTGCCCAGCCCCCTCCAACTCGGCCATCGGCACCGGCGCGCGCTCCATGAGGGAGTGGCAGAGTTCCGGCAGAACGGCTGCCGGCAGACTTCCTTTCGCTTTTGGTTTCATTTCAAAGGCTCCTCGATCGGCCACGATGTTTTCCAGTACGCGGGAATCCCGGTGATCAGCGCGCGGTACTCGTTCAGGCGCCTGTCGGTCAGCATCACGCCCTTTCGGGTGATTTCATATTCACGGATGTCTTTGCTGTGCTGGCTGTCGCGCATTTTGATGACAGTGACGATGCGGCGCAGCACCCCGTCGATATCGACGTAACGCAGCCGGATAATGTCATCGGCGAGAAACGAAACCATGTACTGGCTGAAGCGAAACTCCGTGAAGTTCTCATCCAACTCCACCGTGTTCAGCACGGTAACCCCGGCACCCGTCACGGAGGCCATCATCCGGTAGAGCGATTCGCGAAAGTCGGTGCGGAAGCCGGGCGCGAGCGCCATCTCGAAACCGACCAGTGAATCGATGACCAGTCGCTTGGCATCGATCTCTTTGACGGCATCGAGGATCGCTTGCAGGCTTTCATCCACGGAGAGGTCCAGCGGGCGCAGATAGAGGATTTTAAGTTTTCCTTGGCGCTCCGCCTTTGCCAGGTCATGTCCCAGATTCTTCGCTCGCCGCTTGACGTCTTCCGGTCGTTCCTCGAACACCGCCATGATGCCCCGGTCGCCGCGCCGAAGGCCTTCGGTAATGAAATGCGATCCAAATACCGATTTCCCCGTGCCGGAAGCCCCCGCCACCAACACACTATCGCCAATGGGAATGCCACCGCCCAGCATTTTGTCCACTTCCGGAACTCCGATGGAAAGGCGCGGACGTCTGATGGGCCGGGCCTTTCGCTCGCTCAACCCCAGCGTGCGCGAGAAGGTTTGCAGGCCATCCTCCGTAATACGGAACGTGTGCAATCCCGGCACGGACGCCTGGCCGCGCAGCTTTAAGATCTGCAGCTTACGCACGACCGAATTGCGTTCGGTCACTTGCGAAAGCCAGATCAAGCCGTCGGCCACGGTGAACACCGGGTTTTCTTGCACTTCTGCCTCAACATATTCGCCGATAAGAAAGGTCGTAGCCTCCCAACTGGTCAATTGCAGGGCCAATTGCTGTACGAAGAATTGCACCTCCATCTCGGTGAGCTCCGCTCTCTTTCGCAACGCGGTGCGAAAGGAATCGACCACCACGATGGCGGGATTGGCCGCCTCCACTTCTTTAACGATCGCCTCCAGCACCACGCTCAAATCATGGTCCAGGACAATCTGGCTCAAGTTGATAAAGCGGATCGCACCGTTCAACTTGGCCGGATCGAAGAACGTGTATTGCTGCTGGTAGCGCAGCATCTTGATGGCGGACTCGCCGAGAATGGTGAAGTAGAGCCCCGGACGTTGCTCAGTGGCATTCGCGAACACGAACTGATGCGCCATCGTCGTCTTGCCGCAGCCGGGCCCGCCCGCGACGATGTTAAAAGAAAATTCCGGGAGGCCGCCGCCCATAATCGCGTCGAGCCCGGGAATGCCGGTGGGCAAATTGCGGATGATGACCTTGCTCGGCTTGGTGGCGGCTCTTCCCCGCCGTTGTTGTCCCGTTGTTTGATTTTTTTGTGCCATGGGTTGTCCTTCGTTTAAGCATTCATATCGTCAAATGGGGCATCGGGCCACGACTCCTGCACCAAGCGCAACGTCAGCTCTTCGCCGATGAAAGTAACAAGCAACCCGATCAACTGAGCAATGAGAACGACCTCCCCTTCGGCGATCTCAGTCTCGGAAAGTTGCGCCTGCGCTTCCTCTAAGCCCTCTAGAGATCCATCCGCTTTGACCTGGATTGCCTTCATCCAGCGAGCTTCGTCATTGGTTAACGCCAGAGCGCGGGAAAGGAGTGAGCGAAAACCGGCCACTCCGGCGAGTCGGGAGAGAGGCTGGCGCAGTTTTTCACACACACGGAAGGCCGCCGACTTCTGAGCGCCAGCGGATTTGGTCGCAGCGGTCTCGTGAACCACGAGCCGGCGGGCAAAACCTTTTAGCCTTGGAGGGACGCTATTTGGCATGCAGGAACCCGCGGCTATTCTTCTTCCGTGATCGCTTTAGCGAATTGTTCCGTTTCCTAGCTTAACATATCGGGCCAGGCTTGAGCGGGAAATCCAACCAGCCCGCGGCCATCGCGCCGCGCGATGACTGCAGCATAGGCACAAAAACCCGACGCTTCTCCGAACGCTTTCTGCGTCTCGACTCGGAGAGCTTGATCGGTCGCGTTGGGTCAAGAAACTTTGTGCGAGTTTTCCATCTCACGCAACGCGGCCCTCGTTAGGTAACATGGCGCGTCGCTGGATTTGCGGGGGATGCGGCTGACGGCGTCGACCCCCTAGAGTACTGTCCAGGAGGACGCAGTTAACACCGATGTGTCGCGCGGACTTCGTCTGCTGTTCGGTACTGCCTAGTTGCACGAATCCCTCTTCGCCCTTCGCCGTCCGCGGGAGGGAAACGGCGCTTTGTCAGAGGGATGCTTGTCCATGAGATCCTCCCGGATGAATCAAGCTTCTTATGAACGGGCGCAACCGCCTCATCAAAGACTAGTACAAGATCTGAAGACTTATCAAAGGCCGGTCCCTTGTCAATGGGTGGTTTTACGTTAGCCCGGCATTATCGCCGAGTGGACATTCCGCAGGCAAATCGGTTTGTCGATAAACCTGATTTCGGCGGTTACAACATTGCGTTGTAGTATTTATAATGGACGGTTTGCGGCGTTTCTACGGGTCACTGCGCGAGGATTCGGCATCCGAATTGCTCTCTTAGCGCAAACAAGAATAACCGCAATGGGCTGAGGCATTTTCAGTTTTATGCGGATGAGGCAACAATCGCCTGCGGAACAAACCCAGAAGTGACCGTCGCCTTAGTCCGCGTTTCAGAGTGGAAGTTATTTTGCGACAGTTGAACGATCTGCTCGCGCGTCTCCATGATCGTGACGCCCACCTTATCAGCGCCCGCAGCCAGGAGGTTGTTGCAATCGTCTGTTGTCCCGCCCCAACGCCCAATAGTGATTTTCAGATTGGGAAATCGAGCTCGCACCCGCTTGCAGAGGTAACGCGCCTGAGCGAGTCCATTAGGCGGCATGGCGGCGATACAAACCACCGTCGGATCCTTCTCGGTAATCTGACTAACAACTTCCGCAGTGAGGATTGCAGCCGACATGATTTCGACTTCGTATTTGGTACGATCGAGCAACCGGCGCAACATAAGAAGTGCCACCTCGTCCGCTTCGTCCTGGGCAGGACATGCCAAGATAAGGAGTTTCGGAAGCTGAGCCAGAGAGTCCCCTTCGATTGTTGCAGACTGTGAAGCCTCTTCTGTTGAACTCTCCGGCTTCAGACTGTCTAAATCATCGAGGATCTCCCGAGTCGCTCGGTAGACAAATTGTTCGGCATCTTCCGTTAATCGGCCAAGCTCATGGTCCCTTCGGGAATAGCGCAATGCCGGAAGCAGCACGTCATCGAAGAGTTCCTCTCGTGGGTGGGTTTTGAGATGCTCTTCGACAATCTCGGCGGCCTCGGCCTGGTCCATTGCCACAAGCCTCTGATAATAGCTCACGTTGGATTCCATGGCCGGCTGATCGCTGATCAATACGCCGATGAAATCCATGCCGCGGACGTACTTGCTGAGCACGACAACACAGACCGTAAGCGGAGTTGCGAGAACGAGCCCTACCGGACCCCAAAGCCAGGTCCAGAATGCGATAGCGACGAGAAGTCCGACCCCGGAAACCCCCGCGCTCTCTGAATAGAGCAGCGGCTCCAAAATCATATTACAGATGAGCTCTAGAGTAATAAAAATTCCCACAACAAGGATTGGCGACAACCAACCTTGGAACGCTGCCAGGCTCATGGCGCTCGGCATGATTGTGGCAGCAAAAGGTCCGACGTAGGGAATGAACCGCAACAGCGCCGCGAAAAACCCCCAAAGGATCGAATAGGGTACGCCAATGAGATAGAGCGCCAAACCGACGCAGACACCAAACGATGAATTGATGATGGTCTGCATGAGCAAGTAACGGCTGATGCGTCGACCGGCTTCTTCCAGCGCCATCGTCGTAAACGTCAGTCGACCATACCCAACAAGACGAATCAGACGGTTGCGCAGCTCTTCGCGCTGAACGAGCATAAAGACGACCAGCACAATAACGAGGCCGGCTGCCGCAAACGGTTCCGTCAGCGCTGTTGAGACCAGTGGGATGGGCCAAAACTTTGATGACTCCTGAGTTTCCGTGACTACCGCAGGCGGCTTCACCTTGTCCGGTAGCGAATCGCTCTTTTTCTGGATCTCGTCCTTCACGTCGTCAATCGTGTTTTGGACCTTTTCAAGGACGCCCCCTTTGCCGACTCCCCGAATGTCGGAGATTTTTTGCCGTATGTTACCCGTATATTGGGGTAGCTCGTTGGCCAAGCCGGTGAATTCGATGGTAACGATCCAGCCGATCGTGCCGAAAAGAGAAAACGCCAGGACAACGATAACGATGATGGATGGGAGTCGCCCGAGACCGGCTCGTTCCAGGGAACTGGCGACCGGGCTCAGTAAAAAAGTCAACAGGATCGACAGAGCGACCGGGATCAAGACTGACTGCGCCCAATAGAGGCATGCAACAACCAGTACAATATTCCCGAAGACGATGACGGAGTGTCGTGTTGCGCTGTCGGCGCTAGCGCGCCGAAAAGTCGTTGCTCGCGGATTGTTCATGTGAATTCCTTGTGCAGCGCTACATGGCTTTGCGAAGGGCCACGCATTGAAGCGCGGGCTATGGCTGTTCTTCTCATCAATCGTGTATTCAAAGTATGTTTCGGCTCGCCGCAGCCGGCGCGAGCCGTCGGTAGCTTCGACCAGAACCCCGACGGTTTTCAGCAGCTGCCTGTCGGTCCGGCGGTCGTTCAAAGGTGGGTCTTGCGATGAGGATTATGGCGCCTGAATCCGAACTCCTCCGGTGACTGCGTGGTTGCGGTTGAGCATATTCAGGGCGTCGGCCGAGCGTTCTTCGGCTTCGACCATAATCAACACCCTGCCCGACCTTAGGCCGGGCAGGGTGGGCATTTCCTCTCCTGTTATGACGTGTGCCTAAGTTTCTTTCGCAAAACTTTGTTGCTCGGATTCGTCCTCCATGGCAACGAGAATTGAGCTGTCGGCAAAGCCGGCGGCCTTCATTCGTCAACGGGCGTACAGACATGATCCGACATCCAGCTCCCGCATCTTTTCGTCAGATTCTTCTCCAACGGCTCGACTCGGGAGTTCCTCAGCTCGCTTTCCGTAGCTGTTTATCCTTCGCTGCTTCCAGCTCTTCACCTAACTGTTCGAGGGTCTCGGTATCCATGAGTTTGCGGACCTTGGGAAACATTTTGCCCTCTTCTTCTTCCTCGGCATGATGCTCTACGTTTTCCATCAACACTTTGAGCTTGGGCTCAAACTTTTCGCTGTCTTCCGTGAGGTTCTCCATTTCCCGCAGCAGTGTCTTTACCTGCTTGTGCTCTTCAAGCGATTCGAGCACCATGTCTTTTAATTCATCAATTTTTGCGACCGCGGGATAAAAAACCGTCTCCTCGATATGCGTGTGAGTTTCCAGCTCCGTTTTGATCTGCTCGAACAGTTTTTTTTGTTGTTTCTCGTTGTTATTGCCTTCTGCCTTCTCGAATAATTCTTTTACCGTCTCGTGGTCTTTCTTAAGAAGTTCCAATGCATCCATTTGTGTTCCTCCTGATAAAATTTGAGTTAATATCGCTTACCGACAATGACCGCTCGTCGATTATGTGCAACCACGCACCAGGAACAGCACGACCAAAATGGGTATCGGGACGCCGATTAGCCAAAGCAGGCCCCAACCCATCGCGCCGGTCTGGTTTTTCAAAATCTTTGATAACAGTCTCACAGTTACTCCTTAGATTGCCCAATCTGTTAGTCTACGCACGGACGTCGCGGGACGGCTGTTGGTGCTCCTTGGAAACACCTTTCTCTTCGGTGTATGAAACGTCATGCGCGCCATGACGTTCGAAGATGTCCTTGGCCCGCGATACCTCGTCACTATTTTCCGAGTGCACAGAAATCAAAATATTGCCCTCTTTGATTTTGCCCTCATACCGTTTGGCTTCATACTCGGGAATACCTAACCCCACCAACGCTCCGGTTAACCCGCCCACAGCGGCACCTACACCCGCTCCGGCGAGAGCAGCCATAATCGGACCCGCAGCAATAAAAGGCCCGACTCCGGGAATAGCCAAGGATCCAATACCGATCAGCCATCCTAAGGCTCCTCCTAAAACTCCGCCGGTGCCGGCTCCGGTTGCCGCGCCTTCAGGCGCCTTGGTGTGCTGTTCGTGGGCGAAATCTTTCGTGCCCGATTTATCAGGAAACAGGGCCGAGATATCGTTATTGGAAAATCCCGCGGCCTTGAGATCTTCGACTATTTTTTCTGCCTGGATTTCATTATCGGTTAAACAAAAAACTGATTTTGACATGCCATTCTCCTTTTAACTCAGTTTGCGAACTCCAATCGGTTTTCGACACTCTTACACGCGCGATTTGCTGGGCTTTATCAACGATCCGTTTCTCTTCACGAACAAGAAGGGTGATTACGCCGTCGACATATGAAACTTACGTTTTGCCATTCGTCGAAAGAGACTGTTCTCGTCGCGTCGTTACGATCTCGCACATTCCGCCGCTATCGCAACGGTTTGTTTGATCATTCCTGGCCCGCTCGTTCTTGGAACATTCAAATACGAGTCAGAAACAGTTCTCACGAGCCCTCCTTTCTAAATCGAAATTACCTGATCACTGCTGCTAATTGCCGCCGTGATTGCTCCGCGGGGAGTTCGTGCGGCAAGACGTAGTTAAAGGTAGCGGTCGGTTACAACAAACTCGGTGAGGTGATGTTCCGCGTTGAGGATTCTGGTTCGGACTGGTAAGCCGCAATTGCTATGCCGCATACAACAAAACCGGAATCTCAACAAATACGTGGACCTTTTAATTCAAAATCCCAAAGAGACATCGTCCCTGCGGGTTAAACCCACACAAACACGATCTGCCGTCGGTTTTTTCCGTTTCCTCGGCAGTGGTTGAACCTGTGGAGATATGCCGCCGGGCGACCGCAGAATAACGAGCCGTGCCGATTTCGAGAGCGTTCTTGAAAGGTAACAGTGATCGACCAGCCCATGAATCGGTTCTTCAGTGAGACCTGTACCGCATCAATCCGACTCCTTCCTGCCTCGGCAACCTTCGAACTCGAACTGCTGTCGAAACATAATCCCGTGGACGTTTTGCCGTCGCGCACAATAGCAGTTAACTTCGTCGCAGTTCGCAGCGCATCATTAAGTCGGTCAGTTTCAATCGCGGCCTGTGGACCGATAATGAGAAATCTGATAGTGAATTCTTCCATCGTGAAATGAAAAATCAGCTCTTAGGAGGCCGTTTATGGACGTGACGAGTTCGACGGTTCAGCTCAATACTCAGGACGGCAAAATGGATGCGTATGTGGCGCAGCCGAAAGAGAGCGGGAAGTACCCGGGGATTGTCGTGATTCAAGAAGCGTTTGGCGTCAATAGTCACATCAAGAACGTTACCGAGCGCATTGCCGCCGAAGGTTACGTGGCCATAGCACCCGATATCTTTCACCGCGAATCGGAGCGGCTGATCCCTTATTCGGATATGCCGAAGGCGATCGCGACATTGCAGCGGGTGGTCGATAGCAAAGCGATGGAAGACGTCGGCGCGGCGATTGCCCATTTGAAATCGCAAAGCACCGTCAAATCCGACGCTATCGGCGTGATTGGCTTTTGCATGGGCGGGCGGCTCACTTATCTCGCAGCGGCGCATCACGCCAACGATGTCAAAGCCGCGGTGCCTTACTATGGCGGCGGTATTACCATGGGCAATCCCAGCCCGCTTTCCCGGACCGGCGAAATCAAATGTCCGATGTATTTGTTTTTCGGCGCGAAGGATCAGCTCATTCCCATGGATCAGGTCGGTCAAATCAACACGGAATTGACCACCAAAAAAGTTCCCTTTCAGATGAAAATTTATCCCGAAGCGGGGCACGGCTTTTTTTGCGACGAGCGCGGCAGCTATCACGAAGCCTCCGCGAAGGACGCGTGGGAGAAGACCAAGTCGTTTTTTGCTCAGCACTTGAAATAGCAGGGACATTGAGAAGCAATTCAGGGAGAGGGAAGAAAATCGCTTTCCTCTCCCTTTTTATTTTAAAGGCATAGATACTCTGTTCATGGCGCGTCGGGCAAAAAAAGAAATCGTCACAATGGGGCTCATCCAGATGAGCGCAGGTGAGAAACCCGAAGATAATCTCGCCAAGGCGATGGAAAGGATCGCCGCGGCTGCAAGCCAAGGCGCGCAGATCGTATGCCTGCAAGAGCTCTTCCGCTCGCGCTATTTCTGCCAGAGCGAAAACCAGCGCAACTTCAAACTTGCCGAGCCTATCCCTGGACCGACCACCGATGCTTTGAGCGCGCTTGCAGCGGCGCGAGAGATCGCCGTGGTGGCTTCGGTTTTTGAAAGACGATCGGCGGGGATTTATCACAACACCGCAGTGATCATCGACGCCGATGGCTCGATCGCGGGTATCTATCGCAAGATGCACATCCCGGACGATCCGCTCTACTATGAAAAGTTTTACTTCACCCCGGGTGATCTCGGATTTCCGAGCTTTCAGACGCGTTACGCCAAACTCGGCGCGCTCGTCTGTTGGGACCAATGGTTCCCCGAAGGCGCGCGGTCGGCGGCATTATCAGGGGCGCAAATTCTCATCTACCCCACTGCGATCGGTTGGATTCCCAATGAGGCGAAATTGATCGCCGGTCAGCAGCGCGACGCGTGGGAGCTGATTCAGCGTTCTCACGCGATCGCCAACGGCGTCTATGTCGCATCGGTGAATCGGATCGGGCGCGAAGGCCGAATTAAATTCTGGGGCAATTCGTTCGTCGCCGGACCCTTCGGCGAGATCGTCGCGCATGCCGGCGGTGAGCGAGAAGAAATTTTGTTGGCAAACTGCGACTTAGCGAAGAC
>Ga0310810_10005137_pt1 | contig 14579 bp, 14 predicted proteins | sample NCmetagenome_FD_207641 | JGI IMG/M metagenome (GOLD analysis project Ga0310810, IMG submission 207641) | Soil microbial communities from experimental microcosm in Duke University, North Carolina, United States - NC | ecosystem: Engineered > Artificial ecosystem > Soil microcosm > Unclassified ... | reverse complement strand
TGTCATTAATTGTATTTATTTCAAGATTTTACCAATATAGTGAAATGTATCTTGAAAGCATCTCATCAATAAAATGATATACTATTATATCCAAGAATTCTACGTTCCGTAAATGGAAAAATTGTGTCAAATATGTAATAAAAATAATATTGAGGTTTATCAGTTAGAATTTGAAGTATGCTTTGACTGTTGGATGAATCATACTACACCCGAAATCTATTAAAGATATTCTCGATTCTAAACTTTAGTAAAAATCATTTTTGAAGTATAATATCTTACTTTAGGAAGTCTTGGTATATAATATCACTAGATTCTACCACAATGATTCCTGATATGGATGACTCAATCTTACACCGAATCACGCGTCTATTATAATTAAACGAGACTAGCTACTGAGATTAAAGTTCTTTATTTGAGGCTGCAAACTATAATGTGTATTTATTGTTACATAATAGCCTGGAATAGTTCCTAAATGAGGTTTGAATAGAATTCTTGACAGTTCATTTAATTTATAACATGCGTTCTTTCATACATAGACGGTGATTAGATGAATGTTAGAAAAGACACTGAAAGATATTGAACCCTTTAGGTCAGAAGCAGAAAAGAATTCAAGATTCTGTATAGGATGCGGAGAACCTGCAACCAAATTAGTCAAATACAATACTGAAGGAGCAATAATAGTAGAAAAGTATTGTGATAGATGCGCAAAAGCGATTGAAGATAGCTCGGCTAATTAATATCAAATTATTGGTTTAATTTGTAAGTTATTTTCTTAGTGACGTGATTTAAAACTAATAGATTTTGATAAGTCTAGGTAGTACCAATTTCTGGTAATAATAGAAAGCTACATATACAGACGAAATACACACTAAATAATGACAACAAATCAAATTACTCTCAACACTAGTCAAAGTATATTTCTTTTATGTGACCATTGTTTCTGGACAGCAACGTGTCTCGGTAAATTACATATCAATCAAGTGTTGGGAGCAAACAGCATATGTCCTGCATGCAAGTATGGACAGTTGTCTAGCTTTCCTATAACCGCAAATGAATCATTTACATATGAAAATTCCAAGACGAGAGGTCTAGAAATTGTCTTTGGAATTAGAAAATAATTTAGAAAATTATTCGCTCCCTTACACTGTCTCAAAACAATAAGAATTGGAGCTTGACAAATTAACGCTGAATAATAGAGCAACAATATGTTAGATAGAATGTGATTTTTCGATAAGATGCTTAGATACCTAAGATGGTAAGGTAAATGCAATTTCCAAGAGGATAGACTATAATTATTTCAATTATTGTTCTACCTACGAATTGAAATATCCAATAGAAATCTTTAAAGCTAACTAAATCTACTAATACAATGACTCCATTTATTGAATCGCTAGTATTACTAGAACCACCGCACTCGGACCCACGCTTTAATAGTTCATTACTAACATGTTACTGCTCTAGTGACTATTACCATATCAAGAATTTTTCCTGAGTATGTGAGACGAGGGATTTACATAGGTTGGTCGCTTTAAGCACCAACAGTTCCTGTCTTGACTTTTCCAGCTCGCTTGTAATTGGCAATAATCACTCCACTTGGTGTAACCGAACTCTCTTTTAATGTAAAAGCTACCGGAAGCGTGCGATTGTCAAACAACTTTTTTCCTTTACCAAGAGTCAATGGGTAAATTTTGAGCCAGAGTTCGTCCACTAAATCATTCTTTAACAGTAGCTGAGTGAGCTCACCACTGCCGTGAACTTGAATGTCAGAACCTTTTGAATTTTTGAGCTTTTTGATATCTGCCAAGCTTTTAAGGAATACTGAATTTTTCCAATCTGGCTTTTTCATGGTTCTGGACATGACGTATTTTGTAACTTCATTGATACCTGGCCAATCATTTTCATGCTCTGGCCAATAGTGGGCAAAAATCTCAAATGTTTTTCTGCCTAAAAGAAGGTCTGCAGGTTTCAGCTGTTTTTCCAAGACCTTACCATAAACTTCGTCAAAATAAGGCGAAACCCAACCGCCAAATTTGAAACCTCTTGATGTATCTTCCTTAGGTCCACCAGGTGCTTGCATTACTCCGTCTAATGTAATCATTGATAAAACGATTATTTTTCTCATGTGACTAAGGCCTCAAAAGTTTAATGTCTAAAAAATATATCTCCCTTATGAAAGCGCTTTAGCATAGTCTTTTGCAAATTGAGAAAACAATATTGGTTTTCGTCCGGTAATTTCTTCAATTGAGCCGATTATTTGTGCGGCATGACCAGCTCTAATGATGCCATATAACTCTAATAATGCGTCAATTAACCAGTCCGTCATCCCCGTCTCCTTCATCCCTTTGCGGGCAGATTCTTCCGATACATTTACGTATGATATCTTTCTGCCGAGTTCCTTGGAAAGGATTTCAGCTGCCTGACCGTAAGATAATGCCTCCTGTCCGGTAATGCCATACGCCTTATTCTCATATTGACTATGATTTCCAGATAAAATAACAACAGCCACGGAAGCAATATCTCTTACATCTACTAAACTAATTTTTCCCTCTTCTGTTGGAAGATAAAATGCATTTTGTTCTCTTATTGTTTTACCAAAGTAAGTCACAAAGTTTTGCATAAATGCACCTGGGCGCAAAAAGCTATATGGCAGTCCAGATTCCTCTATGATTTTTTCTTCCTCTCTGTGTACTCGTCCAAGGATGGTTCCTGGTTCAGCGTCAGCTCCTAATACTGATAATTTTACTATTTGTTTTATTTCATTTTTCTTAGCCTCCTTTACCAAATTAGAAGAGATATTAGCCATATCGGGTGATGGGAGAGTAACTAAGAATAGTTTATCTACGTTGTTGAATGCTTCAGAAACTGTTTCTGGGTTATTATAATCAATATTAACGATATCAATTGCATTATTATCTTTGAATTTATCAGCTTTATTTTGTGTGTGAACAGCTGCCTTTATCCTTTGACCCGAAGATGCAAGCTGCTTTACGACCTCGCTGCCAACAGTTCCGGTTGAACCGGTCACTAGAATTGTATTATTATTTTCTTTTTTCACAATGGTTATTCGTTTTAATAGTATAAAATTATTTAAGGTTGTGACATCTATTGAACATTTTTATCATTATTATGGACCTTTCGGCGCAAAATTTATGTCAAAAACAATTCACAATCCCTTGGGACCGAGTTATGAATCGATTATTACAAAAACAATTGGGTTTTAATTTGTGTCAAATATGATTCACAAAATTCCGAGCACGTTCACTTACATCATATAATATCATTGTTTCATGGGACTTCCTTCCAATGGGTTGACTTTTGACGTCCTCGAAATATGGGTTGGCCTGATTAACAAATCTTTTTTACTCTATTTTACAGTGTTAATCTGTCCTCGTATTTCTCCATTGGGATTTTTCTCGGTATGAATATTCACGTAAGTTTCACCAATTTCCAAGGCCTTGATAAAGTCCCGAAAAAGGGCTCCTTGCATCTGCCCTTCCAAGTTGGAAGGGGTGATAGTTCCATTGGCCATACTGCCAGATATTTGGCCAGTCGGATTATCGGCCTTAAACAATGTAACTACGACATCTCCATTCTGACCTTTTGGTGCATTGTAAATATATGCTGCAGTAACCTTATCCATGCCAGTGACGTTCAAATCATATTTGATAGCTTGTCCACCATTCCAAGTAAATGATGCAACACCAGTAACAGCAGTATCCACTGGAGGAACTTCTTCTCCTCCAGAAAGCATAGCGCTAAAACCTTCTGTTTCTCCTGTTTGTGCAAATGCCAAATTTACGTAAGCCAATGAAAATGAAATTAAAGATATCGCAAAAGCAAGTCCTAGCACAACTATATTTGGTTTATACATTGAAACCGATAATGATCTAGGACATTTAAATGAGACCATTTTGGAAAATGCCTACCTTTTGGTTAAATTAATTCCACAGGTATAGAGACGCTGTCGATGCCCACGATGCTATCGGTTCTAAAATAGGATTCTAATGCAAGTAACGGAGCGGTAAGCTTTAAAATTTTTCTCTGCTTAGAGTTAGAATTACTTTATCCTAAGTCACTGGGACTAAGACACTCGCAAAGATAGTTTTTGACCCAAGTTGTAGTCTATGATGATTGTGTCGATACATCTTTGTTACCGCCAATTTGATTGCTTGCCCTGTTTTGGGAGTAGTGGAGTGAGTTCCTTGGACACAATGAAACCTGTTACTGCTCCAATATAACTTCTTTAGATAAGGATTTTCTTCCTTTTTTCTATTCAAATCATACGAGGCTTGATTTAATACTAGTTTTCATTTCGCTTAAGTCGACAACATTTTATTTAGTGCTGTTTTGAGATTGAGTGCTGTTTTGAGATTGAGAAACTTCATGGCAAGCCGATATGAAAAGATTCCCTTGCAGATTACTGGCTGGTTGGTCTACTTTACATTCGCTTTCTGTGTCGAAGCAGTGGTGATTATTTTGTTGGTCATCCCAGCACCATTTGACATTTACCACCTCCGGCTGGCAATCTGCTTGTAGGAGTCCTGCACGTGGCGAGTCTGATAAGCAGGCATCTTTTGAGTCGAAGCAGTGTAATACTGATTCCACGTCTGTCCAGCACCACTGACTAACGCCAGCCTGTGCTCGAACTGGATTAGTGATATGAAAAGGAACCATGGCAACAACGAGTATTAATGATGTTGCTATAAACAGCACTGTTGATTTCATTATCTAAACGTATATTGCAGTAATACTTTTTAATCTTCTCCCTTTGCCTTCATTATAAAATCTGTTTTTTGAATTGCAATTATCATCGATTTCTATTCGTAGATTTATACGTCCACATTCGGAGATAGTATAATACCCAATTAGCCACTCGCCTCAGGATTCAGAGTTCATTTCTTCGCAAAGTGGCTAGCTAATAGAAGCCCTACAACATGGACTATCCGAATCCACCGAACTCACAGGTTACTCGTTAAATTCTGTTTTTAGGAAACGGGCCTAAAAATTGTGTCAAAAATGATTCACAAACGACCAGCCTCATGACTCTAGTAGTTCTCTAATTGGATTCAATTATAATATATCTGAACTAAAATTGGAGAAAAAAATGAGAAATCGGCTTGCATTGTATTTTGCTTTGCTTTAACCTATTATAACTTCAAGGCATTTATGTTCCCCAGTGGTACCTTCTAATAGGGCTTTACAGTCGGTTTTATTCTCACCGCAAAAAGGGCCCCCATCAATGCAATATTTGGTAATAGGCTGGTCTGCCTGAACTGTATTTGAAATAACAAATGCAACCATCGCAATAACCAGTATTAGATATGTTACTACAAACAGAACTATTGATTTCAATTCTCACTAATTTCTCTTAGTCGGCGACAGAAAGAAAAATGTCATAATCGCCAAACCTGTAGCAGGAATAAGTATGCCGATCGTTGGAAGATCTACTGATAATAAGTGTTCTAAATTTTCGTATGCGAAGAATGCACAAAATAGAATTAATACAACAGTTGCATATTTCAAATTGATTAGACCAGTCTTTATGTATGAAGAAACTGACTTTCCTATCATCACCGCTGCGAATAATGAGGCTACTACATACAGGATCAACTCTGTTTGATCATAAAGTCGTATTTGCTGAATTACTGAAGACAATATGTCGAATCCCATCTCTAATCACTAAAGAAAATGAGCATTGTAATTTACGTAGTACTCTAGGCCTTTGACATGAACAATCATTATACAAATCATCTTCATACTAATCAATTCCGTCGAACTTAAGTATTCTTGTACGGTCATCTAAATGAATTAATTTCTAGTATTCGAGATGGTAATTATAAATAGATGGAGAATAGATTAAGATAAGAGATCGAAACACTTAGTTATTGAAAAATCCAGACATGATCGAATAGAGGAAAAGATGCTAAAGAAGCAACGCATGAATCAAAAATAATTATATAGTCCATTTCAACACGGTACTTATGTCAGGAACCCAAAACGACATAAGTTACAAGGTCATATATGCGGCAAAATAGTTAGCATGTATCATCATCCGTCAAGTCCTCGTGAATGACTAGTTAAAGAAAGTAATATCGTCGAAATTGCGGAAAAATTAGGATAAAGTAAACTGATGGGCCCCGTATGATGGTGGACGAGCGAACCCATCAGTACGTAAAATCATTCAACCCGATTGGAACTTTTTACGAGAGACCGGAGCATTAATATGTTACCTGATATTGTAACTCAAAATTGAAGCAATATCTGACGCGTAGCATTAGAAAATTCATTTATAACTGGTGGGCTCATCGGATGGTTTACCATGGTTGTTGTAATCAACTTATGCTCAACAAATTATAAAATACTTTGAGTTTCAATATGTGGGAACAATTGCAAACGAAAGTTCTTGCAAGATTTGACAGGCGCCAATAGAAAATGCCCTGCTGTAGTATTATCTCGTATACTAAATATCGTGAAATTATATACTAAAATTGGTGGGCCCATGTGGACCATCCTTCAGAATAAGCCCACCAAGATGAAAATTTTTCTTTTACCACTGTGCGGTGCATTGTTTTCGTAAGGATATTATAAAAAGGCTTTAGTACAAGTATGGAATTAGGAAATGACTCTTTACTGGATGTTGATGATATTGATTCACCCTGGCATTTCGTATATTTTTGCTGTATCTGTTGCTGGTAATAGCACTAAAGAGGTAATAAAGTAATTAAAGATCAAGTAATCACTTGCGTGAATGCTATTGCAGTACATGATACAGGATTAATTTGCCATTCTTATGATATGGGTGATGTAAATATGACCAATAAAACATTTGTCAAAAATCTATTTTCATAGAGTAATGCTTTTGAATTGAAATGAAGTAACTGATGTGGACGTGCAATCAAATAATTCTTTAAGTTTACTATGAGATAATTACGATACGAAAACTTATTAATATTAAAGATGTAGCATCTGGTGAGTTAATCCGATTGGGTGATGATGAACAAGAAACAATCAGCCTCACCAGATGCTAGTGTTTAGAGTAACAAGAACATCTGCAACAAACTATATAAGATTGCTGTAGCAGTCTTCTATATTTGTTGGAATTCTATCAATAATAATGAATATTTCTTGAGAATATTTTAAACATAGTTTTGCTTGTTTATAGAGAATTTTCGAAGTGAGGACGGGCAATCAAATGAAACAAAATCTCTAGTTTTATTCCTCATTATGGCTAGATTCTAGCCCAGTTTTATAATTACTTCAATAATTAAATCTATCATACTTTTAGTTAGCGGAAGTAAGTTCCGCCAAATATCTATCTTCCTTTTTCGACCAGGTGAACATCTTTTGTATTTTCTTTCTTTAACAGTTCATGGCAAGTCCAATAGTGGAAGACATACTGTAAGTAGCCATAAACAACATCACAGATAAAATTCCAGAAATTACAAATTTACTATGCATTCTACTTTGCAGGTTTTGATTTGACCAATTTTCCATATTGTTCATAAATATGTCAATTTCTTCGTAAGATGTAAAAATGGAATTGCAGGAAGGTAGCACACTCGAAAGTTACAGTGAACAGATCCTATGATAGAACATCTAGATATGTTAAGTATGGAAAGAAATACCAATAAATTTTTAAACAATCAACGGTCAAGAGTAAAAAGATGCATAAATTGCAATTGAATAACAAAGTAATTTTTTCTTTATCCTTCGTTTTCGTAATCTTGGTCATTTTCTCTTCAATGATTATTTTTCCAAATCAGGTAATTGCAGCAGGAAAATATACTATTGATCCCAAAATCAACATAAAAAAATTAAATAATCCTCAAAAGTTGAAGGTTGTAGCATATTCTAATGGAGAAAATAAAACTAAGTACCTGACCGGTAACGATTTGAAGTCAAATACTGCTACCGTTTCTTTCCAATTTAATCAGAAAAATGACAACCTTGTTACTGCTGTTCAAAGGGATGAATATGCAGTATGTGCTTACGACCTTAATGCCCAAACAAATGAGATGAAGTCATATTCTTGCATTGAAGGTAATCTTGAAAATCCAACTGGTAAAAATCCAGTAAACATAGGCTCAGGACCAGTTATAACCTTGTCTTCAGGACCGTTCAAACCTGTCAAAGGTGCAGAATTAAAGAATCCAACTATAGTGGTCTGGTTAGAAAATCTTGCTGGTAAAAAACACTTAAAAAATATCGGAGTGGTTGCCATGATTAAAGGGGAGTTTAGGTATAAAATAATAGATGCACAAAAGTTGCTAAAACAATCAAAGGACAATATAATAAGGGTTCCACTCCAATTTGACAAGACTCCCGAGATTGGTCCCGTTAGGGTGGGAGATTACTTTTTTGCTTGTGTCTCTGCTAATGTGTTAAAACCAGTTGAGGGAAACGAATGTGAGCATAGAGAGGCATCACATATAGGAAAGATATTTAACCTAATAGCAAGACACGACTAGATTGTAATATCATTTTATTTGGTAACCACTCAGACTTAACCTCATGGTTTGATATATAAGGATTCTAAAATGCTTTCATAGTCGCGTTCTACGGTGGCTTCAATGAGCTGTTTCAGGTCAAAATAATAATCTTCACAAAATTTTTATTGGCCAGAAAAATAAACAAACTAAGATTTTTATATTCTTGCCAAACACGGTTGCCTATGAAACGTAAAATAATTTCACTTAGCATGACTTTGGTGTTGTTAATTGGGGTTGGCTATTTGCATTCTTCTCTCCTTTTTTTATCATCCTCGAGTTCTACTATTTCTGATTTCTCAAAGGTATACGCTGATGCCGTATCAAACCAGTCGTTGACATATAAAGATCCATCGCTTGGATTTAAATTCGAATATCCTGCACAATGGAACCAAACAATGGGAAAGAATGCAAAGGATACGGGAGTTGCATTCGATCTCAATAATTTCACTTCTGTCGGACCCTCTGGTGTATCTGTTTACTCTGATAAGTTTCAAGAGAATAATGAAAGGCTCCTAGAGAATGAGGGGCCCCAAGAGAATGAAGAAAGGCCCCAAGAGAATATAACTCTGAAACAATACATGCAAGATTTTATCTATGCAGAGTATTGTTGCGTTGATTATAAATCCATTAAGTTTAACGAAAGCAAGTTAGGCGGTATACCATCAATGAACGCATCTTGGAATCATGTTGACGAGGGTAAGAATATAATTGGAAAGAACTGGCTTAATTTTGCGATAAAAGATGGAGTTGCCTATGTAATTTATTACCATACTCCCACAGAAGAGTCTTTTGACAAATTCCTCCCACAAGTAAAAAGTATAATTAGTTCGTTCAAGTTATCTGGTAACCTTTCAAAGATAATCTAAGTGCATTGAGGAGAGGGGAACTAGTTTATCGGTAAGCAATTTCTCTAAGCCATTGGTGGCTTGTCTGCAAGTTCTTCCCGATTCACTTGTTGTAGATGCATGAACAAAAACGGAGAAAATAAGGAACAAAGCCAAAAGTCAAGAAAGATCACTCATTGATGCAAATTCCATTTTCGTTCATGCTATAAGGACTAGTCTCCTTTGTCCTCGCCACGGGAATTCATCGGTAACGCATTGCTATAAATTAATTGGGCTTATAGTGAATATCTAATAATTACACAATTTTAAATAGGGTAAAGATGACTAGGCGTGTCTTATAACACCAACTACCATAAACACGATCCAGATAACCAGGACAGTTATTCCAATAATAATCAGAATATTCCCAATAGTCCCTGCGGGATATGGAATAGGTGCGTATAGTAATACTGCTCCTATTACTATGAGAATTATTGCTAAAATCAGTAAATTCTGACGGGAGATTGCAGTCATACATTAAATCATTAAGCAAACAAACTTTATAACTATATGATTCTAGTAAATAGTGTCGATAATAAACTCCGACAAATTTACTAAATGCGCTAACCGTTATAACTTTTGTTGCCTATTTATTGATAGAGAAAACCTCTAAATTGATAATAATATTAGAGAAGGAGAAGATAACAGAAGATGTGAAGAAAAAATTGATGAAAAAGGGATTATCGTTAATTGCAACGACAGATAAAGAAGTAATATTCAATAAAATAAAACGTCATTTTCTTCACTAAGAACATTGCAACCAAAAGAATCTTTTAATAAAGAACATACAAGTTATGATTTTTTGCTGAACACCTTAATATTATCTTTAAGAGATTATACTATCGAATAATGGTCATGTATGGAAAAGGTAAATGTAGTATTTGTGGTTTGGAAAAAGACATAGTTGCAAAAGTTCCTAACGGCGGTGAGATACTCTTTTGTAAACAATGTTTAGACAGTGAGTTAGGTTCAATGTTGGATAATTTCAATGAAATTAATCTAGTTTGTCTTAAATGCGGCTCGCCCAACATACAGAAAGATGCTCCAAAGGCCGGAATTAATGAAACCGATATTATAAATGGTATTTACGTAAACGTTATTCTTACTTGTAACGAATGCAATCGCCGATTTTTTGTAAACGTCTCAGATTATGGCCAAACTTGATAGAGGGAGAGTAAGGAATGAATGGAAAATAGAGTAAAACCGCAGTAATAGTAACTAGGCTTTTTATTGTAGTTTATTGCATTATCTTTTAGTTATTATTCATTTGAACTCGGAAAAATTCAATCTAAAATAATACATAGTTAGCAACTGGTGGGTTTGACACCCAGGCCGTTTAATGAACAAGATACAACCGAGCCCCACCAACTGCAGTGTTGAAGCGTTGTACTAGAAGGCTCAATAAATTATAAAAGAGTTCAAACCTAGGAGAAAGACAGATTGGGTCAATAAAAACAATTTTTCCTCCTATGGGCTTTTCTAAAAGTAGGAATATCATAATCATTTAATGAAATTAAACAATTGACTGGCATTGGTTTTATGAAACCGTTATTGGGTATTTTATATTGAAATTATTAGATAGACTGTGGATAATGGCGACAATTCTTCGGTAAACAGATTTTTCGGAAAAAGTTAATTCTAGTCCTAATTATAGTCTTGGTTCTGATTATTATATTCACAGTTTTGTTTTTTGTTATTTTTCACATGTCTATTCCGTTAGATAACAATTCAAAGTTACTACCAGCAAGTTGTTACATGATAAATGGGAAGCAGATTTGTCCTAAGGGCTAAATCACGATAAAAGATTATGATTTAGTTTTTTCTAATTCTTTTTTACTAGGGGTTTCAGATACTTTAATGTCCACAAATTCAGGTCTGTTCAGAGGCGAATTGTTCCCATGCTCGCACTTTAAATTAAAATTCTCAGTACTCAGTGTGCATACGGTATATCTTTGACCATCCTCTACGGCCAATCCTGGAAAAGTGAATACATAAGAGACCTTATCGGAACCTTCATTCGCTGGATTTTGCGCATTATATAACTTTAATTTTGTCTGGTCAGCGACATTAACAATAGTTAAAATATCTTTTGTCGAATTTGTAATACCAAAAAGACTTACGACCACTTTAAAGACATCTGTTCCAGTGCCTGATTCAGCGGTCACTTTTGACAGAGACGTACTTCCGAGCAAAAAACTAAACAATAATCCTAATGCCAATACTGAAGCGAGTATGTAAGTCTTCATAGGAGAGATCTATTCTAAAATGGATAATAAATAATTAACTCGGTAATCTTGGCTTTAGATTCTGCCAGTCTAACATTATTGGAATAATATCATCACAAATGTCGTACTTTTTCCCCTATCTGATAATCTTTCGTATTTGTCATCCTTTACATTGATTGACCGTATAAACCCTATAAACAAATAACGAAATCTTTATTCAAAACATCTCTCGCATTAGAAATTATCATTGGTCGTCTATATGAAATGCAAAATTTGCGGCGACGAATTGGAATATAGCGACGAGGTGAATCGATTAGGGTGTGCCTTCAAAATTTGTCCTAATTGTATAAATCTTGGCCCTGATAAGCCAGGTGAATATGTAGTACCAAAAGGATCGGATTTACCTCTATCCGTACATGACAGATATTCTACAATCGTTTCTGACAAGGAAATACCTAGAATATTTCAAGAGTTCTTCGATCAAGTAATCGAGTGCTCTAAAGGGATGCGAGAAAAATACGGTCATCATTAATTTAGTGGTCTTTACCTAATAAGCAACTTTAAGCAAAACGTAAAGAAAATTATTGGTGTTTAGCATAGTAAAAGAAATTTATTTGATATTTTGTAATATATGAAAGCCCGATTTAATAATCCAAAAAAAAACATTAATCCACGTACTATAGAGTCCGAAATGCCAAACAGTGTGATTTGAATTGTTCCTCCCAGTAGACGTCATTAAATCGACATATTGTTACTAGAACACGATTCTAGACAATTGCTATACCAAACAAATAAAAAAGTTATGGAAGATGTATTAATCTTCTTCCTTTTCTTCTATTTTTTTCTCCTCAATTGTGTTGCCGAATTCATCCTTCTTTTCAATTTTTGTTTCCTTCTTTTTATCGTCTCCCATTGCATTGTATATTTGAACAACTTTGCTTAAATCCGCTATCATTTTTTATCAATCGTTCCAAAGAAAAAATGCGACAGGAATATATGTGTCATTTTGATTGACTGCCTTGTAACTAGTTGAACGCACATTGGATTTCATTACATTTTATCTCTTTTGTTACCATTTTATGATACATAAGAGCTGATAAAGTTTTTAACCAAAATTAAACAGATGGAAAAATATCTGCTCGGGGCAGGGTTTATGGTTTTGTTAGTCACTCCTGCGTCCTTCGGTTTTATAGAATACCATTTTAACGTTAATCGACAATCTATTTTATTCAGTATTCAAAACAGGATCTCACCTAAGAAACCTTAATTTTTTTATTCAAGATATCTTGAGTCAACTGATGCAATTTATCTTGTATAACGGTTGGTATCTTCTTTTGGAAACCATGGAACGGTGCTATGTATAGTATTCCGTTCTCGACTGTTGAATTCTTTGACGATTCCAGTCCAGGAGTAAGAATATTTCCTGTAAAGTTATTCATGCGTATCATTTTAAATACCTGGTCGTATGCCTTTGCTGGATCCAAAATAAATGATGTCACCACAGTATCAGGTGCCAATTTGTTTTGATCCGATACGGCACCGAATGCATATATTCCCTTTTCTTTGGCTGCCTGTATCACACCTTGGCCTGCGTTATCAGCCACCTGTAACAAAAAGTCGGCTCCTTGTTCAATTTGAGAAAGCCCTGCCGATCTTCCCTTAGTTTGATTATCCCAGTCTCCAAGATAGCTTTCTAGGACTTTGGATTTAGGGTTAATGTATTGAGCCCCCTGTTTATAACCTTCGTAAATTTTCTTCAGGTTGGGATACTTTTGGTCGCCGCCAATAAACCCTATTGTATGGTTTTTAGAGAGCATACTTCCGAGCGCTCCAAGAAGAAAGGCAGCTTCTTGTTGTCTTGGGAAGATAGAAACAATATTTTTAGATTTTATCAGACCTGTAAACACAATAAATTTTGTATGAGGATAATCATTTGCTAATTTTAATATCGGGTCACCCCATTCATATCCTTGTGCTATAATAACATCATACTTTTTATCCGCGTAGCTCCTGACAGTCTTTGCTATATGTGGGATTGAAACATTATCCAAGAACTTGACATCGTAACCATATTTGGAAATTATTTCTTGCCCGGCATTATAACCAAAAGCTCCCCATCCGGCATCGCTAAATAAACCGTCTGTTAGGTAGACTATCTGTAATGGTTTATCAGCTTCAGTGGAATGGTTTTGAATTTGTCCCTCTACGTAATGAGATAAGATATACAGTCCAATAACTGAAACAATTGAAATAGTTACGACAGCAAAAATTAAGAAAATTTGGGAACTTAAATCCTTCTTAGAACTATTATAATTTATCATTCTCATTCCCATTCTTATCATCATCAACATTATTTGCCAGAGGAAGCGTAAAAAGGAAAACGGCTCCCTGATGTTGGACACTATTTTCTGCCCAAATAAAGCCACCATGCGCCTCAATGATGCTTCTCGCAATAAATAACCCTAATCCGGTCCCCCTATCAGATTTTGTAACAAACTTGGTAAATAATTGTGGCAGTATCTCAGGATCTATTCCAGGTCCATTATCTTTTACCATAACTTGTACAGTGTTTGGTTTAATTTGCGATGTAACCAATATAGATCCGCTCTTAGTAAATTTACCAGCGTTATCGAGTAATATAAAGAGAACTTGACCCAATCTCAATTTGTCGCCATTGACATTTATGTTGTGCACAACACTTTCGTAGTTAATTATTAAATCCGTATAAACAAACTGAATATTTTTCCCATATTCTTCAACAGTATTTGAAATTAAATCATATAAATTAATCCGCTCCATTGTTAATTTTAAAGTATCGCTCTCAATTCTAGTAACGTCCAATATATCTTCTGCTAGTCTGCCTAATTTATCAGTATTTCTGCGAATAATATCTAAATATTGAACTCTTTTCTCCGATTTCACATTTGCAGATTGAAGTAGATAAATTGCGTTAAGGATGGGTTGTATGGGAGTCCTAAGCT
>Ga0310810_10005135_pt1 | contig 14582 bp, 8 predicted proteins | sample NCmetagenome_FD_207641 | JGI IMG/M metagenome (GOLD analysis project Ga0310810, IMG submission 207641) | Soil microbial communities from experimental microcosm in Duke University, North Carolina, United States - NC | ecosystem: Engineered > Artificial ecosystem > Soil microcosm > Unclassified ... | reverse complement strand
AGAGCATCATCGCGTTTTCCCTGCGCCACGCGCATCAACGCCAGGCCGGGATACGGCGATCGGCCCGCTTCGGCCGCGCGGCGATACGCCGCCTCGGCCTGTTCCAGTTCCCCGCGCAATCGGTGGAGCTCAGCAACCTGGTAGAGGGCCGCGCCGAACGCCGGCTGACCGGGCGGTTCAGAGAGCCGCTCGCACGCGAGCAGCGCTTCGTGGAGGGCGTCGGGCCAGACACCCCGAAGCGAGATGATCTCGGCGCGATGCACGAGACACTCGCCTCGATACGGCACCATGTCGGGTTGCGATTCGCACCATCGGGTCAACGCCTGCGTCCACTCGCGGGCCCGCCCGACGTCGAACAGATCGGAGCAGGCGGACAGGACGCTGCAGTAGATCATGCCCGCGAAGATGGGCGACACCTCGCCGGAGGTGACTGCCACCATCACCTCGTCCAATAGCGCGACGCCGCCGGCGATGTCGCCGCGCTCGATCAGCACCCGGCCGTGCCCTTGTCTCGCAAGATTCAGCAGATCGGCATCGCCGAAGCGCTGCCCGATCTCGGCGGCTTCGGCGAACTTCGCTTCGGCGTCGGCGGGCATGCCGCTTGCCATCGACTGACGTGCGGCTGACACCAGGAGATATCCGCGCTCCGCACCCGGCTCTCCGCTCTCGTCGAGTAGCCGCGCCGCGCGAGACATCCAGCCTGCCGCCTGCGCGTGGTCCCCACGGCTCAATAGAATCGATGAAATCCGTGCCGCGATTCCGCCGGCCCGCTGGAGGTTCCGCTCGTGTACGAACCCATGGTGCGCGCGCAGCAGCGCGTCAAGACTTTCGCCGTCTTTCCCGATGAGATACGCCGACGCGGCCAGTTCGACGAGCTTTGCGGGGCCGAGCGACGAGTCCTTGTCCAGGGTGGATAACTCTTCGTAGGTCGCTTTCCAGCCAGCCATCTTCGACTCGTGACAATTGTACTGTCGCGGTCGCGATTTCCGGCGAGGCGGAGTCGGGCCTGGCCAGCGAGATGACTCTCGCGGTGAAGCGGAACCGGATCGTCAGCGGTTCTGCCGCAAGAGCCAGATACCGCCTGTCGGACGAACGACACGAGCCGCCAGCCCACCGCGGCTTGCCGCGCTCATCGACGTCGCCAGCGGCATGAATTCGGTCTGCCCGTCGAACCCGGTCACCTGGAATGGTTCACCGATCTTGCCGGAGGCAGGATCGAAGTCGACGGCCCATTCATTTGCGAATCCGTCACGCTCGGAGGCGAAATACAGCAAACGGCCGTCCTCTGACCAACGAGGCTCGTACATGGCGACCGCATCGAGGTAGCGCCAGCTGCCTTCGGGCTGCGACTGGTCCCACGATCCATCAGGCGAATGCACGATCGCAACGCGCGACGTATGGCCCTGCACTTCGAAAGCAATCCACCGGCCGTTCGCCGACATGACGGGATTCAGGAGGGCGCTCTTCCCGTCATGCGTCGTGACGATCTTCATCTGAGCGTCCGCGGTCGGTGCGGCTGCGAGCGGCACGAGGACGACACTCATTCCCTGCGTCGTCGTCGGAAGGTTCCCAAGACCCGCGACGACGAGCGTGCCATCGGGTGAGAAGCCGCCCGGCACAACAAACCGCGCCGTGGTCGTGGTCAGATCCGATTCCTCCCCGGTGTCGACAGTGATGACACGGAGTTGTTGGGGCATCATCAAGGGGTTCGTCGCGGGCGCTCCCTCGGTCCTCGGGTGAACGTACCTGAACACGATCCGTTTGCCGTCCGGCGACCATCGCGCGCGCTGTCGTTGCTCCTGGCGCGCCGCGTTGCTGACGCGCAGTCGTTGTTCGACTCCGTCCGGCAACAGCTTCATTCTGAGTTCCGCGGTCGATCCCGCAGGGCGATAGGCGGAAAAGACAAGGCGTGACCCATCGGCTGTCACATCCGCGTCGGACGGCGGCAGATCTGGAGATGTGAGCGTAACCGGTGAGCCGCTGATTCGGCGCCCCGACGAATCCAGGGAGTACCACACAATCCGCGGAGACTGCGCCGCTGCGGCAAATGCTATCAAGCCGGTGTCACGCGCAATCGTCACGCTCGTTGCGTTCTCCGTCATGGTGACGAGTCGATGTGGTCCAGCGGTCAAGCGTCCGATCGTCCGATCTACCTCCAGCTTCCAGAGTGCCGACGTTCCTCCCGTTCTGCCGACAAAGTAGAACGCAAGCCCACTCGGATCCCAGACCAGAGTCGATCTGACAACGAGAAGCCGCAGCTCTAAAAACGCTTTCACGACGTCAGCATTGGCGCTCCACTTGTTCACCCGTGCCGTCTCGATGTCTACGACGCGGAAGTCTGGCGCGTACTGCGGGACAGGGCCGGTCGAGAAGGTCGCAACGTGTCCGGCGTCGCCGAACCATCCGTATGCACCGCCGTAGCACTGATCGCACAAACGAGGAGGGGCGCCATCGAGGCCGACGGTGTACAACTTGAGCGATGGAAGCCGGCCGAAGAGAATCATCGTTCCATCGGGCGACCAGACCGGCCTTTCGCCAAACGGCGCGACCCGCTGCTCGGTGCCGCCAGTTGGCCCGACGACGTAGAGGCCGCCGTTATCGCGTTCCGACCGAAACACTATTTGCGCGTTGACCGACCAGTCGGGCTGCAGGTCATGTGCTGCATCTTGCGTGATTTGTACGGGATTGCCGCCGTTGACCGGCTGTGTGTAGAGGTCGAAGTTTCCTCCCTTGTTCGACGCATAGGTCAGGAACCTGCCGTCCGGAGACAGGGCGGGATCCATCTGAAGTCCCTCATCGAAAGTCAGTCGCGCGACGCGCACGAGCGGCTCAGTAGGCGCATGCCGTCCAACGGTCAGCACGAGCGCGAGTGCGACGGCGAACAGTCCCATGATGCCGAGAACGAGAGGGCTTGCGACCAATGACCTGAGTCGCCCGACCCCATCCGCCTGCGGCGTCGGAACGGCGGTGAGAGCCGCAGCGATTTCCTCTCTCGCCTCGCCGATGTGGGTGAGTCGCTTCGTCGGCTCTTTCTCCAGGCAGCGCCGCATCAACTTCGAGACAGATCCTGGAGTCCCTGAAGGGATCGCGGACCAATCGGGGTCACGTTCGAGGACGTGCGCAATCGTATCGGCCTGTGTGCTCCCTTCGAATGGTCGGCGTGCCGTCAGCATCTCGTAAAGGACGCATCCGAATCCCCAGATGTCCGTCCGCTTATCCACAGGCTGCCCTCGCGCCTGTTCCGGACTCATGTAGGCCGGCGTACCCAGGATCCGTCCCTCCACGGTGCGGGTCGTGGAGTGATCACTCGGCTCGCCGGCAGGTCCATCAGCCATCAGCATCTTCGCCAATCCGAAGTCGAGCACCTTCGCCCGCACCTCGCCGGTACGCCCGAGTACCGGCTGCAAGACGATGTTCGACGGCTTCAGGTCGCGATGGATGACGTTCTTCTGATGCGCGGCGTCCAGAGCATCCGCAACGTCCCGCGCAACAGTCAACGCTTCGGGAACCGGTAAAGGCCCGCGCTCGAGCCGTTCCGAAAGGGTGAGCCCTTCGACGAACTCCAGGACCAGAGCGGTCAGACCGTCTGCTTCTTCGAGGCCATAGATGGCGCCGATGTTCGGGTGATTCAGTGTGGCGAGCACCCGAGCCTCCCGCACCAGACGGGTGCGGCGCTCCGGATCTCCGACGAAATTCGAGGGCAGAATCTTGATCGCAACGTCACGGCCCAGCTTGGTATCGTGAGCGCGGTAAACCTCGCCCATGCCGCCGGCGCCGACAAGCGCAAGAATCTGGTAAGGACCAAGCTGATGGCCAACGCGGTCGATTGACGTGAGGACGAGGTCGGCGGCTGGCCGTACGAGGAAGCGCGTCGATGCCGATTCGTACGCCAGCAACGACTCGACCTCCTGACGCAGGACGTGATCGCCGGCGCACTCAGCCCTCAGGAACGCATCCCGATCCTCTGGCGCGCGTTCCGAGGCGGCAAAATAGAGTTCCGAGATCCGGTTGCGTCGGTCGGGCTCCACATCGTCCTCCGTGACGTACTCGCACACCGGAAGAGGCGCAAAAACTCGTCGGGAACTGTCGCCTTATCGGCAGTCGGTCACAATTGTACGTCGCGGCTCGATCGAGAATGGACGGACATCGGACCCTGGACCCCCTCATGGTAACGACTGCCCTCGTGGCACGCGCCCTTCTGGCCGTGCTCCTGGTTGCGCCACCGCCGACAACGGTGCCTCTGCCAGCAGCTGACGCGAACCCGTCCGGACAGGCGGTCACGCCGCGACCGAACGACACCACCGGCCGAATTCGCGGACGCGTGTTGGCGGCCGACACCGGCAAGCCGCTGGCGGGAGCCATCGTCACGCTCGTCAACACGCGTGCCTCGAACCCGGCTGACCGGCAGGGCCGCTGGATCCGGACCGATGCGGACGGCCAGTGGGAAGCACCGGGTCTCCCACCCGGCGCGTACACGTTGAGTGTTGCAAAAGCCGGATACCTGAAAATCGAGTACGGGCAGAAGCGCCCGTTCGAACGTGGCAAGAGTCTGGACGTCGCCGCGGGTCAGGCCCTCGATCGGATCGACATCACGCTTCCTCGTGCCGGCGCGATGACCGGAAAAGTGTTCGACGAATTCGGCGACCCGGCCGCAGGCGTTTTCGTTCGCGCGCACCGGCAGCGCTACATCGACGGACGACGCGAGCTGACGCCGCTGACGGAAACGCTCGAGGGACTGGCGAATGGCGGCGGCGATATCACCGATGATCTTGGACAGTTCAGGATCTACGGCCTCTCCCCCGGCGACTACTACGTCTCCGCCTCGTTCAATCCGCCCGGTCAGGCCGGGGCGGCCATTGGGTATCCACCGGTCTACTATCCCGGCACGCCGTCGGCCGGTGAAGCGCACCGCATCAGTGTGGGACTCGGTGAAGAGGCGCAGAACATCAACGTGACCCTCGTTAGCGCACGGTACGCGACCGTCTCAGGAGTCGTGCTCAACTCGCTCAATGCGCCGGCGAGCGCATCGCTCCAACTCATCACCAGCGATCCACTCGTGGGCATGCCCGTGGACCCCGCGAGAGCCACGTCAAATGGAACGTTCACATTCCGCAATGTCCCGCCGGGCGAGTACCGGTTGAACGCATATGACGTCCGGCCGGCGGCTGGCGCGCCCGAGTTTGCGTCAGTGCCTGTTTCGATCGCCGGCGACGACGTGACGGCGATAGCAGTCGCCACTGCGCCCGGCGCAATCGCAACCGGGCGCGTTGTCTGCGACGACGGCACGAAGCTGAGCGCTTCGCTGTTCGTTCGCAGCGTGACCACGGCCGCGAGCGCGCCGACATTCGCAAATACGTCGGTCGGTGTGAATCCCGACCTGACGTTTGAAATGTCGGGCCTCGCCGAGCGCCAGACATTCCGGACAGGCATGCTTCCGGAAGGGTGGTTTCTCAAGTCGGTCACTCACAACGGCGTCGACATCACCGACACCGGCTACGATTTCAAAGCAGGACAGCGAGTCTCCGGGATCGAGATCCATTTGACGCGCCGCGTCACGGGCCTCTCGGGAACAGTGCAGGACGCGCGCGGCGATGCCGTCGGCGATTACACGATCGTCGCGTTTTCAACCAACGCGGGACGGTGGGGATACCAGACGCGATTCGTTCGCAGCGCGCGGCCGGACCAGAGCGGCACATTCATGATTCGCGCGCTCCCACCCGATGAGTACTTCGTCGTCGCGCTCGAATACGTGGAGACCGGCCAGGAGTTCGACCCGGAGCAGCTCGCTACCTGGAAGGCGCTGGCGACGACGGTGGAATTGCGCGAGGGGGAAACGAAGACGCTTTCTGTGAAGCTGGCGCAGTAACAAGGGAAAAGGGAGAAGGAAAAGGGACAAGCGATATCGGAGTTGTGCGTCGACAGAACCATCAGGCACCCGGCAGCTTAGCGCGACCTGTGGCTTTGGACCAAGACGTCGTCGTCGCGCCGTTCCTGCGGTCAGGCGAGCACGCGGAGGCCGAAGAAGTCGGCGGTCTCGACGACGACGGGATCGTCGATCGTCAGCGTTCGAACCGACCGGACGGCCAGCTGAGACGCGGCGCGATCAAACATCGTCACGTTGATCCAGAGGGCCTCATACGTCGACCACCAGCGCAAGCCTGCTGCACGGGAACGGCGATCGTACAGTTGAGCGGCCTGCGGCTGCGTGAGGCGCCTGTCGCGCGTGGCCACCCCCGACGGGCGCAGCCGCTCCCGGCGAAGCACGACGGGATCGTCGAGATCCACGAGCTCCGCATCATTATCCAGTTCGAAATCCGCGAGGGCGAGCGGCAGCCCGCGTCGGCGCAACAACGACGGCAGGAGCCGCTGGCCACGAAAGCGCGCGAGTTGTTCGACGACGGTCGAAAGCGGCGTGGCTGAAAGATACAGGCAGCCGTAGCGATCTGGATTGTCGTGCCGGCCCTCGCCCTGATAGATGCGCGGAAACCAGAGCGGCCCATCAACTCCGGCGTCGCCGGCGCGCTCGTCCCAGGCAAAACAGCGGTGCAGGATCACGCCGGAGGGTCACGCGAACGTGTCGGACCGTTCCGCGCGAATGGCGCGCATCAGCTCTTCGGTGCGGCCCAGACGAATGAGATCAACGGGACGCCGATCGCCAAGCAGCGGATTCACGCCAAAGAGCCAGGCCAGAGCGGCGTCACGATCGTAGATGCGGAGAACGTTCGACCACACCAGCTCCAGGAGATCGACTTTCTCGGCGTTCAGGGGATCGATGCCGGAACCGCGCAACCAGCGAGTCACCTGCGAGCGGCTGACGCCAAGCAAATCGGCGAGCTGGGCGGCGGAGCGGAAATCCACGCGCAGCGTGCGGACCTTCTGTGCAAGCGCCACCGGCATATCTCCACTGTAGCGCAACAGAATCTGTCGCGCAACATTTTCCGTTGCGCGGCGCCTCCAATCCACCACTGCAGTACTATCCACCGTTGGCGGGTCGAACGTGACGGCTTTCGCGGGGGGATATCACGTATGAAATACGACTTTCTGGTCGACAGCTACGAGACCGAACGGCTCAAAGTGCTCAGCGTCTGGAGTGAGTTTCGAGACGACGACCTTCCGGTTCGCCCGAAGCCGGACGACCCACGTGGCCGCAGCGTCCACGAGCACATGGTGCATCAGTGCGTCAGCGAGGACACGTGGTTTCGGACAATGCTCGGTATCGATGTGGCCGCCCCTCCATTACCCGGAGTCGAGACGCGAATCGAGTTCATGAGGCGGTACGCCGAGGACAGCGGCCGTCGCCTCGAGCGGCTTCAACGGACCGATGAGAGTTGGTGGGAAACGACGACCTCGTTCTTCGACGTTCGCCGGTCCAGAGCCTGGGTGATGACCCGGCGGCTGACGCACACGTCACATCATCGCGGTCAGCAGATGACGATGCTTCGGGTGCTTGGGCGGCAGGTGCACAGCAACTATGGACCGACCGCGGACACCGGTGGCTTGATGCAGAATCACGCGCCGACGATTTATGCGTACGCGAACCTCGAGGCGCTCCTCGAAGGCGAGTCGCATGGCGGTGCGAAGTCGATGCTCCCGACCGAGCTGAGCGGCCGCGCCGTAACCGAACGGCCGGGCCAGTGATATCTCAGGCGACGACAACGGCTGAGTCGCGCTCGTTGTCGTGGCCTCGACTCGATGAAGTGACTACCATGGAAGGAGAGGGTGTCGCAGGGGGACGGGAACCCGGAGGTGAGCAGATGGCGGTCCAGGGTCGATCGATCACATGGGAACACGATCTCGAGCGCGCGCTGCAGCATGCGCGGGTGCAGCAGCGTCACGTGTTGCTGGACTTCAGCGCTGCGCCGATGTGAAGCGGTTGTGCTCGGCTGGATGCCGAGGTGTATCCCGACGCCCGCGTCGCGGAATTCGTCGAACAGAACTTCATCCCAATCCGCGTGCACGCTCGAGAACAGCGCGATGCCTTCAAACAGCTCGGCGACCGTTTCAGCGCGCACTGGACGCCGACAATTCTCGTCCTCGATACCAACGGCGAGGAACGTCACCGCATTGAGGGCTTCCTTCCTACCGAAGATTTTCTCCCGCAGTTGATCCTGGGCCTTGGACACGCGGCGTTCGCCGAGAGCCGGTTTGCCGAGGCCGAGCAGCGTTTCAACGACGTCGTTGAGCAACATCCAGAGTCCGACGCCGCAGCGGAAGCGCTGTATTGGAAAGGCGTGTCGCGATACAAAGCAACCGGCGATGCGTCAGCCCTGGGGGCCACGGCAACGGCGTTCTCGCAACGCTATCGCGATACGCCGTGGGCGAAGAAGGCGTCGGTCTGGGCCAAATAAGGGTTCGGCCAGGTTCTACAAGGTTCTACAAGGTTCTACGGGGTTCGTTCTTGGGTTCCACAGGGTTCCCTGGTTCTTCGAACGAACCTTGCAGAACCTTGCGGAACCTAGTAGAACCTTGCAGAACCTGATTCGAGAGAGGACTCTGAATGACCCATCGTCGGGATGTGCTTCGTGCAGCCGCGGCAGCGCCGTTCGGCCTGTTCGCTCTTGCCGGGGAAAAAGCCGAAGCCGTGTCGGCGGCCTCGCCGCCGCCATATACGCTCTCCATCAATATCGAGATCATGTTCAACAGCCGCGGCAATCCCGCGATGCCGCGGGCCGATCGTATTCGTGCGGTCGCCGCGAAGGGATTCAAGGCCTACAGCTACTGGAACGCGCCCCCCGACGAGCGAAAGGCGATGATCCAGGCGCAGCAGCAGACCGGCCTCAAGTGTGTGAGCCTGGTCGGCACCGGCAACGCCGGCGGCACGACCGGTTTCACCAAGCCGGGCGCGCAAGACGCGCTGCTCGCTGAAATCAAGGAGCGCGTCGAGATCGCCAAGGAATTCGGCACCCAGCCGGATCTGATCACGTTTGTCGGCATCATCCAACCCGATGTTCCGTGGGAAACACAGCGGTCGCAGATTGTCGACGGATTGAAGCGCGCTGGCGACATCGCCGCAGCCGGAGGGGTGACGATCGCGCTCGAGCCCTTGAGCGTGAATCCCAATCAACCGCGCCGCGCCCTCGATCGCTGCCTCGAAGCGTTCCCGGTGATCAAGGAAGTCAACCATCCGAACGTGAAGATCTGCTTCGACATGTATCACCTCCAGCGCACGGAGGGGAATCTCGTCGTCAGCCTTCGCAACGGCCTGCAGGACAAGTTGATCAAGCTGGTGCAGATCGGCGACAACCCGGGACGGCTCGAACCCGGCACCGGCGAGATCAACTATGCGTTCATCTTCAAGGAACTCCGGCGGCTGAACTGGACCGGCTACGTCGACACAGAGCATGGAACGTCCAGCACCGCCGAGTATGCGATGGACCTCGTCAGAAAGATGGCCGAGGAAAACTGACGCGACCGCGCGACCTCCGTTCCAGCTCGTGACGGTCGTGGCATTTCGCATCCACCTCAGCTACGATCTCGCGATTCGATGACATCGGCCATACGACTTCCATCGCCGAAGGCGCCCATCCGTCTGGCGGCTCTGCACCGGCGTGGCTAGCGTCGCCACTGGTGTCCGCCTCGGACCGTATCAGATCACGCAGTCTGTCGGGGCGGGTGGCATGGGAGAGGTCTACCGCGCCCGCGACACCCGGCTCGATCGCGATGTGGCGATCAAGGTTCTGCCGTCGCAGATCGCGCTCGATCCCGATCGACGCGCGAGATTTGAACGGGAGGCGCGCGCCGTTGCCGCCTTGACCCACCCGAATGTCCTCGCCATTCACGACGTCGGCGCCCACGAAGGCACGCCTTACCTGGTGACCGAATTACTGGAGGGCGAAACGCTGCGCCAGCGGCTCGAGGACGGGGCCCTGACGCCGCGCAAGTCCGTGGAGATCGGCGTCCAGATTGCCGGCGGTCTCGCGGCTGCGCACGAAAAAGGCATCGTCCACCGCGATCTCAAGCCGGACAACGTCTTCGTCACCCGCGACGGCCGGGTCAAGATTCTTGACTTCGGATTGGCGGCGCAGTTGACGCAAGACTCAGGCGATGCCAACTCCCCGACAATCGCTGGTGCCACCGGACCGGGCGTGGTTCTGGGCACCGTCGGCTACATGTCACCCGAGCAGGTTCGCGGCGTCAAAGTTGACCACCGGACCGACATCTTCGCCCTGGGCGCTGTGCTCTTCGAGATGCTCACGGGGCGACGTGCGTTTCAGCGCGACACCGCAGCCGAGACGATGACCGCGATCTTGAAGGAGGATGTTCCCGAACTCTCTTCAACGGGCCGCCAGATCGCGCCGCCGCTCGATCGCATCGTCCGCCGGTGCCTGGAGAAGAACCCCGACGAGCGGATGCAAGCCGCGCGCGACGTCGCGATCGCACTGGAGGCCGTGTCAGGCAGCGATGTGTCGACGCCCTCCGGCGCTCTCGAGCCGGCGACGGCCTCGCGCGGATTCTGGCGTCTCGCGGCGCTCGCGCTCGCGCTGCTCGCCGCGGGCGGCGCTCTGGGATTCTTCGCCGCGCGAATGAGAGCGCCAGCCACGGTTTCCTCAGAGCTGCCGCGCTTCCGTCAATTGACGTTCCGAAGAGGCGACATCCGCGGCGCGCGTTTCGCGCCCGACGGTCAGAGCATTTTCTATAGCGCGCTCTGGGACGGAGAGCCGCAGCGCATCTATACCGTTCGCCTCGATCGTCCCCGCGCCGAGGCTCCGGCGATTGTCGACGCCGAACTGCTGGCGGTCTCGCACTCGGGCGACATGGCTATTGCCACTCGTCCGCAGCGTGAGAATCTCTTTGTCGATCGGGGAACGTTGGCGCAGATTCCGCTGAGCGGCGGTGCACCTCGCGAGTTGCTGGAAGGTGTGAGCCAGGCCGACTTTGCCTCCGACGGGCGCGTCGCGGTCGTCCGCTCGGACCGCGGCCGGACGCGGCTCGAGTTTCCGATCGGTACGCTGCTCTATGAAACGGCAGGCTGGCTGTCGTTCCCGCGTATTTCACCTGACGGCACACGCGTCGCCTTCGATGAGCATCCGCTGCATGACGACGACCGTGGATGGGCGGCCGTCGTGGAGGTGGCGACCAGGGTCAAGCGGAATCTGACGCCGGAACAAGGCGCGATTTCCGGTCTGGCGTGGACGCCGGACGGCCAGAAACTCTGCTTCGCGGGCGGCGACGGGATCCTATGCACAGGACTCGATAAGCCTGACGCCCGAGTCGTGGTAACCGGCGCAGCCCGTTTCACGCTTCACGACATCGCCCGCGACGGCCGGATGCTCGTGTCTACGATGGGCATCCACGGAGCGCTCGTCGCGGGGGAGGTGGGCGGACGCGAAGTCGACCTGTCCTGGCAGGATGTCTCCTTCCCCATCGACTTCAGCGCCGATGGCACACGGCTCTTGTTCGAGAGCATCGACTACGGGGTCAATCTTCGTGGCCTGGACGGCGGGGCGCCAATCCGTCTCGGAGAGGGCATCGCCGCAGGAATCTCACCGGACGGTCGATCCGTGCTCGCGCTCGCGCCCGGCGTGCCGACCACGATCACGATTGTCCCTATTGGCGCCGGTTCGAGTCGAACCCTCCCGCGCGGTTCGCTCGAAGGTCATACATGGGCGGCATGGATGCCTGACGGCCGTCATGTCGTGATCTCCGCATCCGAGCCCGGGCACGGCACGCGCCTCTATCTTCAGGACACGATGGGCGGCGAACCGCGCGCCGTCAGCGGCGAGGGCGTTAGACTGATGACGTACTTGGCCCGCGTCGTCTCACCCGACGGACGGTTCGTGATCGCAGTCGGGCCCGATCAGCAGCCGGCGCTCTTCCCCAATGCGGGCGGTGATCCTCAACCGATCGCTGTCCTCGGAAACGACCTCGTGCCCATCGGGTGGGGTGAGAGCGCAAACGTCATCTTCGCGCGTCCACGGGCGCTGGCTCGTCTGACCAGCGTGTACAAGATTGATCTCATGTCCGGGCGCCGTCAGTTGGTAGGCGAGATTGGCCCGACGGATCCGAAGGGCGCTCCGCTTGTCCTGCTGGTTCAGGTTTCACGGGATGGCCGCCGCTACACCTACTACATGTCGCAGCCGCTCAGTGAGGCCTTCCTGATCGAAGGCGTCAAGCCGTGACGTCGCCGAGGCGCGACGTCCTCTCGGTCGGTCAAACCCTCGGCGCCTATCAGATTCTCGCCAAGTTGGGTGAAGGGGGGATGGGCGAGGTCTATCGCGCCCGCGATACGAAGCTCAATCGTGACGTTGCGCTGAAATTCCTGACAGCCGAGTACACGCAGGATGCCGAACGCGTTCGGCGCTTCAAACAGGAAGCGACCACGGCGTCAGGCCTCAACCATCCAAACATTCTCACCATACACGACGCCAGCGAAGCGCGGGGCCAGCAGTACATCGCGACGGAATTCGTCGATGGAGAGACCCTGCGCCAGATCCTGAGGCGGAGCGGGAGCCTGCCAGTGGCCGAGGCGCTGGCCATTGCCACGCAAATTGCTTCGGCTCTGGCGGCGGCCCACCGGGCAGGCATCGTCCATCGTGACATCAAGCCCGAAAACGTGATGGTGCGACGCGATGGCTACGTCAAGGTCCTGGACTTTGGAATCGCCAAGCTGGCCGAGCCGAGTGGGCCAATCGACGCGAACACACCGACTCACACACGAGCGTACACGCAGGACGGAGCGATCGTCGGGACCTTGCCGTACATGTCCCCCGAGCAGGCGCGCGGCAGCACAGTCGACGGCCGTACTGACATCTGGAGTCTTGGATGTCTGCTCTACGAGATGCTCGCAGGGCGTCAGGCATTCGTCGGTGAAACAACAACTGATCTCCTCGTGGCGATTCTCGAAAAGGAGCCGGCAGCGCTGACGCAGCTCGCTCCGCAAGTCCCCGCGGATTTCGACTGGATCGTCGGGAAAGCGCTCAGGAAGAGCCCCGGCGAGCGTTATCAGACAACTGAGGAGTTGGGCAGCGACCTGCGGCGATTGCAGCAGAAGTTGGACCTCGAATCACATCACCAGCGTGTGCTGAGTGAGGATGACGCGGTCGGGAAGACTCCAGGCCCGTCGACGAGTCCGCGGACTGCAGGCATCGACCCGTCGGGTCGATCTCGCGTGACTTCGCGCCTCGCGGCCATCACGGTCAGTGGCGTTCTGGTTGTGGCCGTGCTGGCGGCCGCGTGGTATTGGCGGCAGCGCCACACTGCTCTTCACGTTCAGGCTCATTCGCTCGCCGTGCTGCCGTTGAAATCCCTCGACAGAACCGAGGATTACCTCGGGCTCGGAATTGCCGATGCCGTCATCCGGAAGACGAGTCAAACAGGCGAGCTGATCGTGCGGCCAATCAGCGCCGTCCGACGCTACATGAACGACGAAACGGATGCGGTCACCGCAGGACGTCAGCAGACCGCAGACGTTGTGCTCGAGGGCAGCGTGCAACGAGCTGGAGACCGGTTGCGTGTCAGCGTCAACCTGTTACGCACCGCAGATGGCGGGTCTATTTGGGCCGACAGTTTCGACATGCGCCTGGGATCGACCGACATCTTCGACATCCAGGATACGGTCGCTCAGCAGGTGGCGTCGAATTTGCGACTCAAGCTGGATTCGTCGCAGCAGGCACGGCTGGCCAGGCGATTCACGACGAATCCGGTTGCCTACGAGTTCTACCTCAAAGGCCTGCACCACTTCGATCAACGTATGTCAATGAGCGAGGAGCAGCAGGCCAGCTCGATCGAGTTCTTCCGCAAGGCAGTGCAAGAGGATCCAGGATTCGCGCTGGGGCATGCGCAGCTCGCGTTTGCCTACGCCACGGTCGCCGTCTTCTCGCAGGCGACGGACGACACCATGGCCAATCAAGCCCGGTCCGAGATCGCGCGGGCACAGGCGCTTGATCCGGAGCTCGCCGAAGTCGCACTCGCACGTTATCAATTGCTGTTCAGCCGATACGAAGGATTCAACGTTGCCGAGGCGGTGCGCGTGGTCCTTGCCGCCCAGCGGCTCGACCCCAACGTGGGCCACGCCGAACTGGCTTATCTCTACAGCCACCTTGGACTGCCCGATTTGGGAGAGCGCGCGGCCGAGCGAGCGTTGGAGATCGATCCGACCAGCGAGTATGCGAAGGGGCAGCTGCTTGCGGTGTACGAATACTCCGGACAATTCGATCGGTGGCGTGAGGCATATCAGCGATTCGAATCGAAGCGGCTCAATGAGCCGTGGTATCTCCTTGCGACCGGTCGCCTGGAGGAAGCGCAGCGCGCTATCGGACTGGCAGATCCCGCGCCCCAGGTGACCCAGGCCTGGTTGTTGCCGGCCAAAGCATTGCTCGCTGGGATGAGCGGTGATTCCCGGGCGGCGGAGGCAATGATTCCCGCGATTCTGAAGCGCTACGTGGTCAAGGATCCGTTCTATCACCACGCCTCATACGTCATCGCCGCCATCTACGCGACGGAAGGAAAGAACAAAGACGCGATCAAGTGGTTGAAGGAAGCCGTCGCAACCGGGTTCTCTGCCTACCCGTACTTCGAGCACGCGGCGTTCTTCGATCGGATGAGAAACGAGCCCGAGTTCGTGCAGTTCATGGCGGAGCTGA
>Ga0310810_10005134_pt1 | contig 14582 bp, 8 predicted proteins | sample NCmetagenome_FD_207641 | JGI IMG/M metagenome (GOLD analysis project Ga0310810, IMG submission 207641) | Soil microbial communities from experimental microcosm in Duke University, North Carolina, United States - NC | ecosystem: Engineered > Artificial ecosystem > Soil microcosm > Unclassified ... | reverse complement strand
AGAGCTACCCGAACGATGCGGCCCATCGGGAATACCAGCGCGAATACCTCACGCGGCCGGCGCTGCGGCTTATCCGTCCGTTAACCGAAGGGCGGTTATCGGCCGAAGGCCTGCCACCCACGGAAAGGATGGTTCGTTAGGATGCGGATTCGACCGGTGTTTCTTGCTTGGGGTCTGGTGCTGCTGCTGGCCAACAGCGTGTACCTGGTGGGATTCGTCCAAGCGAGCATCTTCTATGAAGCCAATGTGCTGTTGCACCTGGCCCTGGGCCTGGGGTTGGCCGTGGCGGCCGCCGCACTGGCGGGGCGGTACCCGCGCGAATGCCTCGCGTTCCTGGCTGCCGCGGTTCCCGCGATTTATCTCGCGATTGCCGGTAACACGGCAAATCATCGCTGGGCCCTGTGGCTGCACATCGGGCTAAGCGTGCTCGCGGTGTTGTTGATCCTGGTTCGGGCGATTCCGTTTGTGATGCGCTTGGACCGAGTGGTCCGAACCGCGGTTTGCACGATTCTGGTGTTGCTTGCGGGCGGCGGCGTTTATCGCAAACTGCATCCCGGCCCGAACGATCGTATCCAGAATCCGGTTACGCCACCTCTCTCCATGGACCAAGAAGGCGCCGGGGCGCAATCGCCCTTCGCTCCGTCCTCCGCCCAGACCACCACCGGAAAGATTATCCCCTCCAATTTCTTCATGGATTCGGAAGGGTGCGGGGGGTGCCACAAGGATATTTATCAGCAGTGGAAGAGCTCGATGCATCACTTCGCGTCGTTCAACAACCAGTTCTACCGGAAATCCATCGAATACATGCAGGACGTGACCGGGCTCCGGCCCAGTAAGTGGTGCGCCGGCTGTCATGATCACGCGGTCTTCTTCAACGGCCGTTTCGATCGGCCGATTCGCGAGCAGATCGATACGCCGGAGGCGCAGGCCGGGCTCGGCTGTATGTCCTGTCACGCCATCGTGCACGTGGGCAGCAGTATGGGCAATGCTGATTTCACCGTGGAGTATCCGCCTCTGCATGAACTGGCATCCAGCAAGAATCGTTATATCCACGCGCTGGACACGTTCCTGACCTATCTCAATCCGAAGCCGCACAAGCGCACGTTCCTGAAGCCCTTCATGCGCGAGCAGTCCGCGGAGTTCTGTGCCGCCTGCCATAAGGTGCACCTGGATGTTCCGGTGAACGGATATCGATGGGTGCGTGGGTTTAACGATTATGACAACTGGCAGGCCAGCGGGGTCTCGGGGCAGGGTGCGCGCTCATTCTACTACCCGCCGAACCCGCAGAAATGCGCCGATTGCCACATGCCGCTGGTGAATTCGCGCGATCCCGGGAATGTGGACGGCAAGGTGCATTCCCATCGCTTTCCGGCTGCCAACACCGCGGTCGCCACTGCCAACCAGGACCAGGCACAGTTGAACGCCACCGAAGAATTTCTGAAGTCGGGCTTCATCACGGTGGATATTTTCGCGGCATCGCCGGTTTCGACTCGCCCGAACCAGACGCTGATGGTGCGGCGTGGGGAGAACGTGCAGTCGAATTCGACCTTCGCCGCGGGTGAGGAGACCGAGGAGAGCGGCGGCAACAGTGTGATCCGCGAGGTCGGCCAGATCATGGCGCCGCTCGACACGCCCGGGGCGGCACTTGAACCCGGCAGCACAGCGCGTGTGGATGTGGTCGTTCGCACACGGAAAATCGGCCATTTCTTCCCGGGCGGCACGGTGGATGCTTTCGATGCGTGGCTCGAACTGAAGGCCAAGGATGCTGAGGGGCGCGTCCTCTTCTGGAGCGGCAAGCTGGACGGCGGCGAGAGTGGTCCAGTGGAGGCCGGCGCGCACTTCTACAAGTCGTATCAACTGGACGGGCAGGGCAACCCCATCGACAAGCGCAACGCATTCCAGGCTCGCAGCCTCCTGTACGTGCACCTGATTCCGCCGGGGGCGGCGGACACCGCGCACTTCCTGGTGCACGTGCCCAAAGACGCGCACGGGCCGATCCAATTCGAAGCCCGGCTCAATTACCGCAAGTTTTCCTGGTATTTCACGCATTACGTCTACGCCGGGCAGCCCAAGCCCGGGCAGGACCCTTCGCTGCTCGGCCCGGACCATAACGGGCTTGCGTATTCCTTCGATCCGCGAAGTATTCCCGCGAATGTCTCCGGCCAGATTCGCGGAGAAGTTCCCGAAGTCCCTATCGTGACCATCGCGAAAGCGAGCGTCACGGTGCCCATCGGGCATCCAACCTGGAAGCCGTTGGTCCGTCCGCAGGATCGCGAGCGTTGGAACGATTGGGGCATCGGAATGCTGCTGCAAGGCGATCTGAAAGGCGCCGAGTACGCGTTCAAGAAAGTGACCGAATCGGAGCCCGGCTATGCCGACGGCTGGCTAAACGTGGGCCGCGCGCTCATTCAGGAGGGCGAGATCGAGGCGGCGAAGCCATTCGTCGCGAAAGCGCTCGCATTAGAGCCGGGAATGGCGAGGGCGTGGTTCTTTCAAGCGTCGATCCAAAAGGGCGATGGGGACTACGACGGTGCGCTGGGCTCGCTGGAGAAGGTGCGGGCGCAGTATCCGCGCGACCGGGTCGTGTTGAACCAGATCGCGCGTCTTCTGTTTTTGAAACGCCGTTACGCGGACGCGATCGAGGTCTTGCGGCAGGTGGCCGGCGTCGACCCTGAAGACGTGCAGATGCACTATACCTGGATGCTGTGCGCCCGCGGCATGGGGGACGCTGCGGCAACGGCGCGCGAAGAGCAGTTGTTCCGCAGATTCAAGGCAGAAGAAGCCTCGCAGGCTCTTACGGCGCGGCGGCGCGCGCTCAGCCCGGAAGACAACAACGAGCGCCAGCCGATTCACGATCACGAGAGCGCGGTGAAAGGATCCATGTGAGCAAGGTTTCCGGTTGGTTGAGAACAACGCAAGAAGGGCGTGTTCTGGCTCGAGGCGGTGCTGCGGGCGCACTGCTGGCGCTGGTGGCTGTCGCCGCGGACAGCCCTGCTCCCACGGTTGTATTCACCGACGTCACCGCGCCGGCCGGCCTGCACTTCACCCATAACAGCGGAAAGGCCGGAAAGAAATACCTTCCCGAGACGCTCGGCTCGGGGTGTGCCTTCTTCGACTACGATGGCGATGGTTGGCCGGATATTCTGCTCATCAATAGCAAGGATTGGACGCCGCGCGGCCGGCGCTCCTTGCCTGCGCTTTACCACAACAATCACGACGGCACGTTCACCGACGTGACTGCCGGCAGCGGCCTGGATGTCGAGGTCTACGGCCTGGGGGTCGCCATCGGCGATTACGACAACGATGGCCGCGATGACGTATATATGACCGCGCTGGAGGGCGATCGCCTCTTCCACAACGAAGGCGCCGGCAAGTTTCGCGACGTGACCAAATCCAGCGGCATGGAGAACGCCGTCTTCGGCACCAGCGCCGCGTGGCTGGATTATGACCGCGACGGCAAACTGGATTTGTTCGTCGCGAACTATGTGCAGTGGACTCCGAAGGCGGATCTCTGGTGCTCGCTTGACGGCGCCACGAAATCCTACTGCACGCCCGAATCCTATAAGGGGATGCGCAGCCGCTTGTTCCACAATCTGGGCGCGGGACGATTCGAAGATGCCGCCGAAAAGGCCGGCGTCGGCGATCCTACCAGCAAGGCCCTGGGGGTCACGGTGCTCGATTTCAACGGAGACAGCTGGCCCGATCTTTTTGTCGCCAATGATACCCAGCCGAACAAACTCTACCGCAACAAGCACGACGGCACCTTCGCCGAAGAGGGCGTGGCTGCTGGTGTGGCCTATGGCGAGGACGGAGTGGCGCGCGGCGCGATGGGGGTCGACGCCGCCGATTACGATCGCACGGGCCGGCCGCACCTGCTGGTGGGAAATTTTTCAAACCAGATGCTGGGGCTTTATCACAACGAAGGCAACGGGCTGTTCGTGGATGAGGCGCCGTCTTCGACAGTGGGCCGCTCCAGCCTGCTGCGCCTCACTTTTGGACTCTTCTTCTTCGACTACGACCTCGACGGCTATCCCGATATCTTTGCCGCCAACGGGCATATCGAAGAGGAGATTGGCCGTGTGCAGCCCAAGGTCTCCTACCGGCAGGCGCCGCTGTTGTTCCACAATCTAGGCAAGAGCAAGTTCGACGATGTTACCGCGAAGGCGGGCAGTGCTCTCAACCGTCCCATGGTGGCGCGCGGCGCGGCTTACGCCGACTTCGACCGCGATGGGGATCTCGACGTGCTCGTCAGCACGAATAGCGGCCCCGCGTATCTTTACCGGAACGACGGCGGCAATCGAAACCATTGGTTGAGTGTCCGGCTGGAGGGCAAGACCAGCAACCGCGACGGAATCGGCGCGGTGGTGCGGGTGGAAAGCGCTTCGGGCAAGCAGTGGAATATGGTGCGCAGCGGCTCCAGTTACTGCTCGCAGAGCGACCTGGCGGCAGTATTCGGACTCGGCAAGGATACCGCTGCTTCGATCGAGATCGAATGGCCTTCGGGAAACAAGCAGCGGCTCGGGACTCTGCAGACCGATCAGCTTCTGACGGTCGACGAGGTCCGCGGCGTCACAAAACGGGAGCCCGCCAGCCCCCCAAAGCCTCTTCCAGCCGCGCGCTAACGGCGAGCGCCCAATCTTCGCGCCATGCCGGCGCAGCTACCTGGACGGCTATCGGCAATCCGTCTTCGGATTCGCCGCAGCGAACGGTGGCGGCCGGCTGGCCCGAGAGGTTGAAAGCCATGGTGGCGCGGAATCCGCGAAAATTTGCGTCCATGACAGAACTGCCATGCGGCAGCGCGGGTTGCGGGTAGGCCGGGCACAGCAGAACATCGTAGCGCCGGAAAAACGCGGTCATCCGGGTACGGTAATCGATCCACTCCTGCCAGTAGGTCTGGAATCCCGCAAGGTCTGTGCGGTACGCGTCCAATTTGTCGAGCCACCCCGTCAGGAGGGGGTGCACCTCCGTCGAACCCAGGCTCTGGAGATACGTGCGCAATCCGTCTCCGCCGTCAGCCCCGATGAGTTTCATCTCCAGGTCATAGGTGGCGTCCAGGCAATCGGGCCGGTCTTCCTCCACCACGGCCACCTCCGCGGAGATCGCGCGAGCGGCGGAACGCACCACCTGCGCTACCTGCGTCGATGCCCCGTCCGTGAGGAAGGCGACGCGTAACTTGCGCAGCGCTCGCGGATCGAGCGGAGTGAAACCTAGGTCCACGGCAGTTGGATCTTCTCCGTCCGCGCCGGCCAGCACTTGCATGAGTGCGGAGATGTCCTCTGTGCGCCGGGCCATGGGGCCGATCTGCCACAGCGCTTCAATCCAACCGCCCGCGGGAGGGAAATGTCCGGTTCGCGGGAGCCTGCCCGACGTCGGCTTGATGCCCGCGATCCCGCAGAAGGCCGCCGGCAACCGAACGCTGCCGGCGCAATCACTGCCGAGTCCCATGGGAGAACCGCCGGCTGCGATGAGCGCTGCTTCTCCGCCGCTGCTCCCTCCCGATGTGCGCGACGCGTCGTAGGGGTTGTTAGTGCGTCCGAACAGCAGGTTATCCGACTCGAATGCGAAGAGGAGGTCGGGCAGGTTGGTCTTGGCGATGGGAATGCCGCCGGCTTTGCGCAGCCGTGCGACCAGTGTTGCGTCGGCCGTCGACGGGCACGCCGAAGCGCGGCCCAACGTGCCCGCGGTGCACCGCGTTCCCACAAGCTCGATCGAATCTTTGATGCTGAAGGGGACGCCGTGGAATGGGCCGAGCGCTTCGCCGCGTGCCCGGGCTTGGTCGGCCGACCGGGCACTTGCCAGCGCCTTTTCACTGAGCAGTTCCACGACGGCATGAATCGCCGGTTCAATCCGCGCAATGTGACGTAAATGCGCGTCTATGAGTTCGACGGACGAGACTGCACCATCGCGAATCGAACGGGCCTGCTCCAACGCCGAGGCCGCCAGCAGGGGCTCCATCCAATCATTCTAGAACAGAGAATCTTCTTCCCCCGTGTGTCGCGACTCGAACACGCAGTCCCGATGCCAGCGAATACCGTTATTTGTTGGAGGTCGCGTTCTGAAGAAGGGTGCGAATTTCGGTCGCGCTGGCTGCGCTGACGCCTCCGCCTCCAGGGCCGCCGCGAGCTCCGGCTGCGGGAGTTGGAGGAGCCGGAGCCGCTCCGCCGCGCCCACTGCCGCCGGCCGAGGCGCCGCCCAACAAGTCAATCGCCTTGCGACCGTTGCTGTCGACTAGCTCGGGGTTCGCTCCTTTGTCGAGCAGATAACGCACCAGATCCACGCGGCCGGCCTGCGCCGCGGCGTGGAGTGCCGTCATGCCCTCATTGGAAGAGGGAGCACGGGAGATGCGCATGGAGTAGGTCAGTGTTCCGGTGACCTGAGCATTCACATCGGCGCCGTGCTGAAGGAGCAGATCCATGAGCGCCGTATTCGCCAGCCCGCCGGCGCTCGCCTGGGCGGCCAGGCCGGTTCCTCCCCGGTTACCGGTTCCAACGCCAGCCGCAACCAGGAATGCTGTCAGCCCCATTGCGTTGATGTTGGGCGACGCTCCCTTCGCAAGAAGGGCTTGTATCACTTCCATGTCGCCGGCCATGGTCGCGCGCAGTAGCGGCGTGCATCCCGTACTTAGAAGAGGATCGATGAAGCGTCCACTGTTCCCTCCGCGGCTGGGGCGATGCATGTTGAGCTGGGGACTGGGATCGACACCGGCAGCCAGCAGCGCGTCGATGATATCCATATAGGAAACCGGCGCACGGCCCGAACCGCGGGCTACAACCGGCGCCGGGCGACGCTCCGCGGGTCGCAGGGCCGCCGCTCCCAGCCTCAAGCCGCCGGAAGATCCACCCTCCTTCCGGTCGATGGCGATATAGAGGGCGGTGCGTCCCCACCAATCCCACAGGTTGGGATTGGCTCGGTGATTCAATAACAGCTGGGCGACATCAGTGTGATCGTTATCGAGAGCGATCATCAGCGGAGTCACGCCTTCCGGCGTCGGCACATTCACATCGGCGCCGGACGCGATCAGCGCCTCGACGCAGTCATAACAGCCGCCGCGCACCGCATAGAGCATTGCGGTCAGCCCGCCAACCGGACGATACTGCGCGCGGGGTTCCGACGTAATCTGGCTGGGCCAGTCGCTATACAGCGCCCGGGGCTTCGGGTTGGCGTCTTTGGAAAGCAGCAGCTGCACCATCTGGCCCGCATTTCTTCCCGCGGCGGCGGCATACATCAAGGGTGTTTGATGGTGAAACTTCTCCACCGTGTTTACGTTGGCGCCAGCTTGGATCAACATTTCGACGATGGGCAGTTCCCCCGTCTTGATCGCGATCATCAGCGCGGTCTCCCCGTCCTGATTGGCTCCCTCGGGTCCCGCACCGGCGTCGAGCAGGGTTTTCACCATCCTGGCGTCGGCCAGCTTGACGGCTTCCGCGAGTGGCGTGGATCCGAACTCATTCGCGACGTCCACCTTCGCCTTCCGGGCGATCAGCGCATCAAGCAGCTCATAGTCCACCCGGTAGACCGCCCAGTGAACCGGGCGGGTGCCGTCGGGTTGCGCCTCATTCACATCCGCGCCAGCCCGGATCTTGTCCAGGGCCGCCTTGCGGTTTCCTGTCTGAATGAGGCTGGCGAGAGAAGCAGGCTGCGTCTGTGCCCAAACCGGAGCCGCGGCGGTCACAGCGAAAACGGCGAGAATGAATGGTTTCATTCGTATCTCCTATGCGTTTGTGGCCTAAACGACATTGCGATCCAGCTTGTCATGGTGAGCCCAGAGACCCTTGGCTGCGTCATACAGGAACTTTTCCGGATCTTTCCACGTTCGGGCGAGGCTCTTCAGCACACCACCTTCCAACATATCCTTGGGGCCGTCGCCTTCGCGAACCTGCTTCCACATGCGCGTGCGGACCTCTTCCATCATTTCGCGCTCGGCCTTGAATTCGGCCTTGGTCATGACGGGACCGTACGCCGGCACAATCCTGGTCTGGTCATTCGCGATCTTCAGCACGATATCCATCGCGTCCACGCGTCCTCCGATCCACGCTCCGGTGAACCAATCGAGAGCGGGATCGCGCAGCGGCGAGGCGACGTCCCCAACCGCCAGCACATTCGAAGCCTTGAAGAACACGTAGATGTCTCCGTTGGTGTGCGCCAGCGGCAGGTAGCCGTAGTCGATCTGCTCACTAACCGCTTTCAGAGAACCGGTGGTGAGAAACGTCTCGGTGGGGCGGGCGGCTTTGGGAGGAGCTTTCTCGTAGCGTTCTTCGGCCGGAACCCAGTAGTCGGACGACATCCACTCGCGGGTGCGTTCGTGCGCGATGATTTTTGCTCCGGCCGTCGCGAACATTTCGTTGTTACCCGTTTGGTCGACGTGATAATGGGTATTAAAGACCGTCTGGACTTTGGAGTTCGCGCCCAAGCTCTTGAGCGCCGCCATCACCTGGTCGCCGGACTTCGGCGCGCCGCTGTCCACCAGTATCAAGGCCTCGCCAGTGGAGAAAGCCAACACATTTGCGCCACCTCCATCGAGTATGGCGAACCTATCCGGTAGGCGGCCGGCGCTGGCCTGCTGGCCTTTGAGAATGCGCGGAGCCGCCCACAGAGCGAGCCCACCCGACTGAAAGAATTGTCTGCGGTTGACCACTTGGCTCCGGCTCCTACACTTGCGAAATGACGCCCGTGCTGTCGCCGAACTTCTCATGGGGTGCCCCCACCTTTTGCAGCAGCGTCAGGTGAAGATTTGCAATCGGCGTGCGCTCGGGGAGCACGATATGTTGGCCGCCGAGCTTCATCCTGCCATTGCCGCCGCCCACCAGGATGTTCGGCTCCGGATAGTTGTTGTGCAGGTCGCTGTTGCTCATGTTCGACCCGTACATGAAGATCGAGTGATCGAGTAAGGTTCCTTGTCCGTCCGGCGTTGCCGCCAGCTTGGCAATAAACTCCGTGAACTTCTCGACGTGCCAGGTCTGGATTTTAATCAGCTTGTTGATTCTTTCCAGATCGTTGGCGTGGTGGGAGACAGGATGGAAGGAATCCGGAACCCCGATGTGATTGTAGGTCCGGTTGGTGCCTTCCGCGACCATGATGTAGGAAGCCACGCGGGTGAGGTCGGCCTGATAGGCCAGCGCGATCAGGTCGAACATCAACTTCACCTGCTCGTCGAAAGCGTCCTGTTCCCCGACGGGAGCATCGGGAATCTTGAGGGCGGAAAGATCTTTGGCGCCGGACATCTGCGTGCGACGCTCGATTTCGCGAACGCTTTCGAGATACCCCTCGAGAACGGCCTTGTCACTGCTTCCGAGCTCGCCCTGGAGCTTCTTGGTGCGGTCGAGGATCAGATCGAGGATGCTGCTGGTCTGGTGGCTGATCGAGGTGCGCTCCTGCGGCGTATCGCCTTCACCGAACAGCTGCAAAAAGATTTTCCGCGGATTGGCTTCCATAGGCAGGGGCGAATCCGCGTCGCGGAAAGACAGAGTTGTATAGGAGCCGCCCCCGCCCGCCGCCACCTGAACGATCGTTTCCGAGGCGACTTCCAGCGAGGGCAGAGGGGTATCCTGGCTGATGACCTTCGCGATCACTTGATCCAGAGTCGTGGCCATGTGCGCGCGAGGACCGCCGGTGTCCGGACGGGTAGCGCTGAGCCACGTCGCGGGAGTGAAGGTATGGACCGAGCCCGCGGTGGCGGCGTTCTCCAGGTTCCCGAAGGACGAAACATACTTCTTGTAAGGCTCGAGGGAAGAGAGAATCGGGCTGAGCTTGAAATCGGCGCCGGAACCGCTGGGCGTCCAGCGATCCATGGCCGGGCCATGCGAAGTGTTGCCCATGATCGCACCGTGGGGAAGGTAGAAGAAGCCGGTCCGCAGCTTCGGCACGGCGGCGGTCTGAGCAAGAGCCGTGCCGGCAGGCACCATGGCGTCCAGAAACGGCAACCCCAATGTCACTCCTGTGCCCTTCAGCACCGCTCTGCGGGAAATATGTTTCTTCGTTATGAACATGTGTTCTCCTTCAACTACCTAGATGCCACTTGCTTCGGAGCGGCGGCTCCCACACCCTGCTTACGGAACCCGTCGCTATCCACGATTCCTAAGACGATGGCGGACAACTTGTAATTGTCTCTCGCGGCCCCATGGACAATCGCGCGAACCTGAGGCATATCGAAATATTCCAGTTGCCGGTTGAGGGCGTACATCATCAGCTTCTCCGTCACGGCCTCAACGAACACCGCCGGGCGACCGGCCAGCTGCGCGCTGAGTTCCACCGGACCGTTGATCGGCTCGCCGTTCGGCAGCACCGTACGGGCGTCGATCGGGGTGTTGGCAGCCTGGCGGTCCACAGTCCGGAACTGCCCGATGGCATCGAAATTCTCGAGAGGCAAACCGATCGGATCGATCACACCGTGGCACTGCCGGCAACTCGCTTTGTCGCGGTGCTGCTCGAGCCTCGCCCGGACCGTCTTCGGCGTCTCGCCGGCCTTTTGCGAAAGGTCGGTCGCGGTGTTGGGCGGAGGCGGCGACGGGGGCGTGCCCATTAGCTTGTCGAGTACCCAAGCGCCTCGCAACACCGGAGACGTGCGGTCGCCATAGGAAGTCCGCAGCAGCACCGCACCCTTGCCCAACAGGCCCCAGCGCTCTTTCTCCGTCACCGTGACCTTGCGAAACTGGCTGCCGGTAACCCCGGGAATACCGTAGTGGCGAGCCAACCGGTCATTCAGGAACGTGTAGTTGGCGGTCAGGAGATCCACGACACTACGGTTTTCCAGAAGAATGCTACTGAGGAAATCTTCTGCTTCCCTTGAGAAATCGCGCCGCAGTTGTTCGTTGAATCCCGGAAACAACTTCGGATCTGGCTGCACGGAACTGAGATCGGCGATATTCAGCCACTTCATGGCAAAGCTGGTGACCAGGCTGGAGGCCTTGGGATCCGCCATCATGCGCTTCACCTGCGCTTGCATCGCTCCGGACTTGCTTAACCCGCCCGCAGCGGCCAGCTTCAGCAGCTCCTCGTCGGGACCGGTATTCCACAGGAAGAAGGAAAGACGGGATGCCAATTCCAGATCGGTGAGCGAGACTTCGGTACTGGGAGATGCGCCTCCACTCCCTTTCGTGGGAGTTCCGCGCAGCGCGCGATACAGGAACTCGGGACTGGCGAGTACCGCCGCCACCACCTGCTCGATTCCCTGATCGAAGCTTCCGCCACCTCCCCGTCCGGCTTCGTAGAACGGCATGAGGCGGTTCACATCTTCGCGCGTAACCGGACGTCGAAAAGCCCGGCGCGCCAGGTTTTCGGTGATCTGTCTGGCACAGGAGAGCTCCTCTGCCGGTTTGGGATCGCAGACAAAGATCAGCGAGCGGCTGGAAGTTCTTGAAACACCTTTCGGATTATACGGTCCAACGATCTCGACGCCGTCGACCAGACGGGGCATGCGCCCGTTGGCTTGCGCGATGCTGCCAGTCAGGCCGTTGAAACCGGCTGAGTTTGCGACATTTTCATCGGTCTCCACATGGGAACGTTCGATGAAAGCCACCACGACGTCGCGCACGCCAGCTTGCACCTGCACGGGAATCTTCGCGAACCGCTCCATGATCTCGGCGCGTCCCGGGGCCGCTTTGCGGTCGGCCAACGCTTGGTCCGCGGGTCCTCCAATGGGTTTGCGGAACACGATCTTGCCGTCAATCATGATGACAAGCGTGCTCTCGTTCTCCACCGGACCGGTATACAAACCTACTCCGAGATCGTTCATGGTGAAGCGATACTCCCCGTCTGCGGGGAAATTGTGTTTGAACTTGACGCCGCCGCGCGTGCCCAAAGGCAGGGGCTCGTCGGGGTTTTGATTGGCCGCAATACTGTACTTCACATTCGAAACACGAGGATTGGGATCGCCAACCGCAAGTTTCGCAACGTGCCGGGCACCTGAAATGTACTGATCCAGAAACGCGGGGGACACGCTCAAAGCAGCCGCGATGTTGTCGAAGCCCTCGACCTGGATGTCCTGCGGCAGGACGTCCTTCGCGTTCACGTCCACACCCACCAGAGCTTTCACCGATGCGGCGTACTCTGTGCGGTTCAGGCGCTGGATCGGGACATAGCCCGCTGTCAGACTTTTTGCGTGTGAGTCGAGGTCGTTCTCCATCCACGCGACGAACGCATCGATCTCCTTCTGCGGTGGCTGGGGACTGCCCGGAGGCGGCATCAAACGCCCGCGCAGCTTGCGGAGCGCCTTCTCCCATGTCTCAGCGTCTTTCGGGGCGGCTTGGAGGTCCAGGACGTCAAGGGCGATGCCACCACTTTTCAACCGCGTGTTGTGGCAGCCGACGCAATAGGTGTTCAACATCGCGCGATGTTGATCCACTCCGGCTGCGGCAGGAGTCTGCCCCACAGCCCTGTTCTGCCAAACCGCGAGCGAGGCGATCAGAGCAGCAAAAGCACTCGCATAAATGAAACGCTTCATAGGTATCAATTTATTGCTAGATCAATGATTTACAGTCCGATTATCCGCCAAAGGAGCATTCCTGTTTTATCACAAAAAAGTGAACAGTAACAGGGCCGCGAAGCGGCCATCCATGCGATATCCACTGGTGCCAATCGAGATTGCAGCAATTCGACGATGCTGGCCGGCGCGGGCTGCGGCGCCACAAGTCCGTCGAGCGAAAGCTCATTGAAACTTGAGGGACATGTTGTCGAAATCGAGCGAAAACCCTTCGGCTTGCAAGAGTAAGTCGTCGCCGAAGTTTCCTACACAACATTCGCCGCCGATCCCGCCCAATTTCTGCACGGTCACCGCCGCCGGGCGCAACGTCAGCAGATGACCTGCGACCGACAATTTTAGCTCCGGTAAGATCAACGCCTCAAAGATCGAGGTCCCACCGACGCCCGTCACCTCTCTGGTCGTCTTTTGGGCGTTCGCAATGAGGTCCCCGAAACGTCCCGCGAAGTCGCTGTTCAGATCGGTATCAACGGCTCCCGAGTCGAGGGTAAAGAACGCGCTGCGCCCGGCAATCTCCGCCGACACTAGAGTCTTGTTCCGGAAGAAAATGAGGTTGGGCTGGCTCCTGCCGCGAGGGATCTTTTCGCCAACACGAATGGTCCCCGACTTGGACCATTGCCAAGTGCCAACCGCGAATTGCACTGGTACACCCAGAATCCCTCGCCGGTTAACTGGCGCGGAAGTGAACGGCTCCTGGTCGTCCGGTACCACGAAGAAGGATACGTTTTTAAGCCGCGTGTTTCCCAGAATAAGTTCCTTTGCGACGGCAGTTTTGGCCGCGAAGCCTTTGCCCGAGGAGTCGCCGATAACGGCACCAGTACCGCGGAATTCCAGTCCCAGGCGCTCCGCCGCCTGCTGCGTGATGATGGAAACCCACGCGCCGGTATCCATCAGAAATGTGCACTCCTTCCCGTTCACCGTCAACGGTATCGCTAAATCTCTCTCGTGTTTCAAGACCGCTGGGCGCCTCGGACCATTGATCTGATCGGGCAGCCCGCGGAACTGATCGACGTCTTTACGCTCTGCTTGCGCGTCTGCGCTGTTGGGGAAGTTCCGGCGCCACTCATCGATATTGTCGGTCGACCGCTTATAATGTCCGGTTCGGATATAGATCCGCGAAAGCAGCTTGTGAGCCTCGCCGGCCTCGGGACTTCGCGGCGCCCGCCGGATGATTTGGAGCAGTAGCTTCTCCGCGGCGTCATTCTGGTTCAGCGCAGTGGCGCGAGAAGCGACGGCGATGGGCGAAGAAGCCGGACTCCGGGAATCCAGCCATGGCCTCCCGTCATCGCTTTCAGATGGAGAAGTGGATTGAGATAACGCAATAACCGCAAGCCACGGAAGTGTGAACGCCACCCCGAGAAGTCGGATGGCACCGGTCATGCCGTGAGCATATCGCAGACCACACACGCAATCGGCATAACGCTATTGCATATCTCCAGATATCCGCGACGCGATCACTTAGGTGTCACATGGATCAGGGCGCCGGGATTAGCATCTTCCAGCAGCCACAGCGAGCCATCGGGGGCTTCCGCCACATCGCGGATGCGTTTGCCCATACTCCAGCGCTCGGCCATTTTGGCGCCGCCCTTGCCGTCAAAGATGACGCGGCTGAGCGACTGGGTCCCCATGCCGCTGATGAAGCCGTTGCCGTCCCACTGCGGGAAGGTCTGGGTTCCGCGATAAAACATCAGATTGCCCGGTGCGATCACCGGCGCCCAGTAGATCACTGGCTTCGCCAGGTCAGGCCGCGTGTCGGGGTTGGGAACAGGCACGCCGTTATAGTTCGGGCCTTCGCCGACCAGCGGCCAGCCATAATTCTTACCCTTCTCGATCAGGTTCAGCTCGTCGCCGGCGCGCGGCCCGTGCTCGACCTCCCACAATTCGCCGGTGGGCGAAAATGCCAGGCCATAGGGCGTACGGTGACCCATGGTCCAGGTTTCAGCCGGGGTCATGTTGGGGCCGGGAAACGTGTAGGTGCTTACGATCTTCGCGGTTTTGGCAGCTTCGGTGTCAGTGGGCGGATCGATCAGCGGAATGGTGGCCGCTCCGGTTTTGCCGAAGTTAGGGTTGCCGGGGGCGGGCTTGCCGTCCAGCGTCAGGCGCAGAA
>Ga0310810_10005131_pt1 | contig 14586 bp, 12 predicted proteins | sample NCmetagenome_FD_207641 | JGI IMG/M metagenome (GOLD analysis project Ga0310810, IMG submission 207641) | Soil microbial communities from experimental microcosm in Duke University, North Carolina, United States - NC | ecosystem: Engineered > Artificial ecosystem > Soil microcosm > Unclassified ... | reverse complement strand
CGCGCGCGCGAGCCACCCTGTGATCTGGTAGACCGGACCGATCATCGCGAAGGCGTTCAGCAGCGCACCGAACGTGAAGAGCAGGGCGAGCACCGCAAGGTCGACACGCCCTGACAGACGACCGATGACCGAACGGTGGCGATCGTCAATCAGCTCTTCGCCCGGTACGCGAAAGGCGATCGCGACATTGTCGTGAGGACATGCCTGCACGCAGTCGAGACAGAAGGTGCATTCGAGGTTGCCGACCTTCGAGGGCAGGAACAGGCCCAGTTCGCAGCCGCGCTGCGTGATGGTTGCCTGCGTCCGTTCATCGCGGCGCCCCTTGATGCAGTCGACCGTCTTGCAGCGCTCGCAGACCGACGCGTCTCTCACGCCTAGTTCGAGCGGCGACAGCGTAGAGGCGACGAAGTTGAACTGGCCAACAGGGCAGACATGCTTGCAGAACGCCGCTCCCGTGAACGTCGTGTCCACGGCGAGCGCGGCGCCAAAGTAGCCGATGACCAGCCATGCTGTTGCCGCCGGGAGCGCCCAGAGGTCGAAGAGTTCATAAGCGAACAGCACTCCGGCGAACAGGCCGATCGCCACCCACTTCCGACCGAGCCAGTGGGGCCAGTGCCGCACCGGACGATGCAGCCGGCGGCCGAGATCGCGGACGAGAATCATCGGGCACGCGCCGCAGAACGCATTCCCCGCAGCGAGCAGGGCGCCAATCAGCAGGCCGCGGTAATGAATCCACGTCAGCACCGTGGAAAGGTTCGTGGGCGCCAGTTGAGGACCGAGCAATCCGTGCAGGACGACCACGATCGCGACCAGCAGCAGAGCAACCTGCGTGGCCGTCCGCAGTCGGCGCCACCGAAGCAGCGGGCCGACAACGGGCCAGCGGAGTACATCCGCTGTCACGCGACCGTAGACGGCGCGCCAGCGTGGAACGCGCACGTACACGGCGGCGTCGTCTTTTCCTCTGCCGGCGGAAACAGGTGGTAATACATCGCGATCACCATCGGGATGAAGACGATGGTGTTGTAGAACAGGTGAAGTTCCACGCGGGGTACCCACAACTGAACGAGGCTCGTGGGAACAGGGCGTCCCATCAGGTTGTGACCGATGATCGCCTGGACCTGCAACAGGGCGTGTTCGATGTGGTGGAAGAACTGGATGTACAACGCCGTCATCCACCAGAAGCGATCGACCTTGCCCGTGAATCCCGATCGCAGCATCCACAGTCCGATCAGCATCACGACGGCGTAGCCGTAGTGCAGCGCTTCGGACTGGATCAACACCGGGAAGAGCAGTCCGACGGCTCCGCGCGCCTCGGGGACCGGCCAGCCCAGCACGTAGATCTGGAGCGCCTGCAACAGATGCTCGACCCAATGGCCAAGCACCACGAACATGAAGATGCGCAGCGCCAGTTCGTGCTGATCGCTGTTGACGCGTTCGAGGAAGGTCTTCGGTGCCTCGGCAGCGAGGGTTCCGGCAGTGCTCGTGTGCATTACGCTCGATCCTCCAGTGGAAGATTGCTCGCGTCTACTTCGTGCCGGCAGCTGGCCGATCGGGCCGCCAGATCCTGGCGATCGCGAACACGCCGGCGAGCGCCGCGACGGTGAGGACGATGTGACTCGCCGTTTGCTGGCCCGTCGTCTGGTGCGACGTTGTCCACATCCAGCCCAAACTCACGATGGTGAGCAGGACGAGGATGAAGAAGGTGATCAGGATGCGCACGACGTTCATCGCGCGCGCCCTCGGCCCGTGATTGCTGGTGCTCGACGAGGTCGCAATGGACCTATCCATCATAAGTGACCCGGGAACCCGGCATTTGCGGGTCAAGGTTGCCATGCGCGGCACGGCAAACAACATCACCTGTACGTACTACTCCGCCATCAAGGCCGCGCAATTCCCGCAGCCCTGGTGACGGAAAGCGAGTGAGTTGTAAAGGCTCAACGGATCAGGCCGGGCCGCCAGGGACGCCGGCGCACCGACGACCCTGGCAGCATGTTCCCAGCAGACTACCGTGCGGCAATCGGCACGGGCTCGGACTGCTCAACCTGTCGTCCCAACGGCACGACCTGGCTTTCCGGGTAGAGCGCGACCTTGAGCACCCCTTCGCGGCCGCTGCTGAACAGGTCGAAGGCGGTCTCTATATCGTCCAGGGCAAAGCGATGGGTGATGAGCGGGCTGAGATCCACGCGGTGCTGTTCAATCATCGCCATCAGGCGGCGCATCCGTTCTTTGCCGCCAGGACAGAGGGTCGTCACGATGGTCTGGTTACCGAGACCTGCGTACATGGCCTCGTACGGTGCGACCAGCTTGCCGGAATAGACACCGAGGCTGGAGATCACGCCACCGACGCGCGTGGCCCGCAAGGCGCTCTCGAACGTCTCCTGGCGCCCGAGCGCCTCGATGGAGACATCCACGCCGCGTCCATCGGTCAGCTTCTTGATCTCCGCAACGGGATCCACCTCGTCGCCGTTCAGGGTCACGTTCGCACCAAACTTGCGAGCGATGGAGAGGCGGTGCGGGTTGCGGTCGACGCCGATGATGAGAGAAGCGCCCATCAGCCGGGCACCAAGCGTTGCGCACAGCCCGATCGGACCCTGAGCAAATACAGCCACTGAGTCGCCGACTCGAATGCGGCCGCTCTCGGCTCCGGATAAACCCGTCGAGAAGATGTCGGGGCAGAGCAGGACGTTCTCGTCCGTGAGTGCATCAGGGATGGGTGCGAGGTTGGCCCTGGCATCCGGCACGAGCAGGTACTCAGCCCAGGCGCCGTTGATCGTGTTTCCGAACCGCCATCCGCCCAGCGGGCCTCCGCACTGTGAGTGCGCGCCGTTCAGGCAATAGAAGCACTGACCGCAGGGAGTAATCGCGCCGACGATGACACGTTGTCCGACGGTGTACGACGATTCAAGGCCGGGCCCAAGGGCATCGATGATGCCGACCGGTTCATGCCCGAGAATCAGCCCGGAGCGGACGGGATACTCACCGCGCACGATGTGAACGTCGGTGCCGCAGATGGTGGTCAGCGTGACTTTGATCACTGCCTCGCCCGCCCCGGGAACCGGACGCGGAACTTCCTCGACGGCGATGCGATTCTTGTCGTGAAACACGACAGCTCTCATGGTCTTCATGGTTCGACTCCCAATGTCGATGTGCGACGGCGTGTTCACGCGCTGTGCGCGCGGGCCGTCGACGTCTGCAGAGACCCGGCAAAGGTTCGAGCGAACCGTCGCAGGTCTTCCCAGTCGGTGTACTCGTAGTCTCTCGACGTGTCGGTGTCGCCGCCGGCCTTCGTGACGATCCGCTTCATCGCCCATCGCTTCAGAAATCCGTACTGCGTGTACTTCAGCGCGCCGGCGACGATTTTCGTCGTGGATGGCTTCCACGCCGTCGACGCGACGAATTCGTTGATGATTGCGTCAAGCTCACGATCCACCTTCGGATCGCGCTGAAGAATCCCCAGGCAGACCGACACAAATGCCGTGGGGATCCGATTGAGCGCAGCGGCATGCGTTCGTACCCACGCCTTTACCGCGCGTTGATAGCCGCGCGCGTGCACCGAAGCGGCGACGATGACCGCATCGAACCCGGCCGGATCGGGGGCAGTCCCGGCGGCGTCGCCCATGGTGACGGTAAGGCCAGCCGAACGGAAATGGATGGCCAGCGCGCTCGCAATCTTGGCCGTGTGGCCGTCTGTTGTGCCGAAAACGATCAGTGCGCGAGGCATGAGTGGCCTCCTTCAAGGCGCGCCCCTGACCGCCGCTGGTGCAAATCCAACGCCTTACCGCGGGAGATTCAATACGCGTCACTTTCGCGCGGCCGCACGAAAGATGAATGCGTATTGCCGGAATTTCGGCAGTGCAGCGCCGGAATTTCACGGCTGCCGTGGACGCTACAGCGGAAGTCCTACGCCGGCGCTTTCAGAAGGTCCGCGATGGGCCGATGGCGCGCGTTAAAAAGAGGAGGCTTGCTCGCGGAGTGTGGGCGTGGTGTACGACAAGCGACGAATGCGCGCAAACGAGGCCCCCAGCATCGGAACCGACACTGGAGGTCGACGTGAGCCCAATGCTGGAACGCTGTGAGTGTGTGAACTTACGGATAGGTCGCCGCTCGTCTCCGTATGCGGCAAAAGGCCCGTACCGGGATCCTGAAATCGGTTCTTCTGTGCTGTCGAGTGACACGCGGAGTCGAATCTGGTGCGGCGTTTGCAGGCATGGCATCCGGCCGCATTTCGCGGCCTCGGTTAGACGAGGAAAGGTGCGATGAATCTCATCATCGTGTTGGTCATCCTGCTTGTCCTGCTCGGCGGGGGCGGTTACTACGCCGGTGGTCCGGTCGTGGGCGGAAGCGCCGCAGGATTGATCATTCTGATCATCCTGATCCTGGCCCTGACGGGTCGGCTCTGAGCAGCCTCGGGTCAACCTCGCGTGGTCAACGGGCCTCCGAACCAGCGCCGGCCGCGGCTCGTACCGGATTGAGCCTTTTCCGCGACCAGCGCTTCCGATGGCGCCAGGAATCGATCGGGACCAGACCGCCGTCGCCGACCCGGCGCTCACGACGCTTGTGGATGCTGACCCAACGCATCTTCTGCTCGCCGTAGTTCAGAGAGATAGAACGCCAGCAACCACTCGACATCGGCGGCAGCTGCTTGGGTCACCTGGTCTGCACCGCGGCGCGCGACTCGCTCCACCTCATATAACTCCGAAGCGATCCACTGGAGTCGCCGTTGTGAACTGATGTTCCGCGCTTGCCGAATCAGGGCGCGGGCCCGCGCCTGCGCTTCGGTCGCGAGTGTTGTGATCGCGTGTAGTCGTCTGATGTCCATAGACCTCGGGCGATTCGGACTCACCTCGCCTCCGGGTGCGTTGACCAATGCAAGTAGCACGTCGTTCTACGGCCCGTATGGTGGACATATGGACCGCAATCGGCACACGCCTGGAACAGGCATCCGCAGGTCACGTGAAGCCGTGACGGCCCATACTATCGGACTTACTTTGAAATCAAACAGATGTCCGAACTGGTTCCGTCGAGGAGCGTCACTCGCAGTGATCAGTGACGGACATCAACGCACACAGTGATTGCTGAGCTTCGCCGATGCCGGTGAGATCGCCTCACCAGGGGCGCTTGGGAAGCGAGTCGCAGCGGCACGTCAGGTCGCTTCCGGGCGCGGGGACCCGCTATCGACGTGGCGTGATTGTGCCAATGTGAATCCGGCAGAATGGGATATGGCCCTGACGATTGCGCCTGATAAGCGAGCGCAGCTTCACGCTTCGGTGAAGCGATACATCATCGAAAACTTCGACGCCGACGCAGGCGACTTGAAAGCGCGGCTCATGCTCGACTTCTGCCTGCAGGAAGTGGGGGCGGTCGTCTACAACCAGGCGATTGGAGACGCGCAAGCCTACATGCAAGGGCGACTCGCGGATCTGGACGCAATCTGCTATGCAGACGAGTTCACGTTCTGGCCGCGCAAATAGTTGCCGAGCGGTCTGCGTTGTCGAGCGTGTTGAAGTGCCTGCTGGAGCGTTGCCGTTGGTAACTAGCTGATTCGAGAGGGAGAAGTGGAGCGGGCTACGGGGATCGAACCCGTCTAACTGGCTTGGGAAGCCAGGACATTACCACTATGCTAAGCCCGCGCGTTGGGCGCCGATTGCGCGTGACCAATCGGCCGTCGCTTCGAGGATTCTACCGGGACAGGCGGCAATCCGCAATCCACTCACCAGCCGGCACTTGAGTCATCCCACTGCTCTGCGGGTCGTTCGCCTTGATCGGCTGCCGCTGCGGGGACTAGACTCCCGCGGCCGGTCAATCGGTTGCGCGGCGATAATCCGCGCGGCCACACGTCAGGCAGGAACATCATGCGACACACACTTTGCGCGTTGGCGTCTGCGTCGATCGTATGCCTGCTGTTCCTTGGCAAGGCGGGCCACGCGCAGGGCGTCGGCGGCCAGGGTCAGCCCTGGCGCGGTGCCGGGTCCCAGCCATGTTTCGGTCCGTTCGACAACGGCGCGAACAAGTGTCCCGCGCCGGGGGACACCATCGCGATCCGTGCCGGGCATCTCTTTGACAGCAACACCGGCCAGATGCGCACGGACCAGACCATCGTGCTGAACGGCGAGCGTATCGTGGACGTGGGGCCGTCCGCCCAGGTGAAGATTCCCTCCGGCGCCGCGATCATCGACCTGTCGCGACAGACTGTGCTTCCGGGGCTGATTGACGTGCACACGCACATGTTCAACACGCCAAAGGCCGGCATCTCGCGGGAAATGTCCACGCTGATCGCGATACAGAATACGCAGGCTGACTTACGCGCAGGTTTCACCGCCGTGCGCGACATGAGCACACACGGCAACGGCTACGCCGATGTCGAGATTCGCAATGCGATTGACAAGGGCCTCATTGACGGCCCGCGAGCCCAGGTGTCGACGCGCGGCATCGTGTGGGGTAACGGGTCCAACTCCGAAGGGAACGATCCGCTCGCGAGCGCGGTCGTGCGGAACGCGGAGGAGGCGCGCGCGGCGGTGCGCGATCAGATCGAGCACGGCGCCGACTGGATCAAACTGTATCCGACGGGGGCCTATTCGTTCGCGCCCGACGGCAAGCCGCAGTTCGTGCTCACCTATCCGATGCCCGTCCTTCAGGCCCTCATCGACGAGACGCACCGGCTGGGACACAAGACTGCGTGTCATGTCTACGGCGGCGATGGCGAGAAGAACGCGATTCTCGCGGGCTGCGATTCCATCGAGCACGCCTGGATGCTCGACGAGGAGCAGGCAAAGATGATGGTGGAGAAGGGGCTGACCTACGACCCTACGCTGCAGCGATATACCGAACCCTACATGAACGACAATGACGACAAGGCGACAGGAGGCAAATACCGGATGGCGCCGATCGTCAACAACGCGGTCATGACCGCGTCGAAAGTGCCGGGTTTGAAGATCACGGTCGGCAGCGGCGTCGACGGCTCCACTTTTCCCCATGGCACGCAGGCGCTGGAGTTCGTCGCGCTGGTGAAGCAGGCGCATCTGTCGACTGCGCGCGTGCTGCAGGCCGGCACCATGACGAATGCGGAGGTGCTTGGCTGGAAGGATCGCATCGGCTCCATCGACAAGGGCAAGTATGCCGACGTCATCGCGGTATCGGGCGATCCTCTGGCCGATATCACCGAACTGGAGCGCGTGAAGTTCGTGATGAAGGGCGGAAAGATCATCCGCAACGATCTGTTGCCGCACTGATCGGATCAGTGAGGGGCGGTCGCGGTGTTTGGCGCCGGCGGCGCCTCTGCCGGCAGGTCGTTCCAGAACATCAGCGCGTTGAACACCATCGAGTACTCGCCGAAGGTCTGCCATCGGTAGATCGGGTTGTTCGCGAACAGCAGCACGTGCCCCCTACCCGAGGGCGCGTCGACGATCATCGGCCGATTGCGAATCTGATCGGCGCCGCGCATGACACCACTCAAGACGCTGGCCTCGCCGCCGACGAAACGCGCGATCACCTGCGGCTTGTACGGCGATGTGCTCGGCGCCTGCGGCGCGTCCGCCGGCGGACCAGCCTGGAGCAGCGGTCCGCCCGCGTACCGCACCGGCAGGTTCTTCTGGCTGTAGCCGTACATCACGGGGTGGGTCGGAATCATCACCTCACTCTGCACGTACGGGCCTGGGCCGTAAAATCCCGCCTGCGTCGTCTGCGTATCCACGCCCTTGGCGATCCCGAACTCACTCGGAAACGTGCTGGCAATTCCGAGCGTCACGAGGGTCCCACCCTCGTCGACGAACTTCTGGAACTCCGCCGCGCCCTCGAGTCCCATCCCGCCGCGCACATCGTCGGTGTCGGTGTAGTAGCCGAAACTCTTGTACTGATCGCTCTTCCTGTATGGCAGCGGCTTTGACAACTTCGGCAGCTCGTAGACGATGCTCTTGCCGCTGGTGCCCTGGTGCGGCATGACGATGACGTCGTACTTCGCGCGCAGGTTGCCCTGTCTCACCTGGTCCTTCTGAATGAGGTCGAACGGAATCTCGAACCGATCGAAGGCGAGGCGAACCCAGCCGACCTTCTCGGTGTTGGACCACGTCGTGAAGATCGCCAATCGTGGAAGATCGACGGTCACCATTGCGACGTTGGGGGCTTCGGGCATCCCCGCCGCCACGAGCCCGAGCGATTCGATCTCACGCTTCGCGCGTTCGGAAACGGGCACCACAAGCGATCCGGCAGGGTAATCGACATCGCCCACCGTGAACGACGCTTGAGCCGCGCGCATCGGCACGTCCTTGAGACGATACCGGAACGTGATGAGACTCAGCGAGCCGTTGTGCTTCACCGCGAACACCGCATTGTTGGTAGACGCACTACTTGACACGCTGCCCGTCGTGACGACGTCGGCGGTCAGCAGGGTCGCCGGCGCATCGAGAATCGACTTGTCCTCAATCGTCTGCACGTCCACGTTGCTCGCGAGCCCCATCGTCCAGGCGCTATCGTCGTAGGTGGTGAGCGCCGGATCGGGATAGACCTGTTTCTCGAGCAGCGTCTTGGCAAGCGGACCGTACGGCTGGTTCAACTTCACCACGTAGGAACCAGGCGCGAACGTGCCTTCTTTCACTTTGATTTCGGCTGTCGCACGTTGCACCTCGATCGCCTGGACGCGCAGCAGGTTCGCGAGCCGATCGACCCGGGTCTGGTCCCCCTGCCCGGCGGGAATGACGAATGCGTAGGGTGCGCTGGTCGATCCCTTGTGTACGGCGTTGACCGACTTCTTGTAGAAGTTCTCCACGACCATCGCCGGCACTTTCGACGTCAGTTCGAGCGCGGTCAACACGGCTGTTTCCGAGTAGTTGATCGAATTTCGAATCGACCAGTCGGCTTCGCCGGTCATCGGGTTCGGCCGGTACCACTGCCGGGTCGTTTGCGCACCCGTGAAGCGCGCTTTCTTGGTATTCGCGCCCTGCTGGTTGAAGATTTCGTACATCCGCAGCATGCCGTTGTGGTTTTGCGCCGCGATGGCGAGATAACCGGGCGACCACGCGTCCATGAAGCCGAAATGCCAGACGCCCGGCATGCCGTAGCTGGTCAGCTTGCTGACCTCATAGTTCGCGAAGAACATCAGGTCGCTGTAGAGCAGCGGATCCCAGTTGGCGTTCTGCGGCGCCCCACCGCTGTAGGTGTAGAGCAGTGTCTGCGCCTCGTGCAGGTCGTGCCAGATGGGCGGCACCCACTCGAGATACCACTTCAAGTAGGTCCTCAGCGTGTCGACGCCGTAGTTGATGTCGCGGTTGTTGTCGTGGAAGACGTACTTGCCCCAGTAGGGCGGCTCTCCGTAGTTCTCTCCGCCGTCATAGGCCTCGTTGATCTTGTAGGCGTTGTACCAGTCCACGTAGCGATCGCGACCGTCGATGTCGGTGGTCGGCACCATGGAGACGATGACGTTGTCGCGGATCTGCTGGATGTAAGGCTCGTCGCTCACCGCCAGGCGGTACGCAAGCTCCATCAGCATCTCCGACGTGTTCGTCTCGCCGCTATGAAGCCCGGCACTCAGGTGGTAATGAGGCTTGGTCCCCGCGATGATCCGCTTCGCCTCGTCCGGGCTCAGGCCGCGCGGGTCCGCGAGGCGGCGCAGGTTATCGCGATTGCGTTCAAGGCCCTTCAGGTTCGCGGCGGACGTCAGGTAAACCACCATGATCTCGCGGCCTTCCTCGGTCGTGCCGATGACCGCGGTCTTCACGCGATCGGGCAGCGCCTTTTCGAGCGCGCGATACCACTTCTGCTGGTCGGCCCAGTAGGTCAGCTTCTTCTCTGTACCGATGTGATAGCCGAGCACGTCTTTCGGTGTCGGCACACCGGTCTTCTTCGGGAGGTGATCGATCAGGGGTGATGAGAAGTCGGGACGGGTGGTCGCCGACTTCACAAAGGCTGCGAAGTCGGCATCGTCGGAAACCGCCGGCGAAGCGCTCTTCGGTGTGCCTTGCGCGGGCGCTGCGCCGACCGCGGCGGCGGCCAGCAGGACGAATAGCGCCAGCAACTGTGGCCGAAAAGATGTCGTCTTCACGATGTCAGGCTCCTGGGAACGTGGAGCCCGATCATACTCGCGCCGCCGTCAGGACCGGATCAGCGCAACGACTTCATCCCTCTTTGTCGCCATGAGTTCAGGCGCCTGCGCCTCCAGGTTCAGGCGGAGCAGCGGTTCCGTATTCGACGCGCGCACGTTGAAGTGCCAGTCCGGATATTCGACCGACAGGCCGTCCAGTTTGTACTGGCCCGCATCGGAATACTTCGACGAGATCTGATCCAGCTTGGCCGGCACGGCGTCCATGCTCGCGAGCTTCGTGTTGATCTCACCCGAGATGAAGTATTTGGCCCGCAGGGGTTCAAGCAGATGGCGCAGGCTCTGACCCTTCTTGGACATCAACTCCAGGATGAGCAGCGCTGGTATGAACCCGTTGTCGGCGAAGAAGTTGTCGCGGAAGTAGTAGTGGCCGGTCACTTCCCCGCCGAAGATGCCGTTGGTTTCCCGCATCCGGCGTTTGAAGAATGCGTGGCCCACGCGGTTCATCAGTGAGGTGCCGCCGTACCGGGCTACCACGTCGCGAACGGCGTAGCTGGCGCGCAGGTCGTAGATGATCGTCGAGCCTGGATGCTTCATCAGGAAGGCTTCAGACAGCAGCGCTGTGATGAAATCGCCCGAGATGAACTCGCCGCTGCCGTCGATGAAGAAGCAGCGATCCGCATCGCCGTCCCACGCGATGCCGATGTCGGCCTTCTCTGCGATGACGCGCTCGGTGATGTCGACGCGGTTCTCCTCGATGAGCGGGTTGGCTTCGTGGTTCGGAAACCGGCCGTCGATCTCGAAGCAGAGCCGGGTCGTCCGGCAGGGAAGCCGCTCGAAGAGTTTCGGCGCCACGAGGCCTCCCATACCGCTGCCGGCATCGAGCACGACGTTGAACGGCTTGATGATCGACGGATCGATGAATCCCATCACGTGGTCCACGTACGGCTCGAGCGCATGGGCCGTCGTGACGGTTCCCCGTGTTGCGGCTGACGCCGGAATCGTGCCGCCCGCGATCATGTCGCGGATGTTCGAGATGCCTTCCTCGCCGCTCAGCGGGAACGCCTCGCGCCGCACCATCTTCATTCCGTTGTATTGCTTCGGGTTGTGTGAGGCGGTCACCATCACGCCACCGTCGTGCTTATTGCGGGCCACGGCGAAGTAGAGCATGTCGGTGGCGATCATCCCGTAGTCGACGACGTTGCAGCCCTGCGACGTCGCGCCGTCGATGAAGGCCTGCGCCAGTGCCGGCGACGAGAGCCGCATGTCTCTGCCGACCGCAATGGTCTTCGCGCCCAGGTACGCCACGAAGGCGGCGCCGATGGCACGGGCGGCCTCCTCGTTCACCTGGTCGGGATACGTACCGCGAATGTCGTACGCCTTGAAGATGTCGGGATTGAGCGAAGGGGACATAGACGCTCCAAAAGAATCAAAGACGGCTGTAGTCGGTGACGACCGATTTGTCCCCGAGCACGACACCATCCTCAACCGATGCGTTGCGGCCGATGTGGCAATGCCGCCCCAGAATGGAGCGCCGGACCACCGCTTCCTGGCCGACACGCGTGCCGGACCACAGGATCGAGCGCTCGACAGCCGCATGTTCTTCGATGTGGCACTGCCGGCCGATGACGCTGTAGGGACCGATTCGCGCCCCGGCCTTCACGACGGTTCCTTCGTCGATGAAGCACGGCCCTTCGATAGTCACGCCTTCGTCGATGCGCGCGCCCGGAGCCACGACAGTGTTTCCATTGGCTTTCATAAACGGCCCAGCCTTGCAGCGTCCGTCCATGATGTCGCGATGGACTTGTGTGTACTTCTCCGGCGTGCCGATATCGATCCAGTAGCCGCGATAGATGTAGGCGACGAATGTTTCGCCGCGTTCGATGAGCGACGGGAAGAAGCTCCGCTCAATCGACCACGGCTCACCCTTCGGAATGCGGTCGAAGGTGTCGGGCTCGAGCACGTAGATACCGGCGTTGATCGTGTCGCACGTGATCTCGTCCGGCTTCGGCTTCTCCAGAAAGCGCTGGATATTGCCGTCGGCGTCGGTTTCCACCAGGCCGTACGCGCTCGGATTCTCGACCGGTGTCAGCACGATCGTCGCCTTCGCTTTACGCTCGCGGTGCAGCTTGAGCACGGCGCCAAGATCGACGGTGGTGAGCACATCGCCGTTGAACACGACGACCGACTCGTGCAGCGACTCGCCGGCGTAGCGCACGGCGCCGGCGGTGCCGAGCGGAGCGGGTTCGACGACGTAGCGGATGTTGAGCCCCGCTTCACTGCCGTCGCCGAAGATCTCTTCGATCCGGCGCGGCTGGTAATTGAGGCTGAGGATGACCTCGTCGATCTCCGGTACTTGCTTCAGGAGGTCGAGCTGGTAATGCAGAAAGGGCCGCTCGAAGATGGGCACGATCGGCTTCGGCGTGTGAATCGTCAGTGGTCGGAGGCGTGTGCCCTTGCCCCCTGCGAGCATGATCGCCTTCATAGGCAATCAGCGATGTTATCATGGCCCGACTCGCCCACATGAACCTGCCCAACTCACTGTCGGTCACGCGGATCTTCCTCGTGCCGCTGCTCGTTGTGGTCCTGCTCACCAAGTTCGAAGGCCGGATGATCCTGGGCGTGCGAAAAGAGCTGGTCGGCGCCGCGATCTTCGGCATCGCCTCGTTCACCGACTGGCTCGATGGTTACCTGGCCCGCAGACGCGGGCAGGTCACAGCGCTTGGTCAGTTCATCGATCCGTTTGCTGACAAGCTGCTGACGATCGCCGCGTTCATCTCGCTCGTGCAGATGGGTCTCGCGCCTGCATGGATGGTCGCGATCATCATCGGCCGCGAGTTCGCCGTCACCGCGCTTCGCTCCATTGCGCACGCACGCGGCGCCGCCATGCCGGCATCGTCGCTCGGCAAGCTCAAGATGGTGTCTCAGATTGTCGCGATACTGGCGCTGATCCTCGGGAAGGATCACCTGCACGGCTTCGTCGTGATCGGCCAGGTAGCCTTGTGGGTCGTGGTGCTGACGTCGCTGGTGTCGGCGGCCGACTACTTCCGCCGGTTCGGAAAATTCCTTATTCCCCGAACCTGAGAAACTAGGATTTCTTCGCAGGCGGTGCGGCGGCGGTTGTAGCCGGAGCATCAGCCGGATTCGCGGCCTTGATCTCTTCGATCCGCTTCTTCGCTTCTTCCAGGTATTCGCTCTTCTCGAATTCCGCGACGAGCTTCTCGTAGAGCGGCAGCGCTTCCGCCTTGCGGCCGACGACGCTCAAGGCTTCACCGAGATAGTAGTAAGCCTCGTCTCGCGACGTGAACTCGGGATCTTCCTTCAGCAGTGCCGACAGGCGATCGATGGCGCCCGGATACCACTTGATCCGGTAGTAGAAGCGGCCGACTTCGAACTCAGCCTCGCTGACGCGGTCCTTTGCTTCGCGCAGCTTGCTCTTCACCTCGGGCATGAGTTCCGAGTTCGGGTAGCGCACGATGAAGGTTTCGAACTCGCGGATCGCGTCACGTGTTTCGGTCTGGTCGCGCTGTGGGGCGCGCATCTGGCGGAAGTGCGCGAGCCCAAGCTTGTACTGCGCGTAGTCGGCGCGTGCATGCGTCGGGTAGAACGAGAGGAATTCCTGGAACTCGGCGATCGAGAGGACCAGCGATTCTGACGAACCCTCACCAAGGTAGGTATCGCCGATACCCAGCTTGGCATCGGGCCGGATCGGGCTCTGCGTGTAGGTTTCAGTGACCTGCTTGAAGAACTCGCGCGCGGTCAGCCACTTCTTGTTGTCGAGCGCTTCCTTACCCTTGTCGTAGAGGTATTGATCAGGTTGCGCGGTGCCGGGCGGCACGGCCCGGCGCCCGTTCGCCGACGCGCACGCGGAGACGACAGCGGCAAGAAGCAGAAGACAGAACAGCGCCGCGTATCGTCGAACTACTTTCGTCATGTTCACAGGATTCCGGTCAGCCACGTAAATTCCGCGGCAAGGCCGCGTTCCAGGTCGGTCGACGGTTTGAAGGAGAGGTCGGCCCGTGCGCGTTCGGTGTCCGCATACGTGTGCCGCATGTCGCCCTTCTGGGCGTCCTCGCGGGCGATGACCGGCTGCCGGCCGGCGACACGCCCGATCATCTCGAGGACCTGGTTCAGCGAGACCCGTGAACCGCCTCCAATATTGTATACACGGCCTTGGACGCCCCGTTCCGCTGCGGCAAGGCTGGCCGACACGATGTCGTCCACAAAGGTGAAGTCGCGTGTCTGTTCACCGTCGCCGTACACCGCAATCGGCGCCCCCTGCATGGTGGCCTTCAAGAACCGGTGGAAGCCCATGTCTGGCCGCTGGCGCGGGCCGTACACCGTGAAATAGCGCAGCGATACGGTCGGTACACCGAAATTCACGAAATACAGATAGCAGAGCTGTTCCGCCGCGAGTTTGCTGACCCCGTAAGGCGAGACCGGCTGTGGCAGCGCATCTTCGCGCATCGGCATCTCGACCAGGTCGCCGTAGACCGACGAGCTCGAGGCATACACCAGCCGTTCGATGGGTTTTCCGACGCACGCTTCCAGCAGCA
>Ga0310810_10005126_pt1 | contig 14592 bp, 12 predicted proteins | sample NCmetagenome_FD_207641 | JGI IMG/M metagenome (GOLD analysis project Ga0310810, IMG submission 207641) | Soil microbial communities from experimental microcosm in Duke University, North Carolina, United States - NC | ecosystem: Engineered > Artificial ecosystem > Soil microcosm > Unclassified ... | reverse complement strand
TGCTGGAAAATGAGTTCAGCGGCAACCTCGTCGAGGTCTGCCCGACCGGCGTGTTCACGGACAAAACGCTCAAGCGCCACTACACGCGCAAGTGGGACCAGCAGTTTGCTCCCTCGATATGCGTGCACTGCGGGCTGGGATGCAATACCGATGTCGGCGAGCACGATGGCACGGTGCGGCGCATCCTCAACCGTTATAATCACGACGTCAACGGCTATTTTCTGTGCGACCGAGGGCGATTCGGTTATGAGTTCGTCAATAGTAACCATCGCATCCGCGAGCCACTGCTGAAGGGCAAGGCGGTGAGCGCTAAAAGGGCCAGCCAGCAGCTTCGGGAAACGCTGGCTAGCGGCAAAGCCATCGGAATCGGTTCACCGCGAGCGTCACTTGAATCCAACTTTGCCTTGCGCACACTAGTGGGCGCGGACCGTTTCTATTCCGGTATGGCGGACAGCGAAACGACGCTGATCGCGCTCATGATCGATACTCTCCAGCGTGGCCCCTTGCGGACACCCACTCTGCACGAGGTGGAAGAGTGCGACGCGGTCTTAGTTCTGGGCGAGGATGTAACCAACGTCGCGCCCCGCCTGGCGCTTGCGCTGCGCCAGTCCGTGCGCCAGCAGCCCATTGAGATCGCGAAGAAGTTGAACATTCCACTGTGGATGGACCATGGCGTGCGCGACGCCATTCAGGATAAGAAGGGCCCGCTGTATATCGCGACGCCGTATGCCACGCGACTGGACGAGATCGCCACCGCCACGTTTCATGCGGCTCCCGACGATCTCGCGCGCTTGGGCTTCGCGGTCGCGCACGCGCTGGATGCACAGGCGCCCTCGCCTGGGGACTTCCCGCTGGCGAGAGAGATTGCCCGCGCGCTCAAAGACGCCAGGAAACCATTGGTGATTTCCGGTCCGAGCTGCAACAGCGAGGCTATCATACACGCAGCCGCCAATGCGGCCATGTCTGTGGGGGCACAGCTCAGCTTTACGGCACCTGAGTGCAACAGCGTGGGTGTAACCCTGATGGGCGCGAATCCTTTGAGCGCCGCGTTTCGAGCGGTCAGGAGGGGCGAGGCCGACACGCTCATCATTCTGGAAAATGATCTGTACCGGCGCGCGCCTCGTAGTGATATCGATGCGCTCCTCACTGCGACGGCGCACGTGATCGTGCTCGATCACCTCGTCAATCCGATGTCCGAAAAGGCCGAGCTTGTGCTGCCGGCCGGGACCTTCGCGGAATCCGACGGCACATTCATCAGTAGCGAAGGACGCGCCCAGCGGTTCTTTCAGGTCTTCGTACCGCAGGGCGAAATCCAGGCCAGCTGGCGCTGGCTTGGACCGACGTCCTGGCAAAGTCTCGATGATGTGCTGGCCGCGATGGCGGCAGCCTTGCCGCAGCTGGCGCCCGTTCGCGATGCTGCGCCGTCGGCCCAATTCAGGATCGCGGGAGCGAAAGTTCCGCGCTCGTCGCACCGATCGAGCGGCCGCACGGCGCTGCTGGCCAACATCAACGTCTCCGAACCCAAGCCGCCGGATGATCCTGACTCGCCACTTTCGTTTTCCATGGAAGGCGCACCCACTCACCCGCCAGGGGCGCTGATTCCATTTTTCTGGTCGCCCGGCTGGAACTCCATCCAGGCGACCCACACGTATCAGCAAGAGATCGGGGGCCCACTGCGCGGAGGCGACTCAGGAGTGCGGATGTTCGAGCCCGCGCCGTCGAACGGCCAGTCCTATTTCCGCGGTATTCCCTCCACCTTTGAACCGCGGGATGGTGAGTGGCTGTTGGTGGCGATGCATTACATCTTCGGCTCGGACGAGCTGAGTCTCTCGGCACCGGGGATTGCCGAACTCGCCACGATCCCGCACGTCGCCGTGAATGCCGGCGATCTTACGGAGGGCGAGGAAGTCGAAGTGCGCTGTGCCGGCGCCACGTTCCGGCTGCCCGTCCGCATCCGGCCCGACTTGCCGCGCGGAGTTGCCGGCCTGCCTGCAGGAGCGCGCCCCATCGCCGGATTCGGCTTGCCGGCATGGGGAAGGATCGTGAAGATCACATGACCAGCCCGTACCCCATGCTTTCGGTGCTTGGAATTCTTATCGTCGCGCTGACCATCGCGGCCGGGCTCATCTGGCTCGAGCGGCGGCTGCTCGCGTTATGGCAAGACCGGTACGGCCCGAATCGCGTCGGACCGTTCGGGCTGCTTCAGGTGGTGGCGGATGGCGTCAAGATCTTCATGAAGGAAGACTGGGTTCCTCCGTTCGCGGACAAACCCGTGTTCATTCTGGCTCCGGCCATCATTATGGTGACGGTGTTGATGTCATTTGCGGTGCTTCCGGTGGCCCCGGGAATCATCATCAGTGACCTCAACATTGGGCTGCTGTTCATTCTGGCCATGTCTTCGCTTGCTGTGTATAGCGTGGTGCTCGCCGGATGGTCCTCCAACAACAAGTATGCGCTCCTCGGCGGCTTGCGGGCGGCCGCCCAAATGATCAGCTATGAAGTCTTCATGGGTCTCTCCCTGATGGGCGTCGTGCTGCTGGCGGGATCGTTCAGCCTGCCGGTCATAGTCGAAGCCCAACAGAAGATATGGTTTGTCGTTCCACAGTTCCTCGGTTTTGTCTTGTTTCTAATCGCCGGCCTGGCCGAAATGCGCCGCACGCCGTTCGACCTCCCCGAAGCGGAGAGCGAACTGGTTGCCGGCTATCATTCTGAATACTCCGGTATGAAGTTCGGCATGTTTTTTGTTGGCGAGTATCTCGGCGTGACACTGATCTCCGCGATGATCACGGTGCTGTTCTTCGGGGGCTGGCTCGGCCCGGTACTCCCGCCGATCGTCTGGTTTCTGCTCAAAACGTTTGTCTTCATTTCGTTTTTTATTTTGCTGCGGGCTGCGCTGCCTCGCCCACGATTCGACCAGCTCATGTCTTGGGGCTGGAAGGTCATGTTGCCGCTGGCGTTGATCAACCTGGTCGTGACCGGGGCGGTGGTGCTTGCATGGAGATAGCACATGCTCAGCATACTTAAAACTATCTGGTACGTGTTCCTGCACACCTTTCAGAAGAGGATTACGGTTCAGTATCCGGAGGACAAACCGTACCTCGCCCCTCGGTATCGGGGCCGTATCATTCTCTCGCGTGATCCTGATGGCGGCGAACGCTGCGTGGCATGTTACCTCTGTGCCGTCGCCTGCCCGGTGAGCTGTATCGCCCTCCAGGCCACGGAAGATGAGCATGGACGTCGGTACCCGGAGTTCTTCCGGATCAACTTCTCACGCTGCATTTATTGCGGCTATTGCGAGGAGGCCTGCCCCACGTATGCGATTCAGCTGACGCCTGATTTCGAAATGGGCGAGTTCCACCGCCAGAACCTGGTGTATGAGAAGGACGACCTGCTCATCAATGGGCCAGGCAAATATCCCGGCTATAACTTCTGGCGTGTCGCCGGGGTCCAAATCGGCGGAAAGGACAAGGGGCAGGCCGAGCATGAGGCCGCGCCGGTTGACGTTCACAGCTTACTACCTTGAGGTGCCGATGGAAGTGGCCTTCTATATCGCGGCGGCAATCGCCATTATTGCCACTGTTCTCATGCTGAGGGGTCTGAATGTGGTCCATGCATTGCTGTATTTGATTGTATCGCTGCTGGCGGTCGCGGTGGTGTTTTATGTGATCGGGGCTCCATTCATGGCCGCACTCGAGGTCATTATTTATGCCGGGGCCATCATGGTGTTGTTCGTGTTCGTGATCATGATGCTCAACCTTGGCGCGCAGGCTGTGTCACTGGAGAAATCCTGGCTGACGCCAGGGATCTGGATTGGTCCCACGGTTCTGGCAGGCCTGCTGCTGTGTGAGGTTGCCTACGTGGTTGTGCGAGGCGGCGACGCCCACATGGGAGCGAGGATGGTGGAACCCAAACAGGTCGGTATCGTGTTGTTCGGCCCGTATGTGATCGGCGTGGAGCTGGCTTCGATGCTGTTGCTCGCTGGTCTAGTAGGCGCCTACCACATCGGATGTCGTACGACGCACAGAGCGGAGAGTGGAAATGCTCGAGATACCCATCAGAGATGGGCTGCTCCTCGCAGGGATCTTGTTCTCCCTGGGACTGATCGGCCTGCTCGTACGCCGTGACTTGATTTTCGTGCTCATGTCGCTCGAGGTCATGCTCAACGCCGCAGGCCTGGCCTTCGTGGTGGCTGGATCGCGATGGCAGCAGGCCGATGGACAGATTGTGTTTCTCTTTATTCTCGCCATGGCCGCTGCAGAAGTCTCGGTTGGATTGGCCTTGGTGCTGCAAGTGTACCACCGGTTCAAAACGCTGGACGCGGATGCGCTGAGCGAGATGAAGGGGTAGTGTAATGGGGTTGTTGTGGTTGATCGTGGCGATACCCCTATCGAGCGCGATCATGCTGGCGGTGCTGGGGTCGCGCTTTTCGCGCAGCGTCGTGACGGCGTGGGGCGTGGGCTCGATCGGCTCCTCAGCGGTGATCACCATGCTGGTGGCGGCTGACTTTGTGAGCGCACCGCCTGCCGACAATGCGTACACCGAGGTCCTCTGGACTTGGATCCACATCGCCGGGTTCCAGCCGCACATCGGATTTTATCTGGATGCGCTGTCGCTGGTGATGATCCTGGTGGTCACCTTCGTCGGCTTTTGGATTCATCTCTACTCAGCTGAGTTCATGAGGCATGACGACGGGTACAGCCGGTTCTTTGCCTATATGAACCTGTTCGTCGCCTCGATGCTGACGCTCGTGCTCGCGGACAATCTGCTCCTGCTGTATCTCGGATGGGAGGGCGTGGGCCTATGCAGCTATCTCCTCATTGGATTCTGGTACCGCGATGCGGCGAACGGGTTGGCGGCTCGCAAGGCGTTCATCGTCACACGCGTCGGCGATACGGCGATGTTGCTGGGCCTGTTTCTGCTGTTCACGAGTTTAGGCACGGTGCAGATTCAGGAGCTGATGCACCGAGCATCGGAACGCTGGGCTGTGGGGTCTACGCTTGCCGTTACGGCGGCGCTGCTGCTCCTGGGCGGCGCCGTGGGCAAGTCGGCTCAGCTTCCGCTGCAGGTCTGGTTGCCGGATGCCATGGCCGGCCCGACTCCGACAAGCGCGCTCATACATGCCGCCACGATGGTCACGGCCGGTGTCTATCTGGTTGCGCGCACGCATGGGCTGTTTGCGCTGGCACCGACAGCGCAATTTGTCGTGGCCGTCACGGGCGCGGCCACCTTGATAGTGGCCGGCTGCAGCGCACTCACCCAATACGACATTAAGCGTGTCCTCGCGTACTCCACGGTGAGCCAAATCGGATACATGTTTCTCGCGCTGGGGGTCGGCGCGTGGTCTGCGGCCATTTTTCATTTTGTGACCCATGCGTTCTTCAAAGCTTTGTTATTCCTCGGAGCCGGAGTGATCATTGAAGCACTCCACGAGGAGCACAGCATTTTCCGCATGGGCGGCCTGCGCAAGGAACTGCCCGTCGCATTCTGGACATTTCTCATTGCCGGGTGCTCACTTGCCGGACTGCCCTTCATCACTGCCGGTTTTTACAGCAAAGATCTCATCATCTGGGGAGCGTGGTCAGCAGCACAGGGGCACCCGGGCTTCTGGGTCGTCGGCATAGTCGGGGCGCTGCTGACCGCGTTGTACACGTTCCGCCTGATCTTCCGGGTCTTCTTCGGTCCCATCCAGACGCCGGTCAGCAAGCGGCCGGGATACGCCATAACGGTGCCGCTTGTGATATTGGCGTTCTTTGTGATCGTGGGTGGATATGTGAAAGAACCCTTGCTCGCATTTGTCCAATCGACGTTGCCGACGATGCTCGAGGAGGGTGCCGCTGGGATGACGGAAACACTCTCGGGGGGCATTGCCGCGCTGGCATTCTTGAGCGGCCTCTACTTCGCGTACCTGTTTCATCTACAGAAGCGGAGCCTGGCGGAGGCGGCAGTCGCGAACCCAGCCGGTCGTGTCCTCCACGCATGGTGGTGCGCGGACTGGGGGTTTGACTGGCTCTACGACAGATTATTTGTCCAACCCTTCCTGTGGGTGGCCCAGATCAATAAGAACGATTTCATCGATGCGTTCTATACCGGCATTGCCCGCCTGACGGAAGCCTTGTACCGCGCGCTCCAGCTCGCACAAACGGGACTAGTACGCTGGTACGCCGCCGGCATTGCCGTCGGTTCGGTGCTGTTTCTGGCGATAGTAGTGTTCTCATGATTCTCGTCTGGCTCATCGTCATTCTGCTCGTCGCCGGCATTTTGTCCTGGCTCACCGCGCGCTGGAGCACGCAATTCACGCGCTGGATCTCGCTTGCGGCTGTAACGCTCGACCTCCTTCTGACGCTCGCCCTTTGGAGTCACGGCGGGAGTACCCACGCTGCCGGCGCCACGATTGTCTGGCTTGCTGAGGTAGACTGGAACTGGGTGCCGCGCTTTGGCATTCACTTCCACCTCGGCGTCGATGGCCTCAGCCTGCTCATGCTCGTGCTGACTTTTTTCCTGGGTATCATGTCTGTACTGTGCTCATGGACGGAGATCCGGGAAAAGATCGGCTTTTTCCACTTCAATCTCATGTGGATGCTGGCGGGAATCGCAGGGGTGTTCCTTGCGCTCGACCTGTTCCTGTTTTATTTTGCGTGGGAGCTGATGTTGATTCCCATGTATTTCCTGATCGCGATCTGGGGCCACGAGCGCAGGATTTACGCCGCCATCAAGTTTTTGCTGTTCACGCAGCTCAGCGGATTGCTGATGCTGATCGCCATCCTGGCGCTCTATTTCGCGCATCATCAGGCGACAGGCGTGCACACCTTCCAATACGGGGATCTGCTCGGCACACCATTGTCTCCCCGAGCCGAGTTTTGGATCATGCTCGGCTTTATTATCGCATTCGCCGTGAAGCTGCCGGTGATCCCCCTGCATTCATGGCTACCGGACGCGCACTCCGAAGCATCAACTGCCGGAAGCGTCCTCCTGGCCGGCCTCCTGCTGAAGACCGGTGCCTATGGGCTGTTGCGTTTCGTCGTGCCGCTCTTTCCGAACGCGGCCTATGAGTTCACTCCCGTCGCTCTCGTGCTCGCCGTGATGGGGATCGTCTATGGCGCGGTCATGGCCTTTGCGCAAACCGATCTCAAGCGTCTAGTGGCTTATACCAGCGTAAGTCACCTCGGCTTTGTCCTCCTGGGAATCTTTTCATGGAACTCGCTCGGCCTTCAAGGCGCGATGATGACGATGATCTGTCACGGTCTGAGTACAGGAGCGCTGTTCATTTTGGTTGGCGCACTCCAAGAACGCACCCACACTCGCGACATGGATCAGATGGGCGGGCTGTGGATCACCGTCCCACGCCTCAGTGGCGCTGCGCTCTTCTTTGCCCTGGCTTCGCTGGGTTTGCCGGGTCTGGGGGATTTTGTCGGCGAGTTCCTGGTCTTGCTCGGGTCTTATCAACTCAGCGTTGGGATCACCGTCGTGGCAGCCCTCGGGATTCTGGCGTCGACGTTCTATGCCCTTCGCATGGTGCAGCGCGTGTTCCATGGCGAGAATGCCCAGCGCTCGCAGCTTCCGGACCTGTGCGCGCGCGAAGGGCTCATCGTTGCGCCCATGATCGTGGGTCTGCTTTGGCTGGGATTGTATCCCCAGCCCGTGTTGAACATCTTCGCGCCAGCGATGCACAATTTACAACGCGCGGCCAACCTCCCGGCTGTGGTCTGGCAGAGGTGATCTCGTGACGCGCCTGGATTGTCTCTCCCTATTACCGCTCATCTTGATCGCCGGCACGTCGATTCTCGTCATGCTCGCCATCGCAGTCAACCGCAATCACGCGCTGGCGGCGGGGCTGACAGTTGCGGGGCTTGTCGCCGCGCTCATGACCGTCCTGGCGGTCACCCCCTATGTGCCACGGCAGGTGACACCGCTGCTGATCATGGATCGCTATGCGTTGTTCTACATGGGCGTGATCATCGCATCCGCGGTGGCGGTCGCGGTCTTGTCATACGCGTATTTCGAGAAGGAAGAGGGGCACCGTGAAGAGCTCTACGTGCTGCTGCTCATCGCAACGATGGGATGCACGGTGCTCGTCGCCAGCAGCCACTTCGCGTCTTTCTTCTTGGGACTGGAGAGCCTGAGCGTGTCGCTCTATGCGATGATCGCCTATCTGAAAGAGCGTAAGCAGTCGCTCGAAGCCGGGATCAAGTATCTGGTGTTGGCGGCGGCGTCCTCGGCCTTTCTCCTGTTCGGCATGGCCCTCGTCTATGCGGATCTCGGCACGATGGAGTACTCGCGAGTCGCCGCAGCTTCGGCTGGCCCGGCGCACCTCGCGCTTCTGCTTCCGGGGATCGTCCTGATCATCACGGGTATAGGCTTCAAGCTTGCGGTGGTGCCGTTCCACTTATGGACCCCTGACGTCTACGAAGGCGCGCCTGCTCCGGTAACCGCATTTATCGCGACCGCTTCCAAGGTTGCGATCCTAGCGCTGCTGTTACGCTTCTTCTACCAGTCCGGTTTGAACCAGTCTCGGGCGGTATACGTCGTGTTCGTGATCATCGCGGTGGCCTCGATGCTCGCGGGCAATCTGCTGGCGCTATGGCAAACCAATGTGAAACGCATTCTCGCCTACTCGTCCATCGCACATTTCGGCTACATGCTGGTGGCGTTCGTGGCAGGCGGCAATATTGCCGTGGAAGCAGTGACTTTCTACCTTGTGGCCTATACCGTGACCACGCTGGGCGCCTTCGGAGTCGTAACAGTGCTCTCCGAGTCCGGCCATGACGCAGACACGCTGAGCAATTATGAAGGGTTGTTCTGGCGCCGACCACTCATGGCGGGCATCTTCACCGTGATGTTATTGTCGCTCGCGGGGATTCCCGCCACGATGGGTTTTCTGGCCAAGTTCTATGTGCTCGCGGCGGGAGCCTCGGCCATGAAATGGTCGCTCATCGTCGTCCTGGTCATGACCAGCACCATCGGTCTGTTTTACTATCTGCGCATCCTGGTGGCGCTCTACTCCCCGTCATCCGAGCGCGAGGCATCCACCCAACGAGTCGTCCCAGCCAGTGGCGTGGTCTTGGCCCTTTTGACGACATTGCTCATCTGGTTCGGCGTGTATCCTATTCCGCTGCTGAACATGATCCAAAGAAACGCTGTGCTACCCGTCAGGTCCTTAGAACCAGACCGATGGAATCTGGCCATCTGCGACGCGCCTTCCGATTGGCGCTGCGGAAGGCCAAGGTCGAGGATTTTCATTTTCACGATCTGCGGCATACCTTCGCCACGCGATTAGTCCAGGCCGGCGTGGACCTCTACAAGGTTCAGCGACTGCTCGGCCACAAGTCGCCGCTCATGACCCAGCGGTATGCTCACCATTACCCAGAAAGTCTGCGGGAAGGCGTGGAAATCCTAGATAGGAGAGGTCGAGTTAGCACTCTTTAAGTGTTTGATTATTTGGTGGGCCGTGTAGGGGTCGAACCTACGGCCCGCTGATTAAGAGCTCGAACCAGAGCAAAGCTGAGCCGATCCATAACGAGCTACCTCAAGGAAAAACCGAGGAATCTGGTGAATTGTGATCACCCTGGGTTCTCGTGGGGTGCACGATCTGGTAGCAAGGTGGTAGCAGAACGCTTGTTTCAACGAGAGGCTTAAGCCTTGGCCTTAGGTCAATGCGAGTGGAAGGTGTATCATGCTGATACGGTCCGACCTGCCTCTTTGTCAGGCGGCCAAATCGATCAGATAACTAGATACCAATTGTATTCGGTCCGTTGGCCTTAAGCGTCGGCCATGATGGTGGCCCATGTCCGCGGTCCAACGATGCCGTCTGGAACGAGGCCATTGTCACGTTGGAATTGCCGCACTGCCGCCTCGGTGCCGGCGTCAAAAGTACCGGTCACCGTCACGCCGATTTTTGCTTGAATTACTTCGACTAGATCTTCAACGGCGCCGCGCCGCAGCGTTGGCCGGTTTTCTGAGTCCACCGCGGGAATCACAGACGGAAACGGCGCAGTTCCGGCCATGATGGAAGCGACCTGCATGCGGAAATTGTCCATGTCGAACGTCGGATCGATCTTTCGTCCCACCGGCAGCGCGTACTCCTTGTGTCCGCAGCACATGATGGCGTTCGCTTCGATCTTCTCGAGAATCGCCGCGACGCCTCTGCGGTAGGCATCCAGTTGAATGGCCGGCCACGGGTCAGCATTCGAACCGGTCGTTTCGCCGGTGTTCTCCGCCTCGATGCCGATAAAACTGGTGTTGCCGGTTGTGATACCCTGCCAGTTCCCGGCCCCTGCATGGTTGGCACGGCCGGCGGCAACGACGTAAAACGTACCGTCACGGCCAAGGCAGAGTTGGGACAAGGGACCTGGCAAATCCGATCGTCCGTTGGTGACGACACTGAGACTCGGCATGTTTCCTGTTATCGGGCCGGCAGTGTGATGACAAATCACTCCCTCGATGGCTCCAACATCGCCGCGTCCGCCTAATTGCCAGCCCGGCTGCTCGGCCACCTTGAGGCCGGCGTCCAACAAAACCGCTGGCAACCAGGTCAATGAAAAGGCCATTTAGCGCCTCCTTCTTATGGCTGTGGTTTCCACGCCGCCTGTCGCTTGTGGGAGTCCATCATCGGGGGTGGCATCGCTCGCTGTGAACTCGACATCGCAACCATCTAAGCGAGCTTCGTCGTCCTCCGACGAGCGCATTCTGCCAGGAATACTTCTGACCCTTGCCGTAGGCTTTGGGCGCTTGGTCTTTCGAGTACGTTTTTTTGACCTGCGTGATGATTTCTTCGGCATGGCCCACTCCTTTCACACGGCGAGAGAAGAAGATATTTGAAGCAGCTCATACAGATCTTCGGGCGCTCCTCCTAGCCGAAGAAGAGCTTGCCCAAGCGTGATCTGCAGGAATGATGCAAGATTCTTAAGAAGAGGTCCGACGGTCCTATTCGAGAACATCTTTAATCTCTTTTCTCGTTTTGCAAAGTCGCGGTAACGAATGGAGCGTCTTGCTTCTTTGGCTCGACTTTTCATTTCAAGCCGCATCATGGCAACCGCGTCCCCTCGGATCGAGAAGGTGTCATGATCTCCGAATCCCGAATAAAAGAAGCCAACAGATCCACCGGGGTTAATACCAAAAGATTTGAGTGTCTTGCCGCCATAGTCCGAGAAAATCATTGCGGGCGCCGACTTCATCCACGTCACGGGTGCCGGCAAAATAGAGCGGTAAGACGAAATTGGAGACCTGCACCCCGTCGATTTCCTACGTTTCGGCTTGAACCGCATCACACATTTCGAACCAGTGAGAAACTTCTCGATCCTCTTCTGGGTGAGGACCCATCACCAAAAAGATTTGTTTCAGGATCACCCAGCAATTCGAGCGCCTCGCGCGATAGGGTGACCGACCAAGGTTCTCCTATGCTGTGAGAAATCTCTGTAAAGACAAATCCGAAGGGAATGGCTTGATTGTTTTGGTAATGATAACCCAAGGCACTCTCGACGTCGGCTTTATCCCAAAGATATAGGACAGCGTCCCCTCATGTCTGCCATCTGGATGTTATCGGGCTCCTCTGCACTGCGGCCTTCCAGGCGTAGCGTGGCAGACATGCCTCAATAGGGCGCAAAAGTTTCCTGGATTTGACGGTTTATTGCGCGAATCGCATGTTGAACTTCTTCATCCCTGATTTTTCCACTTGCATGATTGATGATCGAAATGTTCATAGGACATGCCTCTTATTTAAAATAAATATTTAAAGCCAATCTCGTTCTGATTCGGGAGACACGTTGCGCAGTCCCAATCGCCCGCATCTACGACGTCCCGCCAGATTCAATCTCCATGCCATCGTTTGTTTGTAGGACAAGTAGGATCGCCATGAATTGCAAATAGGCGCTCTAATACAGAAGCCGTCGGCGAGATGTGTTCTCGAATTCTTCATTCCCTGAATCTAAAATGATCATCCAAGGATCAAATCGGATTCAGAAACACAGCTTGAAGCGTATTAATTTGATATGAATCAAGATCTAATCAGTGACGGCTGAACACGCACTAACTCAGGCATCAAGTAACGAGGTAGTTGTCAAAATCCGTTATCACCGTGGAGAGAGCGTCCTGCTCATCAGCGCAGCAAAAGTGCGAGAGGAATTCCGCATCGCGAGTACAGTTCCAACTGGGACTCAATTCTCTGACAGTTTTATCTGACGCAGTGTTCGGGATACGACACACAGAATTATTTCTCTCCTGAGCGCCGGGTATTCATACGACAGATCTCCAAGGAGGATCCTCCAAAGAGTTTAAAGCCCTGGTGCAGACATTCATGAGGCAGGAATCAAAGCCTTCATCAATGTGGTCTACCACACCGTGAGGGGATACGCATGGCAAGCGTCAGACCCGCTGACCTATTACGTGAGAAGTTGGCGAGGTCGCGATAATCCAATCTATTAAGAATTACGCCTCATGGCGTATGAGGAGGAGACGGTACATATCTGGTTGCTGAGCCGTGGGCTTAAAGCGGGATTAACAAGTATCAAGTTGGAGAATTCCCACAGATAAAGCCCGGTGAGTTGCCAAACGTCTTTCCGGGTCAGCTGATTTGTATCAACTTGTCTTTGCTGAGAGCTTTCAACACTTCTCAATCGCGGATGAAGTGTGCTACTTCTCGCGAGAATGTGGGTGGTCTACATACTCCTAAATTGTAGAGCGGAGATTTGTCTCACATCGATACACAGAGTGATATGCTACTGAAGTCTGTGTCAAAAAGAAATGCCACCATCTCATTCCATTCCTCCTTTTTGCGTCTCCGTATGCGTCACCACTCGACGGGAATGGTGTAAGACAAATTCGGAGGTTTCCGACCTGGGATATCTCAGCGAGTGAATCATTATTGGTTCGCTTAGCCGAACCCATATTGATATGGCATGTGTTTAAAGAAATTAGAAGGTGATTGATATGTCCCCCTTTGAGACTATTGTCACATCCGTCGTCAGCGCCATTGGAGGGAGCAGCATAGTCCTGGCCGCGATGAGCGCGTGGCTGGGCAAAGTGTGGTCAGAGCGCATCGCACGAGTAGAAAACCTTCTCGGACAGATCGATATCGATCTTCGGGAGAGGCGAATTGAAACCTACAAAGACCTGTGGGAAGCTACCGCTGTGTTCCCCAAGTGGCCACGAGCCATAGCCGTGACGTACGAGGACCTCCTAAAATTCTCGCAGGTCTTGCGACAGTGGTACTTTCATCGAGGCGGGATGTACCTTTCGCGGACGACTCATCGCGACGGTTACACGGTGCTCCAAACAACGATTCGAAGACATACTCAGAGCTCATCCATCTGGAGTGATATCAGAGGGACACTACGACCTCGTGCGTGAACGGTGCAGTTCCCTTCGCAGCTTATCTTGCGACAGACTGAGGCGAGGAGAGATGCGCTATCGCAAGTAACAGCCGGGTTCCGTATATGAACGAGGATTATCTAGAGCTTGCTAACCGATGTAGGAAATAAACGGACACTAACAACAGCGCTTTGGAAATTTGTAAAATGGAATAAGATCTCTTGCGCCTATCATAGATCAGTTGTAAAACAGCGGGACGTTTTGTGGTGACATCTTTGGAAAGAAGTAAGTGCAATTGTCCGTCGCTATGGATGGTAAGCGGCAACACAGTGGCTCCGTGATGGACGGTCAAAAGACCCGCGTCGCTCTCATTCACCGGAACAAGCTATTTCGCGAGTGCCTCAGTTTCTGCTTGAATCAAGCAGTCTCGACTGCCGTTGTCTATGCGGCACCCGCATTGGAAGAGACTGAGCAGCAGCAGCTGACCTCGGAGAGGCCAGACATCATCGTGATGGCCTTTGATGTGTTTCATGGATTTGAGACGGATCGTTTCGCTGGATACAGGCGTCTCACGTCGGAAAGCAAGAGGTTAATCATTGAAGTGCCTGAAACCGAAGAAGATGTCATCTACTGCATTGAAAAAGTCGGCGCACACGGGTATTTACACGAAGGTGCATCGGTGGACGATTTGCTGAGTCATATGAGAGCGATCATGAACAACGAAACGCTCTGCTCCCCAAGAATCGCAAATCTGCTCTTTTGCCGAATGTCAAATCTCGCTCGCCGGGTTGAGGAATTGAGACCTGTCAATGGCAAGTGCCTTACTAAACGTGAAGCGGAAATTGCCGAGTTGATCGAAAATGGATTGAGCAACAAGGAAATTGCGGTTCGGCTCAATGTGGAAGTCTCCACTGTGAAGAATCATGTCCACAACCTTCTAGACAAACTCCAAGCTCATGACCGCCGCTCGGCGGTGCAGTATCTCAAGGCCGTTAATCACTGATAGGTTCTCGCCGGGTATCCGCCGACTCTTCTCTTACCTCAAGGGCTCGCCATAGATCTCCAGGATCATTGGCTTGGTCTGTGATCGCAAGATCTAATATCGCCGTAGATCGTTTCTCCGAGCAACCTAGATCCAAATTAGATCCGTCGATCTATGGGGATTTCGTATCTATCCGTTCATAACAGGCACCGGCTCACGTGGTGTGAGGCGCTGGTGAATAAAATTCGAGTGCTCTTGGGAAACCACCCGCAGATGATCCCTGACTCTATTCGCCAACTCGTGATGGA
>Ga0310810_10005124_pt1 | contig 14593 bp, 13 predicted proteins | sample NCmetagenome_FD_207641 | JGI IMG/M metagenome (GOLD analysis project Ga0310810, IMG submission 207641) | Soil microbial communities from experimental microcosm in Duke University, North Carolina, United States - NC | ecosystem: Engineered > Artificial ecosystem > Soil microcosm > Unclassified ... | reverse complement strand
TGGGTCACGGGCGTGCTGTTCTTCGCGACCGAGCCGCAGAACGCGTTCGTGCGGTTTCACGCCATGCAGTCGATTCTCGTATTCGGCGCCGCGTGCGTCGCCTTCGTCGTCTGCCTCTCGATCCCGTTTCTCGGATGGATTCTGTCGATCTTCGTGTTCTACGGATCCGCGGCCCTGTGGCTCATCCTCATGTTCAAGGCCTACCAGGGGGAGCGATTCAAGCTGCCGATTGCGGGGGAGATTGCGGAGAGACGCACCACAAATACCTAATCCCTAATCCGGAATCCCTCATCCGCGAATCCCTAATCCCCTGATCCCTGATCCCTGATCCCTGAATCCCTGAATCGCGAAGCGCGAACCGCGGAACACGCATTCCGCACTCCGGATCCCGGGTACAATCCAGTAAGAACCATGTCCGAAATATCCGAAGCTGCTGTTCTCCAGGCGCTCAGCGCGGTCAAAGATCCCGATCTGAACCGCGACATCGTGTCGTTGAAGTTCGTCAAGAACGTCCGCATCGAAGGGGGGCGCGTTGCGTTCACGATCGAGCTGACGACGCCTGCGTGTCCGGTCAAGGACCAGATGCGCGAGCTGGCGCGGCAAACGGTCGCCGCGCTGCCGGGGGTCACCGAGGTCGACATCGAGATGACGGCGCAGGTGCGCGCAACGGCCAATCTGGACAGGGGAAAGACCCCCGTACCTGGCGTGAAGAACATCATCGCGGTCGGAGCGGGCAAAGGGGGCGTTGGCAAGACGACGGTCGCGGTGAACATCGCGGTCGCTCTGAGCCAGATGGGCACGCGCGTCGCGATGATCGACGGCGACATCTACGGCCCGAACGTGCCGATCATGCTCGGTATCAGCACGCAGCTGACCGGCGATGAGCACGGCAAGATCATTCCCGCCCAACAGTACGGCATCCAGCTCGTGTCGATGGCGTTTCTCACGAATGACGATGCGCCGGTTATCTGGCGAGGGCCGATGTTGCACAGCGTCATCCAGCAGTTTTTCCGCGAGGTTCGCTGGGACAACATCGATTACCTGATCGTCGATATGCCGCCCGGCACCGGCGACGTCGCGCTCAGCCTCAGCCAGGCAGTCCCGGTTGCCGGTAGCGTGGTCGTCACGACGCCGCAGACCGTATCGGTGGCCGACACACGCCGCGCGGTACGCATGTACCAGAAACTGAATGTTCCGACGCTCGGATTGGTCGAGAACATGAGTCACTTCGTCTGCCCCGAGTGCCGTCACGAGAGCGACATCTTCGGCAAGGGGGGCGGCGAGGCGCTCGCGACGGAGCTCACCGTGCCGTTCCTCGGCCGCATTCCGATTTACGAGCCGATCCGCATCGGCGGCGACACCGGCGTACCGATCACGATTGCGGAGAAGGAATCAGTGGCCGCCGAGGCGTTCCGCGCCGCCGCGCGCCAGCTCGCGGCGCAGCTGTCGATCGCCAGCTACAAGAAGGGCGCGATTCCGCTGACGCCGGTTCGGGCTTAACAAAGCTGACAGCTGAAAGCTGACGGCTGTCCTCATGCCTCATTCACGTGCGAGGCGGCGCATCACGAATGCGCCGAGCAACGGGCCCGGGACCAGCGCCAGGAACGTCCAGCGCCAGCCGATGGACGCCGCGATCAGCGGCAGCAGTCTGATGCTTGCCATCGTCAGGAGGAAGCCGGCGCAGGTCTGAAGCGTCAGCGCGGTGCCGACGTGGGTGCGCGCGCTGTGTTCCGCGACGAGCGCCGAAAACTGCGCGGAGTCGGCGACCAACGGCGAACAGAAGCAGCACCGGCAGGGGTGCGCCGTAGACGACGCCGGCGGCGGCGGCGCACGCCGCGCTCGTCGCCATCGCGAGGCCCGCGACGCGTGCCTTGCCCCACACGTCGGCCCATCGACCGGCCATGACGCAGCCGACCGCGCCGCTCGCGATGGCGACGAATGCGACGAGTGAACCGGTGCGCGGCGCCTGAATCCCTCGCACGGCAATTGAGGCGGTCGCGAACGTCGCAATCCACGTCCACATCGCGTAGAGCTCCCACATGTGACCCAGGTAACCGAGCGTCGCCAGCCGCACGCCGCGCGTGCGGATCACCTGGAGGATCGCCGCGGGATCGAACGGGGCGGACGCGCTCACGTAGGGGCCATCGTCGACGCGCAGCCAGATCACCGCGGCCCCGGCGAGCGCCAGCGACGACGACGACCACATCAGCACCCGCCAGCTGATCGCGGCTGCCGCCCATGCGAGCAGATGCGGAAACGCCGATCCGATCGTGAGCGCGCCCACGACTATGCCGAGCGCCGTGCCGCGCCGATCAACGAACCATCCCGCAGCGATCTTCATGCCCGGAGGATAGACGCAGGCGAGTGCCATGCCTGTGGCACAGCGAAGCGCGATGACGGCCGTGGCGCCGCGCGCGAACGGAATCAGCGCGTTTGCCGCCGCCCCCGCGATGCAACCGAGCGCGAAGAGACGCCGTGCGTTGAGAACATCCGCAAGGTTCAGCAGCCCGCTGACCAGCGTCCCGAAGACAAAGCCGCCCTGGACGGCCATCGTGAGCCACGCGGTGGCGGCGTGCGACAGCGAGAGTTCCGCAGCCAGCGCCGGCGCCGCCGCCGTCGCAGAGAACCACAGCGTCAGGCCCAGGAACTGCGCCGTCGCCACGAGCAGCAGCATCCGCTTCGCGCTTACAATAGGTTCCACAAGGTTCTGCAGGGTTCTGCGAGGTTCTACAGGGTTCTGGGTTCTCGGTTTTAGGAAGTTCAGGCCACACGCAGTTTAGCCTGTCGGTGCGACGCCGAATCCAACGACCGCCACAGCACTTCCAGCACCTAGCACCTCTGGAACCTTGAACCTCGTAGAACCCTGTAGAACCTTGCAGAACCCCGTAGAACCCAAGACATGAACATTCCGTATACGCGTCAGACCCTGGAGAACGGGCTCGACGTGTTGATTCACGAGGACCACGACTGCCCGATCGTTGCCGTAAACGTCTGGTATCACGTCGGATCGAAGAATGAACATCCCGGGCGCACCGGATTCGCCCACTTGTTCGAGCACCTGATGTTCGAAGGATCCGAGCACCATGACCGGGGCTACTTCCAGCCGTTGCAGGAAGCCGGCGCGCAGCTGAACGGATCGACGAACGCGGATCGGACGAACTACTGGGAGGTCGTGCCGCGCAACGCCTTGGAGCTCGCCCTGTGGATGGAATCGGATCGCATGGGCTACCTGTTGCCGGCGTTGAGCGAGGAGAAGTTCGAGAATCAGCGTGAAGTTGTTCTGAACGAGCGCCGGCAGAATTATGAGAACCGTCCCTACGGATTCGCCGGCATGGCGATGATGGCGGCGCTCTACCCGCCGGACCATCCCTATCACTGGATGACCATCGGCGCCGCGGAGGACATTCGCGCCGCGCGGCTGGATGACGTCCGCGCGTTTTTTCGGACCTATTACCGTCCGCGCAATGCTTCGCTGGCACTGGCCGGCGATGTCGACACCGACCAGGCGCTGGCGCTGGCGACGGACTATTTCGGCGGGCTCGAGGCGGGGAGCGATCCACCTCCCGTGGAGCTCACCGCGATCCCGTCTCTCGCCGCCGAGCGCCGTCTCTTACTCGAAGATCGCGTCGAGCTGCCGCGTCTGTATCTCGCCTGGCACTCACCGGCGCTGTTCTCCGAGGACGATGCCGAGCTCGACCTTGTGGCGGAAGTGCTCGCCAGCGGAAAGACGTCGCGGCTGTACCGCGCGCTCGTGTACGATGAACGGATTGCGACGGAAGTGGCGGTGTCGCAGAACTCGCGCGAGGCTGGCGGGTATTTTCAGATTGTCGCGACCGCGGCGCCCGGGCGCACGCTGCAGGAAGTCGATCGCGGGATCGCGCGGGTGATCGATACGTTGATCGCTGAAGGGCCTACGGCGCCCGAGATGGAGCGCTGCCAGGCACAGGCGGAAGCGAACTTCATGTATCGCCTGCAGACGGTGGGCGGTTTCGGGGGCAAGTCCGATCAATTGAACGCCTACAACATTTTCGTCGGAGATCCCGGTTTCTTCGAACGTGATCTCGAGCGATACCAGCGCGTGACGCCGGAGGCAATGCAGAGCGCCGCGCACCGGCTGCTGCGGCCCGGCGCCCGGGTGGCGCTGAGCGTTGTGCCGAGAGGCCGCGCCTCGCTCGCGCTGCCCGGTTCGGAATCGGTGTCCGTTTCGTAGAGCGCGTAGGCCACACAAAGACCGCAAACCAACACAGGGACAGCAGGACAAACGAACGCCGTACATGCCAGTCAATCGCGCGCAGCTCCCACCACTCGGCCCCGATCCCCCCTTCAGGTTCCCCGAAATCCGGCGTCGCACGCTTTCGAACGGCGTCCGCGTCTGGACTGTCGAGCACCACGCCGTGCCGCTGGTCAGCTTCCTGGCGCTGCATCCGCTCGGCGCCGCCGCCGATCCAGCGGATCGTCCCGGCCTTGCGGCGCTGACGAGCGACATGCTGGACGAAGGATGCGGCGATCTGGACGCCCTGGAGCTGCACGATACCCTCGGGCGCATCGGCGGCCACCTGGATTCGGAAATCGGCTCCGACGCGACGCTCCTGACCCTTTCGAGCCTCGCGCGATTCGCCGATCGCGCGGCCGCGCTGCTGGCCGACATGATTCGCCGGCCGCGGCTGGAACAGCGCGACTTCGATCGGGTTCGGGATCTGCGCCTCAACCGCCTGGTGCAGATGCGCGACATGGCTCCCGCGCTCGCGGATCGCGCCTACACGCAGCTGCTCTACGGAAACCACCCCTACGGGCATCTGCCGATTGGATCGGAGACGTCACTGCGATCGATGCTGCTGCGCGACGTCACCGCGTTTCATTCGCAGACGTTCTCGCCATCGCGCCTGACGGTGATCGCCTCAGGCGATGCGTCCCACGGGCAGCTCGCGGATCTGGTGGCAGCCGCCTTCGGCGGGTGGGACGAAAACACCGGGAACAGCGGTGGTGTCGTCGATCCCGTCGTGCTGCCGCCGCCTCCGGTCCCCGATGATCGCGTGGCGCTCGTCCATCGCCCGGACGCGGCGCAATCGGAGCTGCGCATCGGACACGTGGCCGCCGCGCGCAGCACGCCGGATTACCACGCCCTGCTCGTGCTGAACATGATTCTGGGCGGGCAGTTCGTCAGCCGGATCAACATGAACCTGCGGGAAGACAAAGGCTATACCTACGGCGCGAGGACGTCGTTCGATTTTCGCCGCGGCCCGGGTCCGTTCACCTTGCACGCCAGCGTCCAGTCCGATGCGACCGCCGACGCGGTCCTGGAAGCGCTCGCCGAGATCGAGGCGATCCGCGGCGCCCGGCCGCCGACCCCCCAGGAGCTCGAAACCGGGCGTGCCGCGCTCACCCGTGGGTACCCACGCAACTTCGAAACCGCGGAACAGATCAGCCGCGCTGCGGCACAGCTCGCGCTCTACGGCCTTCCCGACGACTACTTCTCGACGTTCGTGACGAAAGTGATGGCGATCGGCGCGGACGACGTCACGCGGGTGGCGCAGGCGCACATCGATCCGTCGCGCCTCCTGACCGTGATCGTGGGTGATCGTGATAAGGTGGGGCCATCGCTGCCACGGCTCAACCTCGGCGCGGTCACCGAGGTAACGACTGCGTAACAAGTTCCCGTCCGTCGACGGCGACGGCCGCGCGGGACAGGTGAACCGGGCGCAGCGTAGTTCCGTCCAACTCTCAGGTATACGGGGCCGTATACCCTGTACCGATTCCTATGAGCCTCGCTCAACGTACCCTCAGCGTCGCAGGCATCATCGGGATCCTCACGGCGGCCTTCGCCGGGGGATTGATCTATCTGCTGATTACGCAGCCGGTGAGCACTGCTGAGAACATCGCGAACGGCGAAGTGTCGCCGCTCGTACGCGCCGTCGCCGGCGTCCTCTTCGACGCGCTCCGCGGCATCCTGAAATACTTGTAATCGCCGGCCCATAAAGGGCCGGCCTACATACGACCACTAATCGCGGGCCCGTAAGGGCCGGCCTACACACGATCACGTAGGGCGGGCTTTACCCCCGCCTGGTTACAGGCTGCGATTCAGGAAGCGGCAGAGGATGAACCCGTCGATCCACTTGAAAGGAGAGACGCCGGTGCTGTAGTGGCCGCACGGCAACACAGCGACGTCAGGGTTGATGCCGCGGTTCTTGAACTCCGCGACCAGCATCTTCGAGAGCGTCAGCGGAAACGTCAGGTCGTATCGCGCGTACACGAGCAGCATCTTCTTGCCCCGGACACGGTCGATGTAGGGGAACGGCGAGATTGGCATCCAGATGCGGCGGAGGGCGTCCAGCTCGATCTTGCCAGTGAGCCCCTGGCGCACGTGTTCCGTCGACAGCCCTTCCCAGATCACATCCGCGAAGTAGGGGGACACGTGATTGAGCGCCGCCGCACGCGCGAGAGGCTCATGCGCGGCGGTCAGCATCGCCAGACACGACCCGAGGCTGGTGCCAAGAATCCCAATCGACCCGTACCCCTGCGAAGCCAGCCACCCGATCGCGCGCCGGGTGTCCAGGACCGCCTGGCGACACACCTGCATCGTCCGGCCGACGTTCGAGCTGACGATATAGTCGGCGCGGCGCAGCTCGGGCGGCATACGCGCGTCGTGGTAGGGAAGGCTCAGTCGCAGCGCCGTGAGGTGGAACCGGTTCAGCAGCCGGCACAGGCCCATATGACCTTCGGCATCGGCGTTCCACTGCGGAAGCACCACCACGGCGCGGGGGCGTCCGGGTTCGGTTTGTTCCGTAAAAAAACGACCGTAGACCGTGTTGTTTTCCGGATGCGGCGTCCGTACCGCGCTGGGAAACATCAGGAGGTTGCCGTCGAGTGTGTAGTCCGCGCAAGGCTCCAGCGCAAAGAACTCGGCGCTGTTGGCGACGCGGTGCGAAGACCACTCGGCCAGCCGCTCCACCGGATCGCCCTCGTCGTGTTCGACTGCTTCGAGCCAGTCGAGTCCCCATTCGAACGGGCGGACCACTCGATGCTCCGCTGCCGCCGCGAGCCGCCGTTCCCACGTGTGGAAGACCCGTGAAATCACCGCTCGACCGCCGCCGCGATGCTCAGGAGCCGCTCGGTCGCGCCGTGTCGGCCGACGAGCTGCATGCTCACCGGCCAGCCATCGCTCGTGACGCCGGCGGGCAATGCGATGGCCGGGTGGCCGCTGATGTTGAACAGCTGGGTCAGCCGCAGCATCAGCGCACGAACCGGTTCCTTCGTGCCGTCCACATCGACCGACGCCTCACCCAGCACCGGCGCTGGAATCGCCAGCGTCGGAAGGAGCAGCGCGTCGCATTTCTCGAGCGCGCGGTCGACCGCCGTCCGGAGCGTGCGCCGCAGCTGCAGCGCGCGCACGTGATCTTCCGCCAGGATGTACCGTCCCATCTCCAGCCGGAGTCTGACGCCCGGAGAGTAGCGGTCCGGGTGCGCCGCCAGCGTCGGCGCGTGATACCAGGAGGCTTCCGGCAGCACGATATGGAGGTAGACATCGGGTGTCGTGGCGGCGTGGTCGATTTCGACTGGACGGACGTCGTGCCCCGCGCGCACCAGCGTTTCGCGCGTGCGGCCCAGCGACGCGCGGACGTCGGGGTGCAGGCGATCGCAGAAATAGGGTTCCGGTACGCCGAACACGTATCGGGCACGCGAGTCCGTCTCGACGGCCGCCCCTTTCATCACGGCAAACATGATCGCGACGTCCACGACGGTGCGTGCCATCGGGCCGATGTGATCGAGCGTCGTGCTCAAGGGCACCACGCCGTCGCACGGGAGTTCGCCATACGTGGGTTTCAGCCCCACCGTGCCGCAGGCGGCCGAGGGAATGCGGATGGATCCTCCGGTGTCGGTGCCGATCGAGCCAAAGCACATGCCTTCGACGAGCGCGACCGCCGCGCCACCGCTCGATCCGCCGGCGGACCGCGCGGGATCGCGCGGGTGCCTGACTGGACCGAATGCCGACTCTTCGCTGGTCGTGCCGAACGCGAATTCGTGAAGATTCGTCTTGCCGACGATTACCGCGCCCGCTTCGCGCAGGCTGGCAACAATGGGCGCATCGGCATCAGGGTGCCGCGGCGGAATCGCTGATCCGGCGGTGGTTGGCGTTCCCACGACGTCGACCAGGTCCTTGACCGAGATCGGAATCCCATGCAGGGGCCCGCGGTACTTTCCGGCCGCGATCTCTTCCTCCGCCCATCGCGCTTCCGCAAGCGCCCGTTCACGCGTGACGGTCACGAACGCGTTGAGCTCGGGCCGCGCGGCGATTCGCTGGAGGCAGCCTTCGGTCAACTCAACCGGCGACAGCGCGCCGGAATGGATGAGCGGTGCTACCTCGATGATCGACCGGAGATCAGCGGTCATTGCTCGAGTCGCACCCGATCGATCAGACGATCGGCATCGCGCAGCGCCGCCGTGGAGCGCGCCAGCGTTTCGAGCAGCGGCTTGAGCGCGCTCAGTCCGCGCCGTTCAGCGTCTTCGCACGAGGCCTTCAGCCAGGATTCGATCGTCAACATCAGAAGGTGAGCGTGCCGCGCAGCGTAATCGGAACGGTGAGGAACCGATGCTCGACCGGCGTGGTCAGACGATTCCATCCGAACTTCACCGACAAGTCGACGCCGACAGGACCCGATGTGAGCCCGCCCCCAGCTTCCGCGAACATGCGCTGGCCATCGCCCTGATCGCTGCGAATACGTCCCATTCCGCCTCCGACGAACGCGTGGCTGCCCAGGCCCCACCCGGGTGCGTGATCGGCCACGTATAGCGCGGCGCCGAAATCGTAGGCCCGTGCCCCGGACAGCGAATAAGCCGGCGGCGCGCCGTTGCCGGCGAACGCGATCTGGATCCCCGGCATGTCCTCGACGCTCGCGCGCAGCGCAAGCGCCGGCCCGACACGCAGACCGAGCGGGTACACGGTGAGACTGGTGCCGCGCCCTTTCCGCCCGAACTCGACGACGTCAATCAGGATCTGTTCGTCGCGCGTGTGGTAGTCGTAGTCCTGAAACTGTGCGGTCGCGACGTCACGTCCGACGAGATCCTGCAGCGGGTGCTCCAGGAAATGGAGCGGCTGGGTGTGCAGCCATTCCATCCCGATCGTAATGAACTGACGTCGCGGCTTTTTTGCCGGGTACTCCTGCGCTGCCGCCGAACTTGCGCAGGCGATCAGAGCGAGGGACGCGATCAGGATGCGAGGGGCCATGTACCTCGAAGCGGCGGATGCGAACCGCGATGATATTCTCTCCCAAGGGTATCGTACCAACGTGAGTGACCGCATCCTCGCCGGCGTGATGCCGGCACCGCGGCAGCCGATCGAAGTCCGTGAATTCGATCGGCCTGACCTGCCCCCTGGCGCCGCTCTTCTTCGCACCGCGCGCTCGGAAGTCTGTGGCACCGATGTTCACCTGTGGCACGGCCGCCTGTCCGGGGTGCCGTATCCAATCATTCCCGGTCATGTCTCGGCGGGCACGCTCGAGGCTGTGCGGACTCCCGTCGCGGCGCTCGACGGCGCGACTTTGCGCGAAGGTGATCGCGTCGTCTTCTTCGATGTGCACCGAGCCTGTGGCCGGTGCCGGGCGTGCACCGTGCATCGGACGCCGACGCGCTGCCTGACGCGCCGCGTGTACGGCATCACCGACCCGGCGAGCGAAGGGCTCTTCGGCGGATGGTCGCAGGCGATCTATCTCGAGCCGGGCGTCAGCCTGGCGGGCCTGCCCGAGCGCGTCACCTTCGACGACTACATCGGCGCCGGATGCGGCCTGCTGACGGCCGTTCACATCATCGAGCGCGCGACGCTTCGTCCTGGCGAGGCGGTCCTGGTGCAGGGCACCGGCGCAGTCGGGCTGAGCACGATCGCGCTCGCCAGGCTGAGCGGCGCGTCCACAGTGATCGCGGTTGGCGCCCCCGCGGCGCGGCTGGATCTGGCGCGCGCGATGGGTGCCGATCACGTGTTCGATCTGAACGGCTCGACGGCCCAGGCCCGGCTGGAGACCGTGCGGGCACTGACGTATGGCGAGGGCGCGGACGTGGTCGTCGAAGCCGCAGGGTCTGCAAGTGCCGTCGAGGAAGGACTTGATCTGGTCCGTGACGGCGGACGGTACGTCATCGCGGGCCACTATACCGACGCCGGGCCAAGCCAGATCAACGTGCATCATCAGATCAACCGGAAGCACCTCGATGTCCGGGGGTGCTGGGGAAGCGAGCCGCGGCATTTCCTCCGCGCGCTGGAGTTCCTCGAGCACTACGCGTCGCGTGTCCCGTGGCGCGCCATCGGCGAGCGCACGTATCCGCTCCATCGTTTGAACGAGGCGTTGCAAGACGCCGCGGACATGCGCATCACGAAAGCGGTCGTGGATCCATGGGCGCACGCATGAGTGTGCGCCGCACCAAGATCGTGGCCACCGTCGGTCCGGCGTGCGAATCGCCGGCCACAATCGACGCATTGCTGCGCGCGGGTGTCGACGTCTTCCGCCTCAACTTTTCGCACGGCACGCACGAGTCGCATGCGGCGGCGTTTCGGGCCATCCGACAGGCCGCGCAGGTGCACGGCCGCCGCGTCGCGGTCATGCAGGACCTCAGCGGTCCGAAGATCCGCACCGGGCCGCTGGCCGGCGGCAAGCCTCTCGAGCTGAAGGCGGGTGAACCGTTGACGATCGCCGCTGGTGATTCCGCCGGCGGACCCGGGCGGGTCTTCACCCCCTTTGAAATGCTGGTGCGCACGGCCGCACCGGGCACCCGCCTTCTGCTGGACGACGGAAAGATTGAATTGCGGGTCACGGCTGCCGCGCCCGACGCGTTGACCACCGAGGTCGTCAATGGCGGTATGCTCGGCGAGCACAAGGGCATCAATGCACCCGGCCTTCTGTTCCCGGCCTGCGCGATCACCGAGAAGGACGCGATCGACCTTCGATTTGGTCTGGAGCTTGGCGTCGACTTCGTCGCGTTGAGCTTTGTGCAGACAGCCGGAGACATAACCACTGCGCGTCGGTTGATCCCGGCGGCCCTGGGCACCCAGATCATCGCCAAAATCGAGCGTCCGGCCGCGGTGGACAACCTCGAGGCCATTCTTTCGGCGGCCGACGGGGTGATGGTCGCGCGCGGGGACCTCGGTCTCGAACTGCCGCTCGAACAGGTCCCGCGCGTTCAGAAGCGGATCATTCGCGCGGCCCGTGCGCTCGGCCGCCCGTCGATTGTCGCGACGCAGGTCCTCGAGTCGATGCGCGAGGATCCGCGCCCCACTCGCGCGGAAGTCAGCGACGCCGCGAACGCCGTGGACGAGGGGGCGGACGCGATCATGCTCGCCGGTGAAACGGCGGCCGGCGCCCACCCGGTCCGCGCAGTCCAGACGCTCGCGTCCATTATCGAAGACGCCGAACTGATGCCGGCGGCGGAGCGCGTGACGCTGGCCGCCGATCCGATCGGCAGCCGGCACGGCCGTGCGCTCGGCGAGGCGGCGCTGACCCTGGCGGCGACGGCGGAAGCCGTCGCCATCATCGCAGTGACGCGAGAAGGCAAGACCGCGCGATTGCTTTCCGCGTTGCGTCCGGCGGCGACGATTTACGCGGCAACCGCCAGCGAACGCGTTGCCGGTGCGCTGACGCTCCTCTGTGGCGTCGTCCCCGTGGTGACCGAGGAGCGCGACCCGGAGCGGCTCGAACGCCTCCTGCTTGACCGGCGCATGCTTCCGGCGGGTACAGTAGTGGTCTTCATCAACGTCAGCCGTGAGCTGGATCGAATCGATGCGAACTTCCTCAACGTTCAACGGCTCGGCTGACCAGGTGTCGGCCGGACGATGATTGAGCGCTTCCGCGCCTTCTGGCGAGTCGTCATTGCAAACTCACTGCTCCTCGCCGTCGGAACCGTCACCGGCCTGATCTGGGCCAACGTAGACCACCCGAGCTATGAGCGATTCGCCGAGACGCTCCACTTTGCGGTCAACGACGTCGGGATGGTCTTCTTCTTCGCGCTGGCCGTGAAGGAGATCATCGAGTCCATGCTCCCCGGCGGGCCGCTCGAGTCGCCGCGCGAAGCGGCCGTGCCGATCATCGCCGCCGCGGGAGGCATGATTGGCCCCGCCGGATTGTATGTGCTCCAGGCGACGCTCCTCGGGCGCCCTGAGCTGATGCCCGGGTGGGCGATTCCGTGCGCGACGGACATCGCGTTTTCCTATCTCGCCGCACGGTTCATCTTCCCGAAGGATCATCCGGCGATTCCGTTTCTTCTGCTGCTGGCGATCGCCGACGATGCGCTCGGATTGATCGTGCTGGCGGTGTTCTATCCGGCGGGTCCGGTGTCGCTCGCCCGATTCATCATGCTGATGGTGCCGGCGGTTGTGGCCACGATGTGGCTGCGCCGGCGCGGGACGACGAACTTCTGGCCGTACTTGATGATCGGAGGGGGCCTGTCGTGGGCCGCCATGTTCCTCGGCGGGCTGCATCCCGCGCTCGCGATGGTGCCCATCCTGCCCTTCATGCCCCACGAGAAGCGCGATCTCGGCTTCTTCGATCCGCGCGAGCGTGATCTGCCGGACACGATGAACAGGTTCGAGCGGACATGGCGCCTCCCGGTGCAGTTCATCCTGTTCTTCTTCGGCCTCGTCAACGCGGGTATCACCCTGTCGAGCGTGGGCTCGGGCTCCTGGATCGTGTTTGTGTCGCTGCTGTTCGGCAAGCCGATCGGGATCGTGGGAACGACGTTTCTGTCCGTGAAGCTCGGGCTGCGCGCACCCGGCGGCTTGAGCTACCGGCACGCGATCGTGATGGGGGTGGCGGCTGGAATCGGATTTACCGTGGCGCTGTTCTTCGCCACGTCCGCCTTCCGGCCTGGTCCGATTCTCGACCAGGCGAAGATGGGGGCACTGCTCAGCTTTTTCGCGGCGCCTATTGCGATCATGCTGGGCCGGATCGTCGGCCTTCGGCCGGACCGCGCTCAGCGTGCTCCTTGAGCGCGGCGAGCGACAGTTTCCAGCCGCGATCGATCACGCTGTAATAGCGCCGCCACCGGGCGGACTCCTCGAATCCGCTTTGACGCACGCGCAGGCGGCATGCCGGCCCCTCCATTTCACACGTGACCTGCAATGACATCGGTCCGATTGGATCGGTATCGGGGGGCAGCCACCACGCGTCGCCGACGACGAGCTCTTGTCCTGGCTGGTACTGAACGACGATCCCGTAGAAAATGCCGCCGAGCCGGCCGAGCAGTTCGTCGGCTTCAGCCGTCGGTCCCCACTCGATCGCGTAGACCCCCAAGGCCCGCGGTGCCGTCACCGATCGTGTTGCCTGCCACCACGTCGCGAGCGCGGCCGGATCGAAAAAGGCGGCAAGAACGCGGGTGGGGTCGGCGGTAATCAGAATCGAGTGTTCGAAGAACATGGGGTCAGATCTCGATTTTCCATTTTTTCAGGCGGATTTGTAATCAGCGCGATCGAAAAATGGAAAATCGAGATCTGACCCCTTGTATGCTGATCTGATGGACCGTCCGCAAGCCGACGAATCGTGGGACGACCACTACCGCGACGAGCGGGACGCCGCCTACTTGTATCGCGCGCTTGCCGCCGTCGAAGCCGACCGGGAGCGCAAGGATCTCTTCGACAAGCTGGCCGTCGTCGAGGATCGCCACGCCGCCCGATGGGAGGAGCTCTTCACCCAGGCAGGCCGGCCGCTGCCGAAATACACGACCGCGCGCCGGACCAGGCTCCTGGGATGGACCGCGAGGCACTTCGGAACATCGCTGGTGCTGCCGCTGATGCTGGCTGAGGAAGGACGGGAGGTGCAGGCGTACCTCGGCATGGCGCGCCACTCGAGCCATCGGCAGACGCACCAGGCCGCGGTGGAGATCGCCTCGGATTCAGCCGTTCACGCGCGCGAGCTGGCCCACGTCATGGGTCGCGAAGGGGAGCCATGGCATGTCGGCGGGTCAGGCGGTTACCTGCGCAGCGTCGTCTACGGATTCAACGACGGACTGACGGCGAACTTCGGCCTGGTCGCCGGGGTCATCGGCGCGGACGTTGCGCCGCACATCGTGATCATCAGCGGCGCTGCCGGCGCGATCGCCGACGCGCTCTCGATGGGATCGAGCGGATATCTCGCCGCGAAGAGCGAGGCCGAGGTGCAGGCCCACCAGATCGACATGGAGCGTCACGAGATGCGGCTGATGCCGGATCTCGAAGAGGAAGAGCTCGCGGTCATCTACGAAGCGAAGGGACTGCCGCCGGACCGCGCGCGTGAGACGGCGCGCGCGATGATGCAGGACCCGTCGCAGGCGCTTGACGCCATGGTGCGCGAGGAGCTCAACATCCACCCCGCGGAGCTCGCCCCATTGAAGGACGGTGTCGTCACCGGCGCGGCGACCGCCGTCGGCGCGTTCATTCCGATCGCGCCGTTCTTCATGCTGGATCACGGAACGGCCGTCTGGGCGTCGCTCGCGATCAGCATGCTGGCGCATTTCGCGATCGGAGCCGCGCGCAGTCTTTTCACCGGCCGCAGCGTGTGGGCGAGCGGCCGCGACATGTTCGTGGTCGGCTTTGGTGTCGCGGCCGTCGGCTATGTGATTGGCGAGTTGATTACACGAATCC
>Ga0310810_10005123_pt1 | contig 14593 bp, 12 predicted proteins | sample NCmetagenome_FD_207641 | JGI IMG/M metagenome (GOLD analysis project Ga0310810, IMG submission 207641) | Soil microbial communities from experimental microcosm in Duke University, North Carolina, United States - NC | ecosystem: Engineered > Artificial ecosystem > Soil microcosm > Unclassified ... | reverse complement strand
GGGGCTACCAGTCCATCGGGTTCTTTGCGCCCGATGTGCGGTATGCCACCGGCGGGCTGGGACAACAGGTGGCCGAGTTCAAGACCATGGTGAAGCGGTTCCACCGGGTTGGACTCGAGGTCATCCTGGATGTGGTGTACAACCACACGGCCGAGGGCAATCACCTGGGTCCGACGCTGTGCTTCCGCGGCATTGACAACGGCGCCTACTACCGTCTCGACCCGGACCGGCGCCGCTACTACGTGGACTACACCGGTACCGGCAACACGCTCGACATCCGCCACTCGGGCACCATGCGGCTGGTGATGGACAGCCTGCGCTACTGGGTCGAGGAGATGCACGTGGACGGATTTCGCTTCGACCTGGCCCCGGTCCTGGCGCGGGACGCTATCGCAGTGAACCCCTTCGCGGAGTTCTTCGACCTGGTGCGCCAGGACCCGGTCGTGAGTCGGGTCAAGCTCATCGCCGAGCCCTGGGACCTCGGGCCGGATGGGTACCAGGTGGGCCGGTTTCCCACCGGCTGGGGCGAGTGGAACGGCAAGTACCGGGACAGCACCCGCCGCTTCTGGCGCGGCGATCCGGGCAAGGTGGGCGAGCTGGCCTCCCGGCTCGCCGGCAGCAGCGATCTCTTCGACGACAGCGGCCGCAGTCCCCTGGCCAGCGTCAACTTCGTCACCTGCCACGACGGCTTCACCCTGGCCGACCTGGTCAGCTATGAGTCGAAGCACAACGAGGCCAACGGGGAGGACAACCGCGACGGAAGCGACGACAACCTGAGCCGCCATTGGGGCGCCGAGGGGCCCACCGAGGCGGTGCACGTGGTGCGCATGCGCGAGCGAATCAAGCGCAACCTGATGGCGACCCTCGCCTTTTCGCAGGGCGTGCCCATGCTGTCCCACGGCGACGAGATCTGCCGCACCCAGCAGGGCAACAACAACGCCTATTGTCAGGACAATCCGATCAGCTGGGTGGACTGGCGGCTCACACCCCTGAAGAAGCAGTTCCTGGAGTTCACCCGCGCGGTCTTTGCGATCCGGGCCCGCAACCCGGTGCTGCGACGCCGCACGTTCTTTCGCCACGAGCCGGCGGCCCCGGGAGGGATGAAGGACCTGGCCTGGCTGCGCCCCGACGGCGCGGAGATGACGTCCGACGACTGGAACGACCCCGCGGCCCACGTCCTCGGCATGCTGGTCCGGGGGGAGGCCACCGACGAAGTGGACGAGCGCGGCCGACGCCTCCTGGGCGAGGCGGTGCTCCTGCTGGTGAACGGGGGCGCCCGCTCCCGTCCCTTCGTGCTCCCCGCTCTCGACCGGCCGGGGGCCTGGACCGAGATCATCAATACGGCCCATCCCCAGGTGCGCCCGGTGCGGCAGAATCTGGTCAACCTGGTCGCGCATTCCCTGATGCTGCTGCGACACGAGGCGCCGCGGTGAGCCGATGCCGGAGATCCTGGCCACCTACCGGCTCCAGCTTCACGGCGGCTTCACCCTCGCCGACGCGCGCGCGCTCGTTCCCTACCTGAGGCGCCTGGGCGTCAGCCATCTCCACTGCTCGCCGCTGCTCCGCTCCCGGCAGGGCAGCACCCACGGCTACGACGTGGTCGATCCCACCATGCTCGACCCCGAGCTCGGCACCGAGGCCGACCTGGCCGCGCTGCACCAGGCGCTGGCGGAGCAGGGGATGGGGCTCGTGCTCGACATCGTGCCCAACCACATGGCGGCCTCGCACGAGAATCCCACCTGGGAGGACGTCCTCACCCACGGCCCGGCGTCCCGCTATGCCCGCTGGTTCGATATCGAATGGCGCACCTCGGAGCCGGACCTGCGGAGCCGGGTGCTCCTGCCGGTGCTGGGGGAGCCGCGGGCGCATGCGCTCGAGCGGGGCGAGCTCGCCCTCGTGGCGCAGCGCGGCGTGCCGCGCATCCGCTACTTCGAGCACACCTTCCCGCTGGACCCGTCGACGCTGCCCCTGGTGCTGCGTCCCGCGCTGGCGCGCTGCCGCGACCGGCTCGGCGCCGAGCACCCCCGCTGCACCGCCGTGGCTGAGGCGATCGGCCGGCTGCGGCGACTGCCCCGGCGTACTACTCGTCTCACCGGCGCGGTCGAGCAGCGCCGCAGCGGCGTCGCGGAGGCGCTCGATCGGCTGAGGCTGGCGGCCGAAGACCCGGCCGTCGGGCGTGAGATCGAGGCCGCCGTCGAGGCCTTTGGGGCGGGGCCGGATGGACCCCTGCGGCTCGCCCGGCTGCTCGATGCGCAGGTCTACCGGCTGGTGCATTGGCGGCGGGCGGCGCGCGAGATCAACTACCGCCGGTTCTTCGACGTGAACGACCTCGTGGCGCTGCACATGGAGGATCCCGAGGTCTTCGCCCAGACCCACGCGCTGGTTCTCGACTGGTGTGCCCGAGGCTGGGTGGACGGCTTCCGGATCGACCACCCCGACGGACTGCTCGACCCGCGCGGCTACCTCGAGCGGCTGGCCGCCGCCGCGTTTCCCGGCGTGTCGGGGCAGCCGCCGATCTTCGTCGAGAAGATCCTCAGCCACGGCGAGCACCTTCGCGCCGAGTGGCCCGTCGCGGGCACGACCGGCTACGACTTTCTCAATCTGGCGGAGGCGCTCTTCATCCCTGCGGAGGGCTACCGGTCACTCGAGGCCGACTACCGGCGCGTCATTCGGCAGCCGCTCACCTTTGCCGACCTGGTGCGGCAGGGAAAGCGCCTGGTACTGGAGACCTCGCTGTCGGCCGGAGTGCGACGGTTGGCGGAGCGGCTCCATCGCCTGGGCAGGGCGAGGGGGGAGGGTGTCGCCGTCCCGCCGGTCTCCGCGCTCGCCCGGGCGATCGGGGAGACCATCGTCGCGCTGCCGGTCTATCGCACCTACGTGGACGACCGCGCCCCGGCTCCCGGCGGCGAGGATCGGCGTCTCCTGTCCGATGCCCTTCAGGAGGCGCGGACACGGGGCCGCGCCGCCGCCGCGGCGCTGGACCTGCTGGAGGAGGCGCTCCTGGCGCCCGAGGGACCGATGCGCGCGCCGGAGCACGAGGGGGCGCGGCTTCGGCTGGTCCAGCGCTTTCAGCAGCTCAGCGGTCCGGCCGCCGCCAAGGGGGTGGAAGACACCGCCTTCTACGCCTATGCGCCGCTCCTGTCGCGCAACGAGGTCGGTGGCGGGCCGGAGGCGCCGCTCGATCGGGCGGTGGAGGAGTTCCACGCGGGCAATGCCGAGCGCGCGGCCCGCTGGCCACGATCGCTTCTCGCCGTCACCACTCACGACACCAAGCGCACCGCCGACGTGCGCGCCCGCCTCGACCAGCTGGCCGAGCGCGCCCAGGAATGGATGGAGCGCCTCGACCGGTGGCGGCGAATCAATGTCGCCTTCAAGAGCACGGTACGCGGCCGCCGGGTGCCCGACCCCGCCACGGTCCACCACCTGTTCCAGGCGATCCTTGGAATCTGGCCCCATGAGCCCCCGGCGGTCGGCACACTCGAGGACCTGCGAGCGCGGATCGATGGGTACATGCTCAAGGCGGCACGGGAGGCCAAGCGCCGCACCAGTTGGACCGATCCCGATTCCGGGTTCGAGGCGGCGCTCCAGGCGGACATCGCCGCCCTCTTCTCGCCGGCCAGGTCTCCCCGCCTGCTCGACGATCTGGAGCGCTGGGTGGCCACCATTACACCCGCCGGCTGGTGGACGTCGGCCGCTCGCACCGTCCTGCATCTGGCGAGCCCGGGGATTCCCGACCTTTATCAGGGGGACGAGCTCGGGTTCCTCGCCCTGGTGGATCCGGACAACCGGCGTCCGGTGGATTTCGCCCGGCGAGTGTCGGTCCTGGACGAGCTCGAGCGCGAGTGGTCGGGCGCCCGCGAGGCGCGCCGCCGCTTCCTGCGCGGGCTGGTGGAGCAGCCGGAGGACGGACGACTCAAGCTGCACCTGATCCGCCGGGCGCTCGCGGCCCGCCGGTCGCGCCCAGCGGCTTTCCGCTCGCGCACCTACCTGCCGCTGGCCGCCCAGGGGTCAGAGGCCGGGCGTGTCGTGGCGTTCGGGAGGGGCGATGGCCGCGACCGACTTCTCGTCGCGGTGCCTCGGCACCTCGGGTCGAAGGCCCTCGCGGGCTGGGCCGACACTGTGCTGCCACTCCCGGCCGAGTGGCCGGCGCGGTGGACCTGCGCCTTGAGCGGCGAGCGTGTCGGCGCGGAGCACGGAGTCCTGCAGGTCGATGACCTCTTCGGCCTCCTCCCCGCCGCGCTGCTCTTGCCCGACGATTCCCACTGATGACCGGAGCCTCCATGCGTCTCGATCCCGTTGCCCCCGGTGCCCCCGTCTCGCTCTCGGACGAGGCCGCCCGCCCCGCTCACGACCATGACGTCGACAAGTCGGCGCTTCGGGAGCGCCTCGACGACCTCACCAAGAAAATCGACAGACTCCAGGAAGCCATGTTCGCGGAAGGGAAGCGAGCGCTGCTGGTGGTGCTCCAGGGACGGGACACATCGGGGAAGGACGGGACCATCCGCAACGTCTTCGGCCCGCTCGACCCCCAGGGCACGGTGATGACCGCGTTCAAGGCGCCGACCGAGCTGGAGCTCAAGCACGACTTCCTGTGGCGAGTGCACCAGGCGGCGCCGGCCCGTGGCATGATCGGGATCTTCAACCGCTCCCATTACGAGGACGTGCTCGTGGTCCGGGTGCGTCAGCTGGTGCCGGAGAGCGTCTGGCGGGAGCGCTACGAGCAGATCAACCGCTTCGAGCAGAACCTGGTCGAGACCGGGACCACGATTCTCAAGTTCTATCTCCACATCTCCCGCGGAGAGCAACGGGAGCGGCTGCTGGCCCGGCTCGACCAGCCGGAGAAGTTCTGGAAGTTCAATCCCGGCGATCTGGAAGACCGCAAACGGTGGGACGACTACACGGTGGCGGGGGAGGAGATGCTGGCCCGGACCAGTACGAAGGCGGCTCCCTGGTACGTGGTGCCGGCGGACCGGAAGCCGGTCCGCGATGTGCTGGTGGCGGAGACGGTGGTGGCGGCGCTGGAGCGGATGGACCCCAAGTATCCGAAGCCGGTCGGCGATCTCGAAGCCTGGCGCCGGGAGCTGGGCTGAGCCTCAGCTGCGCCCGTCTGGGCCCACCAGGACGTAGGTGATCGTGCTGCCGGTAACGAAGAACGGCGCGCGAGTGCCCATGTGCAGCCTGAGGCTGCGGGCCAGTCGGGCATTGGAGGCATCGACCACGACGCCTACCTGCATGCCGCCGCTCGGCCCGCCGCCGGCAGGCACGAAGTTCTCCCAGTCGAGGGTGTACTCTGGTTTGCTGAAGCTGAAGCTCGTCGACATGTAGGGGACGAGCTGGGCCGGCATGAGGCCCGGTCCGGCATCGGGGGCCCAGTGGCCGGTCTCGTAGTACCCGGTGTAGGCGGCCAGCCTGATGGCTTCCAGATCACCCACGACCTGGGCCGACATCGCCCGATAGCGCAGGTCGATGTACTTGAGCACCGCCAGCCCCGACAGGATGCCGATCACCGCGCAGACGACCAGCAGCTCGATGAAGGTGAAGCCCCGGCGCCCGCGCATCATTGCGCCCTCCGCGCGATGACCTCGAAGCTCCGCCCGATGAACGTCGCGAGCCCATCCCGCGAGGTCAGCTTGAGCTCGAGGGTGCCCTGGGTCGCCGTCATTCTCCAGCCGGTCCCGATCCGGGTGTACACGATCCCGTCGCCGTACGCTCCGGCCTCCGACAGGGTCTCGGGAAGACGGCTGTTCTGCTGGTAGAACCGCTGGATGTGCTGGGCGGCGTTGGCCATCCCGATCCGCAGGCTGGCTTCCTGGACCTCGGTCGATTCCGGTGCGCCGACCGAGGGGAAGAGCCAATCGGGGCGCTCGATGAGGAGATAGGCACAGAGGACCATCGTGAACGCGGCCGAAGTCCACACGAACGCGCGGCCTCGCCCGCGCGCGGCCCGCCGTGCTTCGGCATTCCGCAGCTCCGTCTCGCGCGTCTCGGCCTGGTGCTTGAGAACGGTGTCGTAGGCCTCGAGCAGGGCCTGCTTCTCCGCCGAGGCGGCGCGGGCCGGAGGCTGCGGCTGGGTCGGTGCGGTCTCCTGGCTCATGGCATCCTGGCCCTTGGCGTTGTCGCGCTCAGGGCGACAGAGTCTCGCCCTCGAGCGCCCGCTCCACCACGTCGGGAAAGGTCCGGATGTCGATCGGCTTGGTGATGTAGCCGTCGAATCCCGCGCCGAGCGCGCGCTCCCGGTCTCCGCGCATGGCGTGCGCGGTGAGGGCGACGACCCTCAGGGACCGGTAGGGGGAATCCCGGATCTCCTGCAACAGGGCGAAGCCGTCCCGGGCCGGCAACTGAATGTCCATCAGCACCAGCACCGGATCGGTGCGCGCGATCGTCTCCAGCAGCCCGTCACCACCCGGCAGCCCCGTTACCTCGTGTCCCCGCAGGGTCAGGAGGGTCCGGAACAGCTTCATGTTGTCGGGACTGTCTTCGACGATCAGGATCTTCGCCACTGTCTCACCATTAGGGGCAAGAAGTACGCCACCGTGCAGGCAAACGCCACGCCAACGCTCGGGCTCCTGGCCCGCGGGCCAGCCGTCAAGCGTCAGGACCCCATGTGCTTAGGTGTCGGGGTACCGGCGAGACCATTCCTCCGACTCCCAGCCCTGGGCGTGGCCACCGCGCTGCGTTGAGATTCGCTAAGTATCGCGGTACAATGCGCCCCGTGACGATCACATCCTGCGACTGATTCGTGCGCCCATCATCCCTCGCGGTGATTGGACTGGGTGCCATCGGCGGGTCGCTCGCCTGGCAGGCTCGCCGGGCCGGAGTCGCCCGTGTCGTGGGGTACTCGCCCTCCCGGGCCGAGGCGGTCGAGGCGTTGAAGGCGTCCGCCATCACCGAAATGGCCGACACTCCCGGGCGCGCGGTCCGGGGCGCGGATCTCGTGGTGCTGGCCGTCCCACCTCGGGCGACCATCGATCTTATCGGCCGACTCGGCCCCGCGCTCGAGCCGGGGGCGGTGCTGACGGACGTCTGCAGCGTCAAGCAGCCGGTCATGGCTCGCGCGGCCGAGGCCGCGCTGGCTACCCGGTTCGCCGGAGGCCACCCCTTGGCGGGGACTCACGATTCCGGGTTTGAGGCCGCCCGGCCCGACCGGCTCCGGGGTTGCGTCGTCTATGTGTGCGAGCTGCCCAACGGAGGCGACCGGCCCGCGCGCGGCGTGATGGGGTTCTGGCGCGAGGTGCTCGAGGCCGAGCCGATCCTGATCGACGCGGCCGCGCACGACCGCCAGCTCGCCTGGACCAGCCACTTGCCCCAGGCCGTGGCCTACGCGCTGGCGCACGCGCTCGCCGAGCGGCGGTTGGGTGGCGTTTCCTTCGGGACGGGAGCTCGGGACACGACCCGGTTGGCGGGCAGCAGCCCGGAGATGTGGCTCGACATCCTGCTGCTGAACCGTCCGGCCCTGGACGAGGCGCTGGAGCGCACCGGCGCCGCACTGGGCGAGCTGCGGGCGCTGCTCGCCGCCGGCGACGCCGAGGGTCTGGAGCGTTATCTCGCGGACGCGCGGGAGTTCCGTCGGGGGATGGACCGGTGAAGGTCGGAGGCCGGGTCCGGGTCCCCGGCGACAAGAGCATCACCCATCGCGCGTTGCTGTTCGCCGCGATGGCCCGCGGAACCACGCACGTCGGTGGCGCGCTGACCTCGCTCGATGCCCGGTCTACCGCCCGGGTGCTGCGCCTGCTGGGCGCGACCATCAGCCCGCTCCGCCCCGATACCGTGGTCACCGCGAAGGGAGCCGGGCGTCTCCGCCGGCCGGAGCGAACCCTAGACTGCGGCAACTCCGGGACGACCACCCGGCTGCTGCTCGGCCTCCTGGCAGGGCATCGCTTCGCGGCGACGCTCACGGGGGACGCCTCGCTCCGGTGCCGGCCGATGCGCCGGGTCACCGGCCCGCTGGGGAGGATGGGGGCGCACTTCAGCGAGCGCGGCGGCGACGGGCTACCCCTGACCATCCGCGGGGGGCCCTTGCAGCCGCTGCAGTACGAGATGCCGGTCTCCAGCGCGCAGATCAAGAGCAGCCTGCTTCTCGCCGGCATGGTAGGCGGGGTCGAGGTCGCGCTGCGGGAGCCCCACGGCCGGAGCCGCGACCACACCGAAAGGATGCTCCGTGCCTTCGGGTACGAGGTGGTCGAGCAGGATGGGTGGCTCCGCTTCCGCCCGGGCGGCACGATCGTTCCCTTCGATCTGCAGGTGCCGGGCGACCCGTCATCGGCGGCGTTCCTGGTGGGCGCGGCGGTGCTGGCGGAGGGCGGCGAGCTCGCGGTCACGGGAGTCGGACTGAACCCGACACGCACGGGATTCCTCCAGGTGCTTACGCGGATGGGCGCGCGGGTCGAGGTGGAGGAGCTGGAAACCCAGGTGGGTGAGCCGGTCGGAAATCTGATTGTGCGGCCCGCCGCGCTTCGGGCCACCGTCGTCACCGCCGCCGAGATTCCGGCGCTGATCGACGAGATCCCCGTTCTGGCCGTGCTGGCGTCTCGCGCGGAAGGGACGACCGTATTCCACGAGGTGGGCGAGCTGCGGGTGAAGGAGAGCGACCGGCTGGGTCTCATCGCGGAGAACCTCCGGGCGGTCGGCGGTCGCGCCGAGGTGGTGGGTGACGATCTCCATATCATCGGCGGAGAAGCGCCGCCGCGCGGCGCGGTCCGGACCGCCGGCGATCACCGCCTGGCGATGGCCTTCAAGGTGTTGTCCGCCCTGCCGGGGGCGCGAATCCGGATCGATGATCTGGCCTGCGCCGAGGTGAGCTTCCCGGACTTCCCCGGCACGCTCCGGCGGATCGCCGTGGGGTCGCGCGGATGAAGGGCGGAGTCATCGCCATCGACGGCCCGTCGGCCTCGGGCAAGTCGAGCACCGCGCGGGCGGTGGCGGAGGCGGTCGGGTTCGCTCACCTCGATTCCGGCTCGCTCTACCGCGGGGTGACGCTGGTAGCCCTGCGCGAGGCGGCTCGGCGGGGTCACTTCAAGGGTGACCCGCTGGTCGTGGTGGGGCCGGAGGCCATCCTCCGGGCGGCGGAGGACCGGGGACTCATGCTCCAGCCCGACGGGGCGGGATTTGCGGCCTACTTCGAAGGCGTGCCGGTGGACTCGGAGCTGCGGGGGACCGCCGTGACGGCACACGTCTCGGCGGTGTCGGCGGTGCCGGTCATCCGCGAATGGATCAACTCCCGCCTCCGGGCCATGGTCCGGGCCGGCCGCGACGTCGTGGTGGATGGCCGGGACATCGGGACGGTGGTATTCCCCGACGCGGAGCTCAAGGTGTTTCTGACCGCGTCCCCGGAGGCCCGGGCAGGCCGGCGGGTGAACCAGCGGGGCGGCGAGGCCGCGGCCGAGGCCCTCGCCGCCGAAGCGGCCGCCCTGGAGGCTCGGGACCGGGCCGACTCGACCCGGGCGGTCGCCCCGCTCCGCGCGGCGGACGACGCCATCCAGCTCGATACCACCAGTATGGGCTTCGCCGACCAGGTCCGGATCATCGTGGAGCTGGCCCGGCCGATCTTCGGGGCCCGATAGCGCCGAGCGTGGCCCCAAAATCATTTCCCTGGTCGCTGCGGAGCAATTGGAGGATCGAGCGCCCGGCGTCACATAGGGCTCCCGGATTTCGTGGATGAATCCCACGGAGAAGCACGATCCCGAGGGCCAGCAGAACCCCGCCGCCGTCGCGTTGGGCCGTCTCGGGGCCAGCAAGGGCGGTAAGGCGCGGGCGGCGAAGCTCTCGGTCAAGCGCCGGGCGCAGATCGCCCGGGAGGCCGCGATGAAGCGGTGGGAGCGGGAAAGGGGAGCGGGGGCGTGACGGGCCCACTTGGGGATGGATAGCCCGATAGGGGAAAGGGGTTAGATTCAGAGTCAGAGGCCTGCTCCTCATCCTGCCAGGGCCGGCCGTCTCCGCCGGGTTTAAGCGATCTACAATGTCTTCGCCGCCACGCACCCCCTCCGGGGCGCCGCACGTCGTCATTTGCGACTACAACGCCCTACTCCAGGACGTTACCAGTGTTCTGCGCAGGAGCGGCTACGCGGTATTCCAAGCCTATGATGGTGAGGCCGCAGGCCGATTGTGTCGGTACATGCCCGATATCGCGCTCCTCGTGCTGAACACCGAAGGGACTGGGCTCGATACCCCCCGGCTCGTCGAGGACATCCGGCGGATCCATCCGGGACTCCCGGTGCTCCATATCGGTGAACGACCCATCCCCGGTATGCCCGCCGACGTCGAGAACCTGCCCGACACCTTTCAGATTGAGGAGTTACTCGAAACGGTGCGGGGTCTGATTCCACGCTGACGGTCGGTTACCCCCGCCGAACACTATCGGCATGTGCCAAAAGCTTGTCCTACCTTGCGTTGCCCCCAACGACTGGTTAACATTGAAGGCTTGCTGTCCGGGCACTTCGGCCCGGCCGGCAGCTCACAATCCACCCGCGGCTTCGCCGGCGCGGCGGACAACTCAAGGACGGCTCGGCAGCGCATGCTCGATCAACTTCAACCCACCACCGAACAGTTCACCTCCCCCACTGGTCTCCGCGTCCGGCAGGATCTCTACGACGAGGATTACTCCGACGAAGATTACGAGCGCATGCTCTCGATGTACGAGGGCACCATGGCGCAGATCGTCGAGGGTGAGATCGTCAAGTCCAAGGTCCTCCGGGTCACCGATAACGCGGTCATTCTCGACGTCGGCTTCAAGTCCGAGGGCTCGGTCCCGCTCGACGAGTTCAAGGATCCCCAGTCGCTCAAGGAGGGCGACGAGGTCGAGGTCTTCCTGGAGCACCTGGAGGACCAGGAGGGCGCGGTCGTCCTCTCCAAGAAGAAGGCCGACTTCATGCGGGTCTGGGAAAAGATCCGCGTGGCCCACGAGAGCGACCAGCCGGTCGAGGGTACCCTGGTCAAGAAGATCAAGGGCGGCGTAGTGGTGAATCTGATGGGCGTGGATGCGTTCCTGCCGGGGAGCCAGATCGCGCTCCGGCGGGTGCCCAACATCGACGAGCTGCTGGGCCAGACCTACGAGTTCAAGATCATCAAGCTCAACAAGCGCCGCCGGAACATCGTGGTGAGCCGCCGGGTCATCCTGGAGAACGAACGGGCGCACAAGCGCGAGCACCTGATGAAGGAGCTCGCGGTCGGCCAGGTGCGGAAGGGCGTGGTCAAGAACATCACCGACTTCGGCGCCTTCATCGACCTGGGCGGCGTGGACGGCCTGCTGCACATCACCGACATGTCCTACGGCCGGGTGTCGCACCCGACCGAGATGGTCGCCATCGGGAAGGAAGTCGAGGTCAAGATCCTCGACATCGACTGGCAGCGCGAGCGGATCAGCCTGGGCATGAAGCAGCTGCAGAGCTATCCCTGGCAGAACGTCGCCGCGCGCTACCCGGTGGGCACCCGGGTGCAGGGCAAGGTGGTCTCGATCACCAACTACGGCGCCTTCGTCGAGATCGAGCCCGGCATTGAGGGCCTGGTCCACATCTCCGAGATGAGCTGGACCCGCAACGTGCGCCACCCCTCCAAGATCGTGAGCATCGGCGAGACGATCGAAGCCGTGGTGCTCAAGGTGGACGAGGCGGAGGAGAAGATCTCGCTCGGCATGAAGCAGACCGAGCAGGATCCCTGGATGGTGCTCCCGCTCAAGTACCCGGTGGGCACCCGGATCACCGGCAAGGTGCGGAACCTGACCAGCTTCGGCGCCTTCGTCGAGATCGAGCCCGGCATCGACGGGCTGATCCACATCTCCGACATGTCCTGGACCAAGCGGGTCCAGCACCCGTCCGAGGTGGTGAAGAAGGGCGACACGGTGGACGTCGTCATCCTCAACATCGACGCGGAGAACAAGCGGATCTCTCTCGGCCTCAAGCAGGCGGAGGAGGATCCCTGGCTCCGCATCGGCGAGACCTATCCCATCGGGATGGAGCTCCGCGGCCGCGCCGTGCGCCTGATGGACAAGGGCGTGGTGGTCGACCTGGGCAACGACATCGAGGGGTTCGTCCCCATGTCGCAGCTGGGGGTGGCCAACATCGAGAATCCGGGTGACGCGGTGAAGGAAGGCCAGGTGGTGGACCTCAAGGTGCTCGAGGTCGATCCCATCCATCACCGGATCGTGCTCGCCGTCGTGGGCTACCCCGACGAGCCGATCATTCCCCCGGTCAAGGTGGAGTTCCAGGAGACCAAGGCCGAGTAACCTCGGCGGAGGCTGCACGAGAAAAGGGCCGGCCCGATCGGGCCGGCCCTTTTTTCACGTCCGGTGAGACGCTCACTCCACGTTCAGCTGGCGCTCCAGCTCGAAGCGGACGTCGGTCCCGTCGTCGATCTTCCGATCGTGGTTGTCGGTCAGGAGGCCCCACGCGAGCCCGCCGCCGGCGCCGACGACCGCACCCTCCAGCACGCCCGCGCCGGTAACCGCGCCGACCACCGCGCCCGCGGCCGCGCCGACCGCGGTCTTCTTGCCCGTGCTCATGCCGTTGAGGCCGCTCTGGTCGGCCTCGGTGTCGGCCTTCGCGTCCGTGGCGGTCACCTGGTGCAGATCGCGGTGGATCTCGACTTCGGTGAGCCGCAGCGTGGCGGCGTCCGACTTCTCCCGGCTCTCGGTCAGCCTCACCTTGGCGTTGGCGCCGGAGGGAATGACCACCTCGCCGTTCACCTTCACGTCCCGCGTCACGTGGGCGTCGAAGGTGTCACCGATCCGGTTCTTGTCGAGCGGGACCTCCTGGTCCAGCTGCACCGGAATCGGGGTGCCGGCCGGAATATCGACCCTGGCCAACGTCACCGCCGCCCGCGGCGCCGGAATCGGCGCGTCGGCGAGGGCATAGCTGTCCTGGGGCCGGCCCTGGGCTGCGACGGGTCCCCCAATCATCACGCCGCCTCCGATGAGCGCGGCGGCAATCGCGAACGTCATCTGCATCGTTCCTCCTCTGTGAGCCATCGGAGGATAGGCCGCTCGGCCGGTCCTCGGTGTGGCCGGGCGCCACCTCTGCCGGTGATGCGCCTCACTCGACGACGCAACCGGAGAAGCGAGCGCCACTTGGAGCCGAGCGCCGCGGCGGCCCTGACACTGGCCCCGGCGGCGGCTATGTTTTCCCGCCATGCCCGACCCGCGACAGCTCCTGGATCAGCTCCACCAACGGCAGGCCCAGGCCGAGCAGGGCGGCGGCCCCGCCCGGGTGGCGCAGCAGCACAAGAAGGGCAAGCTCACCGCCCGCGAGCGGCTCGATCTTCTCCTCGACGAAGGCAGCTTCGTCGAGCTCGATCGCTTCGTCACCCATCGCTCCACCGATTTCGGACTCGACCGCCAGATCATTCCCGGCGACGGCGTGGTGACCGGCTACGGCCGCATCGAGGGCCGTCTGGTCTACGTCTTCTCCCAGGACTTCACCGTGTTCGGCGGGTCGCTGAGCGAGGCGCACGCGGAGAAGATCTGCAAGATCATGGATCTCGCGATGCGGAACGGCGCCCCGGTCATCGGCCTCAACGACTCGGGTGGGGCCCGGATCCAGGAAGGCGTCGTGAGCCTGGGCGGCTATGCCGACATCTTCCTCCGCAACACCCTCGCCTCGGGCGTGGTCCCCCAGATCTCGGCGATCCTCGGCCCCTGCGCCGGCGGCGCGGTCTACAGCCCCGCGATCACCGATTTCGTGTTTATGGTGCGCGGGGTGAGCTACATGTTCGTCACCGGGCCCAACGTGGTGAAGACCGTCACCCACGAGGAAGTGAGCTTCGACGCGCTGGGCGGGGCCGACGTCCACGGCGGCACATCGGGCGTGGCGCACTTCGTCCACGACTCCGAGCCCGAGTGCCTCCAGGCGTTGCGCGAGCTGGTGGGCTATCTCCCGCTCAACAACCTCGACGATCCCCCCGAGCGGCCCACCGACGATCCGGTGGACCGGCGGGACGAGTCCCTGCTCGAGCTGGTGCCCGACAGCCCCACCAAACCGTACGACATGCACGCGGTGGTGGAGCGGGTGGTGGACGACGGGGGCTTTCTAGAGGTACACCGGGGCTACGCCGACAACATCCTCACCGGGTTCGCCCGCTTGGGCGGCCGGCCGGTCGGGATCGTCGCCAACCAGCCCGCAGTGCTGGCCGGCGTGCTGGACATTGCAGCCTCACTCAAGGCGGCACGTTTCATTCGTTTCTGTGACTGCTTCAACCTCCCGGTCGTCACCTTCGTGGACGTACCCGGCTTCCTCCCGGGGGTGGCGCAGGAACACGGCGGTATCATCAAGCACGGGGCCAAGCTGTTGTACGCCTACTGCGAGGCGACCGTGCCCAAGCTTACGGTGATCACCCGCAAGGCCTATGGCGGAGCGTACGACGTGATGAGCTCCAAGCACATCCGGGGCGACCTCAACCTGGCGTGGCCGGGCGCCGAGATCGCGGTGATGGGGGCCAAGGGCGCGGTGGAGATCCTGTTCAAGGACGAGATCGCCCGAAGCGACGACCCGGCCGGCGCCACGGCGCGGCTGGTGGAGGACTACACCGCCAAGTTCGCCCATCCCTATGCCGCAGCGGCCCGGGGATACATCGACGACGTGATCGATCCGCGGGATACCCGCCCCCG
>Ga0310810_10005122_pt1 | contig 14594 bp, 19 predicted proteins | sample NCmetagenome_FD_207641 | JGI IMG/M metagenome (GOLD analysis project Ga0310810, IMG submission 207641) | Soil microbial communities from experimental microcosm in Duke University, North Carolina, United States - NC | ecosystem: Engineered > Artificial ecosystem > Soil microcosm > Unclassified ... | reverse complement strand
CGCCTCGACCACTTCGGGATGCACGCGGTCGCCGGGCCGCGTGCCGGCCGACAGCGCGCGCGCGCGCGCCGGATCGGCGAGCGAGTCGAAGAACGCGGCCGCCATCTGCGACCGCCCGGCGTTGTGCACGCATGCGAAGATCACGGTCTTCATGTCGAACCATCTCTCTCCAGCCAGGCGGCCAGGGCGGTCGCGGCGGCGGCTCCGCCAGCCTGCGCGATGATGAACGCCGGCGCGTCGGCCGGCCGGATGCCGGCGAAGGTGTCGGTCGCGGCGCGCGCCAGCGTGACCGCCGGGTTGGCGAACGACGTGGAAGCGGTGAACCAGTAGGCCGCGGTGATGTAGCCCCCGACCGCGAACGGGACCGCGGCGGGCCGCGATCGGGAGACGCCGAAGATGACGGCGAGCAGCCCGAAGGTCGCGACCAGCTCGCTCAGCGCCTGGGCCGCTCCGGAGCGCGCGTGCGTCGACCCGGCGAACAGGGCCTCGCCGAACATGAGGTGCGCGATCGCCACGCCGGCGAAGGCGCCGGCGACCTGGACCGCGACGTACACCGGGACCTCGCGCCAGGGAAGGCCGCGCCGCGCCGCCACCGCCACCGTCACCGCGGGGTTGAAGTGGCCGCCTGACACCGGGCCGAAGGCGAGGATCAGCGCGACCAGGGCGGCGCCGGTCGCGATGGTGTTGGCCAGGAGCGCGATGGCGACGTTTCCGCCGGCGAGCCGCTCTCCCATGATCCCGGAGCCGACGACGGCAGCGAGCAGGAACGAGGTGCCGATCGCCTCGGCGACGGCCCGCCGCGCCAGGTCAGGTCTCATCGCAGGTCGCGCGGCGAGCAGCAGGCGGTCGCCGTGTCGTCGCGATCGGCTGCGACCGGCGCGCAGCAGGTGCTCTCGCTCGCCTTCATGACCGGCGCGTCCTCCTTGACGACGAAGACCTCCCACGAGTTGCCGTCCGGGTCCTCGATCCAGACCTTGTCCTGCACCGCGTAGCAGCAGGTGGTGTCCTCCTCGCTGGCGGTGACGAGGCCGGCGGCCTCGAAGCGCCGGCGCGCCTCGCCGACGTCATCCGAGCTGGCGACCTGGACACCGAAGTGGCTGGCGTTGACGCCGGTGCGAGGCGCCTCGACCATCGTGAGGTTGAGGGCCGGCTCCGCGAGATCGAACTTGGCGTACCCCGCGCGCCGCTTGCTGGCGGCGACACCGAACGCCTTCTGGTAGAAGTCGACCGAACGCTCGATGTCGGCGACGTTGAGGGACACGTGGGGCTTGAGGATGTTCATGGTTGGCTCCTTCAGCAGCAGGTTGCTTCGCCTCGCTTGCAGCAGTCCTCCCACAGGTAGCTGGTGAGAGCGCGCAGGCTTGCGTAGTCGGCGGTGTAGTACTGGTACGTGCCCTCCGCCCGCGAGGTCATCAGGCCGGCGTCCACCAGCCGGCGCAGGTGGTGGCTCAGGGTCGACGCGGGCAGATCGACGTGGGCCTGGATGCTGCCGGCGGCAGCCCCCTCGGGGCCGGCCTGCACCACGAAGCGCAGGGTCTTGAGGCGAACCGGGTGGCCGAGGGCGCTCAGCTGACCGGCCGCCCGCTCGAGCTTGGAGGTCACGCCTCTTCTTCTAGTATTCTCGAACAAGGCTGGCAAGTCCTTTTTCGATTTTTCTCGAACAAGAGCGACCGCGCCGGCTGCCACCTGCCGGAACCAGCCAGCTGGCAGTGCAGCGAACGCAGCCTGCCCCACGTGGATTTCGCCCGGCCGGCGGGTGGGTGGCCGTGCGATACTGGGGCCGTGCGCGCGGGGTGGGTGCTCACGTGGTGCCTCATCGGCTGCGGCGCCGAGATCGGCGGCGACGAGGACACCGATGCGCGCCCGGCCGCCGCGATCGACGCCGGCGTCGACCTGCCGGATGCGGTAGCGCCTGCGGACGCGGCGACCGGTGAGATGCAGACCTCCGTCTTCTCGGTCCCCGACGTCATCGACACCTTCGTTCGCCTGAGCGAGCCGACCTTCAACTTCGGCGCCCGCGATCGGATGTGCGCCGACACCACGACCGACGATCGCCGCATCCTGTTCCACATCGACGTCTCCGCGCTGCCGGTCGGCACCCAGGTGGTCGACGCGACGATGCACCTGTGGACCGGAACATCGACCAACGACCTGTCGACCCAGACCTTCTCGTTCTATCCGCTGCTCGAGGCCTGGGACGAGGGCAACCTGGACGGGGTCGCCGGGACCGCGTCCTGGAACGAACGCAAGCCCGGCACCGCGTGGACCGTGACCGGCGCCGGCGTCGGCTCGCGCGGCGAACAGGTGGTCGGCTCGTTCACGCCGGCCGCGCTCGATACCGACTACGCGGTCGCGCTCGATCCGTCGGTGGTCAGCGGCTGGATCGAGGACGCCGGCAGCAACTTCGGCCTCGTCCTGGTGGCGGCCGGCCAGGACGGCGGCTGCTTCGACACCACCGAGAACGCGACCGCCGGCAAGCACCCGACGCTGGTGGTGCGCTGGATCGCACCCTGAGCCTCCGCGCCGGCTAGAGCGCGAGCTCGAAGAAGAGCGCCCCGTCGATCGGGTTGTAGCGGTACGGCGCGATCGCCCGGAAGCCGAGCGCGCGGTAGAGCGCGATCGCCTCGACCATGGCCGGCGCGGTGTCGAGCCGCATCGCGCGGTAGCCGCGGCGACGCGCCTGGTCGATGATCGCGTCGGCCAGACGCCGCCCGAGCCCCTGCCCGCGGCCGGCCGGCCGCACGTAGAGCCGCTTCATCTCGCAGGTCGCGTCGTCGGCGCGGCGCAGCGCGACGCAACCGAGCGCGCGGCCGCCGCCGCACGCGATGAGCAGCGCGCCGTCGGGAGCCGCATAGTCACCGGGCAGGCCGGCCAGCTCCTCGCGAAAACCCTGGAAGCCGAGGTCGAAGTCGAGCGAGGCTGCGTACTCCTCGAACAGCGCGCGGATCTCGGGCAACTCGTCCGGCACGAGCGCGTCGCGGATCGAGATCGAGCCCGGGTCCGGCACCGCCGTCGATCGTACCGGAGCTGCGCCGGGCGCGGCTATTTCGATCCGCGGCGCGCGGGGGACGCGACCATGTGCGTGAGCCGCCGCACCGCCGCCGCGATCTCGTCCTCCGGCGAGCGGCTGTCGCGCAGCACGCCGAGCAGCGCCTCTGCCAGCGCGGTGTCGTCGGTGAAGTCGGACGTGCGCAGGACCCGCAGCGCGGCGCGCGCGGCGCCCACCTCGCCGGCGTCGAGCGCCTGGCGCGCGAGCAGTTGATGGAACTCGACGAACCCGGCGCGGCCGCCGGTCAGCCGCGGCATGCGTCCGGTCCCCACCGCGAACCAGCTGCCGTCTTCGAGGTCGACCGGGTCGCCGGTGGCCCGCACCGCGTCCATCTCCTCGAGCGCCTCGCGCGCGAGCTCGTGCGGCGGCTTGTCCGCCGTGGTCCACACGAAGCTGTTCGGGTCGGCGAACCGGCCCAGATAGAACCTGGCCAGCACCAACTCGCGCCGGAGACGGGCCGCCTCGTCGTCCTGCTGGCCGGGGTCGTCCATCGCAGCCGCTCCTCCATCGGTAAACGATCTCGCCGACCCGCGTCGACGACTTTTCTCGGCCTCCGCTGGGGCGTTTTTCCCCAGCCGACCCGCGGCTGTTTCCTCCGCGACGCACCTCGCGCGCATGGTGGGTCAAATTGGGGCAGCGTGCGTCAGCGGACCTGGCGGGCGAGGGTTCGCCGGTCGCACACTCGGGCGACATGCGCGCCGCCTTCCTCACGCTGGCCGACCGGGGGTCGTTCGTCATGGACGACGCGCTCGCGATCGCGGAGCTCGAGGCGCGCGGCTGGCAGGTCGAGGAGATCCCGTGGACGCGCGAAGCCGACTGGAGCCGCCACGCCTGCGTCGTGGTGCGAACCACCTGGGACTACCAGCACGACTGCGCCGGTTTCCTCGCCACCCTGGAGCGGATCGCGGCCGCCACCGCGCTGTGGAACCCGCTCGAGGTCATCCGCTGGAACATCGAGAAGACCTACCTCCGCGACCTGACAGACCGCGGCATCACCACCGTGCCGACCTGGTTCGGCCACGGCTCGCCGATCGAGGCGCTCGCCGCGCGCCGCGGGCGCCATGTCCTGAAGCCGGTGGTGAGCGGGAACGCCGACCACACCTACGTGGTCGACGGCGGTGAGCCAGGTTCCTGGCCCGCGCACCTGGCGGCGACCTTCGCGGCGCGCCCGTGGATGTTGCAGCCGTTCGTGCGCTCCGTGCTGAGCGAGGGCGAGCTCTCGCTGTTCTACTTCGCGCATCGCTACAGCCACGCGGTGGTCAAGCGGCCGCGCGCCGGCGACTTCCGGGTGCAGGAAGAGCACGGCGGTCACATCAGCGCGGCCGAGCCCGCCGACGACCTGCGCGCCGCCGCCGACGCCGTGCTCGCCGTGTTGCCGCGGCCCCTGCTGCAGGCTCGCGTCGATCTGGTGCGGCTCGACGACGGGAGCCATGCCGTGATGGAGGTCGAGCTCATCGAGCCGTCGCTCTACTTTCGCAAGGACTCCGGCGCCGCCGCCCGCTTCGCCGACGCGCTCGCCGCGCTCGTCCGGCAGCCGTAGCCGTGCGCGGTCACGCCCCGTCGATGCGGACCGTCCCGATCCAGTTGCGCTGCCGGCGCACCAGGCGGTCGTCCAGCTCCTCTGCCTGGAAGCTGGCCGCGGCCGGGCGGAGGCGCGCCCGGTCGATGCCCTCGAGGACGTTCACGTTGACCACCGCCCGCAGCTGGCCGCCGACCTCGCAGGTGACGAGCGGAACCGCGCCGCAGCGGGCGCAGACGTGGAAGTCGGCGGTCGCGGTGCCGAACCTGTAGCGCGAGACCAGCGCCCGATCGCGGACGGTGACCTCGAGCGCCGCGTCGGGATCCGAGGTCCACACCCCGCCGTGCTTGACGCAGAAGGAGCAGTCGCAGGCGCGCGCAGGGATCTCCTCGCGGGTCCAGCGCAGCGTGAAGGTGATGTTGCCGCAGTGGCAGCGGCCGGCGATGGTCATGCTGCCAGGATACCCGTGCTAGCGTCGGGAGATGATCGACCATCGGCTGCGGCCGGCCAGCGCCGAAGAAGCGGGGGCGGTGGCGGCGATCTGGTTCGCCGGCTGGCGCGAGGCCCACGCGGCCCACGTGCCTGACGCGCTGCTCGCGCTCCGCACGCAGGAGTCGTTCGGCATCCGCGCTGGCCACAGGATCGCCGATACCGTGGTCGCGGTCGTCGGCCAGGAGATCGCCGGCTTCGCGATGATCCTCGACGACGAGGTGGATCAGGTCTACGTCGCGCCCGGTCATCGCGGGACCGGGGTGGCGGAGTCGCTCCTGGACGACGCGGCGAGGAGGATCGCCGCCGCCGGTCATCGTCGCGCCTGGCTCGCGGTCATCGCGGTCAACGCGCGCGCGCGCCGGTTCTACGAGCGCTGCGGCTGGATCGACGAGGGCCCCTTCGACTACCAGGCCGCCACCGAGCGCGGCCCTGTGACAGTCCCCTGCCACCGGTACGCGCGAGCCCTCACCGCGGACCGTGATACGACTCTGCGGTGACGGTTCCGCCGGAAGACCACGACGAACGTATGGCGCGCGCGCTTCTCGCGCTCGACGGACTGTCGGTCGGAGACGCGTTCGGCGAGCGCTTCTTCGGCCCGCCGGACGACGCCGTGGCGCGCATCACCGCGCGCGCGCTCCCTCGCGCGCCCTGGCGCTACACCGACGACACCGAGATGGCGCTCTCGGTGGTCGAGGTGCTCGACGAGCTCGGCGGCATCGACCCGGATCTCCTGGCGCGCCGCTTCGCCAGGCGATACCGCGCCAGGCCGGATCGCGGATACGGCGGCGGGGCACACCAGATCCTCGGGGCGCTGTGCCAGGGCGAGGCATGGCAGGTGGTCGCTCCGGCGGTGTTCGGCGGCGCTGGATCGATGGGCAACGGCGGCGCGATGCGCGTCGCGCCGATCGGAGCCTACTTTGCCGACGACCTGCCGCGGCTGCTCGAGGCAGCGCGCGCCTCCGCCCGGGTGACACACGCGCATCCCGAAGGCCAGGCCGGCGCCATCGCCGTCGCGCTGGCCGCCGCCTGGGCGTGTGCGAACCGCGACCGAGGCTCGGCGCGCGAGCTCCTCGAGTTCGTCGCGTCACACACCCCGGAGGGCGACACCCGATCCGGCATCCTCAGGGCGGTGCAGCTGCCTGACGACACCGCGGTGTGGGACGCGGTAAGCGAGCTCGGAAACGGCATCCAGGTCCTCGCGTCCGACACCGTCCCGTTCGCGCTCTGGTCAGCTGCGCGGCACCGCGCGAGCTTCGTCGAGGCCCTGTGGACCACGGTGTCGGGCCTCGGAGACCGCGACACCACCTGCGCCATCGTCGGTGGCGTCGTCGCGCTCACCGCCGGCCGCGGATCGATTCCGTCCGGGTGGCTCGCCGCGCGGGAGCACCTCGAGCTGGCGCGCAAGCCCTCGGATTGACGGCCCGGCGTTTTCCCTAGATGCCGCCGTAGCGGCCCATGTCGGCGCGGGTTCCGTCGGCGTCGGTCAGCGCCGGATCGCCGGCGTCGCGAGCGGGGCTGCCGGCGGCCAGGTGGAAGTTGCCGGCGGCGGGATCCACGAAGAGCGGGTTGGCGGCGATGTTGCCACGCCGGCCGGTCGGGTCGACCATGCCGTCGAAGGAGCGCGGTCGCATGTCGTTGTAGCGCCAGACCGGCTCCGGGATGTCGCCGTCGAGATCGACCCCGACCCCGCTCGAGCCCTCGACGATGGAGTTCTCGATCGACAGGCCGGTGCCGTTCGCCCACAGGAAGGCGCCGGACGGGGCAGTGTTCCGGTACGCGACGATGAAGTCGATCGCGCCGACCGGGTCGGTCGGTGGGCAGTCGATCTCGGTGCAGGGACCGGGCGTGCGGTGGGCGATGGCCCCGCCGGCGCTGTCGGCGATGTTGCCGTCGAGCACGCTGTGATCGAGCGTGAAGTTGGTGGCGCTGGTCTCCAGACCGGCGCCTCGGTCCGCCTGGTTGCCGGCGATGGTCAGGAGCCGCATCGCCACCGGCACGAAGTTGTCGGCCACGTAGAGGCCGCCGCCCTCGGTGGCGCTGTTGCTGCGGATCTCGACTCCCACCAGCTCGCAGCCGTTGAGAGGCGCCTGGCTGATGGCGACGCCGCCGCCGAGCCCCGAGCTGTTGCCCTCCACCAGCCCGCCGTGCACGGAGGTCGAGTCGTTGTCGAGCTCGATGCCGCCGCCGATGGTGCCGGAGGTGTTGTTGCGCACGACGTTGTCGATCATCGTCGACTGCAGGTGCGACAGCCGGATGCCGCCGCCGCCGTCGCCGGACTGGTTGTCCTCGATGACGTTGCGCTCGAGGCGGGCGCGGCTCTCGAACACGCGCACGCCGCCGCCGTCGTCGTCGCTCGTGTTGCCGGTGATCGTGTTGTCGAGCAGGCGCGCCCGGCTCTGGTGCAGGTAGAAGCCGCCGCCGTCGTTGACCGACGTGTTGCCGCTGATGGTGCTGTCGCTGATGGTCGGCGCGTGCTTGAAGACGTAGACGCCGCCGGCGGTCCAGCCGGACGAGTTGTCGAAGATGTTGTCGCGCAGGAGCGCGGCATCGGACGAGTGGTAGACGCCGCCGCCGCGGACCTCGGCGCGGTTGCCGCTCACGATCGTGTCGCGCAGGACCGTCGTGCCGTCGTAGATGGCGACGCCGCCGCCGAGCTCGGCGCTGTTGCCCGTGAACCGGCTGTTGCGGATGAGGCCGCTCGAGTCGACCACCCAGGCGCCGCCGCCGGAGCGTGCACCGCCGTCGTTGCCCGAGAAGGTCGTGCCGCTCACCATCAGGTCGCAGCCGCTGGCGTACAGCCCGCCGCCTCCCGCCGCCTGGTTGTCGGCCAGCACGCTGGAGATGATCGCGACCCGGCTCGCGGTGCAGCGGATGCCTCCGCCCGGTCCGTCGTTGACGCCGTTCGCCAGGCGCAGGCCCCTGACCGTCACGCCCGGGCTCGGCGTGTTCGTGATTACGAGCGCCGGGCCGAGGCCGTTCGCGTCGATCGTGGTCACGCCCGCGCCGTCGGTCCCGCGCAGCGTCAGCGACTTGCCACGGATGGCCAGCCGCTCGCGGTAGGTACCGGGGCAGATGTCGAGGATCGCGCCGGGAGGGGCCGCGTCGATGGCGTCCTGGATCGACTCCCCGCACACCGCGATGCCCAGCGATTCGTCCCCGATCTCCGCTGGATCAGCGGCGCAGCCGGAAAGGAGGAGGATGCCCAGCAATCCACAGCGGAGCGCGTTCGACATGAAAGGCGCTCGTGCCAGCGCCATGCCAAGCCCAGGCTGGCGTGCGGGCGTGCCTTGCTGCCCCATCAGGAAGCGTGACTGCCACACCGTGGCGCCGCAGCACGGCCCCACGCTGCTACAGTGATTGGCGGTGGTGATCGCGCGCCTCATCGAGAGTTGCCGCTCCGCGGTGGGCGGCGGCGATCCGGAGAAGCACGTCCGCGAGCTGGTGGCCGAAGCGATGGCGGAGCGGGCCGCGCTCGTCGCCGAGCTCCGCGAGCCGGCGCGCGCCGGCCTGGTCGTGCTGCACCAGGCCCCCGACCTCACCATCCTCGACTTCGCCTGGGCGCCGTGGATGTGTTTCAAGCCGCACGATCACCGGATGTGGTCGGTGGTCGGCATCTACTCCGGCCGCGAGGACAACGTCTTCTGGCGGCGAACCGCGGGCGGCATCGAGGCCGCGGGCGCCCGCTCGCTCGGCCAGGGCGAGGTGACGACGCTCGGCCGCGACGTCATCCACTCGGTCGTGAACCCGATCGGCAAGATGACGCGCGCCGTCCACGTCTACGGCGGCGACTTCTTCGCGCCGCCCTCCCCTCGCAGCGAATGGGATCCCGAGTCCCTCGTCGAGCGGCCGTGGGACATGGACGACACCCGCCGCCTGTTCGCCGAGGCCGACGCGCGCGCCGGCGCGACACGGAGCAGACACCCATGACCCGAGCAGCGCTGGCGGTCCTGATGGCCCTGGCCGCGTGCGGCAGTGACGACAGCAGTGGCGAAAGCGACGGCGGTGGAGCCGCCGGCGAGGACGGCGGTGGAGGCGATGGGGACGCCCGGGTCGCCGGTGAGGTCTGCACCGATCCGGTCTTCACGACCTCGGATCCGAACGGCGGCTGGAGCGACGGCGGTTACTACGTCCACAACAACATGTGGAACTGCGACGCCTACCCGTGCGTCGAGACCCTGTCCGCCTGCTCGTATTCAAGCTTCTTCGCGGTCGCGAACATGAACGACGACAGCCACGACGGCGCGGTCAAGTCGTACCCGAACGTCCACAAGGACTACGACGCGCCGGTGCTGAGCTCGTTCGCCGCCATCTCGACCACGTTCGCCGCCGAGAGTCCGCACGTCGGCATCTACAACGTGGCCTACGACATCTGGCTGAACGGCGTCGCGACGGACGGCTCCAACGAGATCATGATCTGGACCGAGAACTACAACCAGGTCCCGGCCGGCGACCAGGCGGCCACGGTCACGCTCGGCAGCGCGACCTGGGACGTCTACCGGACCGGCGACGGCGGCTACATCGCGTTCGTGCCGACCGAGGTGATGACCTCCGGCGCGATCGATCTGCTCGAGCTGTTCGACTGGGTGGCGTCGCAGGGCTGGATCGCGGCGGACTCGACGGTCGGTCAGATCGGCTACGGCGTCGAGATCGTGTCGACCGACGGCAGCGACGCGCGCTTCGACTTCACCGACTTCTCGATCACCGACCGTTGATCGAACGGCCGTCGGCCCGGCGGATGCAGGCGATCCGGGGCGAAAGGAGCGGCCATGGCGGAAGACAAGTCGAGGACCCCTGGCATCGCGGGCTTCCACGGCGTTCGCTACCAGGTGAGCGACGTGCGGCGCGCGGCGTCCTTCTACACCGAGCACCTGGGGTTCAGGCTCGCGCAGCAGCACCTGCCGGCCTTCGCAACCCTCACGCTCGGTGAGCTTCACCTCCTGCTGAGCGGGCCGGGTGCATCCGGTTCGCGCCCGATGCCCGGCGACCAGAAGCAGGAACCGGGCGGCTGGAACCGGATCGTCCTCCGCGCGGTGGATCTGCCCGCCTGCATCGATCGGCTGAAGACGGCAGGGCTCCGCATGCGGAACGAGATGGAGGTCGGCCCGGCCGGACGGCAGGTCCAGCTGGAGGATCCCGACGGAAACCCCATCGAGCTGTTCGAACCGGCCCGGTAGCCCTCACGGGACCCAGCCGGGGAGAGCCGCGGCCTGGCTGACCCAGCTGGCCAGCTGCGCCTCGTCGAGCCTGTCCTCGCGGATGTCGAGGTAGCGCACCTCCGCGTGCTTCGAGGCGCCCGGCGGCAGCGGACGCAGCGACGCGCCGCGGAAGAACGCCACCTTCACGTACTTCGCGAAGGTATGGAAGTTGAGGAACCAGCCCTGGCCGTCGACTCCGTAGAAGGGCGAGTTCCACTTCACCGCCTTGCGCACGCCCGGCACCGTGCGCGTGATGACGGTATCGAGCCGGCGACCGACGTCGCTCTTCCAGCCCGGCATGGCCGCGATGTAGGCCTGCACCGGCGCGTCGCCGTCGGCCTTGGCGATCTGCGGGTTGCCGCCGGCCAGGAGCTTCGGCTTCGCTGCGACGCGACGCGCGGTCACCTTCTTCGCCACCTTCTTCGACTTCGACGGCTTCGCCGTGTTCAGCGCTACCGCCTGGCGGACGAGCGCCTTGAAGGCGGACGCGTCGACTTGCTCGCCTTCGCGGATGTCGATCGCGCGCCGTGTATTGCCCTCGAGGCTCGAGTTGAAGAGACCGGCGGGGTCCTTCAGGGAGGCCCCCTTCGCGAAGGTCAGCTTCACGACCTGCTTGTAGGACTCACCGGTGCAGAGGATGCCATCGTGCGACCAGACCGGCGTGCCGGGACTGTTGGCCTTGACCCACTTCCACTCCTCGACTGCGTCCGGGTCGGCTTCCAGGATCAGCTTGCGCATCCTGGCGAGGGTCTTGCCGCGCCAGTCGCCGAGCTCGGCGATCCGCTTCGAGATGAGCTGTGATGCGGATGGCGACTTGCTCGCGGCCGTCTTCTTCACGGTCATCCCCACTTCGGCGGCTCGACGCCGAACTGCCTGGCGTACTCGGCGTGCAGTCGCTGGAAGCCGTCGACCTTGAACGCGTCCGGGCCGGCGATGCGTCCGATGGGGCGATCGGCGAGGAGTCGATCCAGCACGTCGAGGCAGATGTGCCAGCCGGCGGCGCCCATCGAGATGAAGCGACGGTCGATGCTGGCCCACAGCTTGAGTCGCGTGCCGCCACCTTCCAGCGGCTCGAGCTCCCAGCGGACGTCCCCTCCTCCCCAGTCGAACTCGAGAACGCTGGGCGCCTCGGCTCGCTTCACCTGCGTGTCGGTGACGTGCGGCGTCGGTGCTCCGACCGTCGTGAGGCGTGCGGTCGCGCCAGCGGTACCCAGGTTCCGATCCGAATCGAACGGCGCCCACTCGCGCAGGTGCTCCGGTTCGGTCAGCGCTCTCCACACCTTCTCGCGCGCGTGCGCGAGCTCGCGGACGAGGACCAGCGTCCACCGTTCCTCGCCATCCTTCTCGATCTCGGCGCCGGACGCCGCGCCCGGCTGGTAGCTCTCACGTCCGCTCATCGTTTCTTTCCTTTCGCAGGGGGGACATCGTCCATCTTCTCGAGGTATCGCTCCAGCGCATCGACGTGCTTCGACCAGAAACGCCGGAAGGGGGCCAGCCACGCGTCGAGCTCCATGAGAGGCTCCGGTCTCAGTCGGTACAGTCGCTTCTGCGCTTCGACCCGCGACTGCACGAACCCGGCCTCGCGCAGCACGCGCAGGTGCTTCGAGACCGACGGCTGCGACAGCCGGAGCTCGCGCTCGATCTCGCCCACCGAGCGCTCCGATCCGAGCAAGAGGCCCAGGATGGCGCGGCGGTTCGGCTCGGCGATCACGGCGAACGAGGATTCCACCCTCTCTATATAGCCGAACAGGCATATTCCCGTCAAGGAATATTATCGGCGCTCGCGGTCGCGTATCATCGATGGATGCGGCGGGGTTCGGTCTGCGTCCTTCTCCTGGCCCTCGTCGGCTGCGACGACATCGACGCGGCGATCAAGACCCAGGAGGTCGAGCCGAACGACGATCCCGCCCATGCCACGCCGGCGGAGCACGCCGGCAACAATGGCTTCTACGGCGATTGCGAGGAAGGCGGGCAGGACTACTTCGTCATGGACGGGACCCCCGGGTCGAACGCATGCGTCGCGGTCTGGTGTCAGGATCCGGAAGATGGAGTGGACCCGTCGTTCGATGTGGAGCTCATCAGCGAGGACTTCGACCTCGTGGCGACCGTCGAGTACCGCTACGACGGCCTCCAGCCGACCCTGGTCGCCGAGGGCGTCGTCGAGACCGAGGGTCCGGTGCTGGTTCTCGTCCACTGCAACACCGTCGCGCCGGCGGCGGTGGCCCACTACGAGAAGCCGGCCTGGTCGTGCGCCGGGTCGCGGGGGCAGTCGAGAGTCTGATCGGCTCCCGAGAAGGAGCTCGTGTCCAGCTGCGCGTCGCAGTCGCCGATGATGTCGTCGTCGTTCAACGGGTCGGTGTCGAGCGCGCGCAAGTTGAGGTGGGCGAGAAGATCCGACGCCGACACGTCGGTCAGCACCACCTCCCCGAAGCTCGGCTCGGTGGTGTTGTCGACAGTGGAGGAGCGCCCGGTTTGCTCGCTGTCGGCGGCTCCGGCCTTGACGTCGATGTGGACGTCCGGCGGAATGCCGTCCGGCTCCCACTCGGGGTCGTCCCAGGTCTCGTTGTCGAGGTTCTGCTCGTTGATGCTCGCGGAGACCAGTGTGAGATCCCAGCGCGAGCTCTCGGTCACCTCGCAGGTGGCGGCGGCAGCGCACTCGAAGCCGTTCCCGCAGTCGATGCACTCGCCGCCTCCGACGCCGCAGGCCGCGGTCGAGTCGCCCGCCAGGCAGGTATCGCCCGAGCAGCATCCGTCGCAGCTGTCCGGTCCGCACGCCCCCTCGGGCGGGTCGCCCGCGTCCACACCGGCGCTGTCGCCGCCATCGCCGGGTTCGTCCTCTCCGTCCGACGATCCGCAGGCAGAGGCAGCGAGGACGACGGCGACCAGCAGGCCATAGGTTTGCTTCTTCTTCATGACGACTCCTTTGCGGTGTTCGCCGGCGCAGTTTGCGAGCGACGTGCCACCAGAAGTCGCAGTGCCCATCAGGGTTTGCACTTCCCGCTGCCGGGGACAACCAGCACCATTGCCGGCGCTCAAAGAAGGTCAAAGGATGTGACACACTGGCGGCGTGAGCCGGGTCGAGGGGGCTGGCGGCAGGCCGTCGAGTCGCGCCACCAGCTTTCACGGCCGCGAGGCAGAGCTGGAGCAGCTCTGCGCCCTGCTGCGGCAGCGCGCGATCGTCACCGTGGTCGGACCGCCGGGGATCGGCAAGACGCGCCTGGCCCGGGAGCTCGCTGCCAGGGCCGACGACGAGCTCGACGGCGACCCGGCGTGGTGCGATCTCGCGCGCGCCGCGACCCCGGACGATCTACTGCCGCTGCTCGCCGAGGCGCTCGCGATCGACGTGTCGCCCGCGTCCGACGCCGTCGCCGCGGCTTGCGACGAGCTCGCCTCGCGAGGGCCGACCCTCCTCGTCCTCGACAACGCCGAGCACCTGGCGCAGCCGGTCGCTGCGCTGGTCGCGCGCCTCACGGCCGCCGCGCCGGCCTGCCGGATCCTGGTGACGTCGCGGCGGACGCTGCACGTCGCCGGAGAGGCGCTCCTCGACGTGGCGCCGCTACCGCTCGCCGGCGACGCGATCGAGCTCTTCCTCGATCGCGCGCGCGACGTCCGTCCCGGCTACGCGCCGGCAGCAGCCGAGCGCGACGCGATCGCGGAGCTGGTGCGCAGGCTCGACGGGATCCCGCTCGCGATCGAGCTGGCCGCCGCCCGCATGAGAGCGCTCGGCCCGGCCCAGCTGGTCGCGAAGCTCGGCAGAAGGTTCGACCTCCTGTCTGCCAGCGCAGAAGAGGCGGACCAGCGGCAGGCTACGCTGCGCAGCGCCATCGACGGTTCCTGGGAGCTCCTGGCGCCGGCGGCCCGGACCGCCTTGGCCCAGCTGTCCGTGTTCGCGTCGAGCTTCTCGCTGGAGGCCGCCGAGGCGGTCATCGACGTCGCGGGTGGCGCCAGCTCCGTCGCCGATCTCGTCGAGCAGCTGATCGACAGCTCCCTGCTCGGGCTCGCACCGCATCCGGACGACGGCGACGTGCGCTACCGGATGCTGGCGAGCATCCGCGACTACGCCGCCGAGCGGCTGGCCGAGTCAGGCGAACAGGAGCGGACGCGCGACCGCCACGCTCGCCACTTCCTGGCCCGCTGCTCGCCACCGCGCTTCGATCCCGCGAGCGAGCTCGACGACCTCCTGGCTCTGCATCGCCGCGCTGTCGCCGCCGGCGACGCCGCGACCGCGCTGCTCACCGCCGTCGCGCTCGATCCGAGCCTGGCGTCGCGCGTGCCGGTCCCCGCCCGGCTCGCCGTGCTCGACGGCGCGCTCGAGGTCCCCGACCAGGCGGCGCCGGTC
>Ga0310810_10005120_pt1 | contig 14596 bp, 10 predicted proteins | sample NCmetagenome_FD_207641 | JGI IMG/M metagenome (GOLD analysis project Ga0310810, IMG submission 207641) | Soil microbial communities from experimental microcosm in Duke University, North Carolina, United States - NC | ecosystem: Engineered > Artificial ecosystem > Soil microcosm > Unclassified ... | reverse complement strand
CGACATTCTGGTGAACAACGCGGGTGGCGTGCTCGGTCAGGTCGGCCGGCCGCTCGAGCAGATCTCACCGCGCGACTGGCAGTCACTCTTCGACGTGAACGTCTCCGGAGCCTTTTTCATGTCGCAGGCCGTCGCGCCTTCGATGAAGACCGCGCGCTACGGACGCATCGTCAACATCTCGAGCGGAGCGGGCCTCGGCATCAGCTTGACCGGCATCCAGGCCTACGCCTCCGCGAAAGCCGCGCAGATCGGACTCACGCGGCAACTCGCGCACGAGCTCGGGCCGTGGGGCATCACCGTCAACAACATTGCGCCGGGTTTCGTTCGCTCGAACGCGGCGACGGAACGACAATGGGAGTCGTATGGCGAAGAAGGGCAGCGCGAGCTCGTCGACCGAATCGCGCTGAAACGACTGGGTACGCCGGAGGATATCGCTCACGGCGTTCTCTTCTTCGCCTCCGACTACGCCGCCTGGATCACGGGCCAGGTGTTATCGATCGACGGTGGGAAATGATGGAGGCCCGTTAGCGAAACAAGTCGAGCGAACGCCGAATCACCTGCCACACACCCCACCCAAGCGGAACGCCGACGAGCGCCCACGCGGCCACGAGCCGAGCGAAGAAGCCGGCGGAGCGCTGCGGTCTGTCCAGTTCGATCATTGTCGCTCCTCCATCACGCTGTCGCGCTGACTGAAGCCGGCTGCTCCATCGTCACGTGGCGCTCGTGGACCGGGCGGACGAACAGGTTGCAGAAGAACCCGACGACGAGCAGCCCCGCCATGATGTACATCGTCGTCGTGTACGCGTCGGCTTTCGCGACGCCATGTGCGATCTCGTATTCGCGGATGTAGTTCACCAGCACCGGTCCGAGCACGCCCGCCGTCGACCATGCCGTCAACAGTCGCCCGTGAATCGCCCCAACCTGAATCGTGCCGAACATGTCGCGCAGGTACGCCGGGATCGTCGCGAAGCCGCCGCCGTACATGCTGAGAATCACGACATACCCGGCGACGAAGAGCACGACGTTGCCCATATGCCCCGTGCGAGGCACCAGCGCGTACAGTACCGCGCCGAGAAGAAAGAAAGTCGCGTAGACTGCTTTTCGTCCGATGAAGTCGGACAACGACGACCAAAAGAAGCGTCCGCCCATGTTGGCGAGACTCAGAAGTCCGACGAACCCCGCCGCCGCGCCGGCCGAGATGGCGCCCGGGAACATCTCCTGGATCATCGGCGAAGCCTGGCCGAGGACGCCGATGCCCGCCGTCACGTTGAGGCACAGCACCGCCCAGAGCAACCAGAACTGCGGCGTCTGAATCGCGCGATCGGCGGTGACGTTGCCGGTCATGACGAACGGTCTCCGCTGCTCCGCGCGAGCCGACAGACGCGGACGCCAACCGGGGCGCGGCACCCGCACGGTGAACACGCCGAACATCATGAACGCGAAGTACAGCGCGCCCATCACGACGAACGTTGGCGCGACGCCGGTCGATGCCGGCGTACGGAAGCGCGCCATCAGCATTGTCGAGAGCGGCGACGCGATCATCGCGCCGCCTCCGAATCCCATGATCGCCATCCCCGTCGCCATCCCGGGGCGATCGGGGAACCAGCGAATGAGCGTCGTCACGGGCGAGATGTAGCCGATGCCGAGACCTATGCCGCCCAACACGCCATAGCCCAAGAGCAGCAACCAGAATTGATGTGTCGCGATGCCGATCGCGGCGACTTCGAAGCCGCCCCCGAAACAGACCGCCGAAACGAACATTGCCTTGCGAGGTCCGACGCGCTCGAGCCACGGACCGAACAGCGCCGCTGATAAGCCGAGGAAAACGATCGCGACGCTGAACACCCACCCGATGGTGCTCAGTTTCCAGTCGCCCGGTGCCGATCGCGTGATCCCGACGGACTGAGAGAGCGGCAGGTTGAACACGCTGAACGCGTACGCCTGGCCGATCGAGAGGTGTATGGCCAGCGCCGCCGGCGGCACGAGCCAACGCGAATAGTCCTCTGATGCCAGCGAGTGATTCCGGTCGAGAAAAGCGAGAAGGGGCATAAGTCCCTGATTTTGCCTATTCCCGGGACTGTTGGCGAGGCCCGTGTCAGCGTTTCCCCGTCGGAAAGTGGGACGTTGCCCGATGCCGGGTCCCTCCGACCCGAACGATCTTCGACGTGTAGCGTTCTGCCCGACACGGAGAAAAGATGACGACCGACGTAATTCGCGTTCTGCTGGCCGACGATCACCGCGTGGTGCGTGCCGGCTTGCGTGCGGTACTGGGAACGGCCCGCGACATCAGCGTCGTCGGCGAGGCCAGCAATGGCAAAGAAGCAGTCGCAATGGCGGCCGAGCTCCGACCCGACGTCATCGTCATGGACCTGGCAATGCCCGAGCTTGACGGAATTGCCGCGACCAAAGAGATCATCGCCGCCAATCGGGATATCAAGGTCCTGGTCCTGTCGATGCACGCCGAGCAGGAGCATCTGGTCCCCGTCATGGAGGCCGGTGCGTCCGGTTACGTCCTGAAGACCGAGGCGGACCGCGAGCTCGTCAACGCCATCCGCGCGGTCGCTCACGGTGACGTCTACCTGCGTCCCTCGGCGTCACGAGTGCTTGCCCGAAGACTCGTCAACAAAGAAACCGAGCATTCGGATCACGATCGATATGCCCGACTCACCGACCGGGAGCGCGCCGTTCTCCGCCTCGTCGGTCAAGGCTTCTCGGCGCCGGAGATCGGCGATCGCCTGTTCATCAGTCCGAAAACCGTCGACACGTACAAGCAACGCATCCACGAGAAGCTCGGGCTCGCGCACCGATCCCAGTACGTACAGTTCGCATTCCGACTCGGCCTTCTCGCGACGGAATAGCGAAGCCCGCTGGACGTTCCCGCATCGCGGGCCGGATATAGCGGGGCGGGGGACGTCGGTCGTTCCCGTCGTGTCCGTGTTGGAGAAAACCGCACAAAAAATCCAGCATTAGCCGACCGAGATCCATCGGCTCCCGAAGCAATTTCCATCGCGAACCGATTGATTCGCGAAACCGAAAGAACTTCTGGAGACCCAACCGATGCGCACCCGCAACCTGATTACCTCCGCCGCTGGACTCTCCGCGCTCGTCGCGGTCGGTATTACGACCACAGCGGTGCGTCGCGGTGAGCGCGTGCAGCACGTCGATTTCGACAAGACCATCACCGCCTCGCAGCCGGCGTTCGACGCTCGGCTTGCCCCACTGTCCGATGCGGGCATTAAAGAGTTCCGAATCCCGATCAAGGACGCAACGATCGAGATCGCCAAGGGCGTGACGTATCAGGGCTGGACCTTTGGCGGCACCGTTCCGGGACCGGCGATTCGAGTGCGTGTCGGCGACCAGGTCCGGATCACCGTGGTGAACGAATCGCCGATGCCGCACTCGATCGATTTTCACGCCGCGAGAGTTCCGGCGAACGTTGCCTATCGTATGATCATGCCGAAAGACTCGGTGCACTTCGACTTCACGGCTCGCGACGCCGGCGCGTTCATGGTCCACTGCGGCACGCCGCCGGTGACGATGCACCTCATGCAAGGCATGTATCTGCCGATCATCGTCGATCCGCGCGACGGTTGGGGCACGAAGGCCGACAAGGAATTCGTCCTCGTTCAGTCCGAGTTCTACGCCAAGGCCGGCGACACGACCGCCGGCGCGATGCACATGATGCAACCCGATTGGGAAGCGGAGAAGGCGAAGGCGGCGACGTACGTCGCGTTCAACGGCCGCGCGGGCCAGTACAAGGACAATCCGCTTCGCGTTGATGTCGGCGACCGCGTGCGCTTCTTCGTCGTGAACGCCGGCCCGAATTTCAACAGCGACTTCCACGTCGTTGGCGCGGTGTTCGATCGTGTCTACCCGGACGGCAACCCCAAGCACGTTCTCGAGGGTGTCCAGACGTATGGCATCCCCGCCGGTGGCGGTGCGGTTTTCGAGACGGTGTTCGACAAGGAAGCGAGCGGCGAAGGACTCTATCCGTTCGTGACGCATAGCTTCGCGGACGCCGAGAAGGGCGCGGTGGGGATCATCCAGGTCGGCGTCCCCAAGCAGTACGCGCGGATGAGCCACTAGCGATGTCGGTGTCGACAGGGCCGTCGCGTGACGAAGACCTCGAGGCGTCGGCTGGCGGCTCGGGGTCATCGCCTGAGGGTTCAGCGACGATCGCGATGGACGCGCTGCGTCGCATTGTACGCTCGCTGCGGTTTGCCGATGCCGTAAGCGAAGCGGTCCTCGGCGTGACCGCCGCGCAGTTATTCGTGCTCCGCGAGTTGGCGAAGAGCGAGCCGCTCACGATTGGTGAGCTGGCGGTGCGCACGGCCACGGCGCAGAGCACGGTATCGGAGGTCGCCGCTCGGCTTGCGTCGAAAGAGCTGATCGTCCGACAGCGCTCGGCGGTCGATCGGAGGCGCATCGACGTGTGCTTATCCGAAGCCGGGCGGGCGCTGCTGCGACGCGCCGACGAGACGGTTCAGGAGAAGCTGCTCGCGAGCTTTGCCCGCCTGCCGGCCTCTCGCCAGGCCGTGACGGCGGATGGTCTCCGGGCGTGGGTTCGCGCGGCCGGCCTCGCCGACGTCGAGCCGACCATGTTCTTCGAGCTTTGAGCCGCGGTCGCCGGCTACCGTTTTCTTTTCACCGGCGGCCTTCGAACCTCGCGGTCATCGTCGTCGATGTCGACGCTGAGCGGGAAGAACAGCGCCGACCGCACGCCGGGGAACTTCACGTCGTAGCCGCGCGCGTCATGCCAGAGGATGCGATTGAGCGCGTCGCTCGGCGCCGCATCCGGCTCGTCGAAGCGCATGCGCGATGACGCGACCGCCGCGGCGCGTCGTTCCTTCACGAACGCGCCACGTATCGACGCCGGACTGGGATTTGTCTCGGCGAGCGACTGAGTCGGAACCAGTGCCGTATACGGCGTGAAGTCCGGTGTTTCGTTGTGCCCGATAAAGCTGGCGCGCATGTCGGTCGCAACGAGGTCGAACAGCGACAACGCCGGCAAGCCGAGCATGAGCTCTATCGTTTTCACCATACTGGCCTGCGTGTAGACGGTCGAATCGACGACGCCACGCCGCGCGTAGGGCGAGATGGCCAGCGCCACCGTCCGATGGCCATCGATATGATCGACGCCGTTCTGCGCGTCGTCCTCGACGACGAGAATTGCCATCTTCTTCCAGAAGCTCGACGCGCTCAATCCCGCGACGATGCGGCCCAACGCGAGATCGTTGTCGGCCACACACGCCTTCGGCACGCACCATCCGGGCGACGTCCCCACCGTATGGTCGCTCGGCAAAATGATCATCACGAGGTGCGGCATCTGCTTCGCGCGTTCCCAGTCGGCAAGATGCGCGAGAATGACATCTCCCTTAACGACGTCCGGCACTTCCTGCGTCCAGCCCGGGTACTCGCGGACGAGCACTCGGTCCAGCGACGGGATTCCCGAACGGGTGCGATAGCGTTGGCGTAAGAGATCTCGAAAGACCGCCGGCCCCTTACCGGAGTCGGCCGTCCACCGCGCGAGCAGATCAGCGCGAACGCGGGCGATGGAATCCGAAGCCGCGGGAGCGTACTCGCCGAACACGGCGACGCGTTTGCCTTTGGCCTGGGCCGTCTCCCACAGGAACCCGCCCGGCGAGTAGGCGAGTGGGTCGTTTCCTTCGGACGGATAGGTGCGGCCGGAATAGAGCGGCCACATCGGATACTCCGTCTCGTTTGCCTGCGTGACCCACTGGTGTCCATCCGCCGAGTTGCCGCCCGACGCGAAGAAGTGGTCGAGTGTCACGTAGCGCTCGGCGAGCGCATGCGCGTTCGGTGTGACATTGCGTCCGTACATCACGAGGGAGCTGTCTCGCGCGCCGCGACTGAGATCGCCCAAGACCTGATCGTACGTCCGGTTCTCGCGAATGATGAATACCACGTTCTCGATCGGCGACGGCTCGCCGGGACGTTCGGGCACGGGACGCGAGGGAGCGTCGGCTCGCGGACGAGCCCTCGCCAGCGCGCCGTCCCGAGTGTTGACGGTCAGCCGATTGTTCGCCGCGACGGCGGCGGTATACGCGGCAAACCCCGTCGAATCGGGCAGGTCGATCACGTGAACGGTTCCGCGTTGCGCGAACACGTATCGTCCGCGCAGCGCGCCGCCGGCGCTCCCCTCGCCGGAGCCGACACCGAACAATGTGCCCACCGCGATGCGTTTGCCGTCGGCGCTCACGTCGATCGAAGAGGGATACCACGCAGTCGGCACGAGCCCGAGCAACGATGCCTTCGCGCTCTCGGGTGTGACGGCATAGACAGCGACCGCGTTCGCACCGCCGAGGGCGACGTACAACCGGTCGCCTGTACGTGAGAGGGCGATCGCGGTGGGCGCGAAGCCGGCCGTGCGCTCGCGGAAGGGCGACACGTGAATCGTCGAAAGAACCCGGGCGATGCGCGTGTCGATCACCGTCACGGCGTCGTCGACGCCGCTCGTCACGTACAGCCGGCCGTGTGTCTCGTCCCAGGCCAATGCATTCGCGTGGCGCCCTACGGGAATCGTGGCGGTGATCCGGCCCGTCGCGACATCGACTTGAACGACGCTGCCGGTCATCGCCACGCCTCGCGCGTCGACGCGTACGCGTTCAGCGCGGCGGAGGCAGCATTGTAGAACGGCTCGTTCCGCCGCGGTCGGTTGCCCTCCGCCGAAGTTGGCAATCCATGCGACGGTGCCGTCGTGCGACAAGGCGGCACTCAACGGAAGCACGCCGAGTTTGATCCAGCGGAGCAAGGAACCACGGTCGGCGTCGATGACAAGGGCTGCGTCGTTCGCGGGCAGCAAGACGAGTCCGAAGCGCCGGCCGTCGCTCGCGGCATCACGAGCGACGATGGGCGAAGCGGTCAGGTAGTCGCCCGGTAGCGCCATACTCTGCGTGGCGTGGGCGGAATCCCCGGTGGCGTCAGGCGCGATGGCGAGAAGACCTGCTCGTTCTCCTCGAACGAGTGTCGCGCGTGCCGGCGCTCCCGAGAGCGGCGCGATCGTCGTGTCTTCGTTGATCGGCCCGATCGTCGCGACGAAAGCGCGACCATTTTTTGGATCGATTGCCACACCGCCAACGCCGGCGCGCCCGCGAAAACCGACGCGCGCCAACACGCGGCCCGCGGACCAATCCAACCGATAGGCGGCGCCCGCCGCGACGACCCAGAGTTCGTTACCGCTGCCGAACCGTACGCCGCCGACGCGTCCGGGAACCACCATTTGGAGACCGGCGGGCGTGATGCGTTGCCCGGTGGCGACGACGCCGGGATCATCGACGTCGCGTGCCGGCAACGGCGCAGACGCGCGGCCTGCCTGGGCAAGTCCGCCTCGCGCCGCGCCAAGGCTCATCGTCGTCGCCCCGACGACAACCAACCATCGGGCGTTGCTCCGGACGCTATTGAATCTCATAATGCGGTTCATGTCTCGGGTTCGCGTACTGCTTTCGGCCGCCGCGGCCGTCGTCATCGCCTCCACGTGCGGCCCTTTCCATCGATCGGATCACTCGCCGGCAGGCCGGTCGATTCGCGTCGTGACGTACAACATTCACGCGGGCCACGGTGACTTGGCGCGGACGGCCGATGCCATTCGAGCATTGTCGCCGGATATGGTCGCGCTACAGGAGGTCGATGTCCACTGGAGCGAACGGAGCGGGTTCATGGATCAAGTCGCCGCGTTGGCCTCGGCGCTTGGTATGGAAGCGCGCTTCGCGCCGATCTACAGCCTTCCCAACCGTGATAATAGCGCCGTCCCGCGGGAGTTCGGCGTCGCCTTCCTGAGCCGACACCGCATCGTTACCTGGCGGAACGATACGTTGACGCGCCTGTCGACACAGGACTCGAACGCCGTGCCCGGACGGGCTCCCGGGTTGCTCGAAGCGCTCGTCGACGTCGACGGCTCGCGCGTTCGCGTGCTCAACACCCACCTCGATTATCGCGCCGATCCCAGCGTGCGGCGAACACAGGCGGGCGAAATGGCCGCGGAGATCGCCCGAGTCGGCGAGCCACTGATCGTTTTCGGTGACCTCAACGCGACTCCGGATGCGCCCGAGCTTGCGCCGCTGTTCGCGCGCCTGCGCGACGCTTGGCCGCGCGATTCGGGCCCAGGCTACACCTATCCCGCCGACCAGCCTGCGAAGCGCATCGACTACGTCCTCGTCTCACCCCATTTCAACACCGTGTCCGCTCGCGTGCCGGTCAGCGCCGCATCGGATCACCGGCCCGTCGTCGTCGACCTGATCTTGCGCCGCGACTGAGTTGATACCTTGACATTCGACAACAAGGTTCACACCTTGTTGTCGAACGTCGAGGTATCAATGGCTGACAAAACGGATCTCCTGCAGGGCACACTCGACCTCCTCATCCTCCGAACGCTGCGGCTTGGGCCGCTGCACGGCTGGGGAATCTCCAAGCGCGTCCGCTCGCTCTCCGATGACGTCTTGCAGATCAACCAGGGGTCGCTCTATCCCGCCCTCTATCGACTCGAAGACCGTGGGTTGATCGACGCCGAATGGGGCATCTCGCCCGAAGGGCGCAAGGCGAAGTTCTATCGTCTCACGGACAAGGGCCGAGCACAGCTCGCCGAAGAGCGCGCCTCGTGGCGCGCCTTCGCCGGCGCGGTGGAAGCGGTCCTCAAGGGGACCTGATCATGATGCGATTCTTCCGACGCTCGCGTGATGAGGAAATGCGCGAGGAGATGGGCTTTCACGTCGACATGGAAGCGGCGGATCTCGAGAAGTCGGGGATGCCGGCCGAGGAGGCGAGGCGCCGCGCGCTCGCCACGTTCGGCGGCGTTCGTCGTTATCACGAGGAGGGTCACGAGGCGCGCGGCGGCGCCTGGATCGAAGACGCCATGCGCGACACGCGATATGCGCTGCGTTCTCTGGCAAGGACGCCCGGCTACACCGCCGTCGTAGTACTCACCCTGGCGCTAGGTATCGCGGCGGTCACATCGATATTCTCCGTCGCCAATGGCGTCCTGTTCACAGACCTCCGCTATCGTGATCCGTCGCGGCTGATGGTGCTCTGGGACGGCCTCGATTGGATGGGCGTACCGGAAGCGTGGGTCACGGGCCCTGAGGTGGTCCGCCTTCGCCGCGAGACGACGCGGTTCGAGGGATTCGCCGCCATTCGCTCGGGCAGCGTGACGCTCGGAGGAGAGAACGGATTCGACCCGCAGCGGGTCGCGCAGTCCGCGGTGTCGGCGAATTTCTTCCAGGTTCTCGGCGTTGGTCCCGCGCTGGGCCGCGCGTTCGGGCGCGGAGAGGACGCTCCAAACGCGGCGCGACTCGCCCTCGTCAGCCATCGTCTCTGGACGCAACGCTTCGGCGGTGAAGCGTCGCTTCTCGGAAAAACGATCATGATCGATGGAAAGCCGGCAACCGTGGTCGGCATCCTTCCCCCGAGCTTCCGCTTCACGCCGTTGACCAGTCTCGCCTCCGCGTCGGCGGACGCCGACGTCTACACGCTGCTCCCCGACACACTCGACCGCCTGCCAATCACCAACCACAGCATCGGCGTGCTCGCTCGTGTCCGCGAAAACGTATCGGTGGCGTCGGCACGCTCCGAGCTCGCGGCACTTTCCCAACGTGTCGACAAGGAGGGCTACGGAACACGCGGCTTCAAATTCGTACCGATCGTGCTCCGCGAGCGCATGGTGCGCGAGGTCAGGCCCGCGCTGTTGGTACTGCTGACGGCGGTCGGGCTACTCATGTTGATCATGTGCGCGAATCTGGCCGTGCTCGCTCTCGTGCGCGCCGCGCGACGCGAGCATGAGCTGACGGTGCGGCGCGCGATTGGCGCCAGCCCGGGCCGCGTCGCGCGTCAAATCCTCACCGAGACGCTGTTGCTCTCATTGGCCGGCGCGGTGGTCGGCGCGTTTGTCGGTGTGTGGGCGCTGCGAGCGCTGCTCGCGATCGCTCCGCCGGGCTTGCCGCGGCGCGACGAAATCGGAATCGACCTGCGGGTTGTCGCCCTCACGGTCACGTTGGCGCTCGTCGTCGGCATTCTCATGGGCATCGCGCCGACGCTCCGCTCCGCTCGACTGGATCTGGCGGCGGTCCTCCGCGAGAGGTCGGTCGCTCGCGCGGGCGGCCGCGCACGACGTGTGCTCGTGTTTGCGCAGGTCGCTTTGTCGACCGTGCTCTTGGCCGGTACGGGGCTCCTTCTCGGCAGCTTTGTGCGACTGACTCGTGTCGATGCCGGTTTCGATCCGACCGGCGTACTGACCTTGGAAGTGATGGCCAGCCGCGCCGTTTACACGACTGGTTTGCCGGTTGTCGACGCATTCTCCCACGCCCTCGATGCATTGCGCGCCATTCCGGGGGTGACCGCGGTTGGCGCGTCCGAGGCACCGCCGCTCTCGGCGGGACCGGACCAAAGCGGTGTGCGCTTTCCCACGTCGTCCACGAACACCGGCGACCGGGAACATGACACGGTGCTGGGCGACGTTGGTGCCGTCACGCCGGGATATCTCCGTGCCGCCGGGATCGCGCTCCTTAGCGGTCAAGACTTCACAGTCACGGCACGTGACTCTGTGTCATCGAAAACCGCGATGATCGACGACGTCCTCGCCTCGCGCTACTTCCCGAAGGGCAATGCGGTCGGTCAGCCGGTGCTGATCGACGGCGACACACTGCGAGTCGTTGGTGTGGTCCGGCACGTCCGCATGTACAATCTCCAGGACGAGGGCCGCGGCCAGGTTTGGGTGACGCACCTTTACGCTGCCTTCCGGTTGATGACGGTCGTGATTCGTACCTCCGGCGATCCGATGAAATTCGTCGATGCCGCGCGCCGGGTGATTCGCACGACAGAACCAAGTATGACCATTTCAGCCGCGGCGCCACTGAGCAACGCGATTCGAAATGCGCTGGCCGAACGTCGGCTGGTATTGACGCTCGTCGGAGCGTTCGCTGTTTCGGCTCTCCTGCTCGCGGCGTTGGGCGTTTACGGCGTCACGGCGAGCGCGGTGACTCAGCGGACGCACGAGCTTGGAATTCGGATGGCGCTCGGCGCCGACCGGGCGTCGCTTGTCGCGAGCGTGCTCGCCGAGCCGGCGCGGCTTGTGGTGTCGGGCCTCATTGTCGGCTTGGGCGGAGCGTTTCTCGCGGCACGCGCCGCGCGCGGCCTGCTCTATGGCGTCAGTGCGGGCGATCCGTCCACGATCGTCGGCGCATGCGTCGTGCTGCTCGCGATCGCGATTCTCGCCAGCGTGGTACCGGCGCGCCGCGCCACCCGTGTCGATCCGATGACCGCGCTGCGCTCCGACTGACAAGCGACAGGCGCGCCCGGCGGCTGTATCATTCGCCGCCATGGAGATCACCTTCCTCGGCGCGGCGCAAGAAGTGACCGGCTCGTGCCATCTCGTGCGAGTCGGTGGCAAGTCCGTTGTCCTCGACTTCGGAATGTTTCAGGGACATCGCGCCGAAACGCAGGAGAAGAACCAGGCGCTTCCATTCACGCCGGACCAGGCCGACGCGGTCATTCTGTCGCACGCGCACATCGATCATTCGGGCCGCCTCCCGATGCTCGCTCGTTACGGCTTCGATCGTCCGGTCTACGCCACGCCGGCGACCCGCGATCTCTGCGCGATCATGCTCGTCGATTCCGCGCATATCCAAGAGAAGGACGCCGAGTTTCTCGCGCGCCGTCATCGATCGTTCGTTCAGCCGCTTTACGGGCAGGCCGACGTCGCGCGTTTGATGCGTCGGATGACCAGCATTCCCTACAACACGCCCTTCGACCCGGCGCCCGGAATTCGCGCCACCTTCGTCGAGGCCGGGCATATCCTCGGCTCGGCGTCAGTCGTACTGGAGTGCACCGAGGGAACCGTCTCGCGACGCCTCGTGTTTTCCGGCGACATCGGGCGCTGGGGGCTTCCGATCATTCGCGATCCGGATCCGCCGCACGGCGCGGACGTCGTGATCATGGAATCCACTTACGGGAACCGCGACCATCAATCGGTCGCCGAGATGCCGAATGAGTTGGCTCGCATCATTCGTGAGACGGCGGCGAAAGGAGGCCGCGTTCTGATTCCCGCCTTCGCCGTCGGGCGCACGCAGGAGCTTCTGTACGACCTCCACCGGTTGTCGCGCGCCAACGCCATTCCTCCGATCCCCATCGTCGTCGACAGCCCGCTGGCGATCGCGGCAACGTCGATATTCGCCACCAACCCGGATGAGTACGACCGGAGCGAAGAGCTGATTGGCGAGGTGAACGATCTGTTCGACTTTCAGCAGCTGGAATTCTCGCGGGACGCCGCCGACTCGAAAGCACTCAATACGCGCATCGGGCCGATGGTTATCATCGCGGCGTCTGGTATGGCGGAGTCAGGACGAATTTTGCATCATCTGGCGCACGGCGCTCCGGATCCTCGCAACACGATCCTGATCGTCGGGTTCCAGGCAGAGCACACGCTCGGTCGCCGTATCGTCGAGCGACGCCCAATGCTGAAGATCTTCGGCGACGAGGTTCCGCTCCGCGCTCGCGTCGAAGTGCTCAACGGGTACAGTGCGCACGCCGATCGGGGCGAGCTCGTTCGCTGGCTGTCCGCTGTCCGCGGACCGAACAAGCCCACGTTGCCTGTTTACCTCGTTCATGGTGAACCGGATGCGCAGAATGCTTTGCGCGATCGACTGGTGCAGGACGGCTACGGGGTCACGATCCCCAGCCGCAATTCGACGTATCCGTTCTAAAGTCGGAATGCGGCGGCCTCGGCGGCATAAGCCCTGCGGTTAAAGGCCTGATCGCCCAGCCGCCCCTCGACTATTGGAGACGTGTGACGATGCATTTGACCCCGGTCACGTCCACGACTGACGCTGACGTTGCGCTTCCGCCGCCGTCGGCCAGCGCGGGAGGGGCGACCGCGACGAGCTTCGAGCGCCGCCGGTTGGCCGGCTCACCCGCCGAACAGGCTCTGGTTTTGTACCGCGCCATCTTCGTCAACGCGACCGAAGCGATCTCCATCATCGATACACGGGGACAGTACCTCGAGCAGAACGCGGCGCACCAAGCGCTCCTCGGCTACTCGGACGAGGAACTACGCGGCCAGACGCCCGCGATTCACTTTGGCGAAGCCGAATTCGCGAGCATCGTGGCGGAGCTCGCTCAAACGGGCGTTTGCCATCGGGAATGCGTGGGCCGGGCGAAAACTGGTCGCGCAATCACCGTCGAGCTTTCCGCTTTCGCGGTTCCCGACGCGGACGGCGCACCGGTGTGCTATGTCGGCGTCAATCGTGACATCACCGGCGAGAAGCATGGCGCCGAGGAGCTCCGACAGAAGTTCGACGAGCTCCAGGCGATCTATCGGATGTCCAACGTGGTGAGCCGCGCCGGCGCCCTCGAGGAGATTTACGAGGTCGCGCTGGACGAGCTGGAACGAACGGTCCATGCCGATCGTTCCTCTGTGCTCTTGTACGACGACGCGCGCGTCATGCGCTTCAGGGCCTGGCGCAAACTATCCGACGCGTATCGCCGCGCCGTCGAAGGCCATTCTCCGTGGTCGCCCGACGACCCGAATCCACAGCCGGTGCTCGTTAGCGATGTCGGCAAGGATCCGCACCTCGCCGAGCTGATGCCTGTGCTCGAGCGCGAAGGAATCGGCTCTGTCGGGTTCATCCCGCTCGTGTCCGGCGGTCGTCTGCTCGGCAAGTTCATGATCTACTTCAACCGGCCCCATACCGTGTCGGAGCCGGAGCTTCAAATCGCGCAAACGATCGCGAGCCACATCGCGTTCGCCATCGAGCGCAAGAGTGCCGACTCGGCGCTGCACGAAAGCTGGCAGGCCCACCGGTTGTTGGCGGAAGCCGGCGCGCTGCTCAACTCGTCGCTCGACGTGAAGGACACGCTGGCGAGCATCACCCGGCTTGCCGTGCCGGCCATCGCCGACTGGTGCTTCGTCGATCTCTCGGACGAGAAGGGCGGCTTCACTCGGATCGCGGTGGCAAGCGGTGACGGAAGCGACTCGCTCGCCGGGAAGTTCCTCGGCAACCAGCGTCCGGTCGATCCGCGCCGAGCCGCGCGCGTTGCACTCAGCGGACGAGCGGAGCTCAACGATGCGGTGGATGAAAAGTTTTGGCGCTCTATCGGGGAGAGCGACGAGCAGGTCCAGCTGTTGCGTGCGACGAAGATCACCTCGTACATCAGTGTGCCGCTGATGGCTCGCGAGCGGACGCTCGGCGTTATCACCTTCGCCACCTCGACCTCCGGCCGACGGTACTCGACCAAGGATGTCTGGCTGGCCGAAGAGCTGGCCCGACGAGCCGCCCTCGCCGTGGACAACGCGCGACTGTACCGCGAAGCCCAGGAGGCCAATCGCGCGAAGAGCCAGTTCCTCGCGACCATGAGCCACGAGCTGCGAACGCCGCTCAATGCGATCGGGGGGTACGCCGAGCTGCTCCAGATGGGCTTACGCGGACCGCTCAGCGCCGAGCAGCAAGACGACCTCAATCGCATTCAACGGAGCCAGCGTCACCTGCTGGGTCTGATCAACGACCTGCTCAGCTTCGCCAAGATCGAAAGCGGTCATCTCGAGCTTCACATCGAGCGCGTGATCGTGCACGATGCGCTCTCGTCGGTCGAG
>Ga0310810_10005119_pt1 | contig 14598 bp, 9 predicted proteins | sample NCmetagenome_FD_207641 | JGI IMG/M metagenome (GOLD analysis project Ga0310810, IMG submission 207641) | Soil microbial communities from experimental microcosm in Duke University, North Carolina, United States - NC | ecosystem: Engineered > Artificial ecosystem > Soil microcosm > Unclassified ... | reverse complement strand
GCGAGCTGCGCGCCCGCGATGTGGATCATCTGCATCAGTTGCTCGGCGAGGGCGAGATCACGGTCACGCAGCTGATGCACGCGGTGAACCGGCTGTTCGAGCCGCTGCCGCCCCTACGCCCTGCGCGCACGGGGCGGAAGACCAGCGGGCGCCGTCGCACCTCGCCAGTGGACATCGAGGGCGTGGGAGATCTGCCGACCACACTCGCGCGCTGCTGCGCGCCGCTGCGGCCGCAGCCGATCGCAGGGTACGTGGCGCTCGGGCGCGGCGTCACCGTGCATCGCAGTGACTGCGCCAGCTTCGTGCGCATGGCAGCTCTCAAGCCCGAGCGGGTATTGAAGGTCGATTGGTCGAGCGCCGACAGCGGTGCGCTCGCGGTGCTGCTGGCGGTGAGCGCCTATGACCGCCGCGGCCTGCTGCGCGACCTCACCGATGTCGTAGCGGTCGAGCGGCTGAGCATCGATGCCGTCACCTCCCGCACCGATCACGAGAGCGGCATCGCCTACTTCTCACTCGCGGTGGCGGTCAGTGATCTGGAGCAGCTCGCGCGCGTGCTGCGCCGGCTCGCGGCTGTGCCGAACGTGCTCGAGGCGCGCCGCAGCCACTGATGCATGCGGCACGCACGGCGACTCCCCGCGGGATCAGCGGTTTATGCCATCGATCGAGCGCTTATCCACCGCCAGCGCCGCCTCGTGTACCGCCTCGGCGAGCGTCGGATGCGCATGAATCGTGCGCTGCAGGTCCTCGCTGCTCGCTGAGTACTCCATGGCGAGCACCGCCTCGGCGATCAGCTCACCGGCGAGCGGGCCCACGATGTGCACACCGAGAATCTCATCATCGTCGCGCGCCGCGACTATTTTCGCGAAGCCCTGCGTCTGCTCGATGGCGCGCGCACGACCGCTGGCGAGAAACGGGAAGGTGCCGGTCTTGTACTCGCGACCGCTCGCCTTCACCTGCTCCTCGGTGAGACCGACCCACGCGATCTCCGGTGCGGTGTAGATCACCGCCGGGATCACTTTGTAGTTCATCTCGCCGTAGCCTCCGGCGATGAGCTCGGCCACCATCACGCCCTCTTCCTTGCCCTTGTGGGCGAGCATCGGTCCACGCACGCAGTCCCCGATCGCCCAGACGTTCTCGGCGCCGGTGCGGCAGTGCTCATCGACCTTGATGAATCCGCGCTCATCGAGCTGTACGCCGGTGTCGGGCGCAAACAGCTCCTGCGTGTAAGGGCGGCGGCCAATGGCGACCACGAGCCGGTCTACGCTGAGGCGCTGCTCGCCCTTCGCATCGCTGTAGCTCACCGAGACCGCCCCGTCCGTCAGCTGCGCGCCGCTCACCTTCGCGCCAAGGCGAATATCCAGCCCTTGCTTCTTGAAGTGCCGCAATGCCTCGCGCGCCAGCTGTTGATCGGCAAATGCGAGGAACTCCGGTAGCGCCTCCAGCACCGTCACTTCCGCACCCAGACGACGCCACACGCTCCCGAGCTCGAGCCCGATGACCCCAGCTCCGATCACGCCGAGACGCTTCGGCACGGCATCGAGCTCGAGCGCGCCCCAGGAGTCGACGATGTGCGGCGCCTTGAACGGCGCCGAGCGCAGCTCGATCGGCGCCGAGCCGGAGGCGAGCACCACGTGCCGCGCGCTGAGGGTGCGGCGCGTTCCATCGTGTGCGGTGAACTCGACCTTACGGCCCGGAAGCAGCCGTCCGTGACCCTGAAGACCGGTGACTCCTGCAGCCTTGAAGAGCGCGACGATTCCCTGCGTCATCGCCCGCACGACGCCGCTCTTGCGCTTCTGCATCTGCGCGAGGTCGAGCCCAATGCCCGATGCCTTGATGCCGTGGACCGGAAACTCCTCCTTCAGGCGGTGATAGAGCTCGGTGGACTCGAGCAGCGCCTTGGAGGGTATGCAGCCGGCGTTCAGGCAGGTGCCACCGAAGGTGGCCGTGCCATCGGGGTTCTTCCACTCATCGATGCACGCCACGGTCAGCTTGTTCTGCGCCGCGCGGATCGCGGCGGGGTAACCGGCGGGACCTGCGCCGATGACGATGACGTCGAACGAATCTCTGCTAGCCGGAGTTTTGGGGTCGCTGCTCATGGTAATCCTCAAGGTCGGGACAGCGCGTTATTTTTCAAGAGCTTCCGCCTGCGGGAACACCTTGAAAAATAACACGAAAAGGATTCCAACAGCTCGGGGCTCCAGTGAGTCACGCTGCGCAACCTGGGGATGGCGTGGGTGCTGACGCTACCGGCCGCGATCGTCCTCTCGGGAGTGCTCTACTGGCTGTTCCGGCACATATTCTGAAGAGCTCCCAGCTGAGCCGACCGAGAGCTGCGCGAGCCGAGCGAGCTAGCTCCGCGAGGCTAGCTGCGCGCCCGAGGCGCGGCGCGCTCAGATCCCGAGCAGTATGCGGCCGGGATCCTCGAGCGCCTCCTTGATGGCGACGAGGAACTGCACTGCCTCGCGCCCATCGATTATGCGGTGATCGTAGGTGACCGCGAGGTACATCATCGGCCGCACGACGACCTGATTGTTTACCACCATCGGGCGCTCCTGGACCTTATGCATGCCGAGGATGGCGCTCTGCGGCGCATTCACGATCGGTGTCGACATGAGCGAGCCGAAAATGCCGCCGTTGGTGATAGTGAAGGTGCCGCCGGTGAGGTCCTCGATGGCGATCGAACCCTCGCGCGCCTTGCGCGCGTAATCGGCGATCTCACGCTCGATGGCGGCAAAGTCCTTGCCGTCGGCGTCGCGCACCACCGGCACCACCAGGCCCCGATCGGTGGAGACCGCGACACCGATGTCGTAGTACTCGTGATAGATGATGTCGTTGCCGTCGACCGAAGCGTTCAACACCGGAAATTTCTTCAGTGCCGCGATCGACGCCTTGACGAAGAACGACATGAAGCCGAGCTTCACGCCGTATTCCTTCTCGAAGCGCTCCCGGTAGCGGTTGCGCAGCTCCTGCGTGGCAGTCAGGTCAACCTCGTTGAAGGTCGTGAGCAGCGCCTGCGTGGACTGCGCCTCGATGAGCCGTTGCGCGATGCGTGCGCGCAGGCGCGTCATGGGCACGCGCTGCTCCGCACGACCGGTGGCGGGCGCGGCCGGACGGGGGGCCGGAGCGCGGGCCAGGGCACCTGCGGCAGTAATCGGTGTTGCGGTCGCAGCGGCGGGCGCTGGCGCTGCGAGCGGCGTCGCGGCAGGAGTCCGCCCCAGGTAATCCACCACGTCGGCTTTGGTGAGGCGGCCGTCACGGCCGGAACCGCGGATCGCCGCGGGATCGAGGTGGTTTTCCTCCACCAGGCGGCGCACCGAGGGACTCAGCCGTCCGTTGTCGCGTGGCGCCTCGGCGGAAGCGGCTGCGCTTGCGACCCTGGGTGCAGCGGCCGGCGTCGACTGCGCGGCAGCCGTACGGGCAGGCGCCGTCGAGGCGGCTTCGCGTGCAGCGGCAGGCGCAGAAGCCGCTCGCACCGCAGGAGCCGCGGGAGCCGCTGCGGACACTCCGGTCGCCTCCTCGATCACCGCCAGCACCTGGCCGCTCGTCACGACTGTGCCGCTCGGTACACGGATCTCCTGCATCACTCCGTTGGAGGGTGCCGGGACTTCCAGTACCACCTTGTCGGTCTCGAGGTCGGCGAGATTCTCGTCGCGGCGGATCGGATCTCCGGGCTGCTTGTGCCAGGTGACTAATGTGGCATCCGCCACCGATTCGGGCAGCTGCGGAACGCGGATTTCCGTGCTCATGAGCGCTTTCTCATCGGCGTCGCGGGTGTCACTGGGCTCGCTCCCTTGCCCGCCGCGCCGGGAGGTGTCGTCGCCGCCCCGGGCGGCAGCGGCGTCAGGCGCGTGGTTTCGCGCGCGGACTCCTCGGTGGCGTTCGAATGCAGAGCGGCCGAAACGAGCGCCTGCTGCTCGAGCTCGTGGATCTTGGAGATGCCCGTGGCCGGAGCTGCGGCCGGTGCGCGTCCGGCGTAGAGCACGGGACGGCGCACGAACTCCTGCAGGCGGTGCCGGATCTGGTACCAGGCTCCCTGGTTCTGTGGCTCCTCCTGACACCACACCACCTCGCGCAGGTTGGCGTAGCGGTTGATGAGCGCCTGGTACTCCTCGACCGGGAACGGATAGAGCTGCTCGAGGCGCACGAGCGCCACATCACGCAGCGCTTCCTTGCGTCGGGCGCGTAGCAGATCGAAGTAGACCTTGCCGCTGCAGAACACCACGCGGCGGATCTCGGCCGGCGGCAGCTCATCGATCTCGCCGATCACGCGCGCGAAAGCGCCGCGGCTGAGGTCCTCGAGGGCTGACACCGACAGCTCATGCCGCAGCAGGCTCTTCGGCGTCATGATGATGAGCGGCTTGCGAAAACCCTGGTGCATCTGCCGCCGCAACATGTGGAACATCTGCGCCGGGGTGGAGGGTACGCACACCTGCATGTTGTTCTCGGCGCACAGCTGCAGATAGCGCTCGAGACGCGCCGAGGAGTGCTCGGGTCCCGCCCCCTCGTAGCCATGCGGCAGCATGAGTGTCAGCCCGCAGAAGCGCTCCCACTTGGCTTCGCCCGAGCTGATGAACTGGTCGATGATGACCTGCGCGCCATTGGCAAAGTCTCCGTACTGCGCTTCCCAAATCACGAGCGCAGCGGGCTCGGTAGTGGCGTAGCCGTATTCGAAGCCCATGACCGCCTCTTCCGAGAGCACCGAGTCGATCACCTGCACGCGCGGCTGCCGCTCGGCCACGTGCTGCAGCGGAATCCAGACGGCGCCGGTATTCTGATCGTGCAGCACCGCGTGCCGGTGGAAGAAGGTGCCACGGCCACTGTCCTGACCGCTCAGGCGCACGCCGAAGCCGTCCTCGATCAGCGTCGCGTACGCGAGTGTCTCTGCGCAGCCCCAATCGAGCGGCTGCTCGCCTTCGATCATGCGACGGCGGCTCGCCATGAGCTGCGCCACACGGGGGTGCAGCTTGAAATCCGGCGGCACCGCGGTGATGCGCTCGCCGGTCGAGCGTAACCGTGCCGGGTCGACGCCAGTGGCAACGCGCTCGGTCCAGTCCACCTGCGCGTAGCCGCTCCAATCGACGGTGTACTTGTTGCCGACCATGCCAAGCGATGCACGTGCCTGCGGCCGTCCTTCATCGAGCCCGGCACGGTACTGCTCGTACATAGCCTCGACCTCCTGCTCCGTGAGCACTCCGGCGGCGATCAGCCGGTCGGCATACAGCCGCCGTGCGGTCGGCCGCTGGCGGATCACGCGGTACATGTCAGGCTGGGTCGCCGCCGGCTCGTCCGCCTCGTTGTGGCCGTGCCGGCGATAGCCGACGAGGTCGATCACCACGTCCTTGCGGAACCGCAACCGATATTTCAGCGCGAGCCGCGTGACGAACACGACCGCCTCGGGATCGTCGGCATTGACGTGAAAGATGGGCGCCTCGACCATCTTGGCGACATCGCTGCAATACATGGTCGAGCGCGCGTCCGCCGCCTCAGAGGTGGTGAAGCCCACCTGGTTGTTGACGATGACGTGCACCGTGCCGCCGGTGAAGAAGCCGCGCGCCTGCGACAGCTGCAGCGTCTCCATCACGACACCCTGGCCGGCGAAGGCAGCGTCGCCGTGAATCAGCAATGGCAAGACCCGCTCGGCACGCTCATCGCCGCGCCGTTCCTGGCGGGCGCGCACCGAGCCCTCGACTACGGGATCGACGACCTCGAGGTGCGAGGGGTTGAATGCCAGTACCGTGTGCACGTTACCGGCCGCAGTGCGCAGGTCCGCCGAGAAGCCCTTGTGATATTTGACGTCACCGGAGCCCTTCAAGCGGCTCGTGTCGTAGGCGCCTTCGAATTCCGAGAACAGCTCAGCCGGCGACTTGCCGAGCAGATTCACCAGCACATTGAGCCGCCCGCGGTGCGCCATGCCGATGACCACTTCTTCTATGGCGGCATCGCCCGCGCGCTGCACCAGGTCATCGAGCAGCGGAATGAGCGCGTCGGTACCCTCGAGCGAGAAACGTTTCTGACCGACATAGCGCGTGTGCAGGTAACGCTCGAGCCCTTCGGCGGCCGTCAGCTGCCAGAGGATGCCGCGTTGCTCCTCGGGCGTGAAGCGCTGCCGCACCCGGCCCTGTTGGAATTCATCCTGCAGCCACAGCCGCTCCTCGGAGTTGGAAATGTGCGCAAACTCCGCGCCGACCGTACCAGCGTAGATCCAACGCAGCTGCGCCAGAATCTCGCGCAGCTTGAGCCGTTGCGGTACCGCCTCGATACGACTGCCGGTGAAGAACTCCGCCTCGAGATCGGCGCTGCTGAGGCCAAAGTATTCCGGATCGAGGGCGCGCGGGCGCGGCCGCGGCATGAGTCCGAGCGGGTCGATGTTCGCGATCAGGTGCCCACGGTTGATCCATACCTGTATGAGCCGCGAGACGGCCGCCTGGCGCGCGTTGTCCGCCGTACTCGCCGCGGCGCGCCCGCCTTCCCTGGCACGCTGCGCAATCGCCGCGCGCAGCGGCGCGTGCGCAGGCTCCCCGGGAGCAGCGCCGAGCTGGGCGAAGTAGCTGCGCCACTTCTCGGCGACGCTGCCCGGATCGCGCAGATACTGCTCGTACAGGGCGTCGAGGAACTCGGCGTTGCCGCCGTCGAGTGGTGTGGGTTCGAGCATGGAGAAAACCGCCGGCAGGCCAGTAGTTTAACGGAAAAGGCCGCAGGTCGAGAAAAGCCGGCTCGGCGAGGAGTGTTACAGCTGCCGCAGCAACTGGAATTCGTACAAAATCAACGTTCCGTAAAGCATGAGCACCGAGTAGAGGATGAACCCCACCGGAATGCGCCCGAAGGTACGCAGCCGAGCGAGTTGCGTCAGAAGTACCACGCCCACCGCCGTCAGGCTGATCTTCACATAGGCAAAGCGCGCGGCCGAACCGCCGATGAGCACCGCCATGAGAGGGTTGATCTCGTAAGCGCCACGCGCCATGAGCATCAGCGTAAGAAGTGCGTCGCCGCAGGACAACACGACGATCAGTATCCCGACGGCGAGCCACTGCGGGTGGTGCCAATCGACCGCAGCCACGAGATTCTCACCATCACGGCGCGGACCGCGCCGCCGCGGATGAAAACTGCCATACACGAGCGACCACAACACGCGTTTGCGCCGCTCGGGCCCGCGGCGCTGCGCGACATCAGCTACCGTCTGCTCTTTCACTTCCATGGATGGGGTGTTGTTGTTGGGGTTTCAAGCACCACGGCTCGCGCCATTGTAGCGGACGGCACTACCGCGCAGAACGTGATGCGGCTCACGGGCGCCGCCTCACACATACCGATTGAGGTGGCCGCGCAGCGCGGGCGCAGTCAGGACGGTCACGGGTGCCGGTGTCACGTTATGACAGCGCGCCCGTATGTGGCTTCCTTATATGATGGGGGCCGTGTCTGCCTCGAGCGCTGCCGCAACCGCCCATCCCGACGGACTGCCGGTACCGCGACGCTACTGGGCGATAGCCGCGATCGCGCTCGCGATCACCATGTCGGTCCTCGACAGCACGATCGTGAATGTCGCCCTGCCGACAATCGCGCGCGATTTCAAAGCGACCTCGGCCGCCTCGATCTGGGTCATCAATGCCTATCAGCTCGCCATTCTGCTCGTGCTGCTGCCCCTCGCATCGCTCGGCGAGATCGTCGGCTACCGGCGGGTATCGCAGGCCGGCCTTGCGCTTTTCACCATCGCCTCGCTCGGCTGCGCATTCGCGCCCAACCTGCTCGCCCTGAGTCTCGCGCGCGTGGTCCAGGGCATCGGCGCGGCCGGCATCATGAGCGTCAACGGCGCCCTGGTCCGACACACTTATCCATATCGCTACCTCGGGCGCGCAGTCGGCATCAATGCCTTCGTGGTCGCAAGCGCAGCGGCGGTGGGGCCCACCGTCGCTTCAGCGGTGCTCGCGGTGGCTCATTGGCGCTGGCTGTTCGGCATCAACGTGCCGCTCGGCATTGTGGCGTTTGCGATCGCGCTGTGCGCATTGCCCGACAGTGAGCGCGCCGCGCGCAAACTCAACATCGCTGGCGCTGCGCTGTACGCCGGCACCATGGGGCTACTGCTGAGCGGGCTGCAGACGCTCGCGCACCGTGCCGCGGCAGGGCTCGCGCTCGCCGAGCTCGGCGGGGGCTGCCTGCTGGCTTACCTGCTCGCGCGGCACGAGCGGCCGCGCGCTGCGCCCCTCATTCCGTTCGATTTGCTGCGCGTGCGGATCTTCAGCCTGTCACTAGCGACATCGGTGTGCAGCTTCAGCGCCCAGATGGCGGCACTGGTGGCGCTGCCCTTCGAGATCCAACAGCTCGGTCACAGCGCTGTGGAGACCGGACTCTTCATCACGCCCTGGCCGCTCGCACTCGCCTTCGCGGCGCCCCTCGCCGGGCGGCTCGCGGACCGGTACCCGGCGGGCCTGCTCGGTGGTGTCGGACTCCTGACGCTCGCAACGGGCCTCATCCTGCTCGTGCTTTATCCGCTGACGGCCGGCACGAGCGGGGTGCTCTGGCGCATGGCACTGTGCGGTGTCGGCTTCGGTCTCTTTCAGGCCCCGAACAATCGCACCATCATGGGCTCCGCGCCGCGCGCCCGCAGTGGTGCCGCCGGCGGGATGCTCGCCGCCGCGCGGCTGATCGGACAGTCGATCGGAGCCGCCGCCGTAGCGATCCTCTTTCGTGGCTACGGGGAGGCGGGGCCGAAGCATGCGCTGGTGCTTGCGGCGCTGCTCGCCCTGATGGCGGCGGGGCTGAGCCTGCTGCGCCTCAGGCGGGCGCCTGCCACCTAAACCAGCGCGCTCTTGAACAGGACCAGCATCCGGCTCCAGGCCTTCTCCGCCTGATCGTGGTTGTAGACCTTTGAATCGAGCGGACACCAGCCATGAATGGTGCCGGCGTACACCTCGATCTCCGCGGGAAGTTTGGCCTTGGCAAAAGCCTCGCGCAGCACGTCCTTCGTCGCGGGCTCCCGCTTGTCGTCGCTCTCTGCAATGGCGATGAGATAGTGGGCCCTCATCTTCGGTATCAGCAGATGCGGACTGTCGGGCTGGTCGGTCACGAGGCCCCCACCGTGAAACGAAGCTCCGGCGCCGACGCGCTCGGGCAGAGCCGCCGCGGTCCGCATGGTGAATGGCCCGGTCATGCAATAGCCGCTGGTTCCGATGCGCTTGTGCCGGTCGACCGCCGCCTGTCCATCGAGCCATTGCACGAAGGCCACCGCATCGGTCTGCGTCGTGGCCGCGGACAGCGTGCCCCTGAGCTTCATCAGCGCCGCCTGCGTCGTCGGGTCGTCGAAGTTCGCATGCTCGGGCGCCGTGGGGGCCCGCTGCGTGCGGTAGTAGGGATTGACGACCAGCACCGCATAACCGGCCCCCGCTAGTCGCTTGCCCATCTGCCGGAACGCGGGCCGCAGTCCAAAGATATCGGGCCACATTAGGACGCCCGGATGCGCGCCCTTCGCGGGATGGACGAAATAGGCATCGGTAGTGCCATCGGGCGTGCGGATGTCGACTTCCGATTCGGTGACGGGGAGCTCATCGCCCTGCGCCACCGGCGTCAGCATGGTGGTGAGCCCCGCCCCGAGAGTGAGAGCGCCGAACTGCCGCCGCGACAGACCGCAGCGCAGCTGATACTCGATCGTGTCCTCAACTGTATGCCGGTCGCACATGGGCTCTCCGTTGTGACTTATGCGCCGCTCGGTACGGCTTCCGCGGCGGATGTTGGCGCGGGTCGGCGCAACCCGCAAGCGGAAGGCTCGCGGGATTCCCGTGGACTTGGCCGCAGGGAGTGCTCGCCCTGAGGGCGCCCGGAAGCATAGACTTCAGTGAGCCGCGCGGCCGAGGTGCCTGCCCTCAGGCGCGCCAATACGAACCTCCAAAAAGAGGAAGCACACCATGCGCGCCAGGTGCACAGTCCCATTCACCGCATTCGTAAGCCTTGCTGCCGTGTTGCTCACCGTGCCGCGCAGCGGCCATGCGGATGTGACCATCCAACAGCAGACCCAATACGACTTCGCGATCATCAAGGCACACGGCACCCACACCGAGCTCACCGCGAGCGACAAGCGCCGCACCGACTCGGACATGCACTGCGAGGGGTTCATGTCGATGTTCTGCGGCAATACCCAGAGCGGGGAGATCGTCCGCCTCGACCGCAGTGTCGAATGGACGCTGGAACCGAAGAAAATGGAATATCGGGAAAGGCCATTGCCGACTGCCGCACAGATGGCTGCTGCGCGCCAGGAAGCGCAGGCGATGATGGAAAAGGTGAAGCAGTGCCCGGCCATGGCGCAGCACAGCGCACCGGCGCCGGATACCTCACAGTGTGAGATGTCGCCACCGCGTGTGGAGGTGAAGCAGCCCGGCACGCATGCCACCCTCGCCGGACACGATGCGCAGCTGACGCAGCTGGCGCTCACCAACAGCTGCACCAACAAGACGACCGGGGAAGTCTGCGACTTCGTGATAGCGCTCGACAGCTGGCTCACGCAGGACCAGATCGCGGGACTTGCGGATCAGAAGGCGTTCGCCCAGGCGTATATGGCGAAACTCGGGGTCGATGTGCACGACCCGGCGATGCAGGACCAGATGCGTCAGTTTCTGGCTCCGTACGCTGACGTGCTGAAACAGCTCTCCGCCAAGTCGAGCGAGCTCAAGGGCTATCCGCTGAAGACCGTGGTGCGCATTGCCTTCGGCGGTGAGCATTGCTCGAGCGCGAAGAAGCAGTCGTCGGGTGCCGGCGGGGGCAACGCAGTGACCGATGCCAGCCAGGCCGCGGGCGATGCCGCAGCCGCTTCCGCCGCCGGCGCTGCAGGCTCGGCAGCCGGCGCCGCCGCGGGCAACATGGCCAAGAACTCCGCCGGCGGTTCGATCTTCAGCTCTGCAGCCAGCACCTTCGGCAGCAAGCTCACCAGCGGCCTCTTCAAGAAGAAGGCGGACGCAGCCGCACCCGCCGCAAACAGCGCGCCGGATAACGGGCTCCCACCGGGCGTGGTCCAGGCGGCGCAAATCACCGTCGAAACGACCTCGATCGATGCCTCGCCAGTGCCGGCGGATAAGTTCGAGATTCCTGCCGGCTGGAAGAAGGTCGAGCCGAAAACGAAGGACACCGGGTCGAAGGAATTCAGCTGTCCATCCGCTGGCTCGTGAGGTGCAGCTGCGCTGATCGCTCCGTCTGTGGCCGCTTCGCTACCATAGCCGGGCGATGCGCATCGCCACCTACAACGTCAACGGCATCGGCGCACGGCTGCCGAATCTGCTGCGCTGGCTCGATGAGCGAGCTCCCGATGTCGTCTGTCTTCAGGAGCTGAAGGCGCCGCAGGAGAAGTTCCCGGAGTTGGCCATCCGCGCCGCGGGATATGGAGTCATCTGGCACGGGCAGAAAAGCTGGAATGGGGTGGCGATCCTGGCGCGCGGCAGCGATCCGAGTGAAATCCGCCGCGTGCTGCCCGGGGACCCGGAGGATGCACATAGCCGCTACATCGAGGCGAAGGTGCGGAACATCATCATCGGGTGCCTGTATCTCCCGAATGGAAATCCCGCTCCCGGTCCCAGATTCGACTACAAGCTGCGCTGGCTCGAGCGGCTGACGCGTCATGCTGCCGAGCTCATCGCGAGCGCTTCCCCGGTGGTGCTCGCTGGCGACTACAACGTCATCCCGAGCGAACGGGACGTGTACAAGCCCGAGCGCTGGGTCGATGACGCGCTTTTTCGGGTCGAGACACGCGACGCCTACGCCCGGATTCTGCAGCAAGGCTGGACGGATGCCATTCGGGCACTGCACCCGGAGGAGCAGATCTACACGTTCTGGGACTATTTCCGTAACGCCTATCAGCGGGACGCCGGACTGCGGATCGACCACCTGCTGCTGAACCCTGCACTCGCCCCGCGGCTGGAGCAGGCAGGGGTCGACCGCGATGTACGGGGCTGGGAAAGAGCGAGCGATCACGCGCCGACCTGGGTAGAGGTGGGTGCCGGCGAGAGTTGAACACACAGCCACCAGCAGCGGGACCGCTGCGGGAGACCGGCAAGCCGCGTCTTGATCTCTGCGGTAACGCAGCGCGCATAATTTTTGTGCACCGCTCGCTTCGGAACAGGAACTCTCACAACCCGGTAAGCATCAATCCTCGTGCTGCGTTAACTTTTGTTACCGCAGGGGGCTGGCGTGCCTGGGCGCGCCAGCGCTCGGCGACAAAGGGGGTGCCATGGGGGTGCTCCACCGAGTCGGGAGCGACGGTATGGCTACAAAAGTTTTGTGGGCGCTCGCGTTGGCGCCCCTTGCAGTGTCGACATCCGCAATTTCCCAGCAGCAGCCGACGTATCAGGCGCCGCCGGGCTATCAACAGCCGCAGGCTCCAGCGGGTTATCAGCAGCCACCCGCAAGCTACCCACAGGCCACCCAGCCCGGCGCGTATCAGGCGCCGCCGGCTGCCAGTTACCCGCCGCAGAGTTCCGGCAATTATCAGCAACCGCCGCAGCAGCACACTTATCAGCAGCCACCGCCGTCCAATTATCAGGCGCCGCAGGCTGCGGGTTATCAGCAGCCTTCGGTGAGTTACCAGGCGCCGCAGTCCGCGCCGCCGACGCAACAGGCACCGGCCAATTATCAACAACCATCGGGCTATCAGCCGCAAGCGGGATATCAGGCGGCGCCGGCCGGTAGCCGGCCGCAGCAGCCAGGCAGCTACGCGCCGCAGCCCTCCTCGACCGGCTATCCGCCCGCATCGGGTGGGTATCCGTCACAGCCGCCAACTAATTACCCGGCAGCTGGAGCGGCCGGCTATGCGGCTCCGCCCTCGACGAACTACCCGCAGACGCAGGGTGCACCGGCTTACTATCCGCCGCCACAGAACTATCAACAGCAGCCCGCCGGCTACTCACCTGCACTCAACACCGCGCCAGCACAGGCCGTGACCGAAGAGCAGATCGACCCCCATCACAAGCACCAGGACGCGCGCCACAATCACAATCACGTGTACCCGGACCGCGGCACGGTGGTGCACAACCTCCCGGCGGGAGCGAGCGTGGTCAACTTCGGCGGCCAGTCCTACTGGTTTGCGGAGGGGGTCTGGTTCGAGCCGCACGGTGCGGCCTACACGGTCATCGAGCCGCCGATCGGTCTCGTAGTGACCGCCCTTCCCGCGTTTGCCACGGCGGTAACCGGAAGCGGGGGACTCTATTTCTACGCCAACGACACCTACTACCGGCCGCGGCCGGATCTCGGTGGGTATGAGGTGGTGAACGATCCGGTGGACTCGGCATCAGCGGCGTCGGGCTCCGCGGGTAACGCGGCGCCGCCCCCGGCATACGTGCCGGCAGCAGCTGCGCCGGTCTCGGCGTATGCGGCACCGGCCGCATCGGCGGGTGGCTATGCGGCACCGGCCGCCGGGGCTGCGATGGTGGCGGCGCCGGCGGCGGCCATGGCCGCAACGGCGGGAAACCCGGGCGCGTTGGCGACTCCTGCCTCGGCCTCCATGGGCACCGCGCCGGGTGTCCTGGTGGCGCCGGCCACGGTGGGGCAGTTCCCCCCTGCCCCGCGACAGATGGTCTCGCTCACCCCGAACAACGGCCAGACACCGGAGCAGCAGGCCCGTGACCGCTATGATTGTTACCGCGCCGCCCTCGGGCAGAGCGGTTTCGATCCGCTGCACCCCAAGCCCGGCCCGCCGACCGCGCAGTCGAGCGAACAGGAAAACACCTACGACCGCGTGCGGACCGCCTGCCTGCAACAGCGGGGTTACACGGTGCAGTAAGGCATCGTGCGCCCTACGGCAAGAGGGCGCCGAGGCTCGATTCGCGCGGCAAAGCGCCCGGTGCGAGACCACCGGGCGCGCCGCGCCTCAACAGCTGGCTAACACGGCGCGCAGGGCGTCCACATCCATCATGTGCCGGCCGAATCCGGCGTCCTGCGATCGTCGCGCCGGGCATAAGAAGTGACGCCGGAGTCTTGCAGCTCCGCGTTCAGCGCCACCGAGAGACGCCTTGCTGCCGTTATAGACCACCTGATAACTGCCCGGCATGAGACCGGCGATAGAACCCGTGATCAGAATGCGGCCGCGCGCGCGGGCGCGCATCTCATTGCCGACTCGATGAATGAGACAAATCGTCCCGTCGATGTTGGTGTGCGCGATGCGCAGCGCCGCCTAGAGATCCTCATCGAGAAAGGCACCACCCAACCGACGCCCGGCGTTGGCCAGGGGTGGAGGGGACCATGTCGGACCGCAACCTGGAATTCGAAAATCGCATCGCGCTCGAGAGCGAGACTCCGCAAACGGACGTACGCGCGCTCGAGCCCGCCACTCGAGGAGCACGGGATTCTGTTACGCGAGCTCGAGCAGCGGGCCCGTACGGGGGCGGACCGCGATGCGGCCGCGCGGCACGGAGCGGATGCCGCTCAGACCGGCCGCATGGCGAGACAGGTGAAGGCGCTCCTTTCCGGCCCACTGGTGCGGTTGCACGGGCGCTGCAATACTGGCCAGCTAGAGCGAGCGCAGGCGAGCACTCATCGATCGTCGCTGGCGCGCGATTACGGACCGAACGCCATGACCGAAGCCAATCGAGCCTGCCGACGCCCAGGGCCGAGTCGCGATAGCCGCCGGGC
>Ga0310810_10005118_pt1 | contig 14599 bp, 11 predicted proteins | sample NCmetagenome_FD_207641 | JGI IMG/M metagenome (GOLD analysis project Ga0310810, IMG submission 207641) | Soil microbial communities from experimental microcosm in Duke University, North Carolina, United States - NC | ecosystem: Engineered > Artificial ecosystem > Soil microcosm > Unclassified ... | reverse complement strand
GAACGTTTCGACAGCGATCTCTCGTTCGGATCGTTCGGATCGTTCGGATCGTTCGGATCGTTCGGATCGTTCGGATCGTTCGGATCGTTCGGATCGTTCGGATCGTTCGGATCGTTCAGATCGTTCGGTTGACTTACGGACAAGGAACCAGCGGCCTGATGCGCTTGCCCGGTTGATTCGCGCGGTCGCGCGATTCGGCACCGTCCCGACAATCGCACGAAGGCCCTCGAAGCCGTCCGAGCTGATTGCGCCGCAGGCCACGAGCTCGGCAATCGCGCCGCGGAGTTCCTCGTCCGTCAGGTTGCAGGCGGACGCCATTTCATTGGCGAATGAAGCGCCGTGCGTCTCAAGATGCAGAAGCACACCCGCGGCGCGAGCCTTTATCGCTTGCGCATCGTTCAACTCGAGAGACGCACCATACGACGTTTGTCCAACAGGACGAGCCATAAAGGCTTGTCCCACAGGTGATAGAGATAACCACTCGTTGGTGTGTTCGCGAAGGAACAACGCGATAGGTGTCGCGCCGACGACCTGTGTCGGCCGGCCTTCGCCGAAGGCTTTGGCCAGGTCTCGCCGCAGTGCGACGGAATCTCGTGGCGCGGAGGCGGAACCTGATGACAGCCGCGCCCACGCCACCGACCCCGTAAGACACAGAAGGTCGAGCATCGACGCGTCGTACTGGTCGACGCGTCCCGCGAGCACATCGCGCTCCCACGCACGCGCCGGTGCTTCGATGCCATCAAGCTGCGCGATCACCTCGCGAAGACCATCGATGCCAATCAGGCGCGACGAAGGCTCGACGTGCTGCCATGCGAACAGGAAGCGCATGAAGTCGGCGGCGCTCACCGGCGCAATTTCTGCACGCAGCCGATTCAGCGTGTACCGATGAATGCGCGCGAGCAGACGACGGTCGCACCACTCTAGAGTTCGGGATTCGGGGTTTCCACCTTTGCTCCCCGAGCTTCGATGGACAGGCGGGATTCGGGATTCGGAAGGTTCCGTCGCTCTCGGCGAAAAATGTCCGCGGAGCACTGCACCCTCGGCTTCGAGGGTAAGCAGTGCAGCCGTCGCGTCGGCCTCGGTGATTGCCAATGAGGCGCCCAGCTCCGATGCTGTTGTCGGTCCAACAATCGACAGCCGCCCGCGCAGGAGCTCGACGATGGCGCTCTCGCGCGTCCACGCACGCGCCGCGCGAGCCGCCGGCGCCGAGAGGGGCGGACGCAGCATGACGTCCGGGTGGACCGTCTGCAATTCAGGCAGTCTCTCCGCGGCAATCAAGATCGTGACGGGATTGGCGATTCGGCTTGCCCCGAGCGCCGTCGAGAGGAATTCGGGATTCGAAGGCCTGAGGACCGCCCAAGTCGCCCGAGACGTGTCTGTCAATTCGGTTGCAGGAATCGGGATTTCGAGCGAAGACAGGAATCCTCCCGTCAGCAAGGCATCGTGCAGTTCGTCGGCATCGCGCGGATCCGGACGGACCTCGTCGCGCACGCGCGCGATAGCATTCGCGTCGAGCACCCCCATCTCGCTTCCGGCCTGATCGGGCGCTATTCGGGTCTGGACGGCGTGCGTCCGCCGTTCCTCCAACGGTGCGTCGTCGAGAAACGCGTACGGCTTTGCATTGAGAATCTCGTGCGCGAACGCCGATGGCTCCGGCGTATCGCGCGCGACGAGATGAAGCTCGCCGCTGTGGATGCGCGTGAGGACGCGTATGAGACCCTCGAAATCCATCGCCTCTTCGAGACAGTCGCGCACCGTCTGATTGACGAGCGGATGATCGGGAATCACCCGGTCGCCCGGGATGTTTTCGAGGCACGCGGCCGCGTCGGGAAAGATCGCCGCCATCAAATCGTCGGCATGCATCCGCTGCAGTTGCGGCGGCACCTTACTGCCACCCCGGCTTCGAGGCACCGCCAGCGAGATGGTCGTATTCCATCGCCAGCGTGTCTTGAAGAGTGGCGCGTCGAGCATCGCCTGCACAAGGATGTCGCGCGTCGTGGCAGGGTGCAGATACCGGAACACATCCGACAACGGAAATGAATGCTGCGGACCAAGCGACAGCAGCAGCGCGTCTTCGGTGGCGGCCGCCTGCAGCTCGAAATTGAACTGACGGCAGAAGCGCTTTCGAAGCGCGAGCGTCCAGGCCTTGTTGATGCGGCTGCCAAAGGGCGCATGCAGGATTAGCTGCATGCCGCCGGATTCGTCGAAGAAGCGCTCGAGCACGAGCGTCTCTTGTGTCGGAATGACACCAAGCGCGGTGCGCCCGGCAACGAGGTAGCTCGCCGCCTGTTCGGCACCCCCCTCGCACAGTCCCGTCTCGCCAATCAACCAATCAACGAGCGGCGCGGACCCTTCGGGTCCGCGTGAAGCGACACCAGCCGCCGCTGCATCAAACTCTCGCCGAAGGTCCGACACCGCGCGTGACAGCTCATCGCTGCGCGCAGGCGCCTCGCCCAGCCAGAACGGAATCGTGGGCGGCGCGCCGTGGGCATCGCGAACGCGGACGGTGCCGCCCGTGACCTTCATCACCTGCCACGACGCGTTGCCAAGCTGGAAAATATCGCCAGCGTTGCTTTCGATGGCGAAGTCTTCGTTCAGCGTGCCGATGAACGTGTCGTCAGGCTCGACGACGACGCGGTAGTCGGCGATTTCGGGGATCGCACCGCCCGAGGTCAGCGCGAGCATCCGCGTTCCCCGTCGACCTTTGACGACCGAATGCACTTCATCGCGATGCACGAGCGCGGCCCGTCGGCCGCGGCGCGTCGAGAAGCCTTCTGCCAGCATCGCGACGACCGCATCGAAGTCGCCCCGCCCGAGCGATCGGTACGGCCAGGCTCGCCGGGCGAATTCGAACAGTTCGTCCTCCTGTATTTCGCGCGACGAGGCTTCGGCCGCAATCTGCTGCGCGAGGACGTCGAGCGGCGCGTCGAGCGAGACGATGCGATCGAGTTCGCCCCGGCGGACGGAACGGAGAAGCGCCGCGCATTCGATCAGGTCGTCACGGGAAGCCGGAAGCAGCCGTCCTTTTGGCGTACCAGCGATTGTGTGTCCGGAACGTCCGACGCGCTGCAGCAGCGTGGCGATGCGACGCGGCGAGCCGACCTGACAAACCAGATCCACGTGGCCGATGTCGATGCCGAGCTCGAGCGATGCGGTTGCGACGAGTGCCTTCAGGGACCCGTTCTTCAGTCGGTGCTCCGCGTCGAGCCTGATCTCTTTCGAGAGGCTGCCGTGATGTGCGGTGACCGCGTCCTCGCCGAGGCGTTCGCTCAAATGCCGCGCCGTGCGCTCCGCCATTTTTCGCGTATTGACGAAGATCAACGTCGTTCGATGTTCGGAAATCAGCTGCGTGAGGCGCTCGTAGTACTCCTCCCAGACTTCATGCGACATCACGGCGTCGAGCGGCGACCGGGGAATCTCGATCGCGAGTTCCATTTCGCGCCGATGGCCTTCGTCGATAATCACGCAGTCGGCCGACCGATTGCCTACCAGAAACCGCGCGACCTCTTCGATCGGCTTCTGTGTTGCAGAAAGGCCGATGCGCTGGAAGGTTCGGTTCACGGGCCGGCTAAAGCCGGCCCCTACGTCTACGTGGGGTCCGCCTTTAGGCGCGCCTTCAGCGCGGCCTTCAGGCGGACCTTCGGAGACCAGCCGCTCCAAACGTTCGAGTGACAGCGCGAGATGCGCGCCGCGACGGCCGCCGATCACCGCATGAATCTCGTCGACGATCACGGTGCGGACGGTTCGCAGCATCTCGCGGCTGCGTGCCGAGGTCAGCAACAGGAAGAGCGATTCAGGTGTGGTGACCAGAATGTGGGGCGGCCTGCGCAACATCGCCGCCCGTTCCGATGCCGTCGTGTCGCCGGTCCGCACGGCCGCGGTCACTCGCGGCGCGTTGATGCCGCCGGCGTCCGCCAGCTCGCGAACGCCGCGCCGGGGCTCCGCAAGATTTTTGTGGATGTCGGCGCTGAGAGCCTTGAGCGGAGATACGTAGACGACGCGAACTTCATCGGGTAGCCCTGCCGCGGGCGAACGGGATGCGGCGTCGATGCCCTCCCGGACGAGATCGTCGATCGCACTCAGGAACGCCGCGAGTGTCTTGCCTGATCCCGTCGGCGCGGCAATGAGCGTGTGGCGCCCTTCGCGTATCGCGGCCCACCCGCGCAACTGCGCGGTTGTAGGGGTGCCCAGTGTGTGTTCGAACCAGCGTGCAACGAGAGGGTGGAATCCTGGGAACATGGAGAGGCCACTTCGACTGTGGAACGGGGAAGCGTCGAAAAGATCATATGCCGAACCAGGACGACCATCGAGCCACGCCTAACAGATCGTAAATGACCACGTTCCCATCGCCTTGCATGACGATGTACGCACCGTGGTAGCCGTCGGTCCGGGTGTCGAAGCGGGCCTGGAAATTCGCGTCATACACAACGAAATTCCCATCCCACTGCATGATTGCCATTCCAGGCTCGTGCTCTGGAACCCGGAAATCGTAGACGAGGGTGCCGTCCACGTCGTAGACGAGCAACGCACCCGTCTCTGCCTCATAGGTCAAGCGATACAGACCGTTATCCGACCACAGCGATCCCCCTGGTGGAATCGAACGTTGATGGACGAGTGCGCCCGGATTGTCAGCCCGCGGCAGATTCACATCCCAGAAACCGCATCCGTCAAACGGTGGCTTCTGACGATTCGCCGTAGTGAAGAACCATATTGGCTGCCAGTCGCCAGAGATGCTGGCGTTGCCGTAGTTGTGGGCGGTGAAATTGGCCGATAGGCCGTTGCACGAGAAGCCAGCCCAGCCGTCAGGCGCGGAGGGATAGTTGTCGTGGATGCTGCCGTCGCCGATGCCGTCGATTGCGAGATTCACAACCGCGCCGTTGATGGTGTTCCCATAAATCTCGCCGGCATTCGTCGTCGACATATACGGGCTCCAGGGATTCCACCACGGCTCATCACCAACCATGAGGCCGAACGCCATCTGGTTTGGCGCCGAAAGGATTCTGTTGTTTCGATAGATGCTCCCGAAGTGATTCGCATCGGGACCGAAGGTCCCGACGTTCATGCCGGCGAACGCGTGCGTCGACAGGTTGGCGATGAAGTTGTCCTCAACGACGCACCCGAATCCGCCTCCGATGATGAGATCAATATCGGTGTTGTCGCTGAATGTGCTGTTGTGAATGTGACCTCCATCACAGTTCCACACGGTCAAACCATCTGCCCATCGGGCATCCGCCTCCCACATGTCGCGGCCGTTATCCGTGAAGGTGCTGCCGGTGATCTCGAAGCCCTCTCCCCTCACTTCCATTCCGGATTTGCAGATCGCATTCATCGATACAACATGGGAGACGGTCCAATTGCGTCCCGTCAGGACAACGTTGCCCAGTTCCCGGTTCCACGGGCACTCGTCGTCGCTTTGGCCGAGTCGATTGGGAAGATTGCCGTCGAAAACCAGGTATTCGAGCGAATAATCGTCGCGAGGGGCCGTGCCACCATAGTCGTCTGCGACCAGAATGTGACCGTGAAGATTTTGTGTCGCTCGCAACGTCGGGCGGTTGTCTCCATTGGTCTCACCGCGCAGAACGGTGCCGCTGGCGATGATTTCGAGCGTCGTATCGATGTCGTAAACCCCGCCGTCCTGGAGGACGACGGTGCCGCCTGCGTTCAAACACCATTGGATATCTGCGGCGGCGGCGCCACCAGGAATAGGCTCCGCGCAATTGACTTGTGCCCACGACGGCGTCGAGCAACCGATGAAGAGAACAATCGCGATTGCCGAAGAGGAAGTAATGCGCATTGCGGACGAATGGTAGCTCCATCAGGCACCAGACACGCGAATACAGATGTATGAATCTGTGAAAATCGTAACGGTCGTGCAAACCCGAATGCCGTTCTCTGATCGCGAGCGCGAACTCGTCACCATTGCCGACGGCGCAGCCTGGCTGAAACGCTGGTTGAGCGTCGACGAGCAGCGGGGCCTCGTCGAGCAATGTCGAGCCATCATGAACGGGCCTGCTGGTGGGTACGTGCCGACCGTCCGTGGCGGCGGTAAGATGCACGTGCGCATGGTGTGCCTCGGGCGGCACTGGAACGCGCTCACCTATAAATACGAGTCGACGCGTGCCGATTACGACGATGCGCCGGTTGCGCCAGTCCCGCCGGACTGGGTGCAGCTCGCCTCGCGTGCCGCGGCAGACGCGGGTTTCACCTTCGCACCGGACCTCTGCATCATGAACTGGTACGACGCGGACGGCCGGATGGGCCTCCATCAGGACAAGGACGAAGGGCGCGAATCGATCGACGCAGGGTTGCCGGTGGTATCGATTTCTCTCGGTGACACGGCGCGCTTCCTGTTCGGCGGGATCAGGCGGCGGGATCCGATTCAGTCGCTGCTGTTGGAATCGGGCGACATGTTCGTGTTTGGTGGTGCTGCACGCTTGCGATATCACGGCGTGTCACGGATTGTTCCGGGTACAGCGCCTCCGGAACTTGCAATCGAAGGGCGCTTCAACCTGACCTTCAGAAAGTATTAGCGGTATGTTTTTCCTACATCACTCCTGGGCGCGCCTTCGTCGCGCCCAGCACAATCGCGCTCGGAGGCCTGTCGTCGATGGCAGCCGCATCAGCTCGTACGTGCCAGTAAAAATGAGAGCGCTACTGTTCGTCCTCCCGGTGTCGATCGCGGCAGGCGCATCGGCACAGACCATTCACGACGAAGTTCTTTCGCAGCAGGACGGTCCCTCCATTCACTACGCGATTTCGGTGCCCCGTGACTATCACCGGGAGCCGGTGCCGCTCATTCTGGCGCTGCACTTCGGCGGCGATCCGCGTGGCGCGGGGCACGCGATGTTGCAGATTCTCATTCAGCCGGCGCTCGGTGAACTCGGCGCCGTCATCGTCGCGCCCGATTCGCTGGACGGCCGATGGAGCACGCCTGCCAACGAGCGTGCGGTGAATGCGTTGCTCGCGGCTGTCGAGAAGAACTACGCGATCGACCAGAAAAAGGTCATCGTCACCGGATTCAGCATGGGCGGACAGGGGACCTGGTATTGGGGCGACAAGTACCCGGATCGCTTCAGCGCTGCAGTGCCGCTGTCGGGAACGCCGACCGCGTCCGCAGCAACGTGGCGCATCCCGGTGTTCGCCGTGCACTCACGCGACGATCAGGTTCAGCCCATCGGTCCGACCGAGCAGCGGATCGCGGAATTGAAGAAAAACGGGCTCAACGCTCAAATTGTCGTGCTCAACGGCATTCAGCACTTCGAGACATACAAGTTCGTCGACGGCCTTCGTCAGGCGGTGCCGTGGATTCGCACCATTTGGAACAAGAAATAGAGACCGGAATCAGATGAAGAAGACGATCGCTGGGCCGGCTAAGGCCGGCCCCCACGTACTCGCGCTGGCGGTGGCCGTCGTAATGTCGTTGCCGGTTGCGGCGCAGAACGCCGGGTGGGATGGCAAGTTTCGCGCGATTCCGAGTGCGAAGAACGTCGGCGACTACATCAAGCGGATGAGTGCGCGGCCGCATCATCTCGGCTCCCCGTACGACAAGGACAACGCGGAGTGGATCCTGTCGAAGTTCAAAGAGTGGGGGTGGGATGCACGGATTGAAACGTATGACGTGCTCTTCCCGACGCCGAAAGAGCGCCTTGTGGAAATGGTGGCGCCGTCCGCGTTCACGCTGAAACTCGAAGAGCCGGCAGTCGCGGAAGACCCGACTTCGGCGCAGAAGAACGAGCAGTTGCCCTCGTTCAACGCGTACTCGATCGATGGCGACGTGACAGGGCCAATCGTCTACGTCAACTACGGCCGGCCGCAGGACTACGACGATCTCGATCGCCGCGGCATTTCGGTCAGAGGCGCGATCGTCCTCGCGCGATACGGCAATTCGTGGCGCGGCATCAAACCGAAAGTCGCCGCCGAACATGGCGCCGTCGGTTGCCTGATCTACTCGGACCCGGCAGATGACGGCTACGCGGTTGACGAAGTGTTTCCGCAGGGGCCGATGCGCAACAGCAGCGGTGTGCAGCGCGGAAGCGTCATGGACATGCCGACCTATCCGGGCGATCCGCTGACCCCCGGCGTCGGCGCTACACGCGATGCAAAACGGCTGGACCTCAAAGACGTCAGCACGCTGACGAAGATCCCGGTGCTGCCGATCTCATACGCGGACGCGCAGCCGTTGCTCGCCGCCCTGAGTGGTCCCGCGGTGCCCGAGCCGTGGCGCGGGGCGCTTCCCGTCACCTATCACTTTGGTCCCGGTCCCGCGCGCGTGCACATGCGGCTGGCGTTCAACTGGAATCGTGTCCCCGTCTACAACGTCGTCGCACGGATGCAAGGCTCAACATATCCAGACGAGTGGGTGATCCGCGGCAATCATCATGACGCCTGGGTCAATGGCGCGCAGGATCCTGGGTCGGGCATGTCGGTGGTGCTCGAAGAGGCGCGCGCGCTCGGTGAGCTCGCGAAACAGGGTTGGCGGCCGAAGCGAACGCTGATTTACGCCGCGTGGGACGGCGAGGAACAGGCGCTGCTCGGATCGACGGAATGGGTCGAAGACCACGACAAGGATCTGCGCGAGCATGCGGTCGCCTACGTCAACTCCGACGGTACGGGACGCGGCTTCTTCACCCCGTCGGGCTCACATTCCCTCGAATCGATTGTCAATGCGGTGATCCGTGACGTCGAGGATCCAGAGACGAAGCTGACCGTCTGGAAGCGGGCCCAGGCGCGCGCCATCGCCCGAGGATCGAAAGAGGACAAGGCTGAAGCGCGTTCGCGCGCGGATCTCCGGATTGCGGCGCTCGGCTCCGGCTCAGATTACTCCGCGTTCCTGCAACACAACGGCGTTCCCTCAGTCGATATCCGCTTCGGCGGATTCGACCCCAGCGACGGCGTGTACCACTCGATTTACGACGACTACTACCACTTCACGAAATTCCTCGATACCGACTTCTCGTACGGGCGGACGCTCGCACAGGTTGGCGGAACGTTGATCATTCGCCTCGCCGACGCCGACCTGCTGCCACTCGAGTTCACCAACGTTGCCGACACGGTCCAGACGTATGTCAAGGAGCTCGGCAACCTCCTCAAGACGCAGCAGGATGACGTGCGGGAACGCAACCGACAGATCGAGGAGGGCGTATTCCGCGCCATCGATGATCCAAAACGGCCGCTTCAGGCGCCAAAGATGGAACGGGTGCCGCCGGCCTTGAACTTCGCGCCTCTCGAGAATGCGGCGGAGATGTTGACGCAGGCGGCGGCGCGCTACCGCAAAGCCGCAGATGCGGCGCGGCCAAAGGCTGCGGCGAACCTGCCGGTGATCCGTCAGGTGAATGTGCGCGTGATGCAGGCTGAGCGACAGTTGATCGATGGGGCTGGATTGCCGCGGAGACCGTGGTACCGGCACCTGCTGTACGCGCCGGGCTTCTACACGGGCTATGCGGTGAAGACGATGCCCGGTGTGCGTGAAGCGATCGAGCAGAAGGAGTACGCCGAAGCGGAGACTGAAATCGGACGTGTCGCCAAAGCGCTCGAACGCGAAGCGATGCTCCTTGAGGGAGCGTCAGCGCAGCTCGAGACGATTCGCTAGGTGGGGTCTGGCTTTCGCCGGAGCTAATTGGTCGCGACGGTTGCCGGCGCCGACCCGCAGTTGAGGAACTTCGACGCTTTCAGCCAGGCCGGATCGGGATAGTAAGAGAAGATCACTCCACCGCCGCGCACCGTGTCGATGACCTGGCGTGCCACCGCTTCCCGCAGCGCCGGGCAACCCCAGCTGCGGCCGAGCCGTCCATTGGCTTTGGCGGTGTTCGCATCGACATAGGCCGCTCCGTGCATCACGATTGCGCGCTCGCGGGCGTGCCCGTTGAAGCCGGGTTCAAGACCATCCAGTCGGAGCGAGTAGCCGTTGTGTCCGACGTAGGTGTCCGCCGTCCGGAAGAGTCCGAGACTTGTTTCGCGGCTTTCCATCGCATCCGAAAACTGCGTGGCCATGTTGTCGCCGCTGTTGCGACCGTGCGCCACCAGCTCGTTGAACAACAGCTTTCCGCTGCCCAGATCGAACACCCACAAACGAGGCGTCGTCGAGGGCAGCGAGTAATCAATCAACGTCAGCGTCGGCGGCGCTTGAAGATCGCCCGACGCGATGCCGCACGACACCGCGCCGAGGGCGAGGTTCAACACGTCGCCTGCAATGCCCGACTTCATAGCAGCGGCGCGGTCAACTGCGATCAACTGGGATTCGGGATTCCCACCTGCGCTCTCCGAGCTTCGGTGGACAGGCGGGATTCGGGATTGGGTGTGAACCACTGGCGCCACAGGTTTCGAGCTTCGTGCACCGGCGCGACCCGCTGTTTTCGCGCCAAGCGGCACAGCCAGGAAACAGACCAGTATAACGAGCGCGACGGTAGCCAGTTTTCTGCTCATCAGTTTCTGCAAATCCCTGAGATCGGCGAGCGGGTTCAACCATATTACGGTCCGTGCAGAGCCCGTTCAAGCGCGGCCGAGCGCAATCCTTCGGGGCGGTTGCGAAGTTTTTCGCACCCGAGAAGTACGCACCGGCGGTATTGCGCCGATTTTCAACGCCGACCACGGGTCTTCGCCTTGCTCTGCCGTAGTCGTGGAGGTTCCAATGCTGCTGCGGGCTCTGGCGATCTGGTGTGGCCTGTTGATGGTCGCTTTTGTTAACGGCGCGGTCCGTGTCATCTGGCTGATGCCCACGTTGGGCGATTCGGCAGCGCATCTGCTCAGCGCGCTGATCCTCTCGACAGTGGTCATCGTCGTCACGTGGCGGGCGATCGCCTGGCTGCAGCCGCATAGTGCGAATGACGCGCTGTTGATCGGCGATGAATGGGTGCTGCTGACGATTGCCTTTGAGTTTCTTGCCGGCTATTACCTGTTCGGGGCATCGTGGGAAACGCTGCTCGCGCAATACGACGTGTCGCGCGGCGAGATGTGGGTGCTGGTGCTCATCACGATGCTGATGGCTCCCGTGGCCGCAGCGTTCGGTCATCATCTCATCGACAGGCATCGCCTCATTTCTTCGCCGCGCAAGGCACGCTTCAGGAGATAATCTCCCCGACCTGCTCCCGCGCCCGTGCGCGGGTTCCGGCGCCACGAGTGGTGCTGGAGCGCAACGCGCAGAGGCCGAAGGAGCTGACATGGCGAAGAAGACGGCGAGGAAAGCGGCGAAAGGGTCGAAGAAAAAAACTGGTGGACGCAAGCGCACCGCGAACGCTGCGTTCATGCGCCCGGTGGCGCCGGACGGCACCCTCGCGGAGGTCGTCGGCTCCAAGCCGATTCCACGGACCGAAGTCACCAAGCGGCTCTGGGCCTATATCAAGAAAAACGGACTGCAGGACAAGAAGAACAAGCGGATGATCAACGCTGACACCACGCTGAAAGCGGTCTTCGGCGGCAAGTCGTCTGTCAATATGTTCGAGATGACAAAGCTGGTGAACAAGCACGTGAAATAGGCGCGTCTGGCGGGTAAGGTCGCCTCCTTACCCGCCTCACCCGCCCTCCCAGCCTTATTCGCCCAACCTGCGTCAGATAATATCGATTACTGATCATGCGACGTGCGGCTCTCCTGGCCGTGTTGGTGGCGTTCTGCTTCGGTTGCGGCGACGACACGCCAACATCGCCCTCCTCTACTCCTACGAATGCAACCGAACGATTCGACGACATCATCAACGTGAGGGAAGCGAAGTTCTTCCCGTTTTCCGTCGGATCCAGCGGGACCGTCACCATCAATCTTGCCAGCCTGTCGCCCCTCGATCGCCCGGGTGTCGTGAACGCGACGATGGAGATTGGATGGGGGAAGGCGATCAAGGACGATAGTGGAACCGTGATCGGATGTGATCTCGCCAGGGTGACTCAGACCACACCAGCGCTGGCTGCACAACTGAGCGACACGCTGACGGCGGCATCTGACTACTGCGCCAACATTGCGGATGTGGGCGGCTTGCGGGAGTCAGTGAATTTCTCGATGCGGATATCACATCCATGACTCGGGATTCGGGATTCGGGACGCGCGATTCGTCGCGGTGGTTGGTTGCGGCGATCGGTGCCGCGGTCATTATTGCTGGCTGTGGCAGCGATAGCACGCCGACCACACCCAGCAATCCTTCGAGCACCGTCAAGGAGAACTGGTCGAGTGTCGTGGCGCCAGGTGGTGCCAGCACGCGATCGTTCACTCTGAATTCGGCCGGCACGATCGTGGTGACGCTGACAGCCGGCCCGACGGTGGGTCTCGGTGTCGGCTTGCCGCGCACGAGTGGCGGCGGCTGCAGGCTCGGGGTCTCGGTGAACGCGTCACCGGCCACCACCCCGCAAATCAGCACGCAGGCGGACGCCGGCCAATACTGCGTCCAGGTGTTCGACCTTGGCACGCTGACGGATCCAATCGGGTTTGCGCTGACGATCGAGCACCAGTGACCGACGTGTACGAGGAGTTTCTCGCCGAGTATCCCGATTACACCTCCACGCACGCCATCGACGCGATGCGCGCGCGCGAGTACCGCCGTCTCGACGATCAGCACCATGCCTATCTCGATTACACGGGTGGCAGCCTGCACGCGGAATCGCAAGTGCTCGAACATGCGAAGCTGCTGAACGCGCACATCTTCGGCAATCCGCACTCCGCCAGCCCGTCCTCGCACAGTATGACGACGCTGGTGGAGCAGGCACGCCGCGCGGTACTCGACTGGTTCAATGCGTCGCCCGATGAGTACGTGGCGATCTTCACCGCCAACGCGACCGGCGCGCTCAAGCACGTCGGCGAATCGTATCCGTTCAGCCCCGGCGCGGGACTGCTCCTCACCGTAGACAACCACAACTCGGTGAACGGCATCCGCCAGTTCGCCAAGGCCAGGGGAGCTCCCGTCGAATATGCGCCGTTGACGGTGCCGGAGCTGCGGATCGAGAGGGGCAGCCTGGATGCGATGCTGGCCACACCCTCAACGGGTCCCGGGTTGTTCGCGTTTCCTGCGCAGTCGAATTTCAGCGGCGTGAAACATCCGCTCGACCTCATCGAGCTGGCCCACGGTCGCGGGTGGGACGTGCTGGTCGATGCCGCCTCGTTCGCGCCGACCAACCGGCTCGATCTATCTCAGGTCAAACCAGACTTTGTCAGCATTTCGTTCTACAAGATGTTTGGATATCCGACAGGTGTCGGGTGCCTGCTCGCGCGCAGCCCGGCGTTGGCTTCGATGAAGCGGCCGTGGTTTGCGGGTGGCACGGTGAGCTTTGCGACAGTCGGCGGGCGGGCGTGCATCCTGTACACAGGCGAAGCGGGCTTCGAAGACGGAACGCTCAACTACCTGGCGATCCCCGCCATCGAGGTAGGGCTTCGTCATCTGCAGTCTGTTGGCATCGACACGATTGCCACCCGTGTCCGTTGCCTGACGTCGTGGCTGCTCCAGCGTCTGGTACTGCTGCAGCACAGCAACGGTCATCACATGGTCCGGATCTACGGTCCGACGACCACCGACTCGCGCGGCGGCACGATCGCGATGAACTTCTACGATCCTGACGGTCATTTGATCGACTACCGGCGTGTCGAGGAGATGGCCGGCGCAGCGGGGATCTCGCTGCGAACCGGCTGCTTCTGCAACCCGGGCACAGGGGAAACCGCAGAAGGGATCACCGAGGCCGACGTGCGTGCCGCGCTCGAACTCGACGCCAACATGAACCTTGGCCGCTTTCTCGAGCTGGTGACGAGTCGGGGAGGCAAGAGTGCAGGCGCGATGCGCGTGTCGTTCGGGCTGGCCAGCAACTTCGCCGACGCGCATCGATTCATGCAATTTGCCGAAAGCCTCCGCGATCAGACGCGGCTCGCCATCGGCAGCGTGACGTGCGACATCGCAGAAGGACGCGCGATTCGAGACGGCGCGTAGGTTGAACGGCACAGATCACGCATGCAGCCGCCCGCGTATGGAGGGTGTGCATGGCTAAGTACGGCAAGAAAGCGGGCGAGAAGGTCGAGCGCGCGATGCATGAGCGCAAGCGTGGCACGCTGAAGAGCGGCCGCTCGGGCAAGCGCGTCAAGAGCCGCAAGCAGGCAATCGCCATCGGTCTCTCCGAAGCGCGCGATTCCGGTGCGAAGGTGCCCAAGCGAAAGAGCTCGCGCAAGGGCGGGCGCAAATCGTCCTCAAAGAAAAGATAAGTTATGTAGGTGACGATCGCCGCTGCTTACGGTACGTGGATCTCTCGCATCTCCGCCACGACCGTTGCTGAACAAGGCCTCCGCCTGGGTTATGTCGCCTTTGACGGCGACGACATCTATTGGCTCGAGGGGCGTCCGCAGGAAGGCGGACGCAACGTGCTTGTCAGGCGCGGCGCCGATGGCACCGTCGCCGATCTGACGCCGCCCGAGCACAACGTCCGCAGCCGCGTCCACGAGTACGGTGGCGGTGCGTACGTCGTGTCGAATGGCGTGGTCTATTACTCCAACTTCACGGACCAGCGGATTTATCGGACACCAATCACCAGTGGGACAAGCCTTCAAGGCTTGTCCCAGAGTGAGCCAATCACCCCCGAAGGCACGTGGTTCTACGCCGACGCGATCATCGACGAGCGCCGCCGGCGCCTCATCTGTGTGCGC
>Ga0310810_10005117_pt1 | contig 14600 bp, 6 predicted proteins | sample NCmetagenome_FD_207641 | JGI IMG/M metagenome (GOLD analysis project Ga0310810, IMG submission 207641) | Soil microbial communities from experimental microcosm in Duke University, North Carolina, United States - NC | ecosystem: Engineered > Artificial ecosystem > Soil microcosm > Unclassified ... | reverse complement strand
TCGAGCGGGATCTGATCGAGCCTCTTGTATCGCCGCATATCGGCCCACCTATCCCCTTCCATGAGAAGCGAATAGCGCTTCTCGTAGAGAATTCCGTCGAGGATCGCGTCGACCGACGACGCCGTGGTGAGCGTGGACGCGGGCAGACCACCTGAGTTGATGCGAACCTGGTTGAGGTCGGCGATTGCACCCGCCTTGTCGCCTGTCCCGAGCCTGGCCTCGGCACGGAGCAGAATCAACTCTTCGTTCCGAATGATTGGAATCGGCGACGACTGTGTGGGCCAGATGCTGAAGCCCAGCGTCGACGACCCGCTCGTTGGGCCATCCGCCGTGACAGGTCCCTGACGAGACGCCAATCCCGTCCGGATTTTGCTCGTGTACCGGTCGTCTGGCTGTCCGTTCGCCTTGAGCTGCGCATCTGTCTGAATCGACATGTGCGCGTACAAGGTGGTGTTCGTCGCCTGCGTCAATCCGTTCGGCGAGTCGGGCGACGGCGCGTACGTGTCGTAAACACCGACGTCGAGCGCGGTGCGAGAGGTCGCCGTGGCATTCAGGAACGATTCACCAAGCGCTGTCAGCGCCGACTGCCACGCCGCCGCGCCGCCGCCCAGGCTGGCGTAGTGGACTGCTGCCTTGGCTTTGATCGCGCGGTTGAACTGGCGGTATCCCGCCGGTGTGCTGAAGTCGGCGCCGCCAACGGTGGCCGTGAATCCCGGGGGCAGCTTGAACGGGAACGCCGAGCCGCCCGCCGCGAGCTTTGCCCCGGCGTCGTCGAGCACGCTCAACACGAACTTGTAGCCCGAGTCGCGCGACACGAACGGCGACAGGTCGAACGGGTTCTCCTGCACCTCGGTGATCACGCCGAGCGTGTCACGAGTCTGAAGCACCTGGAACACCATCAGTGCTTCCAGCGTTTCGGCGAAGCCGAGCGCGGCCGATTTTTGGGCAGCCGACAGTGCCGTCGTCGCGTCGATCGTGTTCTTGAAGTTGAAGATGTCCCGCAGCGTGCCGTACTCACCGCCCCAGCTTCCAACCGCGAAGCCGGTGGGATCGAGCTTTTGCACGCCACCGACCGTGATGCCGATCAGGTAGTGCGTCGTGTTGCGGCCTTCGTTGGGCGTGAACGTGTACATCTCACGGCCCAGCGTCCCGGTATTCGTGATCAACGCCTGCCTGGTGGTGCGCTGGTCGACGACGAGTCCGGTGGCGAGCAATTGGAGCGCGGTTGGATCGGACGCCACCGCGCTCGCGATCGCGCTGTTCGGATTGGTGATGTCGATGTCGGACGCTTTGCAGGACACCGCTGCGACCGCGCTGGCGGCGACGGCGGCGGCACCGAGGAGTCTGCGCATCTGAAGAATATGAGTCTGTGTCATGGCTCAGTACCCCAGGTCGATGCTGAAGAAGAACTGCCGGTTGCTGGGATACGGTGCGAGATCGATGAAGCGGTTGAAGTTCGAGTTGCCGAAGTTGTTGAACTCGGGATCGAAGCTCCAATAGTCGGTGTTCACGAACAGGTTACGGCCCTGCACGGAGATCCGCATGTCGTTCGCCCTGGCCAGATTCGCCCAGCGTTTGGGTGCCTGGAACGACACGTTCACTTCACGGAGCTTGAGGTACGTGCCGGACTCGATGTACGGCGTGATGTTTCCACCGCTGAACGAGCCGTAGCGATACTGGCCCATCACCACGCCGCTGACAGGCGAAGCACTGTCGTAGTCGCGGGAGTTGCCACCCTCGTCCCACAGGTTCTTGGTCATGTCGGCGGTGTAGCCGCGCACGCGCCAGTCGAGCAACGCGGTGAGCGTGAGCGCCTTGTAGCGAAGCGTGTTCAGGAACGACGTCTGCGACAGCGGGTTCGCGTCGGCGATGATCGAGTCGCGCGTCACGGCGCCCGTAACCGTCTCTCCCGGCGCGAGCCGGCGGCACGGCTTTCCGTCCGAGCCGGTTCCCACGACCACATGTCCGCTGGCGTCCCTGGTGTTGATGCAGCTGTACCGCTGGTTGCCCCAGATGTACGTGGGTCTCGTGCCCACCTGGATGCGGTTGCGGCCGTAGCTCGAGCCGAACGATCCGCCGACCGCGAACGCCGGCACGTCCAACTTGTCCATGACCTGGACGTTGTGCTGGTACGTCGTCCGCAGCGTGTACTCCAGGTCGCGCGTGCTGATCGGTACGACGGTGATTCCCGCCTCGACGCCGCGCGTCGACATCTGGCCACCGTTGATCTGTTGCTGTGTCAGGCCGGAGCTTGGCGCCAACGGATAGTTGACCAACAGATCCTTGATGATGCGCTCGTATCGGCTCGCCTCGAATGCCACGCGGCCGCGGAACATCGCGCCGTCGAACCCGAACTCGAGCTCGTTCATGACCTCGGGCTTGAGCTTGGGGTTGCCTACCGTTCCCGACGCGACCAGCGACCCCGCCCCGCCGATGACACCGCCGCTCGAGATCGTGATATCACGGAAGCCGTAGTTGGGCCGGTTACCCGACTGGCCGTACGACGCGCGAATCTTGAATTCGTCGACCTTGTTGGTGATTCGGCCGAGCGGCTCGGTGAAGCGATAGCTCGCCGAGTATTTGGGGAACGAGTAGAACTTCTTTCGGTCGCCGTTCGCGCTGCCGCGGTCGGCGCGAAGTCCGGCGGAAAGCGCCAGCTTCTCGTCGAACGCGATGATCTGCTCGTTGACGTATCGCGATTGGTCGCGGAACTCCGTAACGCCGTCGGAAGTCAAGATGTCTGAGCCGGCCGTGGCGATCTGCCGCGTGGGGGTGAGCCCGCGCTGCCGGATGAAGTACGTTCGGACGCGCTGCGTCTCGTACGTGCCGCCCACCGACGTCTGCGCGGAGTTGAACCACTTGTAGCCCGGGCTGTACGTCCACACCGCGTTGACGCTCTGGTTGATGTTGCGGCTCGTGTTCGTGTTGATTTGCGCGGTACCCAGAAAGCCGTCGGCCGGTTCGAACTGCATGAAGTTGGGCGAGTACTGATTGCCCTCGAACTGGAAGCGGTCGACACCGCCGATGTACGTGAGCTGAACGGTATTGTGCACCGTCGAGAGGGCCGAATAGCCCAGCCGCACGTTTCCAATCTGACGCCAGGTGTCTTCCTTGTTGATGATCGAGTGCACGAGGTCGAACGGATTCACCGTGCCCACGCCGCCGCCGTTCATCCACATGTACACGAGCCGTCCCGTGACCGGATCGATCTTTCTGAGATCGTAGATCGCGGGCGTATACCCGAACGTGTACTCGGGGCTGATGCCGGCGTTGTCGTTGTTACCGACGCCGTCCTGCGCGACGTTGTGCGAGAAGTCGACGCCGCCACTCACGGTGAACTTGTCGCCGATGGTCTGGTCGAGGTTCAGGTGGCCGGACGTCAGGCGAGCGCCGGTGTTCTGTTGCGTGCCCGGCGACTGCCGATCGTTGAGCGAGGCGTAGAACTTGGTGTTGTTGAAGCCGCCGGACGAAGAGAGCAGCGTCTCGAACGACGGACTGTGGTTGTTGTACAGATCACCTTGCCAATCGTACCACGCGCATTGCGGCGTGCAGTTGGCCGCGGCGAGTGAGTCGGCGTGCGCCGAGCCGCCGAGCCAGGGTTTGACCGATCCGATCTTGCACGTCGCGAGGTCGGGGGCGCTTCTCGTCGGGCCACAGCCCTCGGCGTAGCTGGTGAAGTGGCGTGAGCCAAGCAGCCGGGTCGCCTGCTGCGAGCCCACGCGCTGGGTGATGTTGTAGCGAGTCTGTCCGGCCTTGCCGCGCTTGGTCGTGATCACGACGACGCCGTTCGTGGCGCGCGATCCATAAATGGCCGTCGCCGCCGCCGACTTGAGGACCTCGATGTTCTCGATGTCGTTGGGATTGATGTCGGCAAGACGGTTGACCGTCTGGTCCTGGCTGCTCGTCGTCGTTCCGCTCGAGCGCGAGATCGACGCAAGGCCGCCGGCGATCGACTGGTTCGAGACGATCACGCCGTCCACGATGTACAGCGGGTCACCCTGGCCGAGGATCGACGTCGCGCCGCGGATCTGGATCTGCATGCCGCCGCCGGGCACGCCGCTGTTCTCGAAGATCGACGCGCCCACCACCTTGCCCGAAAGATTTCCCTCGAGCGATTTGGCCGGCGCCACCACGAGCTCTTCAGCCGAGACCGACGCGATCGCCGTCGACGCATTGCGCTTGTCGACAGTGGTCGCCTGGCCGGTGACGGTCACGCCTTCCAACTGCAGCACGTCCTTCTCGAGTTGGAAGTCGGCCGTCGACTGGGCGGCGGGGACGAGGCGCGACTGCCGCTTGAAGCCGATTGCCCGTACCAGGATCTGGATGTCGCCACCGGGTACCTTGAGCCGGTACTCTCCGCGCTCATTGGTCCGAACGCCGAGCTGCGCGCCGAGAATACCGATGGTCGCCTCTGTAATGGGGGTGCCGGTTCCAACTTGGGTCACCTTGCCGCTGATCTCGCGTCCCTGAGCCAGAAGTGCAACTGGTCCGAGCGCAATCGCGGCGACGACCGATGCGAGTGTTCGACAACGCACTGAGACGCCTCCAGAGAGTGAGGTGGTGGGAAACGCTGGCGTCAATCGAGGAGATGACGTGCGCGCGAGACGTGGTGGCGCGCACCGGATTCAACCCGTCGGACAGCCCTTTGGTCACAAATGCTCGCGCGATTTTCGACTTCGCGTGGGGCTTTGTCAAGGGAACCGGGGAGCGTGCGAACGGGACGCACACAGTATCCAGAGCAGCCGATCACGACATCGGCCGTCGCAAAAACGCGCCGGACTGTCGAGATTTGGCGCAGACACTCCACTTTTGACGTACGTTCCGGACTCCCGCGTGTCGTCTCGTGCGCCATTTGATTCTTCGGTGACCACCGTCCGCGCATTTGCACCCGGCGGCATTGGCAACCTCGGCCCGGGGCTCGACATCCTCGGCTGCGCCATCACGGGGCCGGGCGACGCAGTGCAAGCGACTCGCAGTGAGCGCCCCGGCGTGCAAGTGATCGACTCGGGTCATCCGGAGCTTCCGACCGAGGCGGATCGTAACGCGGCGGCGATCGCTGCTGGCGAAGTGTTCCGGCGCGCCGGCGTGTCGAAGTTCGGCATCGCGCTTCGAGTCGAAAAGGGTCTGCCGCTCGCGGGTGGCCAGGGCGGCAGCGCCGCATCGGCAGTCGCGGGCGCGGTCGCGGCGAATGCATTGCTTGGGGATCCACTCGATCGCCCGGAGCTGCTTCGTGCGGCTCTCGTGTCCGAGGAGCGCCTCTCAGGCAGGCACATCGATAATCTCGCGCCGTCGCTCTTTGGCGGCATTCTTCTCATTCGCTCGATCGAGCCGCTCGACTTCGACCGGCTGCCGGCTCCGCCCGCATTGCGGCTCGTGCTGGTACACCCGGCTATGCGACTGCGCACCGTTCACGCACGCGCCGTACTGCCGGCGACCGTCGATCGCGCCACGGCGCTCGCCCAAGCCACTGCCGTCGCGGCGATGGTTGCCGCGTTCTGCCTTGGTGATCTCACCCGGCTTCGCGGCGCGGTCGACGACCGAATCGCCGAGCCGGCGCGCGCGTCTCTGCTTCCGGGATTCGCTGAGGTCAAGCGGGCGGCCATCGACGCGGGGGCGCTCGGCTGCTCGATCAGCGGCGGCGGCCCGTCGACCTTCGCGCTGACCGATTCGGACGAGACGGCGGCCGCGATCCTCGACGCGATGCTCGCCGCGTACGGGCGACACGGGATCACGGCGAGCGGGCGTGTCGAGCGCGTGGACGAACGCGGCGCACGGCTCGAGGCTGCGCGATGATGACCGCGGCGAGCTATCAACAGTGTGAGGACTGCGGAGCAAGGCTCGGTGAGCTCGACCCGACGTCCGCCTGTCCCAAGTGTGGCGGACTGCTCGAGCTCGTGCACCCTTCGCGAACCGACGCCTCGCAACTGATCGCGCAGTTTGTCGCGCGACGTGGCAGTGTTGGCGGAGTCGACGCGTCGGGCGTCTGGCGTTACCGGGAGCTCGTGCTGCCATCAGTCGATGACCGCGGGATCGTCTCGCATCCGGAAGGCAACACGCCGCTGCTGGCGCGGCGCGCCATTTCCGAGTGGGCCGGGGTCGAGCGACTGCACATCAAGCACGAAGGCCACAACCCGACGGGATCGTTCAAGGATCGCGGGATGACGGTGGCGGTGACACAGGCGCGTCGCACCGGCGCGACCGCCGTCGCTTGCGCGTCCACCGGCAACACCTCGGCTTCGCTCGCCGCGTACGCCGCACACGCCGGGTTGCCTGCGCTCGTGTTCGTGCCGGCGGGTAACGTGGCGCTCGGCAAGATCGCGCAGACGATCGCGTACGGCGCACGCACGCTGATCGTCCGCGGCAACTTCGATGATTGCCTGGCGCTCGCACGGGAGGCGAGCGCCTCGCTCGGCATTCAGCTACTGAACTCGGTCAATCCGTTCAGGCTCGAGGGGCAAAAGACGATCGTGTTCGAACTGCTCGAGCAACTCGCCTGGGACCCGCCGGACTGGATCGCGCTCCCTGCCGGCAACCTTGGCAACACGTCGGCATTCGGAAAGGCGTTGCGCGAGGCGAGGGCGATCGGGCTCATCACGCGCGTGCCCCGACTGGCGGCGATCCAGGCGAGCGGCGCGGCGCCATTCGCGCGCGCCTTCGCGGGCGGATTTCTCGAGAAGGTGCGCGTCGAGCCGAATACGATCGCCACGGCGATTCGGATCGGCGCGCCGGCGTCGTGGAATCGCGCGGTGCGCGCGATCGGCGAGACCAACGGCGTCGTCGCCGACGTGAGCGACGCCGAGATTCTCGAGGCGAAAGCAGTCATCGACGCCGCGGGTGTCGGCTGCGAACCCGCGAGCGCGGCGAGTGTCGCCGGCGTGGCAAAGCTCCGCCGCGAAGGGGTGATCGGCGCGAGCGATCGCGTCGTCGCGGTGTTGACCGGACACCTGCTCAAGGACCCTGGGGCGGTCGTCGCATACCATCAGGAGACAGAGCCGCGGCCACCTCGCGCCAACCGGCCGATCGAGATCGAGCCTCGTCTGGCCGAGGTTGAGCGGGTGCTGAGGTCTAAATAGGGTCTGACCCTATTTATTCCACCCTTCCGCCGAGCGCGCGCCGCGTGAAGAATTGGGCTGTCGCGTCAGGCGCGACGCAGACCAGCCACCCTTCCCCACTCATACTCGTCTCCATGCGACTTCTACCCGTTCGCATCACGATCTCGTTTCTCATCCTCGGCGCCGCTCCGGCAACACTCATCGCGCAGGGGCGCGGCGGCAGAGGCGGCGGTCCGGACAATCGCCCCGAGGTCACCTTCCCCGTCAACATCCCCTCCGACGACGCGCGCCTGGCTGGTCTCAAAAAAGACGCCGCGCGCCTGGTCGACAGCATGGCAACGTTCACGCAGCAAATGGTCGATCAGGTCTTCAGCTTTGGCGAGCTCGGGATGCAGGAAGAGGAGACGACGAAGTTCCTCACCGGCGTTCTCGAGAAGAACGGCTTCAAGGTGACGCACGGCTTCGCCGGCGTGCCCACGGCCTGGGTCGCCACGTGGGGCTCGGGCAAGCCCGTGATCTCGCTCGGATCGGACGTCGACGACATCCCGCAGGCCAATCAGAAGCCCGGCGTCGGCTATAAGGATCCTCTCATCACCGGCGCGCCGGGCCACGGCGAAGGCCACAATGCGGGCGTGCCGATGAACATCACGGCTGCCATCGCCGTGAAGAAGATCATGGAGAAGGAACACATCCCCGGCACGATTCACCTCTGGCCGGGGATTGCCGAGGAGCAGATGGCAGCCAAGGCGTACTTCGTGCGCGAGGGAATGTTCAAGGACGTCGACGCCGTGCTGTTCGCGCACATCTCGAGCGACATGGGTGTCTCGTACGGACAGACCGGACAGAACGCGCTGATCAGCGCCAGGTTCAACTTCCAGGGATCGAGCGCGCACGCCGCCGGCGCACCGTGGGCCGGACGCAGCGCGCTCGACGCGGTCGAGCTGATGGACGTGGCGTGGAACTTCCGCCGCGAACACTTGTCGCTCACGCAGCGCTCACACTACGTGATCACCGACGGCGGCGATCAGCCAAACGTCGTGCCGCCCACAGCCGCGGTCTGGTACTTCTTCCGCGAGACAGACTCGCCCAAGGTCCAGGGCCTGTTCGCGCTCGGCGACACGATCGCCCGTGCGGCGGCGATGATGACGAGCACCAGGCTCGCCTCGGTCGACATCCTGGGCTCCGGGTGGTCGGGCCACTTCAACAAGGTGATCGCGAGCGACATGCTCGAGAACATCAAGGCGGTCGGCATGCCCAAGTGGGACGACAAGGACCAGACGCTCGCCCGCGGCATTCAGCGCGAGCTCGGCCAGAAGGACCCGCGCGGTTTGCCCAGCGAGGTGCAGACGAGCCTCAATCCACCGCCGCGTGAGCAGGACCTGCGCGGTGGCGGCAGTGACGACATTGGCGACGTGTCGTGGAATCTGCCCACGGTGACGCTGCGGTTCCCGGGCAACATTCCGGGGTTGCCTGGCCATAACTGGGCGAACGCGATCGCGATGGCGACGCCGATCGCGCACAAGGGCGCGACCGCAGGCGCCAAGGTCCAGGCGATGACGACGCTCGACCTGATGATGAAGCCGACGGTCGTGTCGCAGGCGTGGGACTATTTCCGGAACGTACAGACCAAGGACATCAAGTACTTCCCGCTCATGCGGCCGACCGACAAGCCGGCGATCTGGCTCAACAAGGCAATTATGGAGAAGTACCGGCCGGAGATGAGGAAGTACTATTACGATCCTTCCAAGTACAAGACTTACCTTGACCAACTCGGGATCAAGTACCCGACGGTGCGGGATACGACGAAGGTGGTACCCTGAAAAAGGGCTCCGCCTCCATTCAGCCTGAATGGAGGCGGGGCTTTCTACTCACGTCTGACGACTCGATGCTGAGCCCTCGATGCTGGTCTCGCTTTCAGGGGTGAGATCTCAGTCATGAGTGGTGAGAAGCCAGATTGACGATCTGGCCGCTCGCACCTGATGACTGGCATCTCACCCGCGACGGTGAGACCAGCATCGAGCATAAAGCATCGAGGCATCAGACGTGGGGGAGCCACGCCGGAGGGCGGAACGACGAAGAGCGCCAGAGAGAGATCGGCCGGACCGGGTCTTCTCTTCCAACCCTCCAACCCTCCAACCCTCCAGCCCTCCAGCCCTCCAGCCCTCCAATCCTCTAGCTGATATTGTCGGCCCTCACCGCTTCCTTCGCCTCCGCAGTACTCGGGATGATCTCCGGCTGTCCAGCGGCCTTGAGCGCCGCGTTGATCTTCGGCAGGTTCGTGTCCAGCACGCGCTTGTAGCGCGCGAGTTCGGTCTGGAGTTTGGGATCGAGCACCGCGAAAACATCATACGACTGCTTGGGCGGACGGCGTTCGCCGCTGGCGACGAAGCCGAGTAGCGCGGCCATCTGGTTGTTGATCCGGACGGGGAAGTTGAGCGGGTCCTCGCCGCTGCGGTTCTTCGTCTGGTAGAGCGAATCCTCGACGTTCGCGAGCTGGTCCTCGAAGGTCTTGACCATCGTGCCGAAGCTCGCGTTGGACGTCATCCTGGGCGCTCGATCGTCGAGTTGGCGCCGGACGTTACGGATCGTCTTCACGGCGTCGTTCGCCGCCGACACGCGATCGCGGAGCTGCAGTGCGAAGCGCTGCTGCTCGACGAGATCGGCGACGGTTGCCGACGTGAGCGGGTCTTTCTTCACCACGAACTTTTCGGTGAGCGGCGTGGCACTGCCGACCGTGAGCCGCACACTGTACGTGCCCGGCGCGACGAACGGGCCCGCCGTCGAGCCCTGCCAGAGGATCATCCCCTGGAAGGTTGACGCGTCCGGATACTGCAGATTCCAGGTGTACCGGTTGAAACCGGCGCGGTTGCCCACGCGCTGGGCACCACCGAATCCGCCGCGACCGCCCCCGCCCCCGCCCCCGCCACGGCCGCCCTGCGCGGCAACGGTGTCGGTCGATGAGAACTTTCGAATGAGCTTGCCCGTGGGATCGAGGAACTCTATCGCGACCGGCTGGTTGTCCTGCGCGACACGGTACTGCACCGTGACGCCTGTCGATCGGAACGCTGGGCCGGGCTTGTACAGGAAGTCTTTCCCAGCGCGTGTCGCCGTTTCGGCTTCCGGTTGCTCTCGGAGCAGCGCGAGATTTTCCATCACCCAGAACGCGCGCCCGTGAGTCGAGATGGCCATGTCGTCGTCGCGGAGCGCGATGTCGTGCACCGGCACCGGCGGCAGGTTCTTCTTCAAGCTCTCCCAGTGCGCGCCGGCGTCGCGCGACACCCACATGCTGCGCTCAGTCGCCGCGTACAACAGCCCCGGCGTCACGAGATCTTCGCGGATCGAGCGTGTGTACTCGCCCACCGGAATGCCTTCGTTGATGCGAGTCCACGTCGCGCCATAGTCGGTGGTCTTGTACAGATACGGCGCGTAGTCGTCCATCTGGTACCGGTTGGCCGCCACGTACGCCGTGCCCGCGCGGTGCGGCGACGGATCGATGATCGAGATTCGCGTCCACTCGGGCAGCCCCTTCGGCGTGACGTTCTTCCACGTCTTGCCGCCGTCGCGCGTCACGTGAATGAGCCCGTCATCCGAGCCGGCCCAGATCAGCCCCGGCGTGATCGGCGACTCCTGCAGCGCGAACACGGTGCCGTAGTACTCGATTGACGTCTGGTCCTTGGTGATCGGACCGCCCGACGCGCCGAGCGTGCGCGGATCGTGGCGCGTGAGATCGGGCGAGATGATCGTCCAGGTCTTGCCTTTGTCGTTCGACTTGAACACGACGTTCGATCCGACGTAGAGCACGTTCGGATCGTGCGGCGAATTCATGATCGGGTACGTCCACTGGAATCGGTACTTCGAGTCCCTGGCATCATGGCCCATCGGGTTGAGCGGCCAGGGATCGAGCCGCGCGCGCTGGCCCGTCGCGCGATCCTGCATGTCGAGCACGCCGCTGTAGTTGCCGCCGTACGTGACGTTCGGATCGCTGGGATCCGACGCCATGTAACCCGATTCGCCACCCGCCGCGCCGTAGAACTCCGAATACGACGAGGTTGGTGCAGCCGGGCCGCCGCGTCCACCACCGCCACCACCGCCACCACCGCCGCGGCCGCCGAATCCACCCGCCTGTCGCACCGGCCCGCACACCGAGCCCGCATCCTGCTTCGCGCCGCAAACGTCGTACGGCACCTTGTTCGTGAGGTGCACGTGATAGAACTGCCCCGTCGGAATGGCGAGCCGCGTGGAGGTCGTGCCGCCATCCGTGGTGATGATCGCGCCATTGTCGTGCCCGACCACGATGCGCTTGGGATCGTTCGACGCGATCCACATGACGTGGTTGTCGCCGCCACCGAACGCGCGCGTGAACGTCTTGCCGCCGTCCTTGGACCAGAGCGGTCCGACGTTCGGCGCGTACACGATGTTCGTGTCCTTGGGATCGGCGAACAGGCGCGAGAAATACCACGCGCGCTGCCGGAGATCGCGATCCTGGTTGAGAAGCGTCCACGTCGCGCCGGCATCGTCGGAGCGGTACACGCCGCCATTCGGCTCGTTCTCGATCAGCGCCCACACCCGGCTCGGGTTGGCCGGCGAGATCGCCATACCGATGTTGCCGATGATCCCGGTCGGGAGGCCGGTGTTGTGCGTGATCTCGTTCCAGTGCTCGCCGCCGTCGGTCGTCTTGAAGATTCCGCCGCCGGCGCCGCCGCTGATCAACAGCCACGGTTTACGACCGGCCTGCCAGAGCGCCGCGTAGAGCACGTCGGGGTTGCTCGGGTCCATCACGAGCTCGATCGCGCCCGTGGAATCGTTCCGGAAGAGAATCTTCTTCCAGGATTTGCCGCCGTCCGTCGTCTTGAACACGCCGCGCTCGGGGTTCGGGCCCCAGACGTGGCCGAGTGCGGCGACGTACACGACGTCCGAGTTGCGCGGATCGACGACGATGCGCGAGATCTGCTGCGTTTCCTTGAGGCCGACGTATTCCCATGTCTTTGCACCGTCGGTCGTCTTCCACATTCCGTCGCCGTACGAGACGTTGCCGCGGATCGCGTACTCGCCTCCGCCCACCCATACGACGTCGGGATTCTTCTCGTCGACAGCGATGGCGCCGATCGAGCCGCCGAAGTAGCGGTCGCTCACGGGGACCGCTGTCTTCCCGCCATCGGTGGTCTTCCACACGCCGCCGCCCGTGGCGCCGAAGTAGTACTCATCGGGCCGGGCGTCGGAGCCGGCGACGGCGACCATGCGGCCGGCGGAGTTGGGGCCGACGTTTCGCCAGGAGACGTCGCCGGCGTTGGCGCTGTCAGTGCCGGCGCCGCGGCCACGGCCGCCGCGTTGGGCGAGTAGGAGCGAGGGAAGGAGAAGCGCGACGAACGCGCCACGTGTCATCGTTCGAGCGATCACGAGTCGACCTCTGAATTGTTTGGAACACATACCAGCCTACTGGGATGAACGCACGCGGGCAATCAGCCGCTGCGCACTGCCCCCGACGGCAATGATATCCGACCACCGCGCCCCCACCGCGCCCCCACCGGGCCGGTCTGGGAACGGGATGCGAACGCTGCCGGCCGGATCGATTCGGTGATGCCCCGTCCTGCGCTTGGTCCGATCGTGGACAATGCCGAGTTGCACGTCTCTCCCGTCGCCGAGCACATTATGGCCATGGCCGTGTCGCGCCCGCGTCGTTGGACCGCAGCAGAGGTCGAGCGCCTCGTCGAAGCACGCGAGGGTCAGTCGCCGAGGTACGAGCTCGTCGACGGCGAGCTGCTCGTGACGCCGGCGCCAAGCGGCCGGCATCAACGGATCATCTTTCACCTCGCGGTTCTGCTCCACGAGTACGTGATCCGCGAGCGACTCGGCGAAGTCCGCCTTGGGCCGGGCAAGCTCGATCTCGTCGCCAGCGAACGCTACGAGCCGGACCTGTTCGTTCTTCCCGCGATCGATGGACGCCGGCCGCCGGCCGCTGACGCCTCGATCCGGCCGCTACTGATCGTCGAGGCGCTGTCGCCCGGATCGTCCAGGCACGATCGCGTCACGAAGCGGCGTGCGTTTCAGCGAAATGGCGTGCCGGAATACTGGGTCGTCGACGGCGACGCCGAGGCGTTCGAAATCTGGCATCCTGATGACGACCGCGCCGTGCTGGCGGACGAAACGATCGTGTGGCTGCCACGGGGAGCCGCGAACGCGTTCGAGCTCGACCTCCGGGCGTTCTTCGCGTCCGTAGCGGACGACGCACCGCTGTGAGCTGGAGCCATCGCAGCCTCAGGCAGGCGCCGCGGCGCCGCTCGAGCTTTCCTCCCGCCGCACGAGCGTGAGAATCGTGTAAACCGCCACCAGCTCATCGTTCTGATTCTTCACCTCGACGTCCCACGCGACGACGCCCTGCGCCACCTGCCCTTCCTTCTTCTCCTTCGCCGTCTTCTGCTTCACCGTGAGCGTCGCCTGAATCGTGTCTCCCGGATAGACGGGCTTCACGAACCGCAAACTCTCGAGCCCGTAGTTGGCGAGCACAGGACCCGGCGCCGGATCCACGAATAGGCCGGCCGCCGCCGAGAGCACGAAGTACCCGTGCGCCACGCGACGCTCGAACAGCGAATCGCGCGCCGCGATGTCGTCCATGTGCGCGTAAAAGAAGTCCCCGCTGATGCCTGCGAAGTTCACCACGTCCGCTTCCGTCACGGTGCGCCGCGCCGTCACCAGCGCATTGCCGACTTCGAGCTCGTCGAACGTCTTGCGGAAGGGATGCACGCGATCGAACGTGCGCTCGGCGCCCGGCGTGTACTCGTTCGTCACGTGCATCAGCGTCGTCGGCGAGCCCTGCAGCGCCGTGCGCTGCATGTAGTGCAACACACCGCGCACGCCGCCCATCTCCTCGCCGCCACCGGCGCGCCCCGGCCCGCCGTGCACGAGGTGTGGCAGCGGTGAGCCGTGGCCGGTCGATTCCTTGGCGCTGTGTCGATTGATCAGCATCAATCGGCCATGGTACGCCGCGGTGCCAAAGACGACGTCCCGTGCGACGCGATCGTCAGCCGTGAACAGGGAGCCAACGAGACTGCCCTTCCCTTTCTTTGCCAGCTCGATCGCGTCGTCCACCGTGCGATACGGCATCACGGTGTTCACCGGCCCGAACGCCTCGATGTCGTGTGGCTCGCTCGCGCCGAACGGATCCCTGGCGTAGAACAGCAGCGCCGGGAAGAACGCGCCGCGCTGTCGGTCCGCGCCCACGACCGGATAATCGTCGAGGTTGCCGTAGACCAGCTCGGCCGACCGTGCGATCGCATCGACGCTCCGTCGCACCTCGTTGACCTGCGCGCGTGCAGCGAGCGGGCCCATGCGAACGCCGTCCACCGCCGGATCGCCGATCGTGGTCGTCTCGAGGCGCTTCTTGAGCGCCGTCATCACATCCTGCAGCGCCGACTCCGGCACGAGCGTCCGGCGGATCGCCGTACACTTCTGACCGGCCTTCGTCGTCATCTCCCGTACGACTTCTTTGATGAAGAGGTCGAACTCGGGCGTCCCCGGTACGGCGTCCGGGCCGAGCATACTATAGTTGAG
>Ga0310810_10005116_pt1 | contig 14602 bp, 17 predicted proteins | sample NCmetagenome_FD_207641 | JGI IMG/M metagenome (GOLD analysis project Ga0310810, IMG submission 207641) | Soil microbial communities from experimental microcosm in Duke University, North Carolina, United States - NC | ecosystem: Engineered > Artificial ecosystem > Soil microcosm > Unclassified ... | reverse complement strand
AGGCGCGTCCCGCGCGATCCTGCTCGGTGACAGCCCCGCGCCCGCCATCACCCACGCGGCTGCCGCCGCAGCGGCAGTTCGTGCAGTCAAGCCGGTCGCACTGCTCGCGCCCGCGACCCCGAATGGCCGCGACCTCGCAGCGGCGTTGGTTGGGCTGCTCGGGCTGCCGGCCTTCGGGCCGGTGAGGGCGGTCCGCGTCGAGGACGGCAAGGTCCGCACCGAACAGGCGACGTTGCAGGGCACCGTCATCACCGTCAGCGAGCCGGCGGAGGGCACCGACCGGCCAGCCGTCGTCCTCGTCCTGCCGAGCACCTTCACGCCACGCGAGGGCGGCAGTGGCAAAGCTGAGGTGACAAAGGCCTCCACCGATGCCGGACCCCTTGGCGCGGCGCGCATCGTGGAGTCACATCCCGCCGAAGCAGCGGTCGCCAACCTCGAGGAGGCGAGCATCATCGTCGCCGGCGGCCGTGGGGTCGGCAGCGCGGACGGCTTCGCGCCACTCCACGAGCTCGCTGCGGCGCTGGGAGGCGCCGTCGGCGCCAGCCGGGCCGCCGCGGACGCCGGGTGGGTGCCATACCAGCTCCAGATAGGGCAGACCGGCAAGGTCGTGAAGCCGGCCCTCTACGTCGGCTGCGGCATCAGCGGCGCGATCCAGCATCGTGTCGGCATGCAAACCGCCGAGAATGTGCTCGCCATCAACAAGGACCCAGACGCGCCAATCGGCGAGTTCGCAGACCTGTTCGTGGTGGGTGACCTCTTCACCATCGTGCCGAAGCTGACCGCCGAGATCCGGCGCCGAAAGGGGCTCTAGTGCCAGACCAGTCGCGCCGCAATGGCGTCCCGTGGCCTGGCGTTGCCCTGCTGCTGCTCTCGAGCGTGCCCTCCCTGCTGGGCGGGCGTCGGCGGCGCCGTCCGCGGGTGCAGGGCCGCGAGCTGAATGCCTATCGTCGCAACCTGACGGAACTTACCTCGATGATCGACCTGGAGCTGGTTTCTCTGGCCGACCTTGTCGACGCGCTCCGCCGGCGCGATGCCGACCCTGATGCGGCACTCGTCGACTTGCAGGCGAGCGAGGAGAAGCTCGATCGGGCCGCCGAATCGCTGCGCGGCATCCTCGCCCCGGAGGAGCTGCATGCCCTCCACGCCGAGTACGAGGCCAGCCTCGAACGGGCGATTCGCGGCGTCGTGACCGCCGAGCGTGGTTGCGGCATCACGAAGCTGCCGTACCGCCCCCCGGACGACGAGGAGCCGCTCATCTACTGGAAGCGCGGCCACCTCAACATCCTCCACGCCCGGCTGCGCATGACCGAGCTGGTCGCCACGCTGCTGACCTGGGAGCCGGGGATGCCGGCCGAGGCCACGGTGGCCGCACGACTTGGTCGGTTCCGCGAGGGATAGAGCGGCACATCTTGTGGTACGCTCCGTGACGGTACCACCGCTGGTGTAGTCCGCACGGGGAACCTGCATGCTCTGTCCACGATGCAACGAGTCGAGCACCCGGGTCATCGACTCGCGAGACCTCGAAGGGGGAGGCACCATCCGCCGCCGGCGGGAGTGCGAGGAGTGCGCCTACCGCTTCACCACCTACGAGCGCCCTGAGGGAGCTCGGCTGACCGTCATCAAGCGTGACGGGAGCCGCCAGGAGTTCGACCGTGCCAAGCTCCAGGCCGGCCTCATGCGCGCGCTCGAGAAGCGCCCGGTGACGCTGGCTCGGGTCGAGGAGGCCGTGGACGACATCGAGAGCGGGCTGCGCGCACGTGGGGAGCCCGAGGTCACCAGCAAGGAGATCGGACGCCTCGCCACCGAGGAGCTGCGCGACATCGACCAGCTGGCGTACATCCGCTTTGCATCGGTCTACCATAGCTACGAGGACATCTCGACCCTCAAGCGCGAGGTGGACCGGCTGATGAAGCAGCGCACCCCCGCGGAGGGCTAGTGGTCCTCTCCGATCGCGACATCAGGGCCGAGATCGCCGCCGGGCGGATCGTCATCGATCCGTTCATCCCCGAGGCCGTCCAGCCCTCCAGCATCGACCTGCACCTGGACAAGCGCTTTCGCGTCTTCCGCAATAGCCGCTACCCGTTCATCGACGTGCGGGTCGACCAGCCGGACATGACCGAGCTGGTCGAGATCGCCGGTGACGAGCCGTTCATCCTCCATCCGGGTGAGTTCGTGCTCGGCTCGACGCTCGAGCGGGTGCAGCTCCCGAACGACCTGGTGGCGCGCCTCGAGGGGAAGTCGAGCCTCGGCCGGCTCGGGCTGCTGATTCACTCCACCGCCGGCTACGTGGACCCCGGCTGGGAAGGAAACCTGACCCTCGAGCTCTCGAACGTGGCCAACCTGCCGATCACGCTGTATGACGGCATGAAGATCGGCCAGATCAGCTTCCAGCGCCTCTCGAGCCCGGCCGAGGTGGGCTACGGTGATGCGAGCATCGGGAGCAAGTATCGCGGGCAGCGGGACCCGACAGCCAGCCTGTACCATCGGGACTTCGAGCGGGGACGCATCAAGCGCTGAGCCCGCGCCACAGCCGGAGTTCGACGTAACCGAGCCAGTCTTCGCCATCACGCCTGCCCGCCAGGCACGCACCTACGCTGGCGATGTCCGCGTGCGGATCGTCCGCGCCGGCTGGTTCCGACCCGATGCCGGTGGCTTCTTCGGGGTTGTGCCGCGACCACTCTGGTCGCGCCTGGTCGAGACCGATGAGCGAGGCCGGATCCTGTGCCGCCTCAATCTCCTCCTGGTCGAGGCGGGTGGGAAACGGATCCTGGTCGAGACCGGCACGGGGGTGCGGATGACCGACAAGGACCGCGACATCAAGGGCATCGAGGGCGGGGATCCGGCCGCAGCCTTGCGGGCCGTGAGCATCGACCCGGCGAGCATCGACTTCGTGGTCGTCAGCCACCTCCACTACGACCACGCCGGGGGGATGGTGGACGCGGACGGGAAGCCGAACTTCCCGAAGGCGCGCTACGTGGTGCAGCGCGACGAGTCGGAGGCCGCCCACGGGGACGAGCTGCGCCTCGCGGGGATCATGGAGCGCGAACAGCTCGACCTCGTACGGAGCGCCGGCCTGCTCGCCGAGGTGCAGGGTGAGGTCGAGCTGGTGGCCGGTGTCAGCGTGATTCCGACCGGTGGCCACACCCGTGGATCGCAGGCCGTCCTGATCGGCGTGGCCAGCGAGGGACGTGACGAGGCGCCCGGCGAGCGGGCCATCTTCTGGGGCGACCTGATCCCGACCCGCTGGCAGCTCCCGGTGCGCTGGACGAGCGCCTTCGACGACTACCCGATCCAGGCGGTCGAGATCCGCAACCAGCTGGTGCCCCGCGCGGCGGCGGAGGGCTGGTGGTGCTACTTCACCCACGATCCGGGCGAGATGCCGATCCAGATCGAGGCCACAGCCAAGGGCTTCGCCGTTCGCGAGCCTTCCTAGGCGGGTCCCAGCAGCTCCTCGACGATCTCCAGCATCCTGGCGGGAGCCAACGGCCCGATGATCTCGCGCACCACTGTTCCGCTCCTGTCCACGAAATAGTGGCGGGGCAGCCCTGACCTGCCGGACCAGCGATAGAAGTTGTCCAGGCTGGCATCGAGCAGGATTGGATAGTGGATGGCATACCGGTCGACGAAATCGGTTACCGATGCGCGCGACTCGCCCCAGTCCACGCCCAGGACCAGCAGGCGATCCCCGTACGCGTCGGCCAGGCGTTGCATCGCGGGCATCTCGGTGCGGCACGGTTCGCAGTTGGTCGCCCAGAAGTTCACCCAGGTGAGCCGTCCCGTTCCATCTGCGAGCGTCCACTGGCGACCCGCCAGGTCGTCTGCGGAGATTGAGGGCGCCGCACGGCCGATCAGGCTCCCCTCGACTCCCGCGTCGTCGCCCTTCAGTAGCGGGATCGCCGCCATGACCCCCAGGGCGACCGCAACGACGCCGATCATCAGCAGCCAGAGGACCGATCCCCGGCGCGCGCGGAGGAAGCCCATCGCTAGGAACCGAGCTCGGCGAGGAGGCCGCGCAGGTCGGGAGCGGTGATAGGTGCCTCGAGGCGGTCGACCCCATCAAGCCCGACGACGGGAATGCGAAAGCCGTACCGGAGCACCAGGGCGTCATCGGTCTCGATGTCGACGCGTTTGTAGCCGTCGGGCGTGAGCATCTCGTCGAGCAGGACGCGTGCCTCCTCGCAAAGGTGGCAGCCGTCTCGCTCGTACAGGACCAGTCGCGCGGGTCTGAGCACGGCCCGATGATAGGATCTCCGCGCGCCGCCCCCGTAGCTCAGCGGATAGAGCGAGGCCGTCCTAAGGCCTGCGTCGGGGGTTCGATTCCCTCCGGGGGCGCTTCAGTGCCGATTCGGGAAGAAGGCCGGCAGGTAGCGACGGCTCGCTTCGAGCGTGGCGTCGAGCAGAGGCTCAGGATCCGTGTATGGCCCGACGAGGGGGTTGGCCGAGAGTGCGGCCAGGGCATCGCCGCGATCGCCGCTTCGCGCCGCCCGGATGGCCAGGCGCTCATACGCCTTGACCTGCAGCACCAGGTCGCGCATCTCGTCTGTGAGTGCCCCCACTGGCAGGGGATGCGCACCGTCGCGGTCGATCCGGGCTGGCACCTCGACCACCGCGTCGTCGGGCAGGTCCGCCATGCTTCCGTCGTTGCGAACATCGACGACCTGAATGTCGCCACGGCCGTCGTAGAGCGACGCCAGCAGCTGTGCGGCGGCTTCGCTGTAGAAGGCCCCGCCTCGATCAGCCAGCAGCGCGGGCTTCTCGTCCAGCGACGGATCCCGGTACATCTCCAGCAGCTGGCCCTCGATCCCGGCTACCGTCTCAGCGCGGCTGGGCCCCTTCCGCTGCTTCTCGAGGGTCTCCGCGAAGGCGTAGTAGTAGCGGAGGTAGTAGGAGGGGACGGCACCGGTTCGTCGGAAGGCATCAACCGGAAGGTCCATCTCTTCGGCGATCGAGTCTGCCTGGCTTGCGAGCAGTTCCGGGAGGCGGTCCACTCCATCGACGCGTAGCGCCCTGACCCAGCTCAGGTGGTTCAGTCCCACGTGATCGAGCTCCACTCGGTCAGGCTCCACGCCGAGCCGCTCGGCGAGGTGGCGCTGCAGCGTGATGGCCACGTTGCACAGCCCAATGGCTCGATGCCCGTCGTCAAGCAGCGCCTGGGTGACCATCCCGACCGGATTCGTGAAGTCGACAATCCATGCCTCATCGTGAGCGAGGCGGCGCATCTCCTCGGCCAGCTCGAGGACCACCGGGATCGTGCGCAGCCCCTTGGCGAAGCCGCCCGCCCCGGTCGTCTCCTGGCCGATGGTGCCAAAGCGCAAGGGGAGCGACTCGTCGATGAGCCGCGCCGCCTGGCCACCAATGCGTAGCTGAACAAGCACGAAATCAGCCCCGTCCAGGCCTGCGGACCGGTCGCCCGTGAGGGTCAGGCGACCACCCCAGCCGACGCGCTTGAGCATGCGGCCGGCGAGCCCACCAACGACCGACAGCCGCTCGGCATCGATGTCATGGAGCACCAGCTCGTCGATGGGGAGCCGGTCGGCTCGATTCGCGAGGCCCTCGATCAGCTCGGGGGTGTAGGTGCTCCCGCCACCGATCACCACGACCTTGACGCCCATCCGCTGCCTGGCTCCCTTGCTGTTATGGCTCGCGGGACTTGACACATTGCTTATAACCTTATGAGCAATACCGGTCAAGGCCGAGACTTGACGAGGAGGGCGATTGGGGCGGTACCGGCTGGACCTTGGACCGATCCCGCTGCACCACCAGGTGTACCTCGACCTGCGCTCGATGCTTGACGCCGGCGCCTGGCGGGAGGGCGATCGACTGCCACCCGAACGCGAACTGGCGTCCCGGTATGGATGCAGTCTGATCACGGTTAGGCATGCGCTTGGCGAGCTCGCGCGCGAGGGGCGCATCGAGCGCACTCGGGGACGGGGGACGCATGTCCTCAGGCAGCGGATCGACCACGACTTTGCCGGGGCACTCAGCTTCGCCGAGCAGATGCAGCGTCATGGGCTCGACGCCCGAACGCGCGTGGTGACCTCCCGCATGGAGCCGGCCGGCGAGGCGGTCGCCAAGGCTCTGGAGCTGGAGCCGGGGCGGCCGACGGTCTACCTCGAACGCCTGCGGATGGCCGGCAATGAGCCGCTCATCCTCGAACAGGTCCACCTCTCCGCGGACCGCTTCCCCGGCCTGCTCGAGCACGACCTTGAACACAGCTCGCTCTACATCCTGCTCGCGGAGCGCTATCGGACGCAGATCGTGCGGATCGCCGAGGCGATCGAGCCAGTCGTTCTTCGTACCCGGGAGGCCCGCCTTTTGGGCCGCAAGCCGCGTACGCCCGCCCTCCTCGTCGAGGGGACCGCGTTCGCCCAGGGGGGCGAGCCAGTCGAATTTGCGCGCAGCTACGTTGCCGGGGACCGCACCAGGTACTTCGTTGAGCGGGGCTTCTCCCGCTCGAATCGGCCGATTGCCAGCCGCGAACCGGTCGGAGGGCCGGATCGGCGCGTGGCGGCCGGACGTTGAGGCATCACCGCCATCAGGCAGCTTGAGGAGGATCCACGCGCATGAACAGCCGACGTCTCGTGGCACTGGTGCTCGTCGCCGTGCCGCTCATCGTCTCCGCCTGCGGAGGCCTCAAGATCGGCGCCACCGAGATCCGGTGGTTCTGCTGCCTGGGCGGCGGCGACGCTGAGGAGCAGGTGCCGGTCGAGAAGGCGGTGGTCGAGAGGTTCAACGCCTCGCACCCGGACATCAACCTGAAGTTCGAGTTCCAGCCCTACGACTCGGCCTTCGACATCTTCGCCACCGAGGTCCGCTCCGGGAATCCGCCGGACGTCGTGGGCCCCCTCGGAATCGGCGGCGGCAACGCCTTCCCGGGCCTGTGGCTCGATCTCACCGACCTGATCGCGGCGCATGACTACGACCTCACCCAGTTCCCCGCAAATGCGGTGGATGTGTACCAGGCCGGCGACGAGGGTCAGCTCGGCATCCCGTTCGCCATCTACCCCTCGGCACTCTTCTACAAGAAGAGCCTCTTCGACGAGGCGGGCCTGAATGAGCCGCCACATAAGTACGGCGATCCGTACGTCATGCCGGACGGGAGCAGCGTCGAGTGGAACTACGACACGGTGCGGCAGATCGCGATGCTGCTGACCGTCGATAAGAACGGAAAGGACGCCACCCAGGCGGGCTTCGACCCGGAGAACATCGTGCAGTGGGGCTTTGAGCCGCAGCGCGACGACCTGCGCCAGGTCGGGGCGGATTGGGGTGCCGGCTCCCTGGTCGGCGCAGACGGCAAGACGGCCCAGATCCCCGACGCCTGGGCTGCCTCCTGGCACTGGTTCTACGACGGGATCTGGAAGGACCACTTCAGCATGACGGGGCCACAGTTCGAGAGCGACGACTTCAATCCCTCGGACTACCCGTTCTTCACCGGCAACGTCGCCATGAGCGAGAACTACCTGTGGTCCACTTACGGGGTGGCGGACTCGGGTGACGACTGGAACCTGGCCGCGATCCCCTCGTACAACGGAAAGACGACGGCAGCCTTCAACGCGGACACGTTCCGCATCACGAAGGCGAGCAAGAATCACGAGGCTGCGTGGACTGTCCTCACCTACTTGCTCGACGACGCGCGTGCCGACCTGCTCACCACCTACGGCGGCATGCCGGCTCGCGCCGGCGAGCAGGCGGCGTTCTTCGACACCCTGAGCGAGGGATTCACGCAGAAGATCGATTGGCAGGTCGCCATCGACGGCATCCAGTACGCCGACATCCCCAACTTCGAGGGGCCGATGCCCGACTACAACAAGGCCTTCGACAAGCTCAATGAGTTCGCTACCAAGTGGGAGGCCACACCCGGCCTCAACCTGGACCAGGAGATCGCCGACCTGCGAGACGCGCTCCAGGTGATCTTCGACCAGGCCCAACAGTGACCAGCTGACGAATCTGAGCGCCTCTGCCCGCCCGGGGCGGGGGCGCTCTCAGCGCCCCGAGAGGTCCGATGTCCGCACTCCCCTCCATTCGTCGCCTGCGCCAGCCGTCCCTTGCGCGTCGTGAAGCGCTATGGGGCTACGTCTTCCTATCCCCGTGGATCGTCGGCTTTCTCGCGCTGACCTTGATCCCCATGGCGGCCACGCTCGTATTCACCTTCACGAACATCGACCTCGCCCAGAATGAGCCGGTCCGATTCGTGGGCCTCGACAACTACGCGCGCCTCCTGGCGGATGGGGATGCGTGGCGCTCACTCCTCGTGACCTTCAAGTACGCCGCCCTCTCCCTGCCGGTCGGTCTCATCATCCCGTTCGGCATCGCCCTGCTCATCAACAGCAGGTACATCCGCGGGCGGGCCGCCTTCCGGGTCCTCTTCTTCCTGCCGTACGTCGTGCCGTTCGTGGCCGGGGTGCTGATCTGGGAGGGGATGCTCAACGCCGAGAGCGGCTGGGTGAACGGGTTCCTGCACTTCATCGGCATCGCTCATCCGCCGAACTGGCTCAACGAGCCGGGCGTCGTGTATCCCGCCCTGGTGACGATCGGCATCTGGGGGATCGGCGCCGGGATCATCATCAACCTGGCGGGACTTCAGGGGATCCCCACCGAGCTGTACGACGCGGCCAACATCGACGGCGCGGGCTGGTGGAAGACCCTGCGGCACATCACCCTGCCGCTGATGTCGCCGGTCATCTTCTACACGCTGATTCTCGGCATGGTGGAGGTGCTGCAGTACTTCCTCGTCCCGCTGGTCATCAACAACGGGACCGGGGATCCGGGGGGATCCACGCTCTTCTTCAACCTGTACCTCTACAAGGTCTTCTTCACCTACCAGGACATGTCGTACGGAGCCACGCTCGCCTGGCTCCTCTTCGCCATCACCCTGGCCATCAGCCTGCTGCTCTTCTGGAGCGCTCGCCGCTGGGTCTACTACGCGGGCGAGCGGTAGGGGATCACGATGGTGACTGACGAAGCCCCCAGCCCTGCCGCGCGCGAGCGCGGGCGGAGGAGGGAACCCGCTTCGGCACGAGACGCGATGCGTTCCTTCATCATCACCTTCTTCGCCATCGCGATCGTGGCGGCATTCCTCTCGCCGCTCGTGCGTGCCGCGACGATGTCGGTCAAGAACTCAGGTCAGATCTCGCAGACCAAGGCGCCGCTCTACCCGGCCGACCCGGAGACGTTCATCTACCACGGCCATGCGTACGACGTGTACAACGTGCCGGTCGACGGCGCCACTCGCGAGCTGGCGCTGGTCACCAAGGGACGCACCGAGAGCGAGTTCGTCGACCCGGCGCATCCCGATGCTGGACTCATCACCTGGGAGGGCTCCTGGCGGACGCTCGAGCCGGTCTGGGTGTTCGCGCCCCAATGGGGCAACTTCCTGGAAGTCTGGGATCTGATCAACTACCCGCGACTGCTGTTCAACACGATCGCGCTGGCGACCATCGGCACGATCGGGACGCTCCTGTCGTGCACGCTGGTGGCCTACGCCTTTGCCCGCTTCCGCTTTCCCGCAAAGGGCTTTCTGTTCACCCTCCTGATCGCCACCATCTTCCTGCCGGCCGCCGTGACCCTGATCCCGACCTACACCATCTTCTACAAGCTGGGCTGGATCGGGACATGGTTACCCCTGCTCGTCCCTGCCTTCCTGGCCAATGCCTACGACGTCTTCCTGCTGCGCCAGTACCTCCTCACGATTCCGCATGACCTGGACGAGGCCGCGCAGATCGACGGCGCCGGACCCTTCCGGATCCTGGTCTCGGTCGTCCTGCCGCAGGCCTGGCCGGGGATCATCGCTGTCGGAGTCTTCTCGTTCGTCTACAGCTGGAACGACTACTTCTCTCCGCTGATCTATCTTTCGACGGCTCCGGACCTTCAACCGATCTCGGTGGGCCTGGCCGCGTTCCACAGCATCCATTACCGCAGCCCGGCCCTCATTCAGGCAGGTACCCTGATGACGCTCGTGATCCCTGTCCTCATCTTCATCGTGTTCCAGCGCTTCTTCACGCGCGGCATCGTCATCAGCGGAGTCGAGAAATAGCGCCGGGCTTCCGCGTCGCGTTGACGTTCGACGCTGAGCACCCGGATCGGCCCAGCAGCGGCGAGAGCGCGGCCTCCCTGATCGCGAGCCTGCGTCGGCTCGATGTCAGTGCCACGTTCTTCGTCCAGGGGCGATGGGCCGAGGCCTACCCGCGCCTCGCCGGCCAACTGGCGGGCGATGGCCACTTGATCGGCAGCCATTCCTTCTACCACGCCCGCATGCCTCTCTTCGATCGGCGTGGGTTCAGGACCGATGTTCAGGCCGCCGAGCGGGCGATCATCCGTTTCGTCGGTGTCGATCCAAGGCCGTGGTTTCGCATGCCATTCGGGAGCGGGGCCGAGAGCGGGATGCTGGTCACGCGGCTTCGGGAGCTGGGCTATCGGCACGTCGGCTGGCACGCCAGCGGGCTGGACTGGCATCGCGGCCGAACTGGTCGCGGAGTTGAGGAGACGGTGGTCAGCGGTGCGACCTCACACGGCGACGGGGCGATCGTGCTCCTGCATACGTGGCCGGACGCGACAGCGGCCGCCCTGCCCGGCATCGTCTCCCGGCTCCGGGCCGCTGGTGCGGACCTGGTTCGAGTTGATCAGCTGGACGCCGACCCGGACCTCAGCCCACTCGGCGAACAGCGGCCGGCCGCGTTCCGATGAAGGCGAAAAGGGCAGCCGTCCTTGCCGTTGACGGAGGCAACTCGAAGGTCGATGTGGCGCTCGTCGCCCGCGACGGCACCCTGCTCGCGACGGCGAGCGGCGGGACCATCTCCCACCAGCAGGTCGGCGTCGCCGCCGGGATGGCGCGCCTCGAGGACGTGGTGCGGTCAGCAGCGGCGAGAGCCGGGCTCCCGCGTGGTGGACCGGTCGCCGACCTCGGAATCTTCTGCCTGGCCGGGGCGGATGCGCCCTCCGACATTCGTGAGCTGGAAATCGCGTTGCGAGCCGCTGCCTTGACGAGTCAGACGACGGTGCTCAACGACTGCCGCGCCGGCCTCCGCGCCGGCAGCGACCGTGGCTGGGGCGTGATCGTGATCTGCGGCTCGGGAGTCAACGCCTGTGGCATCGCGCCGGACGGCAGGGTCGCGGGTTTCGCCGCCCTCGGGCCGATCTCGGGGGACTGGGGCGGGGGCGGAGACCTCGGCAAGGCCGCTCTCGCCGCGGCGGTCCGAGCGGGCGACGGTCGTGGGCCGCGCACCACCCTGGAGCGGCGGGTACCCGCGCATTTCGGGCTTGCCCGCCCGATCGCCGTGACACAGGCGCTCTATGCCGAGCGAATCGACGAGTCACGGCTCCGCGAGCTGGCACCCGCGGTGTTTGCTGGCGCCGCGGAGGGCGACGCCGTCTCGCGCGGCATCCTCGATGAGCTTGCTGACGAGCTGGCGACGATGGCAATCGCCCTCATCCGACGCCTGCGCCTGGCTCGCACCGACCTGGATGTCGTGCTCGCCGGTGGCATCTTCCGCGCCGATGACGCCGCATTCCTCGAACGGTTGACGAACGGCGTGCACCGCGTGGCACCAGGTGCGCGCCTCGTTCCGCTGCGCACTCCGCCGTTGCTGGGAGCGGCCCTCCTTGGCCTGGAGGCGGTGCCCGGCGCGCGACACCGCGCGGCGATCCGACGACTGCAGGAAGGCTTTGCGAGGCTGGGAGACCAGGCAGGGGGCTAGGCGGGCGACTCTGCGTCGACCATCGGCTTCACTTCGCCGATCCAGCGCTCGAGGGTCTCCTGGTCGTAGGGGGCCGGCACCTCGGCGATGAAGGTGTGGAAGCCGATTGCCTTACGCTCGATCATCTTCTCGGCGATCGACTCGACCGTCCCAATCCAGAAGGTATCGTCGTCCTCGACCGCAGAGATCGGGACGCGGTTCTGGGCCATCTGTGCCTCCCAGGCCTGCCGCGCCTCGCCCTCGGTATCGCGGATGAGCGGCTTGCAGGCCGTCGTGAGCTCGATTTCGGCGGGGTCGCGGCCAACCGCCACACAATGCTCGCGGAGGACGTCGAGCTTGTGGCGCAGCAGCTCAACGCTGCCCATCTCGTTCCACATGTCCGCGTACTTCGCGACGGTGCGGAGCGTCTTCTTCTCGCCGCCGCCACCGATCATGATCGGCAGCCGGGACTGGACGGCGGCGGGAAGCATCCGCAGCTGATCGAATTGATAGTGGCCCCCGGGCGGGGATGTCACCGGCTCGCCATCCAGCAGCGCGCGGAACCCGGCGACCGCCTCATCCATCCAGTCGAGCCGCTCGCCGACGCTGCGGCCGAAATCGAGCCCGTATGCGGTGTGCTCGAGCTCGAACCAGGCCGCGCCAATTCCGAGCATCGCCCGGCCCTGGCTCATCTGGTCGAGGTTGGTGACCATCTTTGCCACCAGCCCGGGGTTGCGGAACGTGATGGCTCCGACCATGAGGCCGAGCCGCACCCGCGAGGTGACCATGGCCCAGGCCGCGAGCGTGGTGTACGCCTCGAAGATGGGCTGATACGGATCCCCGAAGATCGCATACAGGTGGTCCCAGGCCCAGAGGTGGTCGTAGCCGAGCTCGTCCACCCGGCGAGCGGCGCGCTCGAACGACGGCCAATCGGTCCCCTGGTTCCAGAGCAGAACGCCCAGCTGCGTTTCGGTCATGTGCTGGGCAAGTCTATGCCGGCGAATGTCTGTTGCGCGTCATGACAGCCGGCAAAGCTGCTACGCCGTTGCAATCTCCCTGACGGCACCATCGCAGAGTCTCGGGTGGGCCGCCAAGGCTCACCCGTAGTTGGAGGAGAAGTGAGCCCATGAGTCAGACCAATGTGAACGTGCCTGGCAACAATGGCGAAGGCATGGGGGCCGGCATGATCGTCGGCCTGATCCTGGCAGTCATCGTGATCGGTTTCCTGGTGTGGTGGTTCCTGCTGAACGGCGGCAACGGCAGCGGGACGCCGGCCGACAGCACGGCACCACTGCAGAGCCTGGTCCAGAGCATCCTGCCGACCAGCAGCTGATCGGATCGGTCTGAACTCGGGGTGGGTTCCGCGCCCTACTGGGCGGTCGCGGTACCCACCCCGTTCAGTACCACCACGCCGGTGATGATCAGGCCGATGCCGACCACCTTGACGGCGTCGAGCGTCTCCCGAAAGAGGAACAGCCCGATCACCACGATCGCAGCGGTCCCGACGCCTGACCAGATTGCATAGACCACACCCAGGGGGATGCTCCGCAGGCTGATCGAGAGCGCGTAGAAGCTCACTGCGTATCCCAGCACGACCACCACCGAGGGGATCGGCTTCGTGAAGCCGTCCGACACCTTCAGGGAGACCGTCGCGACGATCTCGGAGCCGATCGCCACGGCGAGCCACAGGGCGGGATGCATCGGTCTACCTCGTCAGATGAAGAAGGTGAAGAGCCCCGCCATGCGGGCGAAGGCGTTCGTCAGGATGAGCAGCCCGATCCCCATGATGAATATCCCGGAGATCACCTGGACAGCCCGATGGTGGCGGCGCAGGGCAAGGACGACCAGCTCGAGTCGCGGCAAAGCCACCGCGGCGATCAGAAACGGGACCGCCAGCCCGATTGAGTAGGCGAGCAGCAGGACGCCCGCCACCCAGGCGTCGCGGCTCGATGAGCCCATCGTCAGGATGGCGCCGAGCACCGGACCGATGCACGGCGTCCAGCCGACAGCCACCAGCGCCCCAAGACCGGCCGCCCGCGCCGGTCGCGCGGCGGGGAGCAGATCCGCGCGAACGCCGATGCCCATCACACGGTCCAGCACTGGTCCGAAGATGCCGGTCGTGAGTAGCCCAATCGCGACCACCGCCACTCCGGCTACTTGGCGGGCGCCGTCGATGGGAAAGAGGAGGCTCCCGAACAGTCCGAATGACGTTCCGAGCAACACGAAGACGAAGGTGAAGCCTGCAACGAAGAGCAGCGCCTGGCCAAGGACCGGGCCGCGCCAGGCGATGACGGGCGGCGCTGGTCCAGCGAGGGCTGCGGACTCACCCAGGAAGGCCAAGTAGACCGGGACGAGCGCGAGGACGCAGGGAGAGGCGAAGCTCAGCAACCCTGCCGCGAATGCCAGGGCGACGCTGACGTCCATCAGCGGACGAGGAACGCGGCCGGGGTCCTGCCGGGTTCGAGCGTGATCGGCTGCGCAATGATCCAGAGGCTCAGGACGGTGTAGCCGATCATCACGATCACCAGCGGGAGTCCTGCCAGGATCGGGCGACGAGCCGAATCCCGCAGTGCCCGCCGATGGGCGAGCACGACCGCGGCGACGTGGCCCACCACGATCGCTCCCACCGACAGGTACCAGACCAGGCTGATGGGCACCCAGTCGAGCGGTGGCGCCACCGTTGAGAGTGGATCGGCGACGAGGATCGGGACCCAGGCGACCCCCTGGACGACCAGGGTCAGGTAATGCGCGATGAGATAGCCACCAGCGATGGGGAGGAGGGTGGTCGCATATGCGCCAACCACGCTGCCGAGCCGGAGCGGCGCGCTGTCGGGGTCGTGCATGCTCAAGGTCAGCCACGACGCCAGGACGAAGACCCCGAAGAAGGCCGACCACAGTCCCAGCAGCAGGATGGTCTGTACCACCAGCAC
>Ga0310810_10005115_pt1 | contig 14607 bp, 12 predicted proteins | sample NCmetagenome_FD_207641 | JGI IMG/M metagenome (GOLD analysis project Ga0310810, IMG submission 207641) | Soil microbial communities from experimental microcosm in Duke University, North Carolina, United States - NC | ecosystem: Engineered > Artificial ecosystem > Soil microcosm > Unclassified ... | reverse complement strand
GTGAAGGTCACCGGCCGCAAGGAAGAGCAGAAGTTATACCGCTATCACTCCGGGTATGAGGGCGGCGTCCGGCAGGAGCGCTTGAAGGAAGTGCGCGCCAAGCAGCCGACCCGTATCGTGGAGGAGGCCGTGCGCGGCATGCTGCCCAAGACGAAAATGGGCGAGGCGATGTGGCGCAAGCTGAAGGTCTACGCAGGGGACAAGCACCCGCACGCCGCGCAGAAGCCGGCGGTGAGGAAGATCAACACAAGGAGCGAGGTCGCATAAGTCGTGGCAGCAGCAATCGAATATTACGGCACTGGACGGCGTAAGACTTCCACGGCCCGCGTTTTCCTCCGGCCGGGAACCGGCACCCTGACGGTCAACCACAAGACCTTCGAAGAGGCCTTCCCCACCGAAGCGCACCGCACGCAGATTCGCCAGCCGATGGCGATCACCGAAACCACCGACAAGTTCGACGTGCTCGCGACGATCGCGGGGGGCGGCATCGCCGGCCAGGCCGGCGCGCTGCGCCTGGGCATCGCCCGCGCGCTCGTGAAGTACAACCTCGAGCTGCGGTCGCGGCTGAAGAAAGAAGGCTTCCTGACGCGCGACGCGCGCATCAAGGAGCGCAAGAAATACGGACAGAAGGGCGCGCGCAAGCGCTTCCAGTTCAGCAAACGGTAATGGGAGGGAATTTGAGCGGGATCGCGTTGAAGGATTTGCTCGAGGCCGGCGTTCATTTCGGCCACCAGACGAAGCGCTGGAACCCGAAGATGAGGCAGTACATTTTCGGCGAGCGGAACGGGATCTACATCATCGACCTCGCCAAGACCGCGAAGCTGTTCCGGACCGCGGAGGAGTTCGTACACGGCCTCGCCGCCGAGGGGAAGACCATCCTCTTCGTCGGGACCAAGCGCCAGGCCCAGGACGCAGTGGCCGAAGAGGCCCAGCGCGCGGGCATGTACTTCGTCAATCAGCGCTGGCTCGGCGGCCTGCTGACCAACTTCACGACGATTCAGCGCAGCCTGGCCCGGCTCCGCGACCTCGAGGCCATGGAAACCGACGGCCGCTACGAGACGATCACCAAGAAGGAGATCGCGCAGATCGAGAAGGAAAAGAAGAAGCTGCAGAAGAACCTCGAAGGGATCCGCAACATGTCGCGGCTGCCCGACGCGGTCTTCGTCGTCGACACGCGCAAGGAAAAGATCGCGGTCGACGAGGCGCGCAAGCTGAAGATTCCCGTGATCGGCGTGGTGGACACCAACTGCGATCCCGACGAAGTCGACTTCGTCATCCCGGGCAACGACGACGCGCTGCGGGCGATTCGTCTGTTCGCCTCGAAGGTTGCCGACGCCGTCCTCGCGGGCCGCGGCATCCGCGAATCGAGCCAGGCGGACGACGGCGGTCCGGACAGCCCCGACGGCGATCGCGGGCGGCGCCCCCGTCCCCGCCCGGCGGCGCCGCGGCCCGAACAGGCGACGACCCCGGCGTCGGTCTAGTCAGGCTTTGGGCTTTAGGCTTTAGGCTTTAGGGTTTTAGGCTTTCGCGACGCCGGCCTGAACGACGGGCCGGCGTTTTTACGTACGGTGAGGAGAGAATGACTGTCATGGAAATCACGGCGGCGATGGTGAAGAAGCTCCGCGACGCGACCGGCGCGGGCATGATGGAGTGCAAAGCGGCCCTGACCGAGGCCAACGGCGATCTCGAGGCCGCGACGACGCTGCTCAGGAAGCGCGGCCTGGCGGCGGCGACCAAGAAGGCCGGCCGCTCGACGTCCGAGGGGCTCATCGGCCACTACATCCACATGGGCGGCAAGATCGGCGTGCTCGTGGAGGTGAACTGCGAGTCCGACTTCGTCGCGCGGACGGAGAAGTTCCAGGAGCTCACGAAGGAGCTCGCGATGCACATCGCGGCCGCGAACCCGACCTACGTCCGCCGGGAGGACGTGCCGGCCGACCTCGTGGCCCGCGAGCGCGAGATCTACAAGGATCAGGTCAAGGACAAGCCGGCACAGGTCATCGACAAGATCGTCGACGGGAAGCTGAACAGCTTTTACCAGCAGTTCTGCCTGATGGAGCAGGCCTCGGTCCGTGACCCGAACGTCACCATCACGCAGCTCGTACAGGATGCGATCCGCATCCTTGGGGAGAACATCACGGTCACGCGGTTTGTTCGCATGAAAGTGGGCGAACAAAGCGCATAGTCATTTGGAAAATTGGGAATCGGGAAATTGGGGAATCTCGCATGCGCGGTAGCGCGTGCGATGGCAGATTTCCAGATTCCCCGATTTCCAAATTTCCAAATATAATCAGGCGGTTATGCCTCCTCGTTACGGCCGGGTCCTGCTGAAGCTGTCCGGTGAAGCCCTCATGGGCGAGCAGCAGTTCGGCATCGATCCCGCCGTGACGACGCAAATCGCCAAGGACATCGCGGAGATCCAGGGCCTCGGCGTCCAGGTCGCCGTGGTCATCGGCGGCGGCAACCTGTTCCGCGGCCTCGCGGCGAGCGCGAAGGGGATGGACCGCGCCACCGCCGACTACATGGGGATGCTCGCCACCGTCATCAACGGGCTCGCCATGCAGGACGCCCTGGAGCACGTCGGCATCAGCACTCGCGTGGCCAGCGCTATCGAGATGCGCGCCGTCGCCGAGCCCTTCATCCGCCGCCGGGCGGTCCGCCACCTCGAGAAAGGGCGCGTGGTCGTCTTCGCCGCCGGCACCGGCAACCCCTACTTCACGACCGACACCGCCGCCGCGCTCCGCGCGATGGAGATGAAGGCGGACGTCATCCTCAAGGGGACGAAGGTCGACGGCATCTACACCGCCGATCCGATGCTCAACCCCGATGCCACCAAGTACGACAACATTTCCTATTTGAAGGTGCTGGCCGAGGGACTGAAAGTGATGGACGCCACGGCCATCTCCCTCTGCATGGACAACAAGCTGCCGATCGTCGTGTTCAACCTGCGGACGCCGGGCAACCTCCGCCGCGTCATCATGGGCGAGCCCGTGGGCACGACCGTCACAGCGGAGTGAGGACCGTATGGACGTCAGTGATCTGAAAGGCCTGTTCGCCGAAGTCAAGAAGCGGATGGACGGACACATCGAGCACGTCCGGCGCGAGCTGGGCGGCGTGCGCACGGGACGCGCCTCGGTCAACATCCTCGACACCGTCCACGTCGAGGCCTACGGGTCGATGGTGCCGCTGAACCAGGTGGCGTCGCTGTCGGTGCCCGAACCCGCGATGATCATCGCGCAGCCGTTCGATCCGTCCCAGATGGGCAATGTCGAAAAGGGAATCCGCGCGGCCAACCTGGGGCTGAACCCCACGAACGACGGCAAGGTGATCCGGATCCCGATCCCGGCGCTGACCGAGGAGCGCCGCAAGGAGCTGTCGAAACTGGTTCACAAATTCGCCGAGGAGGGACGCAACGGCGTCCGCCTCGTCCGCCGCGAAGCGAACGACAAGCTGAAGAAGCTCCTGAAGGACTCGAAGATCTCGCAGGACGACGAGCGCCGGAGCCTCGACGAAGTGCAGAAGATCACCGATCAGCACATCACGATGCTCGACGAGATCCAGAAGAAGAAAGATGCCGAACTGCTGGTGAAATAGTGAATTGAAGATTGAAGATTGGAGACTGAAGAGTCACGGAATGGCGATGGCCGGACTGTTGATTGGTGATCTCCCATCGGCAATCGGCAATCGACAATCCGTTTAATCTTCAATCTCCAGTCTGCAGTCTTCAATGAGCTACTTCACCCACCTCGAGTGCAGCGTCCCGTGCGGCGCGGCACCCTACGATCCCCGTCAGGAACAGCATCTCTGCACCTGCGGCATGCCGCTCCTCGCGCGCTACGATCTGCAGGCGGCGCGGGCCTGGAAGAAGGAAACGCTGGCCGCGCGCGAGCCGAACATGTGGCGGTATCGCGAGCTGATGCCCCTCTTCGACGGTGAGCAGCCGCTGACGCTCGGCGAGGGCTGGACGCCGCTCATCCACGCGAAGCGTCTTGGCGACGATCTCGGGCTGTCGCGCCTCTTCGTCAAGGACGAGTCCCTCAATCCCACGAACTCGTTCAAGGCGCGCGGCCTTGCCGCCGCGGTGACGAAGGCGTCACGGCTGGGCGCGACGACCCTCTCGATTCCCTCCGCCGGCAATGCCGCGAACGCGATGGCCGCGTATGCCGCCGCCGCCGGGATCACGGCAAAGGTCTTCATGCCGAAGGACGTGAAGGTCCCCTTCATCCGCGAATGCGAACTCTACGGCGCGGACGTCACGCTGGTCGACGGCCTGATCACGGACGCGGGACGGATCGCAGCCGAGACCGGCAAGCCGCTCGGCTGGTACGACGTCTCGACGCTGAAGGAGCCGTACCGCATCGAAGGCAAGAAGACCATGGCATACGAGCTGGGCGAACAGCTCGACTGGAAGTTCCCAGACTGGATCATCTATCCCACCGGCGGCGGAACCGGCATGGTCGGCATGTGGAAGGCGTTCGAGGAAATGGAAGCGATCGGCTGGAAGCAACCGGGGACGCGCCCGAGAATGGTGTCGGTCCAGGCCGAGCACTGCGCCCCGATCGTCCGCGCCTACCGGCAGGGCGCCGAGCGTTCCGAGATGTTCCCCAACGCCCGGACGATCGCCGACGGCCTGCGCGTGCCCAAGGCGATCGGCGACTTCCTGGTCCTGCGCGCCGTCCGCGAGAGCGGCGGCACGGCCCTGGCCGTCTCCGACGCGGATATGGTCCGCGACATGCGCGAGCTGGGTTCGAGGGAAGGGATCAGCGCCGCCCCGGAAGGGGGCGCGGCCTTGACCGCGCTCAAGGTGCTGCTCGCACAAGGCGACGTGAAGTCCACCGACACAGTGGTGGTATTCAACACCGGAGGAGCCTTGAAGTACCTGGACGTTCTGGCGCCTTCCGCCTGAAGGCGGAAGCTACGAGATGGAAACGAAACCGGCGGGGCTCTCTTTCTCTTCCAGTGGCTTCCGCCTTCAGGCGGGAGATCCACTATTCGTTCATGACGAACGCCCAGAGCGTATCCCCCGCACCGACCATCACGTACTGCAATCCATCCAACGTATAAGTGATCGGGCCGTTACTGACGGATGTCCGAACCCCGGCGTGCCACAGCGGATCGCCCGTGGTGGCGTTCAGCGCGACGAAATTCCCGCTCGAGCCGTCACCGGTGAAGAGCAGATTGCCGGCCGTGCTCAAGAGGCCCGAGAGTCCGCCTCCTTCCCACTTGTGGCTCCAGCGAACCTTGCCGGTCTTGTAGTCAATCGCCTGCACCATGTTCTGGGACCAGCCGCCACGATCGGTGCCGCCCCAGCCCTGCGGATTGTCGCCGGGATCGTAGATGTACCAGACACTGTAGGCCTGCGCGGCGCTGACGTAGAACAATCCGGTGGCCGGGCTGAAGCTCGGCGGCGGCCAGTTGGTCGCGCCTCCCTGATTGGGCGTGACCAGCGTGCCGTCGATTTGCGGGTTCTTGGCGGGGTTCGGGATCGGCTCGCCCTTCTTGTCGAAACCCAACGACCAGTTGGTCACGACGTAGTCCGACGAGACGAGCGCCCTTCCGTCCCTGCGATCGAGCACGAAGAACTTGCCGTTGCGCGACGCCTGCGCGAGCAGCTTGCGCGGCTGGCCGTCGAAGTCGGCGTCGAACAGCACCGGCGTCTGCGTCGCATCCCAGTCGTGGGTGTCGTTGGGTGACGACTGGAAGTACCACTTCATCTTTCCGTCGTCGGGATTCAGCGCGACGATCGACGCGGTGAAGAGGTTCGCGCCCGGACGATTCTTGAAGGCAACAACCGGCTGTGGGTTCCCCGTCGTCACGTAGATCAGGTTGAGCTCGGGGTCGTAGGTCGGCGGCTGCCAGGTCATGCCGCCGCCGTGCTTGGCCATGTCCTCGTTCGGCCAGCTGTCGAAGCCGGGGTCCCCTTTCTTCTGCGGCACGACGTACCAGCGCCACTGCATCTCGCCGGTGTCCGCGTCGTGCGACTGGACGTATCCCGGCACGTCCAGGTCGTCGCCGCTCACGCCGGCGATGACGTGGTTACCGACGATCACCGGCGCGGCGGACGCGTAGTAGTAGAGATCCAAATCGCAGATCGTCTTCCGCCAGCGCTCGGTGCCGTCCTTGATGTTGAGGGAAACCAGATGGCAATCGGGCGTCGCGACGAAGACCGAGTCGCCGCGAATGCCCACGCCGCGGTTGCCGATATGGATCCCGCCCTTGGACTTGTTTTCGAAGTGCCAGATCTCGCGGCCGGTGCGCGCATCGAGCGCCCAGACGTGATCGGGGGCCGTGAGATAGACGATGCCGTTCACGACGAGCGGCGTCCCCTTGATCGGGCCGGCGCCGGGCGTCGACAGGCGATAGCTCCATCCGAGGCCCAGCCCCTTCACGTTGCGGTCGTTGATCTTCGTCAGCGGGCTGAACCGGCGGCCGGTGAAATCGCCGTTGTAGGTCGGCCAGCCGTCGGGGGGCGCCTGCCCGGGCGTGGGCGACGTCTGGAGCGCGAACACCAGGAGCGACAGAAGCAGGGCAGTTCTGATCATTTCAGGGTCTCGAGATACGCCACGACGTCGTGGATGTTCTTGTCCGTGATGCGCGACAAGAGTTCGATGTGCGCGGCGAACGGATCGTTCTTGACCACCCGGGTGCCCGGTGTCCGGCGCACGCTTCGGTAGTTGCCCGCAGCATCGCGCAACGACACGGTGAAGTCGTCCATCCTCTCGAGCGGACCGGACAGCGTCTCGCCCGACTCGGTCGTCACGGTCACGGTCACGACCCTGGCATTCGGTCCGGGACGGCGCGTTGCGGCCGCCGGAAAGAGAAACCGCTGCTGCAGGGCGACCGGTTCGAGGCGCCGGCCGATGCCCGCCAGATCTCCCGTGGACGAGTGGCAGGATGCGCATCCGCCTTCACCATTGAAGTACTCGGCGCCCGCTCTGGCATCCCCGGTGAGGACGTTGCCTGGCTTGAACATCGGCGCCCCGCGGAGCGTGTCGTTGACGCGATCGCGCAGGAAATGGGCCAGCAGCAGCACCTGCGTATTCGTGAGCGTCTCGAATTTCGGCCCGGTCGCCGCGGCGCCGCGTCCGGCGATGGGCACCGGCGGATGCGACGTGCGCAGGTATGGCCCGAGGGCACTGCCGTAGCGATCGTGCAGCACGGTGAGCGATCGAACGAGGTTGGGACCTGCCGCCGTGCCGCGAGCGTCCGCACCGTGGCAGGCGAGGCACTCCTGGCCGTACAGCGGCGTTCCCATCTCCGACGCCTTGGGGTCGACGATGGGCTTGTCGTCCGGACCTGCCGCCATGCGGACGGGGCCCGCACCGCTCAGGCCGTAGGCTTCCGACAGGAAGTCGATCGCGGTCGCGAACTCGGCGGGCGTGCCGCGGGCGCCGCGGCCGATCATGTTTTCGACCGTTGCCTCCCATTGGCTCTTCGTCCGCCGGATGGCCACGACTGTCTCGAACGGATGGCACACCCCGCAAAGCCGCCGCGCGGTCGCCGCGCGGGGATCGTTCTGCTCATTGGAAGGCTGGCCGGCCGGAGCGACGGGACTGGCCGGAGTCGGACGGGGCTGAGGCTGGGCCGGAGGGCGGGCACCCCTGCCCTGCCCCGACACCGCGACGCCGACGGCCAGCACGATGACGCCGATGAATTCAAACCGCATCGCGGCCGATTCTACAGGGAAGGACTCGAAGTTGTCGAAGGGTCGAAGGAACGAGGGGTTTCAGTCGCCCAGCGAGATCCCCATCGCGCGCGCCGTCCGGATGACGTCGAAGTCCGGGGGGACCGTTCTGGTGCGGCCGACGACCTTTTCGAGCGGCACGGCGACGATGTCGGGTGGATGGAAGGCGACCATGTGATCGAACGTCCCCTCGATCAGGAGCTCGACCGCGCGCGCACCGAAGCGCGTCGCGAGGATCCGATCGAAGCTGGTCGGCGCGCCGCCGCGCTGCAGGTGCCCGAGCACGACACTCCGCGTTTCCTTGGCAGTCAGCGTTTCGAGGTCCGCGGCGAGCAGCGCCGCGACGCCACCGAGCCGCTCCACAAACGCCCCTTCCGCCTTCTTCAGCAAGGTCGCCTTGCCGCCGATCGGCTTCGCGCCCTCCGCCGCGACGACGATGCTGAAGCGCGCCCCCATGTGGTCGCGATCGCGGATCCGGCGCGCGATTTTTTCCAGGTCGTACGGGATCTCCGGGATCAGGATGACGTCGGCGCCGCCGGCAACGCCCGAATACAGCGCGATCCAGCCGGCGTACCGGCCCATGACTTCCACGACGATCACGCGGTGGTGGGCCTCGGCGGTGACGTGCAGCCGATCGATGGCGTCGGTCGCAAAGCTGACCGCCGAGTCGAATCCGAAGGTGTTGGTGGTTTCGACGATGTCGTTGTCGATCGTCTTCGGCACGCCGACCAGCGGTACGCCCATCTTCGAGAACTCGTGCGCGATCGCGAGCGTCCCGTCGCCGCCAATCACCACGAGCGCGTCGAGCTTCATCTCGTGGAACATCTCGACGCAGCGTGCGGAGTAGTCCTTCGTCCCGCCGGTCGTCTCGATCGGATAGAGAAACGGGTTGCCGCGATTCGTGGTGCCGAGGATCGTGCCACCGACGCGCAGGATGCCGGTGACGTCCTTCGGCACCAGCCGGCGCGATCGGTTGGCCTCGATCAGGCCGTCGAAACTGTCTTCGAGGCCGATGACTTCACAGTTGTTGTTGGCGGCGGATTTGACAACGGCCCGGATGACGGCGTTCAGGCCGGGGGCGTCGCCGCCGCCGGTGAGCACACCAATTCGCCGTACTTTTTGTGCCGAAGATGCCATGTTTGGAGATCAGTATATGGGGGTCCGTAGCTCGCGCTCAGACATCGACAGGCCCGCCGTCGCGCTACGCGCTATGGCGGGCAACCTCCGCGGACTGACGGGAGAGCGGAGGTTGGTGGACGCGGCGAGGATCGAACTCGCGACCTCTGCATTGCGAACGCAGCGCTCTCCCAGCTGAGCTACGCGCCCCACTCTTTCGTCACAGATCTTGCCGCGTCCGATGGTTCGGACCGAGGTCGATGCTGTGAACACGTAAGTCTACCATCCTTAATTCGACATCTGCCATTTGGCATTTGCCATTTGGCATTTGGGCCCCTTTACTCGTCGACACCGGCGCTTCCGGACTCCGCCACCGTCTCGGCCGCCAGCTTTCCCCGTCGCTTCAGCATCGTCTCCACCAGCCCGCGAAGCGCCTGCGCGGCGATCGCATTGGCAAGGGTCAGACGCTGCAACTCGTCGAGATCGGGATCGGAAACGTCGGTATGGGGATCGACGGACTCGACCTTGCTGGCGATGTCCGCGAGGCGCCCGGCCGCGCTCCGGGCGCCTCGCATGGAGGCCTTGAGCGCTTCAATTTCGGTCACATCCGCCATACGGCGACACTTTATCGCAGTTACAGGTTCGGCACAGTCACCGACAGAACTGTAAACGGGGGGTGTCCAGGGCCGATACACTCCGGCGCTAACTTCAAGAATCACGCGGTTTATCCTCGATTGCCAAAACTGGCATGATGGTGCGCCCGTTGCAAACTTGTTGGGCTCCGTGCACATGTCGCCGCCTTCGCTGGACGCCGAGTCTTCGCAGTCGTCTTCGGGCTTCGAAGACGGCCTCGGCCGACGTGTGCTCGCCTTCGACCGCGAGACCGGCGAGATGCTCGAGCGGCTGGTCCTGCGGCCGGAACTGTCCGTGTTCGAAGCGGCGCTGCGCGAGCGCCTGACGATTGTCGCCGGGCTCGAAGACGAGCGGTTCACCCGGCCGCGCGAGATCGAGCGCGGCGCGGACGATCGACTCACGGTCGTGTCGGAAAACGTCGCCGGTCGCCGGCTCTCGGACGTGCTCGACGCGGCCGCGGAACACGGCATCATCGCCGGCCTCGACGCGGGGCTGGGCCTGCTCCTGGAGCTCCTGCCCGCGCTGGCGCGGCTGCACGACGCCGGCCTCGCGCACGGCGCCGTCGCACCCGGGCGCATGATGATCACGGCCGCGGGGCAGCTGGTCCTGGTCGACTCGATTTACGCCGAACCGCTCGAGCGCCTCAAGCTCACGCGCCGCCGCCTCTGGTCGGAGTTCCGCCTCGCGTTTCCCGCGTCCGCCGGAGTCGCGCGCTTCGACACGCACGCGGATCTCGGTCACGCGGCCATGGTCGCTGCCGCGCTGAGCGTCGGCCGCCCGCTGCGAGACGACGATTATCCGGACGGCATTCCGGCGCTGCGCCAGGAAATCCAGGAGATCGCCAGCATCCGCGGCTCGAAGACCTTTGCCGATGCGGTAGACACTTTTTTCGGCAGCACACTGCCGCTGGCGGGCCGGCGCGGGAAGGCGGCATCTGCGGACGAAGCGGCCATCGACCTCCGGAAGCTCGTACGCAAGGAGCTGGGCATCAACGCGTGCCGCACCGCGCTGCTGGAGTTCTTCCAGCAGGTGGAGGCGGCCGACGTGGAGCGGATTGCCGCCGACGCCGCGCACGCCGCTCTGCGCGCGCCACAGGAGACCGATCGCATCGCGGCGCAGCCGGCCTCCGACACGCAGCGCCGGGATCAGGAACAGGTCCGGGAACGGGCCGACAAGGCGCGTCTCAAGGCCGAACGCGCCGAGGCCGACCGGGTCGAGAAGGAACGCGCTCACCAGGCGCGGATCGAAGCCGAGCGTGTCGAGAAGGAGCGCGCCGAGCAGGCGCGCCTCGAGGCCGAGCAGGCCGCGCGCGCAGAAGCGGAACGTGTCGCGCGCGAGAAGGCCGAGGCCGAGCGGCTCGAGCAGGAAGAAGCCCGCGAACGCGCCGAGCAGGCGCGGCTCGAAGCCGAGCGGCTGGAAAGGGAGCGCGCCGAACAGGCACGGCTCGAAGCGGAGCGCCTGGAACGCGAGCGCGTCGAGCAGGCCCGGCTCGAGGCGGAGCGCGTGGAAAGAGAGCGCGCCGAGCAGGCGCGGCTCGAAGCCGAGCGGCTCGAGCGCGAGCGCGCTGAAAAAGCGCGTGTGGAAGCGGAGCGCCTGGAAAAGGAGCGCGCCGAACAAGCGCGGCTCGAAGCCGAGCGCCTCGAACGTGAACGCCTCGAAGCGGAGCGCCTCGAACGCGAACGGGCCGAGCAGGCAAGACTCGAAGCGGAGCGCCTGGAAAAGGAACGCCTGGAACGCGAACGCGCCGAGAAGGCACGCCTCGAAAAGGAGCGTCTTGAAAAAGAGCGCGCCGAAAAAGCCAGGCTCGAAGCCGAGCGCCTGGAAAAGGAACGGCTCGAACGCGAACGCGCCGAGAAGGCCCGGCTCGAGAAGGAACGTCTCGAGAAGGAACGTCTCGAGAAGGAACGTCTCGAAAAAGAGCGCGCCGAAAAAGCCAGGCTCGAAGCCGAGCGCCTGGAAAAGGAACGGCTCGCACGCGAACGCGCCGAGAAGGCACGACTCGAGAAGGAGCGTCTCGAGAAAGAGCGCATCGAAAAGGAGCGCGCCGAAAAGGCCCGGATCGAGGCGGAGCGGCTCGAGCGCGAACGCGTTGAAAACGAGCGGCGCGAGCGGGTTGCGCGGGAGCGGGCCGAAAAGGCCCGGATCGAACAGGAGCGTGCCGAGAAGGCACGAGTGGAGGCCGAGCGCCTTGAAAGGGAGCGCGCGGCAGCAGAGAGCCGCGAGCGCGAGCTGCTGGACGCCGCCCGCGCTGAAAGGGACCGCGCCCAGAAGGCCCGGCTCGAGGCCGAGCGGCTCGAACAGGAACGCGCCGAACATGCTCGCCTCGAGGCCGAACGTGAGGAGCAGGAAGAAATGCGCGAGCGCGCCGAGCGCGCGCGCATCGAGGCCGAGCGTCTCGCCGCCGAGCAGCGCGAGCTCGAGCGCGAACGGGAGCTGACACTCGCGCGTGAGCAGGCGCTCGAATTGGAACGGGAACAGGAGCGCAAACGGAGCGAATCCGGGCGTGCGCCCGCCCCGCCCCGACCGGCGCCCACAGCGAGCTGGCTGGTTCCACCGGATGCCGCCGCAAAGTTCGAGCCGGTCACCCAGGACGCGCCGCCCGCGGCGGCGGCCCGTGCGTATCCCATCTACGTGCCCCCGGCCGAACCGGCATCATGGACGCCGGACGTGCGGCCATCGCCTGCCGCGATGCCGGAACTGGAGCCGATGGCCGGCACACCGGCAATCGCGCCCGCGCCGATTGGCTTTGCGAGGCCGGCCCCCGGATCCGGGGGGATCCGTCTGAAGGACAGTTCAGGCGATGATTTTTCCTCGTCCCGGGCGCGCGCCGAGAGCCGCCAGGAGCCCGACAGCATGTCGGCCGAAGGGGCGTACGAGCCGTTCGGGACGAACGAGACCCGCCAGCCCGTGCCCTGGAAGCTGATTGCGGCGGGGGTCGTCCTCATCGGCGCGACCTTTGCGATTTTCGAGGGCTACACGCCCGCCAGCGCGCCTCTTATGAAGACCGTGCGGGCCGTCGCACCCGCGGCCACGCCGGCTCCTTCCCCGCCGATCCTCTCGGGCTCAAACGGGCGCCTCGCGATCACCACACAGCCGGCCGGCGCACGCGTGACCGTCGACGGCAAGGCCGTCGGCGAGACCCCGCTGACGCTCGACACGGTCAGCCTCGGCCGCCACGTCATCGTGATCACGGCGGCGAGCGGCGCATCCGCGAAGCGGACGGTACGCATCGAGGCTGGAAAAACCGTCGCGATCGATCTGCCCCTGTTCTCGGGTTTCGCCGCGATTTCGGCGCCCTTCGTGGTCGACGTCTCAGAGCACGGCAAGACGCTCGGCACGAGCAGCGATCAGATCCTGCTGACGCCGGGCCGCCACGATCTGCGTCTGTCGAACAAGGAACTCGGCTACGTCGGGTCCGAGTCCGTCGAGATTCAGCCCGGTGACGTCACGCGGCTGTCGATCGACCCCCGCGGGCGGGCGAACATCAACGCCGCCCCGTGGGCCGAAGTCTGGATCGATGGCGAGAAGGCCGGTGACACGCCGCTCGCGAACGTGGCCATCCGGCTCGGCGTCCGCGAAATCGTCTTCAAGAACCCGCAGTTCGGCGAGCGCAAAGTCACCGCGACGATCACCGCCACTGCGCCCGCGACGATCTCCATCGACTTCAACAAGTAACGCGCGAAGTACAATCAATCGCCGTGTTGACCGCCGTGCCGTTCATGTTGCGCCTCCACGAGCTGGGCGTACTCGACGAACCGACCGAGCTGGCGCTGACGAGCGAAGGGATCCTGACGCTCGACGATCTGGAGCTCGCGATTGCGGAAGAGCGCCCACTCGCGACGGATGCGCGCCTGCGCCTCGCGGCCGGCATCCTGGCACAGGGCGCCCGCCTCATCCCGCTCGGGCGCGCGTGGGACATTCTCGAGGCCTTCATCGCATCGCTGGCGATTCACTGCCCGGTACTGGAAGCCGTCGAAGTGTCAGGCGGCGTGCGGCGCGCCGAGCCGGTCGTGCACGGCCTCGTTGTCGTCGCGCGCGCCGCGGACCCGGCGCGCGCCATCGAATGCATCGCCGCGCTCCCGCCAGCGGCCGAGGTCCTTCACCTTCACCGCCCGCTGAATCGGATCCTGCTGCGGTTCGAGAGGTACGAGATCGACGTCCGGGTCGCCACGCCGGACGAATACGGTCGTCTGCTGTTTACGACGACAGGCCCCCCTGCGCACGTGGCCGAGGTGCTCAGGCGCCGGGGCCCGAGCCTGAGCGCCTCCGAGGCCGACATCTACACCACCGCAGGCCTCACCTGCCTGCCGGCGGAAACACGCGACAGCCCGGACGCGCTCGATCGCGCGCTTCGCCGGGACGTGCCGGATCTCGTGGCCCGGGAGGACATCCGCGGCGATCTGCACATGCACACGACCTACAGCGACGGGCGCGATCCGCTCCGCCGGATGATTCAGGCGACGCACGAGCTCGGGTACGAGTACATCGCGATCACGGACCACTCGGAACACGCCGGCGCGGCGCGCACGGTCACGCTCGATCATCTGGCGCGGCAGCGCGACGAAATCGCGCGCCTTCGCGAGAAAGCGCCGGGCATGACGATCCTGCACGGCCTGGAGGTCGACATCCTGCCGGACGGCACGCTCGATTGCCCGGACGCGGTGCTCGCCACGCTCGACATCGTCCTCGCCTCGCTCCACGACTCGGCCGGACAGGATGGCCGGCAACTGACTCGCCGATGCGTGGCCGCCATCCGGCACCCGCTCGTGTCTGTCATCACTCACCCGGGCAATCAGCTTGTCGGCCGCCGGCCGGAGTACGACATGGACTACCCGGCGATCTACAGCGCCGCCGTCGAGACCGGCACGGCACTGGAGATCGACGGCGCACCCTCACATCTCGACCTCAGCGGAGAACGCGCGCGCGAGGCGGTCCAGGCGGGTGTGACCGTCGTCATCGACAGCGATTGTCATCGCGCCAACGCGCTCGATCGGCACATGCGCATGGGCGTCGGCACCGCCCGCCGCGGCTGGGTCGAGCCCCGCCACGTCCTGAACACCCGGCCCATCGGCGAGGTCCTCGCGTTTATCGCCGCCAAGCGCGGCCACTGACCAGTCTTTCTGTGCCGGTCCGTGGCCCTGCGCGGAACTGCACACTCGGGGGTGCTACACTCG
>Ga0310810_10005114_pt1 | contig 14608 bp, 13 predicted proteins | sample NCmetagenome_FD_207641 | JGI IMG/M metagenome (GOLD analysis project Ga0310810, IMG submission 207641) | Soil microbial communities from experimental microcosm in Duke University, North Carolina, United States - NC | ecosystem: Engineered > Artificial ecosystem > Soil microcosm > Unclassified ... | reverse complement strand
GGTCGCAGATGTCGCTGTTCAATGTCGGACTGGCGCGGATGCCGTATTTTTGCAGCACTTCCATGACCCGCCAGATGCCGACGCGGTTGCCGTAATCGCGCTGCGCCCAGGCGCGCACCGAGGGCACCGGCGCCTGGCTCGTGTAAGGGCTTCCCGGGATGCTGCGGGTCAGCGGGAAAAATTCGATGTTCGGGATAATCCAGACGGCGAGCCGGGCGCCGTTGGGCCATTTGAGCGTTGGCCGGTCATTGATCGGGGTATAGGGGAACGGGCCGTAATCGCGCGGTTCCATCGGGGCCCTCCTCGCGGCAGGATCATCATTGGTCCTCGGGACCCGGAATTATAGTCGGATTGCGAGGTGCGCGTGAGAGCCGGCGATCAGGTCAGCCTGCAATGGTACCGGTTCGAGGAGCTCGGTCCGGCATTGCTGTACGAGCTCCTGCGCTTTCGGCAGGCGATCTTCGTCGTCGAGCAAAGCTGCGCCTATCCCGATCTCGACGGCCTCGACCAGACCGCGCAGCATCTGCTGCTGCGGATCGATGGCGCGCTCGCCGGCTGTCTGCGGCTGATCCCGTTCCCCGATCAGCGGCGAGTAAACATCGGCCGCGTCGCGGTCGCCGAAGCCGCGCGCGGCAAAGGGCTCGCGCGCCAGATGATGATTGAGGCCCTTGCGCGCTGCCGCCGCGACTACCCGGACTATGCCGTGAGGCTGAGCGGCCAGACCTATCTCGCGCCGTTTTATGAGAGCCTCGGCTTTGTGACGATATCGCCGCCCTACGACGATTACGGCATCCCGCACGTCGATATGGTTTTGCGCCCCAATTCCGGTCATTCCGGGACGGCCGAAGGCCGGGTCCGGAATCCATGAACACTGACGAGAGTATGCCCGGCTCGGTCGTCGAGCACACTCGGCAACGCCTGTGTTCTTGGATTCCGGGCTCGCCGCTGGGCGGCGCCCCGGAATGACAATCGAGACTTCGGTCGGCAGGGGACGCATCAGGCCGGCCTGGGTCGTGCTCGGCGGCGCCTTTGGCGCGTTCACCTTGAGCGCCGCGCTGATGCATTCCTACCCGGTCTACCTCGTCGCCTTTATCGCCGATTTCGGCTGGAGCCGGGCCGAGACCTCGATCGCCTATTCGGTCTCGCAACTGGTCGGCGGCGCCAGCTCGCCGCTGGTCGGCTACCTCGTAGACCGGCTGGGATCGCGCCGGCTCTTGCTGCTCGGCGGCGGGCTGCTCGTCGCGGGCCTGCTCGGCAGCGCCTTCGTCACCACGCTGTGGCAGATCGTATTGCTCTACGGCATCGTCATGACATTTGGCGCCAATTGCCTCGGGCTCGTCGTCTTTGTGCCGATGCTGTCGCGTTATTTTGTGCGGCGGCGCGGCATGGCGATCTCGATCGTGCAATCGGCGAACGGCATCGCGCGCGGCCTCTCGGCTCCGCTCGTACAGTTGCTGATTTCGCTGATCGGCTGGCGCAGCACCTATCTCGTGCAGGCCGGGCTGATGGGCGCCTTGGTGTTGCCGCTGGCATCGCTGTTCCGCCGCGCCGAGGCCACTCCTCCGCCACCGCACATGCAAAACGGTGCGGTGCCGAACGAGACGCAGGCCGCCGACCCGGAACCGCTCGGGCGCGGCTGGACATTGCGCGAGGCGATGCGCACGCCGCATTTCTGGCTGCTCTTTCTCGTCTATCTCTGCACCGGGCTGGGTAGCTTTTTTGTGTCGTTGCACCAGCTTGCCTTCGCCGCCGATATCGGCTTCGACAAGCTCTACGCCGCCGAGGTGCTCGGCATGGGTGCCTTTCTCGCGGTGCCCGGTATCGTCGTGACCGGCACTTTGTCCGATTACATCGGCCGCGAGTGGTCGGCGATCCTCGCTTACGGGTTTTCGATCATCGGCGTCGTCTTCGCGCTGATGATCACCAGCCCCGACCAGCATCTGCTCTTATGGCTCCACGCCTGTTTTTTCGGGCTGACCTGGGGCGCGCGCGGCCCGGCGATCACCGCCAAGACCGCCGATCTCTTCCCAGGGCGTCAGCTCGGTACGATCCTCGGGGTTATCACGATCGGCAGCGGCGTCGGATCGGCGGTCGGATCGTGGGGCGCGGGCTGGATCTACGATCTGTCCGGCAGCTACCGCGTCGCCTTTATCGCCTCGATCGTGTCCTACGCGGCCGGCGTCGTCGCGTTCTGGGCCCTCCGCCGCCCCCCGGCGCGCGTGCGCTAACTCGGCTTTTTCACCAGCGCCTCGATCGCGATGCCGCGGTGATCTTCGATCGTGCGGATCGAGTTTCGCTGCATCTCGAGAGCGCGCTCGCCCATGATGATGTCGACCGCGATCTTGGGCATATCGCCCTTCTCGAGGCGCTCGCCGGTGCGGCGCTGCGCCTCCCGCATCGCTGCCGTGATATCGCGGAACTCGGCAATGTCGAACCCGGCGGCGATCAGGTCGGCGCGCATCTCGTCCGGGGTCGCGAGAAAGCTCGTCTCGCGTGTCGTCGCCCAAGGCGCCGGGAAATAGGGCTCGCCCGCGGGACCGGCGCATAAGTTCGACAATGCCAGCCGTCCGCCCGGCCGCAGCGCACGAAACGCCTCGCGATAGAATTGCTGCTTGTCGGCGATGTTCATGATGACGTTCTGCGAATAGGCCGCATCGAATGCGCTATCCGGCACCGGCAGATCGAGCGCGCTCCCCTGAATGATGCGGACGCGGTCAGTGAGGCCGGCAAGGGCGTTCAGCATCTCGGCGGCGGCGCAGAATTCCGGGGTGAGATCGACGCCCGTCACATGCACGCCGTAGGTCGCGGCGAACCAGCGCGCCGGCCCGCCGATCCCGGAGCCGATGTCGAGGACGCGCTCGCCGGGTTGCAATGCGAGCTGCTCCGCGATCTCGCGCGTCGCGACGACGCCGCGGCCGTGGAAATGGTCGAACGGCGCGAGATTGTCGGGCGTCACCGGCGCATCGGCGCCCTTCGCCTCGCGCAACGCGGCCAAGACGCGCTCGGCGATCCCGGCGCTGCCGTAATGCTCCACGACCGCTGCCGTCTTCATCGCTCGCCTCCCGGCTTCACATTCCCGTGCGGCGATGCTACGGCATCGGTTTCCGAAAGCCTATCCGGGGAGGATGAGATGCCCGTCAAGATCGACCGCGTGCAGCCCGCCGGCCTGAATGTCCGGATGCAGCAAGGGAAGCCCGCCTATTCGCACGTCGTGACAGTGAACGGGCCGGGGAAGACGATCTATGTCGCTGGCCAATTGGCGCGCGACGCCGAGGGCAACATCGTGGGCCCAGGCGATATGCGGGCGCAGATGGAGCAGACCTTCAAGAACCTCGACGCATGCCTGACGGCAGCGGGCGCCGGCTGGGCCGATGTCGTCAAGACCAACACCTTTGTGACGAACTACGCCGAGTTCGCGAAGTGCAGCGATGTGCGCATGCGCTATATCGGTGTCGCGAGCCCGACCAGCACGACGATTGAGATCAAGGGCCTCGCACAGCCCGAGGCGATGGTCGAGATCGAGCTGATCGCCGTCGTGAATTAGGACGCCCCTCCCAGGCCGCCCTACCGGCCGGCGCGGCGGCTGGTGTAAGCTGGCGCCAGCTTTCGGGAGGAAGACATGGCGAAATTCGTCATCGCGCCGCATATGCGGCTCCATGAATGGGTGGCGCGCGACAAGGGCTATTTCGACCTGGAGGGGCTCGATTGCGAGTTCCGCGACCAGCTCTCCTCGACCCCGACCGGCCGCATCCACGATCTCGGCGACAAGATCGGCGCCTACCAGACCTTTGAGCGCGGCCGCGACAGCGACATCAGTTGCGCCTGCCACTGGACCGTCAACGTCGCCGCCTCGGTCGGCCACGGCAAGCTCTACCCGCACGCCTATTCGGTGGCGCCAGCGGCGGTGTTCGTGCCGCCGGGCTCCGACATCAAGCACCCCACCGATCTCGCCGGCGTGCCGATCTCGGTCGGCTACCAGTCCGGCAGCCATTACGCGACGATCCAGGCCTTGGAGCAGTATCTGAAGCCGGAGGACATCAAGCTGTCCTTTGCCGACGGCCTCCTGTTCCGTCGCATGGAATTGCTGATCGACGGCCAGGTGCCGGCCGCCTCGCTGTTCAGCGGGCCCTACTATTTCATGGAGCAGCTCGGCTTTAGAAAGATCATCGACTCGACCTTTATGATGGCCTCGCTCGTCACCCGCGACGCCGATCCCGAGGACGTGCGCAAATATTTTCGCGCGCTCCGCCGGGCGCAGCGCGACATCGATCTGCGGCCCGACCTCTATACCCATTATTACCGCGAGGAATTTCCGCTGCGCTTCCGCGACCAGATCGACACCCGGCGCTGGGGCCCGGGCGAGCGGCTTGTCTTCGAGCCCTACACGAAGGAGGTGTACGAGGAATCCTTCGCCTGGATCGCGGCGCACGGGATTTTCCCCGACGGCGCGATGGGCGCCGGAATCTACGAGAACGCGATCCTTCAGGTGTAATCTCGGAGGCAAGGAGCGCATCCGGATCGCAAATGAGCCCGACATCCGACAGCACATTCGCTGAGCTTCAGCAAACCATCGACGATCTCCGGCAACAGCTCGCCGAGCGTACCGCCGAACGCGATCAGGCATTGGCGAGAGAAGCCGCCACGGGCGAGGTGTTAGGCGTCATCAATTCCTCGCCGGGCGACCTTGCCCCCGTATTCGACGCCATGCTCGAAAACGCGATGCGTCTTTGCGAAGCCGATTTCGCGGGCCTTTGGACTTACGACGGCGAGCATGTCCATCCCGCGGCATTGCATCGCGTGCCCCCGGCCTATGCCGAGTTTATGACACGGCGCGACCAGCCGGTGAGCCCGAACAACACCCGCGCGCGGCTCATTCGTGGCGAGCCCTTCGTCCATATTCCCGATGCGGCCGCTTTGCCCGACAACCCGCTGCGGCGGGCCTTTGTGGAGTTGGGCGGCGGCCGCGCCCAACTCGCGGTGCCACTCCGCAAAGATGGAGCGCTTATCGGCATTCTCACCGTCTACCGTAAGGAACCGCGCCCGTTTTCCGACAAGCAAATCGCGCTGTTGCAGAATTTTGCGGCGCAAGCGGTCGTCGCGATGGAAAACGCGCGCCTGATCACCGAGACGCGGGAGGCCTTGGAACAGCAGACCGCGACCGCCGAAGTGCTCGGCGTAATCAATTCCTCGCCCGGCGAGCTCGCACCCGTCTTCGATGCGATGCTCGAAAAAGCGATGCGTCTTTGCGAGGCCGCTTTCGGGATCTTGCTTTCCTACGATGGCGAGCATTTTCGTCACGCCGCGTTGCGGAGCGTGCCTGCGTCATACGGCGAGTTCATGCGGCAGAATCCCCCGGATTACGGGCCCGAGAGCGGGCCGGGCCGCATCTTGGCAGGAGAGCGGCTCGTACACGTCCCCGATATGAGAGACACCGATCTTTATCGGCGCGCCGATCCGAACCGCCGCGCGCTCGTCGATTTCGCCGGAGCCCGCACCGTGGTGCTCGTTCCGCTGCTCAAAGACGATGCGGTGCGCGGCGTTATCACAGCCTTCCGTCAGGAGGTGCGGCCGTTCACCGACAAACAGATTGCGCTGTTGCAGAATTTCGCGGCGCAGGCGGTCATCGCGATGGAGAATGCGCGCCTCTTCACCGAGACGCGCGAGGCGCTCGAACAGCAGACCGCGACCGCCGAGGTGCTCGGCGTCATCAACGCTTCGCCCGGCGATCTCACGCCGGTTTTCAACGCGATGCTCGAAAAGGCTTTGCGCTTATGTGAGGCCGCGTGCGGCGAACTGTGGACGTATGATGGCGAGTGCGCACGCGTATCGGCGAGCCGAGGGGCACCGTCGGCGTTCGCCGATTTTCTCGCAAAGGCAGAACTACGCCCGGGTCCAGAGACTGCGCCCGGCCGTGGGCGGTCGTAGACCTTGGCGGCGCACGGACCGTTTTGGCAGTGCCGCTTCACAAGGAGGGAACACCGGTCGGTACGTTCACGATCTATCGCACCGAAGTCCGGCCGTTTAGCGAAAAGCAGATCGCGCTCTTGCAGAACTTCGCGGCGCAGGCGGTCATCGCGATAGAGAATGCGCGGCTGATCACCGAGACCCGCGAGGCCTTGGAGCAGCAGACCGCGACCGCCGAGGTGCTGCAGGTCATCAATTCATCCCCCGGTGATCTCGCGCCGGTGTTCGACGCGATCCTCGAAAAGGCGGCTCGCCTGTGCAACGCCGAACTCGGTGGGCTTTTCACCTTCGATGGCGAGCGTTTCAGCACTGTGGCCTTACTAGGGGCGCCGCGCGAGTTCGCAGCCTTTATGACGCGCGAGCCGCTGAAGCCGAGTCCGGGGACCGGGCTTGAGCGCATCGCACGTGAACGGAGCACCGTCCAGATCGCCGACCTTACGGCGGACGTGGTCTATCGAGAGCGTGACCCGCTGCGGGTCGCTTCGGTCGAGCTTGGCGGCATGCGAAGCTTTCTCGCGGTTCCGCTGATCAATGACGAGACGCTGCTCGGCGCGCTTAGCGTCTGGCGCCAGGAAGTCCATCCCTTCACGGACAAGCAGATCGCACTGTTGCAGAATTTCGCGGCGCAGGCGGTCATCGCGATGGAGAATGCGCGGCTCATCACCGAGACGCGCGAGGCGCTCGAACAACAGACTGCGACCGCCGAGGTGCTCCAGGTCATCAATTCTTCGCCCGGCGATCCCGCCCCGGTGTTCGAGGCGATGCTCGATAAGGCGGTGCGTCTGTGCGGGGCGGCGTTCGGCCTGATGATGGTCACTGAGGGCGAGGAAGCCCCCACCGTCGCGTCTCGCGGAGTGCCGAGCGCTTTTGCAGAATTTCGCCGTACAAACCCTGTCTCGATGGCTAAAGGGCCGATCTTCTCCCGTCTTTTGGCCGGCGAAGCTTTTGTCCATACGCTCGATCTAAAGGACGACGATGCCTATCGGCGCGGCGATCCGTTGCGCTGCGCCACTGTTGATCTCGGCGGCGGCCGCACGTCCTTGATGGTGGCGCTGCGGCGGGATCGCGAGGTGCTGGGAGCAATCCATCTCTACCGCCAGGAACTCCGGCCGTTCAGCGACAAGCAGATCGCATTGTTGCAGAATTTCGCGGCGCAGGCGGTCATCGCGATGGAGAATGCGCGCCTGCTTGGCGAGTTGCGCCAGCGGACCGAGGAGGTCGCGGAACTGAACCGCGGTCTCGCAGCGCGGGTCGCGGAGCAGGTCGAGGAGTTGGGGCGTGTCGGCCGGTTGAAGCGGTTTCTCGCGCCGCAATTGGCCGAGCTCATCGTCTCGCAAGGCGACGAGAAGATCCTCGAAAGCCATCGCCGCGAGATCGTGGTCGTGTTCTGCGATCTGCGCGGCTACACCGCTTTTACCGAGACCGCCGAGCCCGAGGAAGTCCTCGATTTCCTGCGTGAATACCATGGCGCGCTGGGCCCGCTTGTCAGCCAATTCGAGGGCACGCTCGACCAGTTCTCGGGCGACGGGATCATGGTGTTCTTCAACGACCCTCTGCCGATCCCCAACCCGGCCGAGCGCGCGGTCAACATGGCGGTGGCGATGCGCGAGGCGGCGGGTTCCCTGATTGCCGCCTGGCGCGAGCGTGGTCGCGACCTCGGCTTCGGCTGCGGCGTCGCTCAAGGGTACGCGACGCTCGGCCAGATCGGCTTCTCGGAGCGCTCCGGCTATACCGCTATCGGCACGGTGTGCAACGTCGCAGCGCGGCTCTGCGCCGAGGCCGAGGACGGCCAGATCTTGCTCAGTCAACGCGTCAATGTCGCACTCAAGGGAAGCGTCGTGACCGAACAGATTGGCGCGCTCGCGCTCAAGGGCCTCACCCAGCCCGTCATTGCCTTCAACGTGCCGCTCGCGGCCTCGCAACCCGCTCTGCGAGTTATCGAAGGCGGCCCACAGAATGTTTGAGTGTGGACACGCCGCCGGGTCCCTGCCTCAATGACGGCACGTACTGTCCCACTGTGGTTAAAGCGATCGGTTTGGCTTACGGGGACGCGATGCGCAACGGGATCGCCGGCATCGACCATGTCATCATCGGGGTGCGCGACCTCGAACGCGCGCGCATGGGCTGGACCCGGCTTGGCTTTACCTTGACGCCGCGCGGCCGCCACCTCGGACAGGAGACGGCGAATTACTGCATCATGTTCGCGCGCGATTACCTGGAGCTGTTGGGCTTTGTCGCGCGCGACGACTACGCCCACCGCCTCGAAACCTTTCTCCGGCATCGGGAAGGCGCGATGTCGGTCGCCTTCCGGCCCGCCGGGTCGGCCGAGGATGCGGCCGCGGCGCTCAGCGCGCTCGGCCTCCATCCGTCGGAGCCGCGCGCGCTCGGCCGTCAGCTCGAATTGCCCGAGGGCACGGTCGTACCCCGCTTCAGCCTCTTGACGCTGCCGCCGGAAGAGACCCCCGCGCTCGACTGCTTTCTCTGCGGCCATCTGACCCCGGAACTGGTGCGCCGGCCGGAATGGCTCGTCCATCCGAACGGCGTTACCGGGCTCCGGAGCATTCACATTCTGGTGCCGGAGACCGCGCCGCTATTGCCGGCCTATGACCGGCTGTTCGGCATGCATGAGGTCACGACGACCGACGCGGTCGCGAGCGTGCGCGCCGGCCCGTATCGCCTCCTCTTCTCGACCCCGGACGATTTCGCGACAATGCATCCCGGGATCGACATCGATCCCGATTTCCCGCTCCCCGGCATCGCCGCGCTCGAACTCGCGATCGCCGACCGCGGCGCGACCGCCGACTACCTGACGCAGTGGCAAATCGCCTATGACGAGATGCCGGGCGGCAGTCTCGCGGTCCCTGCCGAGGAAGCGAACGGCACCGTCCTGTTCCTGACGGACCGCTGAGGGCCGCGCCGGCGGCTAGGCCGCGCGTCAGACGAGCACGCTATCGCCGAGCCGCCGCACTATTTCTTAGGCGACTTTGCCCCTCCCGTCGCGGCGCCCTTCTTTTGCGTTTTCGCCTGCTTCGGCTTTTTGGCCTCGCGGTTCGACCGTTTCTGTCCTTTCGCCATGGCGACCTCCCCAGTGTTGACGTGGTCGTTGATGTAGTCATTACCGTATAACCCGAGCACGCCGCCCTCGCCAACACACCGCCGGCCCGCTCCGGCAATTTTTTTAAACCGACCGTTGAACCTGCGGGGGGTTCCGCCCATCTGGTTCGATGTCGGGCCCTAAAGCAGTCGCCCGGCTATCCCAAGGCATTCGCCCAAGCACTGCACTTCGCCCGCTCGCCGGGCCGAGAGCTTGTGGCGGAATGCGTTCATTCCCCGCGAATCGCGACCGGCGGCGGCATGGAGAAAACCATGTCCGAAGTCACCCTGTTTGGCTTCCCGCACAGCAGCTTCGTGCATATCGCGCAGCTCGTGCTGATGCATAAGGAGGTGCCATACACCTTCCATGACCTTGAGCCCGATATGGGCTCTCCCAAACACCTCGCGCTGCATCCATTCGACCGGGTGCCGATCCTGCAGCACGGCGATTTCGTGCTCTACGAGACGAGCGCGATCGTCGCCTATCTCGAGGAGCTGTTCCCGACGCCTTCGCTCGAGCCGGATACGCCACAAGGCCGGGCACGGATGCACCAGTGGATCAGCGCGGTGAATTCCTACTACTACCCGTACATGATCTATCACGTCGGGCACGAGCGGAACGTATTCCCTCGGCTCGGTATCCCGTCCGACGAGAAGGTCGTGGCGCATGCGCTGCCCAAGATCGAGGTCGGACTGCAGGTCATGGAACGGCAGCTGTCGCATGCTCAGGGCTTCTTGCTCGGCGGCGAAGCGACGCTTGCCGATTATTACCTGCTGCCGAGCACCTATTCGTTCGGGCGCACCCCGGAGGGCAAGACGATGTACGCGAGCTTCCCGGTCGTGCAGGCCTGGCGCGAACGGATGGAGGCCTTGCCGACTGTGCGGCAGCTCCGCCAGGCAACCGCGGATCTGCCGCCGATCGAGCACGCCAGGAAATGGGCCGTCTCGCACCGGCCCAAATACTGAAACGACGGCGGGGATAGCCGCCGCATGTTGACGTGACGCTACGGGGATCGCAGGCTCCCCGTCAGAGGCACCGCCTCCAAGTTCTGCGCTTTTCAAACCTCGGCCGCGGTGCCTGCCCGGCCGGAACAGGAACGGAGAAGCGCACGTGACAACTTGCCTATTCACCACGACGACCATCGATGACCGGATGCTGGCAACCTGCTCGGCTGTGTCGGCCCATGACGTGACCCCGCTCGAAATTCAACGCTGGGAGGATGACGGCGGTGCCGTGCTTCTCGGCGTCACGCCGCGGCATCGGCTGTCATCGCACCCCGCCGCTCCGGGTTACACGATGCCGGGCTCCTTGGCGGCCTAGTGCTACCGGTTGATTAGTATGGGGACGCCAGGCTCCCCGTCAGAGGCAACCCGCCTCCAAGTTCTGCGCCCTTCAGCCAACGGATCTGAACCTCTCCGCTGCGCGACATGCGCCAACCGGAGAGGCAAAGGAGCGCACAATGCGAAAGTTGATGATGTTTGTGTCCATCGGCGTCGTCGAACCCAGCCTCGCCACCACGCCGCGGCCACGCCGGGTGTTGCCGGCATTTCGGCTGTCGGAGCTCGCAGCCACTCTTCGGCTATGGTGTTCGCGCCACCGCCAGCGGTGTGCCCTCGGCGAACTGGACGACCACCTGCTCAAGGATATTGGTGTGGCCCGGGACGAGGCCCTGCGCGAAGCGGCAAAGCCGTTCTGGCGGCGATGATCGTGGACTAATACACCGCGCCGCGCGCCGTGATCGGCCACACTTCGGCGACGCGGTCGCCGCGGATCCCGACATACCAGTCGTAAAGATTGACCGTCGGGTCGCAATGCCCCGGCACGAGCTTCACCTTGTCGCCGAGCTTCAATCGGTTTGTGGCCGATTTGATCGCGAGGCGGCCGTGCTCGTCCGAGGCGCGCTCGTACACGGCCGCGGGCTCGTCCCACACATTGGGCGGGCCGGAGTCGAAGGCGAGCGCCTTCAACCCGGCATCGACGATCGCGCGCTCTTTGGTTGGCCGGCTCATGACCGTCGCCCAGACAAAAAGGCTCGGCTCGAAAGCGCGGATCGGCGCGCCGTCGCGGTCGAGATTGCGGCCGTAATCGGCGTCCATAAAGATGTACGAGCCGCACTGCAATTCGGTGTAGACGCCGCTCGCCGCCTCGAACTCAAAGGTGCCGGTGCCGGCGCCGGTGATGTTGTCGCAAGGGATGCCGTTGGCGGCGAGCAGGTCGCGCGTCACCGCCGCCTTCTCGACCGCGCCTTGGATCGCCTTCTGCCGCTCGTCATAGGTCCGCAGATGCTGCGCCGAGCCGTGATAGGCCTGCAGCCCCGCAAAAGTGAGATGCGGCATGTCGGCGATGTGGCGGGCCAGCGCCAGCGCCGGCTCGCCCGGCTCGACGCCGCAGCGATTGCCGCCCATGTTGATCTCGACATGCACCGGCAGCGTGATGCCGGCCTCCGTCGCGGCGGCTTCGAGATCGGCGATTTGCGCCGGGTCGTCGACGCAGACACCGATCCGCGCGCTGCCGGCCAATCCCATCAGCCGACGCAATTTCTGGCGGCCGACGATCTCGTTGGTCACGAGGACGTCCTTGACGCCGCCATAGACCATCGCCTCGGCTTCGCTGACTTTCTGGCAGCAGACGCCAACTGCGCCCAGCTCCACCTGCCTTAGCGCGATGACCGGACATTTGTGAGTCTTGGCGTGCGGCCGCAGCCGGACGCCGCTGCCTTTGACGCGGTCCGCGAGCCGCCGCAGATTGCTGTCGAAGGCGTCGAGATCGACGATCAATGCCGGGGTGTCGACCTCATCGAGGCTCATACCGATTTCGGCGGGCGGGCGCGTCGTCATCGCTGGATCCTCCGGCTCTCCTCGAAGGCATGAGGCTTGCCCAGGCGCCGCGGAAAAGCAACACGCCCGCGCCCCCATACCGGCGGGCGGCTAAAGCGGGAGCCGCCGATCTGCATCCGGCGCGCGCGGAACGTTTCGTGTGGTTTGATGTTCCTGCCGCGAGAGTTGCAAACGCGGGAGGCCATCGTGGGTGGCTTAATCTATCTGATCGGTTTGATTGTCGTGATCTTGTTCATTCTCTCGTTCTTGGGCCTACGCTGACGACGCAAGCCGATAAGGATTATGGCCATGGAAAGCTCGGTGCGCACGGTCACCACGCCGGTCGAAATTCGCACGGATTTCGTGCACTGGACCCCGGTCATAGCCGGCGCGCTTGTCGCGGCAGCGCTTTCCCTTCTCCTGATCGCGTTCGGCGCGTCTCTGGGCCTAGGGGTCTCTTCGACGGCGCCGACATGGAGGGACACGTCGAGAACCTTGGCACTCTTGTCTGGGCTGTACCTTGTACTTACCGCGCTAGTGAGCTTTGGCTTCGGGGGGTACATGGCCGGCCGTCTGCGCAAGACCTGGGAGCCCGGCTTTCATAGCGAGTTCCGGGAATTTCGCGACGGTTCGCATGGGCTGCTCTCTTGGGCACTGGCCGTCGTGCTCAGCGGATTGATCGCAGCTGCGGTGGCCGCCACGATCAGCTCGAAGGCCGTCCCGCCGGCAACGACCCAGACCCCGACTGCGGGGGAGGCCCTGATCGCTTACGATCTCGACCGCCTGTTTCGGTCGGACCGGCGCGATCAAGGCAATCTGGCGTACAGCCGGGCCGAGGCAAGCCGCATCCTGCTCACCGCGACGAGCCGAGAGGGCATGAAGCCTGACGACCGGACATATTTAGCGCATTTGGTCGCGACCCAAACCGGGATCGCTCAACCCGAGGCCGATCGTCGCGTGGACGAGGCGATTACTGCGGCGACGCTCGCCGTGAAAAGGGCGCGCCAGAGCGCGGTTATCGTGGGTTTCTCCATAGCAGTTTCGCTGCTGCTGGGAGCGGCGGTGGCCTGGTATGCCGCATGTCTCGGCGGGCAGCACCGCGATCAGCTCGCGCCACCCCTGCGGTGGAATTTGGAGCGCGTTTAGCACTCGCTGCGCCTTTTATTGCCGGCGCAGCCGCCATCGGCTTGCCTCCGGCAGGAGCGCCACCCGGCCCTAAGCCCCGGTAAGCGTTAGGGCGCGTCAGCGCGATCGATGTTCCCGTAGCCGAAGAAGAGCCGCCGCAAGCGCCAAGACGGCGCTATTCCCAGTGCAGCTCTGGTGCAACCTCCCGGCGATCAATCCTCTCTTCCAGCTCTAGACACCCATGGCTCACCGGCGCTTTCGGCCGGAAGTCCACGATGGCGAGAGTAGGCAATGCCGGCATTCCTCGGCATGATGCGGCCGAACGCGTGCGAGGCTTGGCCTGACCCGTTGAAGGAAACCGGGCAGGAGGAGGAAACGATGGCCGAAGCGATCCAGTCGAGCGCCGAACACACCCTCGAAAACCAGCGGCTGGGGCCGCTGCAGATCCGGGTCGCCGCGCTCTGCACCTTGGTGCAGATCTGCGACGGCTACGACATCAACTCGATCGGCGTCGCGGTGCCGCAACTGACCCATGCCTGGAACCTGCCGGGACCCGCTTTCACGACCGCCTTCGTCTGGTCGAGCATCGGCATCCTCGTTGGCGCCCTGTCCTCCGGCCCGATCGGCGACCGCACCGGCCGAAAGCCGTTATTGCTCGCCAGCATCGCGCTGTTCGGCGTGGCCTCGCTGCTGACGGCTTATGCCGGTTCCCTGACGATGCTGGCAGTGCTGCGCTTTTTCACCGGCGTCGGGATCGGCGGCGCGATGCCCGGCACGGTGGCTCTGACCGGCGACTACACGCCGCAGCGTTGGCGCGCCACCGTTATCATGGCGACATTCACGGGCGCCCCGATCGGCGGCTTTTTGTGCGGCCAGGTCGCCGGGCTTGTGCTGCCGAGCTTTGGCTGGCCGGGCATCTTTATCGTCGGCGGCGTTGTGCCGCTGCTGATCTTCGTCGCGCTGTTGTTCTGGCTGCCCGAGTCGCCGCGTTTTTTGGCGGCGAAGGGCCAATTGACGCCGCGCCAGACCGCGCTCCTCCAGCGCCTCGATGTGCGGCCCGGGCAATCCGCGGCGGCGCTCGATCTCGCCAATGCCAACCCGATCGCGATGCTGTTCGGAAAGGGCTATGCGCTGCAGACCGTTCTGCTGTGGATCGTTTTCTTCTGCAGCTTGATGAATTTGTTCCTGTTCGCCTATTGGCTGCCGCAGGTCCTGCATTTGACGGGGCTGACCCCGGCCGAGGCCGCCCGTGCCTCGAGCTACCGCGATCTCGGGGCGATCTTCGCCGTGCTCTATCTCGGCTATCTGATCGACCGCTCCGGCCCTGAGCGGGCGCTCGCGCTGCATTATGCCGCCGGGATCGTCTTCATCGGCGCGATCGCGCTGTTCGCGATGCCTTACGCCTTGCTGGCGATCGTCATCTTCTTCTCCGGCATGACGATCATCGGCAGTCAGACCGGCGCCAACGCGACCGCGGGAGCGCTTTACCCGGCCCGCATGCGCACCAGCGGCATCGGCTGGGCGCTCGGCATCGGCCGCCTCGGCGGCATCGCGGCGCCGATGCTCGGCGGCTGGCTCTTGTCGCTCGGTCTGCCGCCGCGCGAGATTT
>Ga0310810_10005113_pt1 | contig 14608 bp, 8 predicted proteins | sample NCmetagenome_FD_207641 | JGI IMG/M metagenome (GOLD analysis project Ga0310810, IMG submission 207641) | Soil microbial communities from experimental microcosm in Duke University, North Carolina, United States - NC | ecosystem: Engineered > Artificial ecosystem > Soil microcosm > Unclassified ... | reverse complement strand
GAAGGACATCAGGTCCGATCGCTGATCGGGCGTCAGTTCGATCTCGCGCACACCGAAGAAGAGAATCGCGTCGAAGTCGAGGAGATTTCTCGCAAGGAAACTCTCGCCGGTCGCAATGCCTGTATTCGGGCCAAAGGTGATGGGCTTCTTCGTGATCGGCTGAGAGTCGGTTCTGATGAACGTATCGAACGCGCCAGACTCGTAACCCAGTCGCTCGATCGTGGCGAGCGCATGCGAGATGACGTCGTGCTGGTAGCCGTATCGCACATCGGCCCAGGCGAGCACTCGCTTCCGTGGCGCAGCCTGCCTGGCACGTGCAGATGTGGCGCCGACGCCCGCATGCAGCGCGGTCAGGGCGGCCAAGACGATGACGATGCGGAGCCGCATCAGTCAATCTTCTTCTTTTGAATGTGCCACGTCGAATCCTTACAGAGCGTGCAACCGGAACCTTTGAACATCCGCGCGGCCTTCTGGTCGTTTCTCGTCGTCCATTCGAGCCAATCGGTCGCGATGACTCCCAAATCACCGCCATCTTTGGCGCCGAAGGTGCCGATGTGCTGGAGGCCATCCTGCCACGCATAGAAGATCGGCAAGTGATTCAATGTCTCGAATGTGTTCTTGCCGGATTGGTAGGCGATGTCCAGCGATTCTTCGCCGGTGACGAGCAATACTGGCCCCTTGATCTTCTGGAGCGAGTCCGGTTCCGAACCGCGTGCGCCCGCGAGTCCGGCCCCACTGAACCAGATGCCAAGCCCATTGATGCGAGAATCCTCGGTGGCCAGCTGCACGGCCAGCCCCCCGCCGCAGGAATGACCCATCGAAACAATCCAGCGAAGATCCAGCTTGTCCTTGAACCGGCTCTCCGCTGAACCGTTCTGGTGAATCGCCCAGTCCACGGCTTCCTTTAATAACGGCACCGTGACGCGCCCCTGCGGCTGCGTGGCCGCGGCGCCCGCCGCGGGTGGCTCCGCTCGACCACCACCAGCCGGTGGCTGCTCGCCGCGCGCGCCGCGACCCGGACCTCCCTGCCGCGGAGCGGGATTGCTTTGCGGTCCGACCTCCAGTTCGACGGCACCCATCGGTCCACCCGCGATAACCAGGTAACCGTGCGACGCAAGCTCTGTCAGAAACGATCGATATCTATTGCCGGCATACAGACACGAACCGTTGCCCCAGATGACGACCGGGAGCTTCTTCGACCCGAGGGCGGTGAGGTTTGCGGGATAGTAGGCAACGTGCGCCGAGAGGCCAGGTTCGACGGCCATGATCGCTTTGTATGGCCCACTCCCGAGCGGGTAGTCTGGCTTGAAGTACGGTGGCACGCCGAACGGCAGCGGAAGGCCGCGGCCGTCGAGTAGCGGGGTCGGTGTGGGCTTCTGGGCGTACAGAGAAGGGAGGACGCTGACAACGCCGATCATGATAGCGATGGCTTTACGACACATCTCTGTTATCTCTCTGCCGATCGACAATCACTCCCATGCTGCATTCCGCCTTAGAGACCAACAGGAGAAAGGAGAAGGGAGAACAGCTGTTTTCAGGAGACCCAAAAAGTTCTCCTTTCTCATTTCTCCTGTTTATCTCTTAAGACAGGGATGCAGCGTGACAGTGAACATCATTGATAAATCCTCGTAACTCTCACTCTTTGAAGGATGCCTATTCAACACAGAAATTGATCCGTGTCCCCTCTCTTCTCGCGGCTCAGAAAGCGAACCGCAACTGGAACTGCAGCGTCCGCGGCGCCTGGTATCCAGTTGCCACGCCGAATCCGGCACCGCGCGGCCGCGATCGCGAGTCGATTAGATTGCCATTCGCGTCGAACGGCAGGTTCTGGATGTCCACCGGATTCGCCGGCGATAACAGCGACATCGTCGCATTCCGGTTGGTAATGCCAGCCTGGTTGAAGGCGTTGAACATGTCGACGCGCACTTGAATCGATCGCGGACCGCCAAGACGAATGGTGCGCGCAATGGCCAGGTCCGTCGTGCTGATCAAACAGTTGTTCACGTATCCGACGCCGGACTCGAGGCCATCGCTGCCAGCCACTGGACCCTGAAACGCGGTCGCGGTGAACTGCCGGTACGGATCCGAGCTGCAGCCGTCGCCAGGATCCCCAACCAGCCGCACGCGGGCGGCATAGTCTGGCGATCCCGTCAGATTGACGTTGCCGCCGCCGCTCTGGTAGTTGAACCCGACGGTGTAGGTCGCACCGGTCGCGCCGGACCAGATCCCGGACAGACTCCAGTCGTTCAACACCCAACCGAGCGCGCGCAGAGCATCGCTGTCGCCGTTGATCTTCGGCAGCTCCCACACGAAGTTCGCGCGCATGATGTGCGACTGCGGGTAGTTATTTCCGAGCAGGGTGTCGGCCTTCGACTGATCCGCTCGCGTCGTGATCGTGCCATCGGCGTTGTGCTGGAGACGGATTGGGCCCTGTTGCATGTCGGACAGCCCGAGGGTGTCGGCAAACCCGAGGGAGAATCCCTGCTTGAAGCGACGATTCACCGCGAGCTGAATCGAGTGGTAGGTGCGCCACGCGATCGTTTGCTGCTGTGAGATAGAGCCGTATCCGCGATAGAAGCGGACGAGATCGGGCGCCGTCGCGGCGTACGACGTCGCGACAGTTTGGCTGGACTGCGTGGGATCGGCGTACTGCGGCAGGAACCCGGAGCCAATGTCGATCGCGTTGATGTTCACGGCCGTTGGCGTGTCGTAGCTGTGCTGTCCCGTGTAGGACACGTCCAGCGCGCTGTTGAATGGAAGCGCCGTCTGAAATCCGACGTTCCACTGCGCAGAAGTCGGAAGCGGCATGTCGTATTGCCACACCGTCAGCGCGGGTGTGGCTTCAGTCGTCAGGCCAGTCGAACTGAGGTTCTGGAGCTGCCCATAGCGGACCGTCACATTGCGCGTGAACGGTGGGTTGTTCACCGTGTTGTAGATGTTCTGTGCCTGAGGTCGGTCGTAGAAGATCCCTCCGCCTCCGCGGACCACGTACTTTTGCTGGCCAGTGATGTCCCACGCGACGCCGACGCGCGGCGCCGCCGCGAGCGCTGGATACTTGCCGTTCTCCTTCGCAATGCCCTGGCCCGCCGCAAAAACGCCGTTCGTCCGATTGCCTGTATTCGGGACGAGCGTGCCTATCGCCAGCGTGGTGTTCGGTCCGAGCAACTGCCCGGTGGCCGGATTCATCGCCTGCCGGTTCGTGCCGCTGCATGGACTGACGTTGTTCACGCAACCCGGCACATACAGGAGCGGCGCGGCCGTCGCCCGCCACGTTTCGGGAAGGAAATTCGATGCCTGCAGGTAACCGTCATATTGCGGCAGCTGGTGAACGAGGCGCAGGCCGTAATCGAGCGTCAGGTTGTTCGTGATCTTCCAGTTGTCCTGCACGAAGGCTTCGTGGTTGATCGCCGTGTAGGCTCCCTCGCCCCAGCGCGACTGCTGAGAGTAAGAACTGAAGCACCCGATCGCCGCATTGGCAAAACCAAAGGAGGTGTCGCACGCATTGGTGCCGACGGTGTCCTGCTGGAAGTTGATTGTGCCGATGAACGCCCCCTGGCCGCGGCGCTGGTAGCTCCTGAAGTAGTAGTAACCCGTCTTGAGCGTGTGTCTCCCCTGCACGCGCGTCAGCGTCGCATTGAGCGTCGTCACTGCCGTATCGAGGATGAAGTTGCCCCACGGGTTGCTGTTGTTCGGCGGGGCGTTTGCGATGCGGGTGCCCCATTGAAAGGCTGGCGCCGCCTGGACGCGGTTTCCATCCCAGACGGGACTCCCGGAACGAGAAACGACTTCGTACGAGAAGGTCTTGGGATCGAGCGCGATGGCGTCGGGGAACAGATACGGGATGTCGCTGAACCCGGCGCTGGCCCGATTGGCGATCGAGTTCACCGGCAGCGCACTCCGGCACCAGTTCGGTTCTCCACCGACGATCGAGCACCCTTCCTGGTGGTGATAGTTGGCACCCCACGACGCCTCGACGAAGGTCCGGGGATTGATCGACCAACTCGCCGTCGCTGCGGGAACCCAGATGCCGTAATCATCTTCGCGGCTGTCGTTGAATCCCGGCAGCGTTCCGGGAATCACCTTGGTGGGTTGCTGGTATTCGAGGAATTTGAAGCTGCCGCGGAGGTTGCGAAACGGCTGATAGTCGACCCGGACTACCGGCTGAAAGCCGAGCAGACTGACCGGTTCGTCGGTGTTCTCGAAGTTGTACGCCTGGCCCGCCGGCACGCTGGCGAGGTTCGGCGTGGGCCACCAGTTGAGGATGTTGAGGCCGGTTTGGTAGAGACGGTTCTTCGGAATCCGTCCCAGCACGCCGCCGTCGGCAAAACATCCCGCCTGAGTGGTCTGATTGCATGCCCCTGGCAGCAACGGATCCTTGATGTAGGGATAAGGACTCCCGAGATTATCGGTGGATTGCGAAAAGTCTCCCTGTCGCTCGAGCAGTGTCGGCAGGCGGTAACGGTTGACGGTATTGCCGAACGTTCTTGGGTTGAACTCCTGGTTGTAATAGAAGAACAGCTTGTTGTTCCCGCCGGCGCGTCCGACTGGACCGCCGATGGCGAAGCCCCAGTCACGTTCGTCCTGGAACGTTTTGGGATCGCCGTTCAGAATATTGGTCTTGCTGTTCGCGTTCCATTTGGAGTTGCGTTCGACGTCATAGATCGCGCCGCGAAATTGGTTGGTCCCGCTCTTGGTCACCGCGTTGACCTGAAGGCCGCTCGATCGGCCATATTCGGCCTGATAGGTCGACGTTGCGACGCGGACTTCGGAGATAGCTTCGACGCTCACCCGCATCGCGGGGCGGTTGACGCCCGGGTCCATCGCGGTCGCGCCGTCGAGCATGAAATTGCTGTCGCCTCCGCCGCCCAACCGGCTTGCCGGCGTCAGCGCACCGGGAGTGCTGTTCACGCCTGGCATGAGGCCGAGGAGGGCGTCGTAGCTGCGGTTTGCGAGCGGCAGACTGCTCACCGATTGGGTCGCGATCGTGAAAGACTTCTCACCGCTCGCCGTCTGCACCAGCGGTGACTCGGCGGTCACAACCACCTGCTCTGAGGCGCCGCCCACTTCGATCGTCATCGGCGGCAGCACCAGACGCTGTCCCGCACTCACCGCGACGCCGCCAATCCTCAGCTTGCGAAACGACGGCATCTCGACTTGCACGATGTAGGTGCCGGCGGGAACGTTCGGCACGACGAAGTCGCCGGTGGCGTTGGTGATCACCGGCGCCATCTCCGTGCCCTGTGATTCGTTGATGACGGTAACCGTCGCTCCTGGAACGACGGACCCCTGCTGATCCTTGACGGTGCCAGAAAGAGTTCCAGTGACGCCTTGAGCGACCACTGCAGTGGACGTGGTGGCAACGAGCAGCAGCGCGCACACCACGTACGGCGCCGCCACCTTCAGCCGGTGAGACGTGATGGCCGCTCGACGACATTCCGCGGAGCTCAAAAGCATCGGTCCTCCTGGCGGCTGTTCGCCATTCCGGGTGGTAGTACGAGCGAGCGCACCATAGCACCGGAATGCGCGGAGATGTCGGTTGTAACGGTGCCGTTACGGTAAAACGCTCAGGCCGAACAGAAGAGAGGAGGTTTTCTAGCGCTTTGGCAGCCGCGCGAGGTTCTCCCGCGCTGGGCCGTAGTCGGGTTTCAGCTCCAGCGCGCGCCGCAGATGCATCGCCGCATCATCAAACCGTCCAGCCTCGGCGAGCGCGCCGCCAAGGTCGCTGTGTGCTTCCGCGGAGTCTGGCAGGAGATCGACAGCGCGCTGCAGATGCGGCAGCGCCTCCCGGAGCTGACCGTGCGAGAACAGAAGCGCGCCCAGTTCCTGATGAGCCTCCGCAAACGCTGCGTCCAGCGCAATCGCACGTGCGAACCGGTCGGCGGCATCCGCGGCGCGGCCGGCCGCGGCGAGGCCTTTGCCGACGTTGAACTGCAGGTGTGCATCTCCTGGCGCGAGGGTCGAGGCCGTCCTGAGGTGTAAGACGGCCTCCTCGGTGCGGCCAGCCGTCAACAACGCTCCGCCAAGAAAATTGTGGGCCTGTGGCGATCGCGGATCCAACCGAACTGCGATCTCCAGGTGCAGAATCGCGTCCGCAACCCGTCCCACTTCCAGGTAACTGCTGCCGAGCCACGTTCTCTCGTGCGCGTCGTCTGGCGCATGACGCACTCGGATTTCGGCGCCCCGCACGTTGTCTAGCATCTCGCGCTGCACGAAGAAGTTGGCGAGCACTTTCCCATCCGCCGGAGACAACGGCACCATCTGCAGCCCGAGGTTGCCCATCTCGTCGCTCGACTGCGGTCCCCATGTGACGGCTCGCGGCGGGTGATGCGGATTGGCCGGGTTGTCCTCGGAGTTGTCGTATGTGTACCGCATCGTGATGCTGGTGCCGTGCGGGAGCAGGATCGGGGAGACGTAGCGGTAGTCCTGCTGCCAGTGAAAGTCCCACCGCTTGATCTGCAGGAGAGGCTGGATGCGCCCGTCCGGCAGTGTCGCTCGAACCGTCATCTCCTTTCCCAGGTAATGTGCATGCGGATAGACGCTCAGCAGCTTCACATCAACCGGAAGCGCGCACGTGTCGGTGATCGAATAGCTTCGCTCTCCCGCAGGAATGTCGATCGCCTTCGTGCCCATGACGACCATGACCGGTGACTCACGCGGCGGCGCGTCGGTGAAGTAAAGACCCACGACCGGCTGCACATCGACCGGCGATTTCACGTGGAGCAGATGGAGCTCGATGACGAGATCGCTGGCTGGATCGAGCCTCCACGGCATGCCATCAGGTGACGCTATGGGTCCGCGACCCGGAGCCCAGCCGATGAAGTGGCCGTCGGGACTCTGAACGCTGAGCGCGGCCATCCCGTCGAAGCCTGGCGCGCCGTCGATCCCGTCCACCGCGCGCGACGCTCGCGTCCGATCGACCCTGATGATGGCGTGGTGAATGGGCGCCCGGCCCGGGCGAAACTCGACGGCGCGCACGAATCGTACGGCGCCAAGCGACGTGCGCATCACCACATTCCGGAATACATCGTGAGATCCCGGCCTGTGCGAGTACGGACGTGGCATCGAGAGCACGACGTCCGGCTGACCCAGTTGCCATTCGTTCGTAAACGTGGGCGGGGATGGAAGATCGGCGGCGTGACCCTCGACGGCGCCGTCGCTGACCCATCGTTGAATCGTTTCAATCTGATTTGAAGCGAGGCGTCGCTCGCCGACGAAGGCCGGAGCGTCGGGTTCGGGCAGCCACGGCGGCATCTTTCCGGTTCGAGTCGCCTGGGCAATCTTCTCCGCGTGGTCCCGCGCATCGCGGTAGGTCAGCAACGGAAACGGCACCGCCTCCACGCCGGGCCGGTGACATGGCGCGCAGCGCTCGAAGAGAATCGGCGCGACGTGCTTGTTGAATGTCGGATGTGTCACCGGGGTATCGGCGCTGCGGGCAGGATGTCCGCACGCGGAGAGACACGCGGCGACGAGAATGAGGGTGTCGCGGGCGGCCTTCAGCGCACGGGCTCGGCGGTGCCGGCGTTCATCGCATGCGGCTTGAGCGTCGCGTCGGTCAGACCCAGGGACCATTTCAACGCTTCAAAGTACATCTGCTGTACGTCACGGATATCCCAGGTGTTGTTCGCGTGTGCGAACGAACCGTAGAAGACGCGGCCCTTGCCGTACATCTTGGCCCACGCGAGCGGATAGTCCTTGTCCGGCCGATGCAGGGCAGCGTTCGCTGGAACGTTCGACAAATCCAGCCGAAGCAGAACATGAATCTTGTCTCTCGAGTAGTCTTTCGGCTGATAGAACTCGTCGTTGAAATCGAACCGTGCGGGGAATTGCTTCGTCGCCGGGAACGACGGATCTTCGTTGATGATCGAGCCGGGGCCGACAACGGGGTGACCGTCGAACCGCGCGCCGATCAGCTCGCCGAATTCAGGCCACGACTCGAGCGCCGTGAGCCCCACGTGCGCGGCAACAAACCCCTTACCGTCGTCTCTCACGAACGACAGGAGTTCGGCCTTCTGCTTGTCGTCGAGCGGCACCTCCCGGTGCCCCATGAAGAAGATCGCGTCGACATTATTCAGGTTTGGTCCGCCGCTCGCCGGCTCGCCCGTGGTCTTGAGCGGCGTCTTCGAAATGATGTGCGAGTCGGTGCGAATGAACGTGTCATAGGCTCCGGATTCATAGCCGAGCCGCTCGATGATCGCCAGCGCATGCGACACGGAATCATGCTGGGCCTGGCCGTTGCGCGTATCAGCCCAGGCGAGAACCACCTTCCGAGTCCGCGTGCCACGCCCTGCTCCCCGCCCTCTCTGACCCCGTCCTTGCGGAGCATCCTGGGGTGCGCCAACTGCGGGCGCCCCTTGTTCCGCCGTGGGTGCCGGCTGTTGCGCAGCGACCAGCAACCCTGCTGCCACGACCGCGAGCGCCACCAAGGGCAATCGAATCTTGTGCATCGTGAATCTCACCTCAAATGCTGATTTCTGATTGTTGAATGCTGAGGGACCAACGAGGCGAGTACCAGCAAATTGCCCCGAAATTCAGCAATACTGTCCAATCGGCAATCACTCAGCATTCAGAATTCAGCAATCAGCATTTCTCTGGCCTGCACAATATCATCGTGCAGGCGTCTCGCCCCGCCCGTAACGGTATCGCTACCGTAACACTGCGCGGGCGGGCCCAGAAGCGGTGATAATCCGGAGTCCCGAATGAATTCATGGCGAACGGCGATCGCGCGGACCGACGAAACTTCTATCCGCATCCGGGGCTACGACGTGACCGCGCTAATGCAACAGTCGACGTTCGCGGGGCTGGTGTTTCTGTTGCATAAAGGGCGCCTGCCGACGGCGCCAGAGGCCAAACTGATCGATGCGTTGTTGATCGGCGTCGCCGATCCCGGCGCCGGGGCGCCCTCGTGCGCGGCGAGCCGCCTGGTGGCATCAGGCAACCGCCAATCGCTGTCGGCGGCGGTCGCCGCCGGAGTGCTTGCGATCGGCGACGAGCACGGCGGGGCCGGCGAATCGTGCATGGAACTGATCGCCGCGGTGATTGAAAGAGCGCGCGAGAGCACGATATCGATCGAAGACGCTGCGCGCGCGATCGTCGAGGATATGCGGCGGGCCGGCCAGCGCGTCCCGGGCATCGGACACCGGCGGCTGACTACGGATCCCCGCGTGGACGTGCTGTTCACGATGGCGCGCGACGTAAAGGTCGCAGGTGACGGCATTGTCGCCGCCCGCGCAATCGAGCAGGCCGTGAGCGAGCAGGTCAAGCCGCTGCCGCTCAACATCGATGGAGCGCTCGCGGCAATCCTGCACGACATGGGATTTCCGCCGCCCGCCGGCAAACTGGTCTTCATCGTCGGGCGGGTCGCCGGATTGACGGCAGAGGTGGCGGAGGAACACGAACGGGAAAAGCCGATGCGCATCCGGATTCCCGTCGAGTACGACGGCGCGGGGCCTCGCGACATTACCTGACAGAACGAACTATGGCAGCGAGAACAATCACACCGGAAGAACAGCAACTCGCCGACACCCTGCTCGATCGCGCCCGCGCGGCGATGAGGGCGATCGAGGCGCTCGATCAGGCTTCAGTCGACCGGTTATGCCAGGCAATCGCGTGGGCGGCCGCCAACGAGGTCACCTCGACGAGGCTTGCGAGGATGAGCGTCGAGGAAAGCGGCATGGGGATTCCGGAGCCCAGCCGCCGGGGGAAGGTGCTCGGCATCCTTCGCGATGCGCTGCGGCAGAAGAGCGTGGGAATCATCGAGGAGATTTCTGAGCGAGGGATCGTGAAGTACGCCAAGCCGGCTGGCGTGATCACGTCGCTCATTCCCGTCACCAGCCCGTACATCACACCGATCGGCATCGCGATCTACGCGATCAAATGCAAGGATGCGGTGATCTTTTCGCCGCATCCCTCGAGCCGGAAGACCACCAATGAAGTCGTTCGGCTGATGCGCGAAGCGCTCGGGCGTCAGGGCATCGCCGAGGACGTTCTGCAATGCGTCGAACGACCCAGCATTCCGCTCGCGAACGAGCTGATGGCCCGGGCGGACCTCACTATCGCCACCGGCGGGCCCGCAATGGTGAAGGCCGCCTACGGCTCCGGCAAGCCGGCCTACGGCGTAGGTGCCGGAAATGCCACCATGGTGATCGATGAAACCGCCGACATTGCTGAAGCTGCGCGGAATACGCGAATCAGCAAGACGAACGACAACGGCTCCGGCTGTTCCGCGGACGGGAACCTTCTCGTCGACTCGCGGATCTACGACCAATTCCTGGACGCGCTCCAGAAAGAAGGCGGCTATCTCGTGAACGATCGCGAGAAGGATCTGTTGCGCACCGCTTATTGGGACAGCGACGGGCACCGAACCGCGGAGACGATCGCCAGGCCCGCGAGCGTGGTCGCCGAACGCGCCGGCTTCTCGCTCCCAGACGGCAAGACCTTCCTGATCGTCCCGGAGGAGCACATCGGCCGCCAACACCTGTTCTCGACCGAGAAGCTGGGCACTGTACTCGCCATCTTCAAGTACCACGGCTTCGACGACGCGCTCGACAAGGTGCGGCAGATTTTTGAGACCGGCGGCAAAGGCCACTCCTGCGGGATCTATTCGTTTGACGATGAGCACATCCACGCGCTTGCGCTGGTCGCGCCGGTCAGCCGGATCATGGTGCGCCAGGTGCAGTCCCGAGCCAACGCCGGCACGTTTACCAACGGCATGCCGATGACGTCGAGCATGGGATGCGGCACGTGGGGCGGCAACATCACCAACGAGAACATTTCGCTGAAGCACTACATGAACGTGACGTGGGTCAGCCGTCCGATCGCGGAAGACCGGCCGTCAGACCAGGAACTCTTCGGTGAGTTCTACAACACCGAGATCTTCGAACCAGCCGCGAGGACACTCTGATGACTGCATTCCCGCAACGCGAAATCCGTCGCGCACCTGAGACCCGGATTTCCTCGTATCTTCTGGTCGAGTACCTCGAGAGGCTCGGCGTCGAAGTCATCTTTGGTCTGTGCGGCCACACGAACATTGCCGTGCTCGACGCGCTGAGCAAGAGCCGCATTCGATTCATTACCAGCCGTCACGAGCAGATCTCCGCGCACTCTGCGGACGGCTACGCCCGCGTGTCCGGCCGGCCTGGCGTGGTGTTGAGCCATCTGGGACCCGGACTGACGAACGCCGCGACCGGTGTGGCCAACGCGGCACTCGATTCGATCCCGATGGTGGTGATCGCCGGCGATATTCCGTCGCATTACTACGGGCGCCATCCTCATCAAGAGTTCAACCTGCACCAGGACGCGGACCAGTCGCAGATCTATCGGCCGTTCTGCAAGCGCGTCTACCGCGTTGACCGCGCGGGCGACCTGCCTCGCGTCATGGAACGCGCCTTCCATCTGGCAACGAGCGGCCGGCCAGGCCCGGTGCTGGTCGATGTGCCAATGGACCTGTTTTCGGCGGACCTACCGGTCGACGCCTTCCACCAGGTGCCGGCGGAAATCGCACCTCCTGCGCTCGATCCCGCAACCGCCGAGCGGATTGTGCAGATGCTCGCCGACGCCCATCGTCCGCTGATCTACGCCGGCGGCGGTGTCCTCTCGGCGCGCGGCAGCCAGGAGCTGGCGGCTCTCGCAGAAGCGCTCGAGGTGCCGGTCGCCCACTCCCTCATGGGGAAGGGGTGCCTCCACGAGGAGCATCCGCTGCTGCTCGGGATGACGGGCTTCTGGGGCACACCAATCGCAAACGAGAAGTGTCGCACCGCCGACGTGATCCTGGCCATCGGCACCCGGCTCGCCGAGGCCAGTTCGAGCTCATGGGATCCGCGTTTTACGTTCGCGGCGCCGCCGACGCGGCTCATTCACGTCGATGCGGATCTTGCGGAGATCGGCCGGAATCTTCCGACCGAACTCGGCGTGGTCGCGGATGCGAAGCTCGCACTCGCCGCACTGGCGGGGGCTGCCCGGGGGCGGGCACATCGCGATCGCGGACGGATTCGCGAGGAGATCCGAAGAGGGCGCCGGGCGTTTGCGGAAGAGTGGGCCCATCAGTGGACGTCCGATCAGTTCCCGCTTCGGCCCGAGCGGATTCTGAACGAGCTGCGCAAGGCAGTTCCCGAAGACGGCTTCGTCGTGACCGACGTCGGCTGGAACAAGAACGGCGTGGCGCAGCAGTTTTCCATCACCGTCCCCGGCACGTTCATCACACCGAGCGGTCTTGCGACGATGGGGTTTGGAGCAGCCGCGGTACTGGGGGTGAAAGTGGCCGCGCCCACTCGCGCGGCGGTCGCCCTCGTCGGAGACGGCGGGTTTGGCGCGAATCCCAACGTGGTCGCGACCGCGATGGAGGCCGGACTCAACGTCGTATGGGTGATCATGGACAATGCCGCATTCGGCACGATTGCGGGGCTCGAGAACATGCATTACGGGACGACGTTCGGGTGTGTGTTCGAGCGGAACGGGAAGCCGTATCGCGTCGACTTCGCCGCGATGGCGCGGGCGTGGGGGGCGCATGGCGTGATGGTCGAGTCCGCGGCGGATCTCGGCCCGGCGTTGCGCGAGGCACTCGCGAGTGACCGCCCCGCTGTCGTACAGGTGCCGATGGAAAACGCGCCGACGCCCACACCAGGGTACTGGAACATCAACGACATTTATCGCAAGGGCGATTAGGCCGGACCCGCGGCGCGTCTTGATGTGCCGCGACCCGGATCTCTCATGCCTCCAACCCGCGCCCGGTACAGCCTCTTGTACTTTGCCTGCGTGCTGTCGGTGATTACGTTCATCGACCGCGTGTGCATCGCCTCCTCTGCACCGGCAATTCGATCGGAGTTGGGACTGACAACGGTCCAGATGGGCTGGGTTTTCAGCGCGTTTACCTTCGCGTATGCCGCGTTCGAAATTCCGAGCGGATGGCTGGGAGACCTGATCGGGCCGCGCAAAACGCTGATGCGGATCGTGCTGTGGTGGTCGGCGTTCACCACCGTCAGCGGTCTCGCCTGGAGTTTTACGTCGCTCCTCGTCGCCAGGTTTCTTTTCGGTGTCGGCGAGGCGGGGGCGTATCCGAACATTTCCCGCAGCTTCGCGAGATGGTTTCCGGTGACCGAGCGCGGCGCCGCCCATGGCGCCGTGTTCATGAGCAGCCGCATCGGTGCGGCGGCTGCGCCGCCACTCGTGATCCTGATCATTTCAATCGCCGGCTGGCGCACATCCTTCTGGATCTTCGGGTCGCTCGGCGTCGTGTGGAGCCTGTTCTGGTGGCGGTGGTTCCGCGACGACCCCGCGACCCATCCGTCGGTCAGCTCCGAAGAACTCGCCGTGATTACGTCGGGAACGCCGACGCCCGCGCACCCTCGTGTTCACTGGCGCGATCTGCTCGATCCGAACCTGCTTTGCATCTGTCTGATGTACTTCTGCATCGGCTACGGCCTCTACTTCTACTTGACGTGGCTTCCCACCTATTTCAGGGAGGCGCGCGGGTTCAGCACACAGCAGGCGGCGTGGCTGTCGAGCGCGGTGCTGCTCACGGGAGGCGTCGCGACGATCACCGGTGGGTGGCTGACCGACCGGCTGACCAAACGGTACGGTCTGAAGGTTGGCCGATCCATTGGCGCTGTCGCGATGCCCATGAGCGCGCTGTTCATTTTGACCGCGGCACTCACGCCGCAGCCAATCGTCGCCGCGGTGCTGATGGCACTCGCCTTCTTCTGCGCCGATTTGTCGATGAGCCCGGCGTGGGCGATGTGCCACGACGTGGGCGGCGAAGCGGCGGGAACCATCACCGGGGCCATGAATACCCTCGGCAACCTCGGCGGGACGATCAGCCCTCTCGTCGTTGGGTACTCGGTCCAGTGGTGGGGGTCATGGTCGACTCCGCTGGTGATCACGGCCGGCGTTTACGCCCTGGGCGGCGTGCTGACGATTCTTTCCAATCCCCATCGCCGGCTGGCATTTCGACGTGCGCATCCGTTCGCGCCGGCCGAACTCAGCGATTCCCCCGCCCGCCCGGTGTAAAGCGGTGGCTGTCCAGAAGATCCGCGCCCCGCACGGAGGCAGACGCCAGAGACTTCGCGGCCCCTCGACGACCCACATGGCGTTACGATCGCGGCCGGTGACGTCCCAGCAATCCCTCGGGTCCGGCCAGCCGAAGCGTGACGCGGTGCGCCACCAGCTTGAACGGATACTTGCCAGCACAACGTTCCGGCAGGTCGATCGGCTGAAGCGATTTCTCAGCTTCATCGTGACCGAATCGATTGCCGGCCGCAGCGATCAATTAAAGGAGTACGTGATCGGCGTGCAGGTCTTCGACAAGGAGACCTCGTTCGATCCTCGCGCCGACCCGATTGTGCGGGTTCAGGCGCGCCGGCTGAGAGCGCGCCTGCTGCGGTACTACCGGGAGGAAAGCCGACCCGAAGAGCTCGTCATCGAGTTGCCGAAAGGCGGATACGCGCCCACGATCAAACAACGAGAGGCGGGCCCGGCGACACGATCCATCGGCGCCGCACTGGTTCGACAGAACACGATCGCGGTTCTCCCGTTTTCCGATCACACCGCGGCCGGCGATCTCGGATACTTCTGTCAGTCTTTGCGTCAGGAAATCATCACCGGTCTGGCGACGATC
>Ga0310810_10005112_pt1 | contig 14609 bp, 17 predicted proteins | sample NCmetagenome_FD_207641 | JGI IMG/M metagenome (GOLD analysis project Ga0310810, IMG submission 207641) | Soil microbial communities from experimental microcosm in Duke University, North Carolina, United States - NC | ecosystem: Engineered > Artificial ecosystem > Soil microcosm > Unclassified ... | reverse complement strand
ATCTCCACTAAATATTCCGGCATCCAGCCGCTCGACCACCCGTCGACCTACAGCGAGAAGTACTTCGCCGAGGAAGTCGGCGTGCTCACCAAGGGCACCGTCAAAGTCGAGGCCTACGCCAATACCCAGCTCGGCGATGCGGTCGTGAGCGTCCAGAGCGTCCGCAACGGCACGATCGGCTTTGCCACCGTCTCGACCGCGAACCTCAATCAGGTCGTGCCGGCGATGGACATGTACTCGCTGCCGTTCCTGTTCAAGAATGAGGCGCATTTCTGGTGGTTCCTGGCGCAGCCGCAAGCCGCCGAAATGGCCAAGGCGCTCGAGGACAAGGGCATCAAGATCATCGCCTACATGGACTCCGGCGCGCGCAACTTCTTCGCCCAGAAGGCCATCCGTTCTCCGGACGACATGAAGGGCGAAAAGATCCGCGTGATGGCCTCGCCCGTGATGGTCAACACCATGAAGGCGCTCGGTGCGACCGGCGTGCCGGTCGCATGGGCCGAGCTTTACACGGCCCTGCAGACCGGCGTTGTGGATGGCGCCGAGAACAATCATCCGTCCGTGGTCGCGAAGAAGTTCTACGAGGTGTCGAAGTACTACACGCTCGACGAGCACATGCGCATTCCGGACACGATCATCATGTCGATGAAGCTCTGGAACCAGCTCAATGACGATCAGAAGAAGGCGGTGCTGGAAGCCGGACAGCGCGCGCAGGCCTACATGCGCGGTGCGTGGCACGTTTCCGAGGTGAAAGATCTTGCGGAACTGAAGAGCAAGTTCACCGAGATCGTGACGCCGGACAAGGCGCCGTTCGTGAAGGCCGTCTCGGGGCTGGTGGCGGAAGAGGGCAAGCGGCTCGGCGTGGAGAAGACCATCGCCTTCATCCTCGACAGCCAGAAGAACTTCTGACGTTCGCGGGGGCGCGGACAGCGGAGGGCGGCGGCGATCCGCCGCCCTTCGTATTCCACGCGTTCCCGAAAAGGATGCGATCCGCTTTTCGAATGATCATGCGCAAGGGCCGGGGCGTGCCGTGAAAGTTCTCGATCTGCTGGACCGATTTGCCACACTGCTGGTCGCCGCGGTGAGATGGATCTGCATCGTGCTCGCGAGCGCGTTGTTCATCATCGTGGTCGCGGCGGTGATTGCCCGATACGGTTTTGGGCGCGCGGTATCGTGGACCGAGGAAGTCCCGCGCTATCTCCTCGTCTGGATCTCCTTCCTTGCCGCCGCGGTTGGTGTCCTTAACCGCGATCACGTCGGGTTTGACGTTCTGTTCAACGCGCTGCCGAAGCCGGCGCGCCGCGTGCTCGGCGTGATCCTGAGCGCGCTCATCTTCATGTTCGGCTGGATCGTCTTCCGATACGGAATCACGTTCGTGCAGGACTTCGGCGACGATCTGATGGAGACGATCCCCTTCACGAACAACTGGTACTACCCGGCAATGCCTGTCTGCGGCTTCCTCATCATGGTGTTCGCTTTCAAGCTGATCGTCGATGAGATCGTGCGGCCAGAAGCGGCTGCGATCACCGGGACGAGCGTGGACTGAGCCATGATCCTCCTCCTCCTCGGTCTTGCGTTCATCGTTCTTGTCGCACTCGGAATGCCGATTTCGTTCGCGGTCGGCGTCTCGACGGTGTTCGCGACCCTGCTGCTGCCGGGCGTGGACAACGCCACGATCGTCCAGCGCATGCTTACGGGCATCAATACCTTTCCGCTGCTCGCCGTCATCTTCTTCGTCTTTGCCGGCACGCTGATGGCGCGCGGCGGCATTGCGCGCCGTCTCGTGCTGATGGCCGAAGTGCTGGTTGGCTGGCTGCCGGGCAGCCTGGCGCAGATCGTCTGCGTCGCCTCGATGTTCTTCGGTGGCGTCACTGGCTCCGCGGTCGCGGAGGTATCTTCCATCGGCGCGATGATGATCCCGGCGATGGAGAAGGACGGCTACTCCCGACGTTTTGCGACCGCGATCGTCCTCACGGCTGCCACGATGGGTCCGATCATCCCGCCTTCGATCGGCATGATCGTGTTCGCGCATGTCGCCGGCAACGTCTCGATCGCGGCACTGTTTCTTGCCGGCGTCATTCCGGGCGTGATGATCGGCCTGTCGTTGATGATCGCGTCTTTCATTCACGGCAAGCTCTATCACCAGAAGATCCTGCCGAAGCTCGAACTGCGCGAGAAGCTCCGCCGCATTCTCGACGGGTTCGCCGGCGTTTTCACGATGGTGATCATTCTCGGCGGCATTATCTCCGGCGTGTTCACCGCGACCGAGGCCGGCGCTGCGGCCGCTGTCTATGCGCTGATCCTGACCATCTTCGTCTACAAGGAAATCAAGATTTCCGATCTTCCCGGCATCATCTGGGAATGCTGCGTCACCAACGCGGTGGTGATGCTGCTGATCGCGACGTGCTCGGTCTATGCGTGGATTCTCACCTACGAGAATCTCCCGAACATGCTGGCCGACAACTTCTTCAACCTGATCCACAGCAAGTGGGCGTTCCTGCTCATCCTCAATCTGTTTTTGCTCGTGGTCGGCATGTTCGTCGACATGACGCCGGCGCTGATCATGCTGGTGCCGATGTTGCTGCCGCTGGCGCTGAAGTTCGACATCAACCTCGTGCATCTCGGGCTGATCATGGTGATCAACCTGTCGTTCGGGCTGACGACGCCGCCCGTCGGCACCGCGCTGTTCGTCGCGCTGAAGGTTGGGCGCATCTCGATGGAGAAGATCATCCCGCCGCTGCTGCCGCTGCTCGCCTGCATGTGCGTGGTGCTGTTGTTCGTGACCTACGTGCCGGAGGTGTACATGTGGCTCCCGCGCAGCTTTGGGCTCGTGAAGTAGGCGTCTACCCACCCTTACGGCGCGGCCTCCACCACACCAGCACAACGCCGATGGTCGAGGCCGCAAGCCCGATCAACGCGATCGGCTTGAGGTGTTCGTCGATCAACGCCCACGCGATCAGGGCGGACGCCCCCGGCACGAGGAAGAATCCGGAGGCGGCTTTCGCGGCCCCATAGCGGTCCATCATCAAGTTATAGAACGCCATTCCGACGATCGACATCGCCACCACGTTCCAGGCCATCGCGGCGGCGAGGCTCGGCGTGAGATGAAGATGCGGCGTCTCGAAAAAGAGTGCGAGAAAAATCGAGAGCAGCGCGCCGCCGATCAACTGTACGGCGGTCGCCTCGAACGGGGGCACATCGGCTGCGAACTTCTTGAGGTAAAGCGTGCCGCCGGATAATCCGAACAGGCTGAGGGCGAGCAGGGCGATGATGCTGTAGTCCGCATCGTGCGGCACCCCGAGTACGACACCGGCAAGGCCGAGGCCAAACCCGATCCATTGCCACCACACGAAGCGCTCGCCGAGCAGGACCACGCCGAGAGCAGCAGTAAGGATCGGATGGAACGCGTGCACCAGCGCGGTCGGCGTTGCCGCGACGCTGACCAGCGCCTTGTGCGCGGTCGCAAGCGCGAGTCCGTGCACCAGTGAGCCGCCGATCATCAGATGCGGCCAACGTCGCAGCAGCGGTCCCCACGGGCGGCCCAGGATGCCGACCACAATGAGCGCGGCGGTGGCGGCAAACGTCAGCCGGATGGCGACGAAGAGGTACGGGCTGATGTCGGCAAGGCCGACCTTGGCCGCCGTGTAGGACGATGCCCAGAAGATCGCGAACAGGAAGGGAAGCAGTGCGGGAAGCATGAGGCGCTCGGGTTCGGCTCGATATAGCGGCGGTTTGGCCCGTGCGCCCTTCGCGATTTGGCGGGGCAGGCTTCGCACGGGCACAACCGGGAAGTTCCCAAAATGGGCGGGATGAACCCTTTGTTAACCATGTTTTTGCACGCTCGGGAAAGGAAAGCGGCTCTCCGCCTCGATTCCCTGGAGCTTAAAATGGACTCGCTTCGTCAGCCGACCCGGTCGCGCACCCTTTCGGGCGCGGAGAACATCCTGCGTATTGGACGGGGCGAACAGCCCGCGCCGAACCCGGCGCTGCGCGAGGGCGAGCTTTCGCGCAAAGGGCAGGCGGCGCTCGACCTGGTCAGCCAGGTGGCCGACACGATCAACGCCACCGAGAACCGCATCGAGATGCTGCTGGTGCGCGCACTCGAGCAGCTCAAGCAGATGGAAGAACGCAATCGCGCCCTCGAGGAGCGCGCCGCGCAGGCCGAGGCACGTGCGCGCGAAGCCGAGAAGTGGCTGATGCGCCTGCATGTCGAGATGGAGGACAAGTTCGTCTCCTGGAAGGGTGCGCAGGCGCGCAACCTGGCCGGATCCGCAGCGGCTTGATTGTTGCCACATGGCGGCCACGCGGGCCTCTTAGCCCGAGCGGTTCAACGAAGCCAACGAGGTGACGATGATCCGCTCGTTTGTGCTACTCGCGATTCTCATGCTGTCCGGCCTGACGCCGGCCCGCGCCCAGCTTCCCGGCAGCACCAATCCGCCGATTCCGTTGCCGCCGTTCCTCACGCCGCGCGGAACGCCCGAAGACCAGCGCAATTGCCGCCCCGATGCAGCACGATTGTGCAAGGAAGTGATCGGCAACGACGACGCGGTCCTGCGGTGTTTCCAGGCGCGGCGGCGCGAACTGAGTCCGGCCTGCCTCGGCGTGCTTGAGAAGTACGGGAAGTAGCCGCCCTTCGCTTCAATCGATCGCGCGGAACAGCCGCTCGTCGTAGAGCGCGCCCAGCATCGGACCGAGCTTGTCGCGGAATGTGCGCTGCGGGGGCGCCGATCCGCGCGCATCGTAGGCTTTCTGATCTGTCCAGGCTTCGACCACGGTGAAATGGTTCGGCCGGCTTGACTGCTGCCACACGTCGAAGCGCTGGTTGCCGGCTCCTCTGCGACTCTCATCGGCCAGCGGGTTGAGCGCCGAGATCACCTCGTCCTTGCGCGGGGGCGGGACGTCGACGTGACTCGCGACCAGAACCGCGTTCTTCGCGGTGGCACCTGATTCGCCGACCGTGAGCCCAACGTGGACCCGCTCATCGAGTGGCCCGTTCGCAATCGCCTTGAACGCGTCGCGGAAAGCCGTCGTGCCTGCCGACTTGCCGTGGGCATCGAACGCGGCCTGGTCCTTCCAGATCTCCAGGATGATGAAGCGATTGGCGCGGCCTGGCTCCTGGGCGATGTCGGCGCGGATGTTTCCATCTTCCTTGCGCATGGCATCGCCATAGCGCTGCAGAAGCGCCGTCCCGTCTTTCACCGATGCGGTCCCAACCTCGGCATAAGTCGCGACATAGATCGGACCGGCAGGCGCTTGTGCATCAGTCATGGCGTCGCAGCGAGCCGTGTCATTGTTTTTTCCCGAGCATGTTGGAGGGCGATGCTAGGGCGCAGGGGAACTTTGGGTCAATGTAGGGCAGTGCCATACGATCGGCCCATTCCGTCACTATATGATTGATACGGACGGGAGCTCAGGGCCGAAAGGCCTTGGGCTCCCTTTGTGTTTTCAAAGGAGGAAAAGCCATGCGCTATCGCGTTTATGTCGGCCCGCGCGGCTCGGAAGCGATCTCGCCCGTGCAGAAGGATCAGTTTCTCTACAAGGAATTTTCCTCGCTCGACGAGGCCTTCGGTTGGGCGCGGCATGTCAACGGCAGCGGCCGTGTCACCTTGCTGATCGATGGCGATGACGGCACCAGCTTCGGCAAGACCGAAATCGCCGCAGCGCTGCACCATCCCGACAGCGTGGACCACGCGGCATAAGCCGGAACTGCCTCGCCGGTGCAGCCGTTAACTGTCCACGAAGGAGGAAAACGATGCAGCAGAACATCAAAGAACATATGGAAGTGCTGGGTTCCGATGGCGGCTTCGTCGGCACGGTCGATCATGTCCAGGGTTCGGAGATCAAGCTAACGAAGGGTTCGGATAAATCCAGCCAGCACCACTTCATCCCGCTGGACTGGGTCGCCAACGTCGACGCCAAGGTCCATCTGTCGAAGGCCGCCCGTGACGCGAAAACCCAGTGGCGCGCGGCCGCGTAACAGGGCGTCACCGCCAAGTTGGAAGCCCGGCCGAGCGCCGGGCTTCTTGCTGTTTGGCTGACCCGGTTCCATGTTCCTTCGGCTGGGCCTCGGAGGACGCATCACATGTCGGACTATCGCACCGCGCTCATTGTTGGCGCCGGGAGCGGCTTGAGCGCGTCGCTCGCGCGCCTTTTCAGCAAAGCCGGCATTAAGGTCGCGCTCGCGGCGCGCTCGACCGCGAAGCTGTCGGGGATTGCGGCGGAAACCAGTGCGACGGTCTTCGCCTGCGATGCCACCCAGCGCGGCGAGGTGCAGAAGCTCTTCGCCGACGTGGAGGCCGCGCTCGGTGCGCCGGACGTCGTCGTCTACAACGCGAGCTTCCGCACGCGCGGACCGTTGGTCGAGCTCGAGCCAGCCGATGTCGAGAAGGCGATTGCTGTATCGGCGTTCGGCGGATTTCTGGTGGCGCAGCAGGCCGCACGGCGAATGCTGCCGCATGGAAGGGGCGCGATCCTGTTCACCGGCGCGTCGGCAAGCGTAAAGGGCTATGCACAGTCTGCGCCCTTCGCGATGGGCAAGTTCGCGCTGCGCGGCCTCGCGCAATCGCTGGCGCGTGAACTCGGACCGCGCGGCATCCATGTCGCGCACTTCGTGATCGACGGCGGCATCCGAAGCGAGCGCCGCCCTCCATCACCCGACAAGCCTGATGCGCTGCTCGATCCCGACGCGATCGCGCAAAGCTATCTGCACGTGCTTCAACAGCCGCGCAGCGCCTGGACCTTCGAGCTGGAAGTGCGCCCCTGGGTGGAGACGTTCTAGCCTGTCAGCTTCGCCCAGCCCTGTTTGATCATGATGGTGAGCGTGTCGACGTTCTTGGCGACGACATCCCAATTCACCATCGGGCGGGCATCCGGGCCGGACTTTGCCGTGTCGGAGACGTAGGCGACGCCGATCGTGAGTGCGGCTCCCAAAATGATCCCGAACAGCAAACGCATCCAAGTCTCCTTAGAGCAGCCACACCCGCGACAATGGACAGCAGCATCATGGCGTTCAAGAGGCTGATTCCGTTGCGGAAGCGGCGCCCAAGTTCCGCCAATTGAGGCAGGTTTGCCGCAATCTCGTCACGGTGACGCCACTTCCGCAAGTACCCATTGGTGCACCCGAAGCCGAACCGCAGGGGAACGCGATGAGCGTGCGGATCACGGCCGCAGGGGCGGTGGCTCTGGCTTTTCTGACCTACCTCACCGCACCTGTCAGCGCCTGCGACGAACGATACATCAAGAAGTGCGAGAAGGCCTCTGCGGCTGTCGCTGCTGCGGCCGAGGAACACGCCGCGCCTGCCGCGAAACGCAAGGCCGGACGCGTGCATCTGGTGTCATCGCGCCGCGTGAGACACATCCGTTTTTCGACGCGCACGCGCGCGCCGGCATTCGCCACGCGGGGCCATACGCTCACGTCCGCAGAATCGCGCATGACGACGTTGCAGCCTGAGTCGGCGCTCGCGCGCCGCTTCCGCGGCTTCATCGATCCGACGCCCCTCGCGCAGAATGCCTTCGAGGCCATGCGCAAGCCGCACGTCGTTGCACTCAATCTCGAAGCGTCCGCTGCGCTTCCGGCCGAGCCGGCGGTAGCTGCCGCACCGCCCTCCGTCGAAGCTCAGCCACCGGCCGCCGCTGCGGCTGCTCCCAAGCAGGATCGTGCTGCGCCGCAGCCGACGATGGAATTGGCATCGGCGGAATCAAAGCCCGTCATCCTGCCTGATCCTGCTCCGGCCAAGCCCGCGGTCGCGGCGGCAAACACCGTTCCCGTGCCGCAGGCATTCGTCAGCGCCGCATCGCCTCAGCCGGATCAGCCGAAGCCGAGCGGCTTTCCGGTTCATCAGCTCGTCATCGCCCTGTGCGGCGCGCTTGGCGTTGCCGGAGCGCTGCGCTTCGTTGTCGGAGCATGAGCCTCGGCTTTCGGCGCACCATCGCGCTCGCAACGATCCTGCTGCTGGCGGTGTCATCCGTCGCGGACGCGGCTTCGGCCAAGCGGCGCGCCAAGAAGCACGAGGAGGCGGCGCCACCCCCGCCTTCACCCGTCGACAAGCGCGACAGGGTCGTGAATGCGCCGGGCACGTCCTTCAACGGCCGCGCCTATTGGCAAGCCGCCGCGCAATGCGGCGGGGTTTATTTCAAGCTCGGTTCGATCGAGTCGGATGCTGCGGTCAGGGCCAAGGTGATCAAGCCTGACCCCGCCGCCTATTCGTCTTTCACGAAGGACGCCGACACAGCGAACCGAAATGCGACGGCGTTCTTCAATGCCGCCGAGCGCTTCCTCATGGCGGATCGAAAGTTCTCCCGCGAAGAAGCCGTCATGACCTATGACGTAGTCGCAAGCGCGAGCGGCGATCGTGTGAAAACGGCCGACGCCGCAGCACTTGCCATCAAACCGTGCCTGCAACTCTACGAGATCTGCCACAGCGCCTTCCCGCAGGCCTGCAGTGAACGGAGCCTGCCGAACTGATCGCGGCACGCCTTCGGCCCCCCCATCGTCCTGCTACAAGTTGCGCATTGCGGCACTGTTTCGGCCGGTCTATCAGCGGGAAAACACGGAAGAGGGAACGTCCATGACGAGCTTGCTGCGCGCGGGCCTTGCGGTGCTTGCACTTTCAGTGATCCAGCCGGCCCAGGCGGAAGATTATCCGTCGCGGCCGGTGCGGTTGATTGTGCCGTTTGGCGCCGGCGGGCCCGCAGACGTCTACGCCCGCGTCATCGCGCAGCATTTGCACGAGGGGCTGAAGCAGCCCTTCGTGGTCGAGGACCGGCCGGGCGCAGGCTCGGTCATCGGCACCGAAACGGTCGCGAAGTCGGCGCCCGACGGTTACACGCTGCTCGTCATGTCGAACACCCACACGACAAACGAGTCGCTGCTCCCGAACAAGCCATTCCAGCTGATGCGCGACTTCGTGCCGGTCGCGACGCTGAATTATTCCGACCTCATCATGGTGGTGCATCCTTCAGTGCCGGCAAAGGACCTGAAGGAATTCATTGCGCTCGCGAAGAGCAAGCCGGGCGGGCTCAACTACGCATCGTCCGGCCCCGGCACGCCGTATCATATGGCGGCTGAGCTGTTCAAAGCGATGAGCGGTACGGACATTGTGCATATTCCGCACAAGGCGTCGGGCGAGGCGCGCAATGCCGTGATCGGCGGCCATGTGCAGATGATGTTCGATGCGATCACCACCATGGCGACGAATGCCAAGGCCGGGCAGGTGAGGGCGCTCGGCACCACCGGCACCAAGCGGTCCGACCTCACCCCGGATGTTCCAACCATCGCCGAGGCGGGCGTACCGGGTTACGAGGCCACCATCTGGCTCGGCATCATGGCGCCCGCCGGGACCCCGAAGGAGATCGTCGACAAGCTCAACACCGAGATCAACAAGGTGATCGCACGGCCGGACGTGAAAGAGGCCTGGGCGAAGCAGGGGGCGGTGCCCATGGTCATGACGCCGGCCGAATTCGACAAATACCTGCGGGCGGATATCGAGAAATGGGCCAACGTGGTGAAAGTCTCCGGGCTCAAGACCAACTGAAAATTAACCATAACGAATGGTAAAGGCCTTGCTGCGACGCAATAAGCGGATACCGAGCCATCCCTAAAGTAGCGGGGATTGTGCAGTTGCGTCATACTGGCGCCGGATTGGTGGGGCGGGTGTATGCGTTATGAATCTCGACTCGGTTCCAGGCCTTAACCTCGCGAGCGGGACCTTCACGGTTCCCTTGTGGGTTGTCGGGGTCGTCGCGGCACTCCTTGTTGCCCTCATCGTTATCGCGGTGGTCCGGTCCGGACTGAACGAGCTCGGATCGCTGGTGTTTCGCGCCGCGATCATCGTGATCGCAGTCTTTCTTGGCTGGACCTACATCAACCGCTCAACGGAACGCGACAGGGCGGACGAACGCCGTGCCCTCGATCAGCGCGCGGCTGAACTGGTGGGGCGTGCGGCCGCACCCGGTTCGGCGATCGCTTGTCTTGAAGCGACGAACACCGAAACTGTGGAAGGCGCCTGCGAGCGCGCCGTGTTTGCGAGCCCGGAAACGGTCGCGGCGGCGACAGCCTATATCTCGGCTCGTCTGACTCTCCTTGCCGATGCGCATGAATACACCGCACGGCGCGATCAGGGTTACGAGGCATCGATCGCCGGGCTGCGCCGCACGATCGGGGCCGATCGCTACGGTCTCGTGTCGCAAGTACTCGCCATGCGTGATGGCTGTACTGCGGACGCGTGCGATGCGTTCGGGCTGGTCTACGATGACAAGAAGCTGCGCGCGAACCTGAAAGACCGTCTCTTCGATGCAACTGTTGGCCGCTATGCGGTGAACTGGCCGACGCGCACGCGTTCGCTTTCATCCGTGGCTCCGCCCGGGACGTCCGGTCCGGTCACCCCGCCTGGAGCGAATGTGAACTTCCCGTCGTCGCAGTCGATTCCGCCGGCCAGCATCATGAACGCGGAGCCGCCGCAGGCGCCGGCCGCGGCCAATCCTCCGCCCACCCAGGCGGCCGCGCCCACCCCGGAACCACGCCCGACCAACACCGCGCCGACCTCGGCAGCGCGTCGGCCTCCAGCGAAAAAGTCGTCAGGCGGGCCGTTGTCGCTCAATCCGGACGCCAAGCAGTAATCTCCGCCTGAGGACAACCGGGCAGCGGACCGTGCCATTCGGCTCGGCCTTGGGCTAAGACCTTTCCATGTTCGGTTCGGTTCTGATCGCCAATCGCGGCGAGATCGCCGTGCGCGTTGCGCGCACGGCGAAGCGCCTCGGCATGCGCGTCATTGCGGTCTACTCGGAGGCCGATGCCGGAGCGCTGCACGTCCGCGTTGCCGACGAGGCTTATCTCATCGGTCAGCCGCCGGCGCGCGAGAGCTATCTTGCGATCGACAAGATCATCGAGGCGGCCGCGGTCGCGCACGCCGACTGCATCCATCCGGGCTACGGCTTCCTCTCCGAGAACCCGCAATTTGCAGAAGCCTGCGCCGATGCCGGCATCGTGTTCGTGGGCCCGCCGCCCGCCGCGATCCGCGCGATGGGCCTGAAGGATCAGGCCAAAGCGCTGATGGAGAAGGCGGGTGTCCCGGTCGTGCCCGGCTATCACGGGGAATTGCAGGAGCCGAAGTTCCTGAAGGAAAAGGCCTACCAGATCGGCTACCCGGTGCTTATCAAGGCGGTCGCCGGCGGGGGCGGCAAGGGCATGCGCCGCGTCGACAAGCATGCCGAGTTCGACGCCGCGCTTGAAGGGGCGGCGCGCGAAGCGCGCTCGGCCTTCGGCGATGCGCGTGTGCTGATCGAGAAATACGTGACCGCGCCGCGTCACATCGAGATGCAGGTGTTCGCCGATGGCCACGGCAACGTCATCCATCTCAACGAGCGCGACTGCTCGCTGCAGCGCCGCCACCAGAAGGTTATTGAGGAAGCACCCGCGCCCGGCATGACGCCCGAATTGCGCGCGGCGATGGGTCGCGCGGCGACGGAAGCCGCGCGCGCGGTCGGCTACCAGGGTGCCGGAACGGTCGAATTCATCGCCGATGGCGCGCAGGGGCTGCGGCCGGACGGCTTCTGGTTCATGGAGATGAACACGCGGCTGCAAGTCGAGCATCCGGTCACCGAGGCGATCACCGGGCTCGATCTGGTGGAGCTGCAGTTCCGCATCGCGGCCGGCGAGAGGTTGCCGATTGCGCAGAATGAGGTGCGGATCGACGGCCACGCCGTCGAGGCGCGGCTCTATGCCGAAGATCCGGAGCGCAATTTCCTGCCCTCGACCGGCAAGCTTGCGGCTCTGGAATTTCCCAAGGGTGCGGACCTGCGCATCGATACGGGCGTCGAAGCAGGATCGGTCGTGTCACCCTATTACGACCCGATGATCGCCAAAGTCATCGCGCACGGCGCCGACCGCGACGAGGCACTTGCCCGACTCTCGATGGCGCTGAGCGAGACCATAGTGGTCGGGCCGCGCAGCAACGCGGCGTTCCTTTCTCGGCTTGCGGGCCATCCGGAGTTCCGGAATGGGCAGTTCGACACGGGCTTCATCGATCGCCATCTCGCTGATCTCACGCAGGTCGATCCGACGGCGGAGGCCGCAGTTGTCGGCGCTGCGGTCGAGGCGTTGCTGGCGCCGAAGGCGAGCGAGCCCGCTGATACGCTTTGGCGCGACCCTTGGAGTGCGCCGGACGGTTTCTCGCTTGGCCCGCAGCGGCAACTCGATCTCGACATTGAGGTCGAGGGGCATCCGCGCAAGGCGACCGTCGCGTGGCACAATGGGCCGCACGCCACGGTCGACGGTGTGGCTGCTGCGGAAGCGGCCTGGTTCGTATCCGTGCCGGGCGGTGTTGTCGCGATGGGGCAGGGCGTGCAGCGCCAGGTCGCGCTGAAGAGCTACGACATGGTCGATGTCGATCACCTTGATGGCGACGGCACCGTCAAGGCGCCGATGCACGGCAAGGTGCTGGCGATCTTTGTAGCCGCCGGCGCAGAGGTGAAGAAGGGCGAGCGCGTCGCGGTGGTCGAAGCCATGAAGATGGAGCACGCGCTGCTGGCGCCTGGAGATGGCGTCGTGACTGAAGTCTCCGCGCAAGTCGGCGCGCAGGTTGCCGAAGGCGTCAAGATTTTGACCATCGAACCAAGAGGCGAATAATGCCCCTGCATCTCATCAAGCTTTGCGTCGGTTGCGATTCTGTCCAGGACCTGAAGGACTGGATCAAGGAACAGTACGCGAAGAAAAAGAAATCCGGCGAGCCGGGAAAGCGCTTCCACCGCACCCGCATGATGCCGAAGCGGGTCGATGAACTGCTCGATGGCGGCTCGCTCTTTTGGGTGATCCGCGGCGAGGTGCTTTGCCGCGAGCGCATCCTCGGCATCGAGCCGTTCAGGGACAAGGACGGCATCGGCCGCTGCCGTATCGTGCTGGACGGCAAGGTCAAGCTGGTCCAGCCGCGCCCGTACCGGGCTTTCCAGGGCTGGCGCTACCTCGTCGCCCACGAAGCGCCGCCTGACCTCGACCGCGCCGCGCCCGGTGCGCGCCACATGCCCGAGCAGATGCGGCGCGAACTGCGCGAGCTGGGGCTATTGTAGCGGCCCGCAACTCCGATCTAGATTCAAGTACGCCGGGCAAACGGCTCAAAAAGCGAGAGATCGGGAGGACGGCATGCTGCGCAGGGATGTTCTGAAGGGAATTGCTGCTGCTGGCGCTGCTGCCGCTGCGGCCGGGGTCGGCGATGCTGCCGCGCAGGACGTCATCAGGATCGGCGCCTGCCTCTCCCTGACCGGCGGCTTTCAGACGGTTGGCCGTCAGGCACTTGCAGGGGCCAAGCTGTACATGCAGCTCAATGGCGACACGGTGGCCGGCAAGAAGATCGAGCTGATCGTGCGCGAAGATTCGGGCGTGCCCGATGTTGCGCGCCGCGTTGTGCAGGAGTTGATCGTCAACGAGAAGGTCAACATCGTATTGGGCGGCATCACGCCGACGGCGCTCGCGATCACCCAGCTTGTCACGCAGGCGAAAATCCCGACCGTGGTCATCATTTCGGGCGCCTCTATCACGGTCGATCGCTCGCCCTACATGGTGCGCACCAGCTTCACGCTCGGCCAGTCGTCGATGATCATGGGTGATTGGGCGGCGAAGAACGGCTCGAAGAAGGTCGTGACGCTGGTCAATGACTGGGCGCCCGGTGCGGAGTCCGAAACCGCCTTCACTAACGCGTTCACGGCCGGTGGCGGGCAGGTGATCGAAAAGCTGAAGGTACCGCTGGCGAATCCGGATTTTGCCCCGTTCCTGCAGCGCATCCGCGACCTCGCGCCGGACACCGCCTTCATCTATTTCCCCGGCCAGCAGGGCGGCACGTTCGCGCGCCAGTTCCGCGAACGTGGACTCGACAAGGCGAACATCAAGATCATTGGCCCGGGTGACCTGACCGACGATGATGAGTTGCCGGGGCAGGGCGATGTGATGCTGGGAGTCGTCACCGCGCACAACTATTCGGCGGCGCACCCATCGGACGCGAACAAGAAATACGTCGCAGAATTCAAGAAGGCGAACAACTTCCGCCCGAACTTCATCTCGACCGGCGGCTGGGACGGCATGCACCTCATCTACGATGCGCTGAAGAAGACCAACGGCGATACCGACGGCGACAAACTAATCGGCACCATGAAGGGCATGAATTGGGAGAGCCCGCGCGGGCCGATCTCGATCGACCCGGAAACGCGCGACATCGTGCAGAACATTTACATGCGCAAGGTCGAGAAGGTGAACGGCGAGCTCTATAATGTCGAGTTCCAGACCTTCGAAGCCGTGAAGGATCCAATGAAGAAGAAGGCGAGCTGATGATCATCGAACGCCAGGAAGACGTCACACCGGCCGTCCTGAAGGAGCTGGCACGCGCCCCCAACGCGCGCTTCAGGGAGATCATGCGCGCCTTCATCACGCATATGCACCAGTTCGTGCGCGACTCGAAGTTGACCGAGGAAGAGTTTCGAACTGCGATCAATTATGTCGTGGCGCTCGGCAAGGCGAGCAACGAGACCCACAACGAGGCGGTGCTGATCGCCGGTTCGCTCGGGATCTCCTCATTGGTCTGCCTGCTCAACAACAGCGACGGCCAGACCGAGACCGACGCGAG
>Ga0310810_10005111_pt1 | contig 14611 bp, 16 predicted proteins | sample NCmetagenome_FD_207641 | JGI IMG/M metagenome (GOLD analysis project Ga0310810, IMG submission 207641) | Soil microbial communities from experimental microcosm in Duke University, North Carolina, United States - NC | ecosystem: Engineered > Artificial ecosystem > Soil microcosm > Unclassified ... | reverse complement strand
CCCGCGCCCGGCGGGCGGCGGCCGCGCGTGAGCGGTCCGCCCGTCAGCGACCGCTCTCCGCCGCGTTCTTCTGGAGGCGGTCGAGGACCTGGCGCGGATCGCCGCCCGGCTGCACGGCCAGCCCGATCGTCTGCTGGACGTCGAGCTTCACCTTGTCCCAGACCGGATCGGTGGTGGGGGCCAGTCGCGCGCTCGGCAGCGCGTCCAGGTAGGGCTTGAGCTTCTCGTTGCCGCTCATGCGGGCGAGCCCGGTCTTGGTGACGGGGAGGAAGCCCTCCGCGGTGATCCAGCGCGTGATCTGCTCCGGCTGATAGTAGAGGTCGAGGAACTGCCGCACCGCCTCCTGGTTGCCCTTCTTCTTGAAGGCCATCAGGTAGTCCTCGACCCCGAGCGTGACCGGAGCGCCGACGTTGGTCGGCATCTGGGTCACCCCGTAGCGGACCTTGCCCTCCGCGTCGAGCTGGGCCGCGAGCGGGCTGAAGCCCATCACCATCCCGACCTTGCCGTCCTTGAAGAGCTGGAAGGCGCCGTCGGTGCGGTTGGTCTTGCCCGGGTTCACCTGGGTGACCCGGTGGGTGTTGGCGAGCGCGGCCAGGAACGAGAGGGTCTGCACGTTCCTGTCGCTGTTGATCGTCCAGGCGTCGCCCGACTTCCAGTCGCCGCCGTTGTTCCACATCCAGATCGACCACTCGGCCTGCGCCTCCTCCGGCCCGAGCGGCAGCGCGTAGCCGATCACCCCAGCGCCCAGGGCCTGGACTTTGCGAGCGGCGGTCACCAGATCGTCCCAGGTCCGCGGGGGCTCGACCTTCGCCCGCTCGAGCAGATCGCGGTTGTAGAAGAACGCGCGCGCGCTGGCCAGGATCGGGAAGCCGTAGAGCTTGCCCTGGTAGGTGCCGCCGCGCGCGAAGGCCTCGAGGAAATCCTCGCGCGTCTTGGGCGAGAGCGCCTCGTCCCCCGAGTAGAGCAGCCCGTCCTTGGCGTAGCTCGAGAACGAGTTGAGATTGAGCACGTCGGGCGGCTGGCTGTTCTGGATCATGGTGCTGATCTGCTGGTCGATGGAGTTCCAGTCGATCACCTGGAGATCCACCTTGACGCCGGTCTGCTTGGTGTACGTCTCGGCGAGGCCCTGCCAGAACGGCCGGGTGTGGTCCCGGCTGTACTCGGCGATCACCACCTTGATCGTGGCCGGCTTACCGTCGCCGCGCCCGCACGCGGCGGCTAGGGCCGCGATCACGCAAAGCAGCACCAAGACCGGGAAGCGACGGCTCGTCATCGAGCCCATACTACAAAAGTTCCCGCCGAGGGTGTAAGTCTTACTCGGGCCCTGGACGCCCGCGGGGGGCCCGTGTTAGATGACGGACCATTAGCCGCGGCCCCGAGCGCGGCACACTACTTGCTGCTCTCCAAGGAGGTCTGTCCAATGGCGCGTGTCCTCATCCTTTGCACGCTCGTGCTGGCCCTGGTATCGTGCGCGTCCTCGTCCGGCCCCGCGAGGCCGCAGCGGAGCGAGTTCGAGGATATCCCGGTGCCCGCGGGCCTCACCCTGGATTCGAGCCGCACCACCATCATCGAGTCGCCCACCGTGAAAGCGGCCCGGCTCTTCTACAGGAGCCGCATCAAGCCCGAGAGCCTCGCGGTCGCCTACCGCACGTCGCTCGAGGCCAACGGCTGGCGCCACGTGTCCTCCACCACGTCCGCGAACAAGGGCACGACCCAGGTCTACGAGAAGCAGGACAGCTCGATGCAGGTCCTCATCTACGAGGGCTGGTACTACACGTGGACCGAGGTCTCCACCACCCGTATCACCGGCCGCCCGGCCCCGGCGACCCGGTAGGTGCCATGAGAGCGCTGCTCGCCTCGCTCCTGCTCCTCACCGGCTGCGCCGCGAGCCAGCCCGCCTACACGCCGGTGCCGACGCGCGACGCCAGCGTGGACGACCGGGTCACCGCGGTCGAGGGGCGGATGAGCGAGATGAGCCAGCGCCTCGACCAGGTCGGCGGCCAGGTGCAGCGCCTCGAGGGCGGCGTCACCGCCGCCCAGGGCCGCGCCGACGAGGCCGCGAAGAAGGCGGAAGGCGTGGACCAGCGCCTCACCCGCCTGTGGACGAACCGATTCAACCAGAAGCAGGCGGACAGCCTCGAGGTGTACTTCTCGCCGGACAGCATCGAGCTGACCGACGCGGCCCAGACCGCCCTGATCGCGGTGGTCCGCGAGATGGAGGCCCATCCCACCCTCACGGTGGAGCTCGGCGGGTACACCGACCCGCGCGGGGCGCTCGACTACAACTACGGGCTGAGCCAGCGGCGGGTGGATGCGGTGCGGCGCTTCCTCATGGACAAGGGCGTCCAGCTCGCCCGCATCCAGTCCGCCAGCCTCGGCCCGATCGCGACCGCCGGTATTCCGGACGTCAAGAAGCGCCGCGTGACCGTCCGCCTGATGGCGGATCAGGAATAGGGTCAGGCCCCCTTCCGCGCCCCCGCCGGCTGGTAGGTGCCCGGCACGGCGCGAAAGCCGATGGCGAGCCGGTTCCAGCTGTTGATCGACACGATGGCGGCGGTCAGGCTCACCACCTCCTCCTCGGTGAATCGCTTGCGGACCTCCTCGTACACATCGTCCGGCGCGTGGGTCTGGTGCACCAGGGTGAGCGCCTCGGTCCACGCCAGCGCCGCGCGCTCGCGCTCGCTGTAGAAGGGGGTCTCGCGCCACGCGTTGAGCTCGTAGAGCCGCTGCTCGGTCTCGCCCGCCGCGCGCGCGTCCTTGCTGTGCATGTCGAGACAGTAGGCGCAGCCGTTGATCTGCGAGGCCCGCATCCTCACCAGATGCAGGAGGGCGGGGTCGAGGCCCGAACCTCTCACGAACCCCTCGAGCCCGGCCATCGCCTTGTAGGCGGCGGGGGAAACCTTGGTCAAGTCGATTCTCGCCTCCATGGAACGTCCTCCTCGGATGGGTCAGCGCGCGGCGGGTGACACCGCCTGCCGGTACGCGCCGAGCAGGGCCGGATCCGCGATCGAGCCGTGGTGGTGGACCTGGCGCCAGCCGCCGGCCACACCGCGAAAGATGCGCGTGGTGCGGATCGCCAGGTCGAGCCCGACGGAGCCGCGCTCGAAGCGCCCCCGCTCGCGGCCCACCGCGTAGAAGATCGAGTCCGACCGGTGGATGGTGTAGTCGTGGAACTCGACGAAGAGACGGCTGTCACTCGCGAAGAGCTGCTCGTACACCGAGCGGATGGCGAGCCAGCCGCGCGAGATGCCGCCCAGCGGATTGTCCATCACCGCGTCATCGGACGGCTCCCAGTTCTCGGCCAAGAGGGCGAGGTCGCGCCCGTTCAGCCCACGGTAGAATTGGGCCAGCGCCTGCTCCGGACGGCTCAGGTCGCCCAGCTCCTCGCAGCCGGTGATGGGCTCGGCAATTGGCGTGGTGATCCCGGTCGGCCGCTCGGTCATGGTCTCTCGCCTCCCACGCGCTTGGGATGCGGAGGTCTCCACGCGGGATTCCCGGCCGAGGACGCTGCCCGGATGGGAGGAGGAACAAACGACGTGATGGGCAAGGCCCGGGTAAACGGCTCCGCCTCCGGTACCGTCCAATCGCCATGAACGCTCACCGGCTACTTGCCGTCTCCGCCGTCGCGCTGCTGATGACGGGCTGCGTCGTCGCGCGGCCCGTGGTGGTGAGGCGGCCCCCGCCGCCTCCACCCGTCCGGGTGGAGATCGCGCCGGTGGCGCCGACCCCGGCCCACGTGTGGATCGCCGGGCACTGGGGCTGGCACCACGATCACTACGTGTGGGTGCCCGGCCGCTGGGCGGTCCCGGCCTCCCCGGGATACGTCTGGGTGCCGGGCGGCTGGACGCCGCACGAGGGCGGGTACGTCTGGGTCGAGGGCCACTGGCGCGCGCGCTGAGCGCGCCGTGGTCACGGCCTCACGGCAGGAGGACCTTCCCCTCCGCGGAGGGTAGCGACAGATCGAGACGACGCGCGAGAGTCGTCGCGATATCCCGCATGTCGATGAGCCCGAGCGAGCGGCCCGCCGGCACGCCGGGGCCGACCAGGAAGAACGACGCCCGCATGTCGGGGAGATCCGGCAGGTGACCGTGCATGCCGCCCACTCCGGCCTTGGCGGTGAGCGGGCCGTTCAGGCCGGAGCCGGACTGCCAGTCGGGCTTGAGCCCGACGACGAAGGCCGCGCCCGGGAATCCGCCGCGGTCGCGCAGGGCCGCCGCGTCGAGCACCCGGTCGACGCCGTTGGCCGGATCCGCGGCGATGCGATCGAGCAGCTCGCGCACCTTCGCGAGCGTGGCCGCGTCCGCGGGATCCTTGAGCATCACCGCGATCGAGCCCCCGGCGGTCCACGGCATCGCCCGCCAGTCGGTGACCTTGCCCTGGGGGCTCACCGTGAAGAGACCGGCCCGGCGGAACTCCCCGGTCAGGTTGAGCTGCATCGTGGTGCGCGCGAAGCCGTGGTCGGAGACGATGGCGACGTAGGCGCGGCCGGGCGCCACCGTCTCCGCGAGAGTGCGCAGGGTGCCGACCACCGCGTCGAGGCGCTCGAGCGTCGCGAGGCTCTCCGCGCTGCCGGGCCCGCTCCCGTGCTCGGCATGATCGAGGGCGATGAGATGGAGGGTGAGCAGGTTCGGCCGCTTCCTCTCGAGGATGCGGGCCGCGTAGCGCCCGCGCTGCTCGTCCGATTCCACCGTGAGCGCGCGCGGGTACGGGCCCAGGTCCGGCTCGAGCTCGGCGAGGAGCCCCGGGGTCGAGACCGCGCGCAGGAGCTTCGCGTCGTCCGCGCTGCCCGCGCGCCAGAACTCCGGGATGTTCCAGGTCACGCGCGCGCCGACGCTCGCCGGCCACTGCACGCTCGCGGTGCTGAGCCCGGCCCGGGCCGCGGCGTCCCAGAGGGTGGGCACCCGGATGTCCTCCGCGTACCAGTACCAGCCGCTCTGGTTCTCGCGCAGCGGATCGAACACCACGTTGGCGAGGATGCCGTGCCGCGCCGGCCACGCGCCGGTGATCAGCGTGGTGTGGCTCGGATAGGTCACGGTGGGAATGACCCCCTGCACCCCTTCGGCGTAGGCGCCCTCGGCGAGGAATCGGCGCAGGTTCGGGATCTTGAGCCCGAGGGCGTCGGCCGCGGTCACGTGATCGGGGCGGAGGCCGTCGATCGAGATCATGAGCAGCACCGGGGTCTGCACCGGCGGCTGGGCCGCCGCGCCGGCCACCACCGCGAGGACGAGCAGCGCCAGGACCAGCCGGAACGCGAGGCGGACCGGGCGCCGACGGTCGGGTATCATGGCGGAGACAGCATATAGCACGACCCGGGAGATGACCATGAAGACGCGGGCGACGGCGATGGGACTGGCGGGGGTGCTGTTGATGTGGGGCGCGCCACTCGCGCCCGGCGCGCGCGCGCAGGACCTCGAGAAGATCGCGATGGCGCGCGTGCGGCTCACGACCGACCCCGGGCTCACCCACGGCTGCGGCCGCATCGGCTCGGTGCACGACGACTCGGTCAAGGACCTGCGGCGGAAGATCGTGAAGATGGGCGGCAACACCGCGCTCCTGACCTTCGGCGGCGCCGAGGACTTGTCGACCGTCTACGCGGACGTGTTCCGCTGCTCGGGCCCGCCCGCGAGCGCGCCCGGCACCGCCCCGGCGCGGATCCCGGCGCCCCCGGCCGGGCCGCCCCCGCCGCCTCCGCCGCCCGCGCCTCCGGCCCCTCCCGCTCCGACGCGCTGAGCGGAGCTCAGGAGGCGGCGAAGAGGCCCTTCTTGATGATGGCGTGGACGCCCCAGTTGCCGTCCACGACCTGGGTGACGCCGAAGTCCACGCCCACCGAGAGGAGCGAGATCGCCTCGTCCTCGCTGAGCCCGCGGGTGGTCATGAGGAAGCGCCGCGCCTTGCGGAAGGCGTCGCGCATCGCCAGGTCCACCGACGAGCGCGCGAAGACGGCGTCCTGCGCGTCCGGCCCCAGGTCGGTGAGAAAGCGCGGGAAGCTGAAGCCGTGGACGACCCACTCCTCCGCGGTCTCGAGCAGCGGATAGTCGAGCCCCTGCAGGGGCGTGCCGCCCAGGCGGTCGCGCTTGTGCAGGACCAGCTCGAAGGTGCCGGTGAGGGAGCACTCGATCGCGGTGCCGCACAGCTCGGAGTCGCCCTGCGAGGCGTGCGGATCGCCCGCGGAGAGCAGCGCGCCCGGCACCGCCACCGGGTAGTACATCCGGGCGCCCCGCCCGATGCGCCAGTCGTCGATGTTACCGCCCACGTAGTGGGGCGGGATCGTGTTGACGTAGTCGGCCTCGGCCGGCGCCAGGCCGATCACCCCGAAGTGCGGCCGTACCGGCACCCGCACTCCGCGGAGCACGCCGTGCCGCTCCAGCACGGTGCGGTGGTCCACCGGCACCCCCGGGTAGTCGATGGTCGGGTGCACGATGCCGTCCGGGTCGACCTGCGGCGTCCAGCGGAAGCTGTAGACCGCCTCGGCCCAGCCGCGCGCGCCGGAGACGTCCATCTCGTAGATCGTGACCACCTCGCGCGGCTTCGGCTCCTCGAGCAGATCCGAATAGTGGAAGCCCCACCACGCGGCCGCGTTGCTACCGAAAGCGCGGCCCGGGAACCGCGGGTTCGCGCAGGGGCGGAACGCCACGTCGACGACGTGGACCTCGAGCACGTCGCCCGGCTCGGCCCCGCGCACCGCCACCGGTCCGGTGCAGATGTGCACGCCGAGCCCCTCGCCCGCGCCGCGGCGGAAGCGCCCGGGCTCGATGGGCCCGGCCCCGCGGCGGTCCACCGCCTTGCCGCGGCGGTCCCAGCGGTAGACGCTCTCCGCGCCCAGGTCGTCCTGGATCATGCGGGCCGCGTCGTCGTTGGCGTGGTGGGTCAGGGTCTCGATGGTCACGCGATCGCCCGAGCTGACCTCGAGCACCGGCGACAGGAGCCGGCTCCAGTAGCCCCAGTGCACCGTCTTGTCGCTGGCCGCGAGGTGGTGGATCGCCATGGCCGGCTCCCCGTCTAGTCCTGGACGAGCTTGAGGAACTGCTGGGTGCGGGCCTCGCGCGGGTGCTCGAGGACCTCCTCCGGGGTGCCCTCCTCGACGATGCGCCCGTCGGCCATGAACACGATGCGGTCGGCCACCTCGCGGGCGAAGCGCAGCTCGTGGGTGACCACGATCATGGTCATGCCCGCCTCGGCGAGGCGCCGGATCACCGACAGGACCTCCGCCACCAGCTCCGGGTCGAGCGCGGAGGTCGGCTCGTCGAAGAGCATGACCCGCGGCGAGATGGCGAGGGCGCGCGCGATCGCCACCCGCTGCTGCTGCCCGCCGGAGAGCCGCGCCGGGAGGTGATCGGCGTGATGGGCGAGCCCCACGCTCGAGAGCAGCGTGGCGGCGCGGGCGCGGGCTACCTCCGGCCGCTCGCCGTGCACGCGCACCGGCGCCTCGCAGATGTTCTCGAGCGCGGTCAGGTGCTCGAAGAGGTTGAACTGCTGGAAGACCATGCCGATGCGCGCCCGGGCCCGCTCGCGCGCCACGTGACGCGAGGGCCGGAGCGTCCCGTCCACGCGCTCGTACCCGACCAGGGCGCCGTCCACCGTGATCTCGCCCCGGTCCATCGGCTCGAGGTGGGCGATCAGGCGAAGCAGCGTGCTCTTGCCCGAGCCGCTCGGCCCCATCAGGGTCACCACGTCGCCGCGGTGCACCGTGAAGTTCACCCCTTGCAGGATCGCCCGGTGCCCGTACGATTTCCACACGTCGGCGCAGCGCACGAACGGCCCCGCGACGTCGACGCCGGTGCGCGCGGCTCGCCCGCCCACCAGCTCCACCAGGTCGACGCGCGCGGCCGGCGGGGCGGCGCGCCCGGCGATCGGCGCGGCCGCCACCGCGACCGGCTCCGCCTCCGGAGGCCGCCCGCGGAAGCCGAAGAGCCGGCCCAGCGCGGTCTCGCTCCGGGGCTTCCGGCTTCGATCCACGTCGGGGCTCGCCCGCCGCTCGAGCACGAACTGGATCGCCGCGATCAGGGTGGTGACAGTCAGGTACATCACGCCGGCCGCCGCGAACACCGGGAAGAACTTGAAGTTCTGGGCCACGATCTGCTGGCTGCGCAGGGTCAGCTCGTTGACCGCGATCACCGAGGCGAGCGAGGTGCCCTTGAGCACGCTGATCGCGTCGTTGCCCACCGCGGGCAGGATCGCGCGCATCGCCTGCGGGAGCACGATGCGGCGCAGGGTGAGGAGCGGGCCCATGCCGAGCGAGGCGGCGGCCAGGGTCTGGTTGCGGCTCACCGACAGGATGCCGCCCCGGATGATCTCGCCCGCGAAGGCGGCCTCGTTGAGCGAGAACCCGATGATCGCGGTGGTCACCGGGGGCATCACGATGCCGATGAACGGCAGCGCGTCGAACAGGAACACGAGCTGGAGCAGCACCGGCGTGCCGCGCACCAGCCACACGTAGGTCCAGGCCAGGCCCGCGAGCAGCCGGTACGGGGACAGCCGCATCAGCGCGATCACCAGGCCGAGCGCGAGTCCTCCCGCCATCGAGGCGAGGAAGATCCGCAGTGTGAGCCACATCCCCTCCAGCAGAAAGGGGAAGGTCAGGTACTGGAGGAAGGCCTCCATGCCCCCGGGCCCGCGCTCGGCCGGCCGCTCGCGACGGCCGCGCTAGCGGCCGATCTCGACCGGGATCGCCAGCGTCGGGTCGATCCCGTTCTTCTGCATCAGCGCCTTCTGGGTGCCGTTGGCCTGCAGTTCGGTGATCGCGTCCTTGACCGCGGTCACCAGCTCCTCGTTGCCCTTCTTCACCGCCACCCCGATCTTGATGCCGCTGCGGAAGTAGTACGCCCGCTCGAACTTGTCGGGATTCGTCCGCACCACCTGGTCGACGAGGACCACGTCGTACATCGAGACGTCGGCCCGGTCGTTCTCGATGGCGCGCGACGTCGCGGGCGCGTTCGGGTACGGGGTGATCTCGATGGCGGGCTTGCCGGCGGCCACGCACTTGGCGCTCGCGTCCTGGAAGCCCTTGTCCTCGACGGTGCCCAGGATCGGCGCGGCCCGCTTCCCGCAGACGTCCTCGATGGTCTTGATGTTCTTCGGGTTGCCCTTCTTGACGATCCCGGCGGTGCCGGTGGTCGCGTAGTTCACGAAGTCGGCGGCCTGCGCCCGCGCCGGCGTGTAGTAGATGTTCGACCAGATCAGCTGGATCTGCCCGGCCTGGAGCGTGGGGACGAGCGTCCCGAAGTCGAGGCCCACCAGCTCGTACTTGAGCCCGAGGCACTTCATGGCCGCCTCGACCATGTCGGGGTCCTGGCCGATGATCTTGCTCGGGTTGTTCGGATCGCGATACATGATGGGCGGCAGCGTCGGATCGAGCCCGACCTTGAGCGTCTTGCCGGCCAGGCCCGGATACTTCGTCGCCACCTTGTCCGGCTCGCACGCCGCCTGCGCGGGACCCGCCGTCCCGAAGCCCACCGCCGCCGCCACCAGTCCCGCCAGAAGCGCCCCCGCCCAGTCCCTCATGCCCCGGCCTCCATTCCTCACGAGAAGCAGTGCACTGCAGTGACGGGCGACTAGGCGCCCGTGCTCGGCCGGCGGCGGAGCAGGTGCCGCCCGCGCCCGGCCTGGCTCACGAGCTGGCCCTGCCGCGCGACCACCTCGCCGCGCGAGAGCGTCAGCGTCGGCAGCCCGTGTAGCGCGAAGCCGTTGAACGGGTCGTAGCCGGCCCGCGAGTGGAGCTGCCGCTCGTCGACCACACCCTTGCCCGCCGGATCGAAGAGCACCAGGTCCGCGTCGCTGCCCACCGCGATCGTCCCCTTCTGCGGATAGAGCCCGAAGATGCGCGCGGGATTGGTCGAGAACGCGGCCACGAAGGTCTGCAGCGAGATCCGGGCCTGGCTCACGCCCTCCGAGTAGATCACCGGCATCTCGGTCTCGAGCCCCGGCACCCCGTACGGCACCCGGGTGAAGTCCCGGGCCCCCGCCGCCTTCTGCTCCACCGTCCACGAGGTGTTGTCGCTGCCGATGGCCTGGATGTCGCCCGAGCGCAGGCCCTCCCACAGCGCGGCCTGGTCGCGCGCGGTGCGCAGCGGCGGGGCGCCCACGAACTTGGCCGCCTCGGCCCCACCGGCCGCGTAGCGCTCCTCGGTGAGCGCGAGGTAGATGGGCCGCGTCTCCGCCCACACCCGCACCCCGCGCCGGCGCGCCGCGCTCACCGCCTCGAGCGCGTCGGCGCACGAGAGATGGACGATGTAGATCTCGGCGTCGACCAGCGCCGCGTAGTCGATGGCCCGACGGGTGGCCTCGGCCTCCGCGAGGGGCGGCCGGCTCGCCGCGTAGTACCGCGGGTCACGGCGCCCCGCGGCCAGCAGGTTGCGCGTGCAGTGGTCGAGCATGTCGCCGTTCTCGGCGTGCACGTTGACCACGACCCCGACCTTCCGCGCCGCGTCCAGCACGCGGACCATCGCCTGGTCGCCGATGCCGAACTCGTTGATCATGAAGACCTTGAGGCTCGGGTAGCCGATGTCGACCAGGCGGGGGATCTCGGCCAGCGTGCGGTCGCTCGCGTCGCTCACGATGACGTGGAACCCGTAGTCGACGTGGGCGCGGCCCACCGCCTTGGTCTTCCAGGCCTCCACCGCGGCGGTCAGCGACTGCCCGCGCGCCTGCCACGCGTAGTCGCAGATGGTGGTGACGCCGCCGCAGGCGGCGGCCGCGGTGCCCGACTCGAAGTCGTCGACGCTCCGCACCCCGCCCACCTCCGCGTCGAGATGGGTGTGCACGTCCACCCCACCGGGCAGGACGAGCAGGCCGGTCGCGTCGATCTCCCGCCGGCCGGTAGGCAGCGACGGGGCCAGCGCGGTGACCCGGCCGCCGTCGACGCCCACGTCGGTCCGCCCCGACTCGGTGGCGGTCACCACGGTGCCGCCGCGCACCACCAGCTCGTGGCTCATCGCGTCTCCGGGTCGGGCGCGGCGTCGACCGGCAGGAGCGGCGCGAGGTAGTCGTAGAAGCGCAGGAGATGGGCGCGGATCTTCTGCTCGACCGCCTCCAGGTCGCGCGCGCGGAGCAAGGCCACCATCTCGGCGTGCTCGTCGAGGGCCCGCACGTCGCGGCCGAGGCGGGCGAAGGCGAAATGCTGGTAGCGGGTCTGGTGGCGCTTGAGGTTCTCGTGCAGCTGGACCACCTTGCGGTTGCCGCAGGCCCCCACGAGCAGGTCGTGGAACTCGAGCCCCAGGTCGAAGTTCGCCTGCAGGTCGACCTGGTAGCCCGGAGCGCGCGCCCGCTCCACCTGCTCCTGCATCGCCTGCAGCGCCCGATCGTCGAGCCGCTCGATGAACAGCCGCGCCGCGAAGCTCTCAAGCATGATCCGCACGTGCAGCATGTCGTGCAGGTCGGTGGCGCTCAGCTCGCTGACCCGGGCCCCGCGGTAGGCCAGGGACGTGATCAGCCCCTCGGTCTCCAGGATGCGGATGGCCTCCCGCAGCGGCGAGCGGCTCACGCCCAGCAGCGAGACCAGCTCGCGCTCCCGGATGCGCTCGCCCGGCTTCAGCCGGCCGGCGATGATGGCGTCGCGGAGCGCGTCGACCACCCGGTCTCGAATCAGACCGGGGTCGGTGAATCGGATTCGTGACGCTGCGTCCTGGCTCACGAGTGGTCGATTGTATACCAAACGTGTCACGGACGGTCAAGGCGCCCCGCGAGCGACCGCTTGAGGTATTCTTCCGGGCGTGGCGTGGGACCCCGCTCAGTACCTGAAGTTCGCCGACCACCGGCTCCGGCCGGCCGTCGACCTCCTGAACCGCATCGATCTGGACCGTCCGAGGGAGATCTACGACCTCGGCGCGGGCGCCGGCAACGTGACACGCCTCATCAAGGAGCGCTGGCCGGACGCTCGCGTGACCGGCGTGGACGACTCGGAGGCGATGCTGGCCAAGGCCGCGGCCACCGCCCCCGCGATCGCGTGGACGCAGGCGGACCTGGCCACGTGGCGGCCGACGCAGCCGGCCGACCTCATCTACTCCAACGCCGCGCTCCACTGGCTGCCCGGGCACGAGCGCCTCTTCCCGTCGCTGCTGGGCGGTCTCGGGCCGGGCGGCGTGCTCGCGGTGCAGATGCCGCGCAACTTCGGCGCCCGCTCGCACACCGCCATCGCCGAGGCCGCGCGGGCCGGCCCGTGGCGCGCCACGCTCGAGCCGCTGCTGCGACCGGCCCCGGTGGCCGATCCCGACTTCTACTACGGCGTCCTCTCCCCGGTCGCGGCCACGCTCGACATCTGGGAGACCGAGTACCTGCAGGTGCTGGAAGGCGCGGACCCGGTGAAGGAGTGGACGAAGGGGACCTGGCTCAAGCCGCTGCTCGACGCCCTCGTCGAGCCGGAGCGCGGACGCTTCGAAGCGGCCTACGCGGCGCTGGTGGCGCGGGCCTACCCGCCACGGCCGGACGGGCGCACCCTGTTTCCGTTCCGGCGCCTGTTCATCGTGGCCCGGGCCCGCTAGACTCGAGGCCGGCTCATGAGGATCGACGCGATCGACGTCTACTGGGTGCGGGTGCCGCTCGCCTTCGTGTGGAAGACCTCCTACGCGGACCAGCACTACACCGACACCATCCTCGTGCGCATGGAGGGCGGCGGCCACCACGCCTGGGGCGAGAGCTGCCCGCCCTTCATCCCGGCCTATTCCGCCGAGCACACCCTCGGCACCTTCCACACCCTGTGCGAGCACATGGCCCCGCGCATCGTGGGCCAGGACATCGAGACCGCCCACGACCTGCTGGAGCGGCTGGCCTTCATCAAGGGCAACCAGTTCGCCCGCGCCGCGCTCGACATCACCTGGTGGGTGCTCGACGCCAAGCGCCGCGGGCTGCCCCTGCACCGCGCCCTGGGCGGCACCGCCGACCGGGTGGCGGTCGGGGCCGACTTCGGGATCCAGGACTCGCTCGACCTCCTGATGGAGAAGATCCAGGGCGCGGTCGACGCGGGCTTCCCGCGGGTGAAGCTCAAGTTCCGTCCCGGGTGGGACCTGTTCATGGTGGAGGCGGTCCGCAAGACGTTCCCGGACCTGACCATCCACGTGGACTGCAACGCGGCCTACTCGCCGGCGGACACGCCGATCTTCAAGGCGCTCGACCGCTTCGGCCTGGCCATGATCGAGCAGCCGCTCGCCGACGACGGCATGAGCCTCGTCAATCACGCGGCCCTGCAGCGGCAGATCGCGACGCCGGTCTGCCTCGACGAGAGCGTCCAGAGCCTGGCGCACGTGGAGGCGGCCATCGCGCTCGGGAGCTGCCGCGTGGTGAACATCAAGATGGCGCGGGTGGGTGGGCTCACCGAGTCGCGGATGATCCAGTCGCGGTGCGCCGAGCGCGGCATTCCGTGCTGGGTGGGCGGCATGCTCGAGACCGCGGTGGGCGGGGCCATCTGCGCCGAGCTGGCCACCCTGCCGAACTTCACCTACCCCGGCGACATCTTCCCCTCGTCCTACTTCTACACCGACGACCCCGGCAAGCCCGAGATCGTGCTCAGCGGCCGCGGCGAGGTGGCGACGTCCCGCGTGCCCGGCATCGCGCAGGAGCCCGATCCCGCGCTGCTCGTGCGGTGGACCGCCCAGCACGCCACGTTCCGCGCTCCCGCCCGGTAGGCCGCCGCGCCGTCACGGACTCTTCACGCCCCCGCCATCCTCGCGTCGCAGCCCGGGGCTATGGTCTCCGTAACAACGGAGGCCGGTCATGAACCTTCGCGCGAGGGCCGTGGCGATCGCCAACCAGTTCGAGGGCCGGTGCAGCTGCACGACGATGGACGGAGGCGTGGAGTGCCGCTGGTGCCAGGTCTTCCGCGAGCTGCTCCGGACCCACCCCCTGGACCCGTGGCCGACGGGGCGCACGCCGGCGCCCGCCGCGAGCCTGTCGACGAGCTAGCCGGGTAGCCGCTGCCGCGGCTGACGGCTCGACTGCAGGTGCCGCTGGAGGAACGGGATCAGCTTCTCCCACGCGTCCCGGGCGGGCCCCTCCCGGTAGGTGACCGGGTTGGAGAAGTTCAGGAAGGCGTGGCCCGCGCCGTCGTAGCGGTGGAACTCGTGGGCCTTGCGGTACTTGTCGAGCTGGGTCGAGATCCGATCCACGTCGGCCGGTGAGGGATTCGCGTCCTCGTTGCCGAAGAAGCCGACGATCGGGCAATGCACGTAGGGTGTGAGGTCGAACGGGGTGGGTCCGTCGCCCCAGGCCTTCATGATGTTGCCCCCGTAGAACACGCCCGCGGCCTTGAAGACCGGCTTGGACGCGGCCATCAGGTAGGCGACGCGGCCCCCCATGCAGAAGCCGATGACCCCCACGTCCCCGAGCTGGGTGTCCTTGAGCCGCCGCGCGTAGTTCACCGCGGCGCTGACGTCGTTGACCACCTCGGGATCCCGCAGCCGCCCGATGCGGGTCATCATGTCGCCGTCGTCGGGCTGGCGGTGGTACAGATCGGGGGCGATCGCGAGGTAGCCGTGCTGCTCCGACAGCGTCTCGACGCGGTCCTGGATGAAGCGGTCCACTCCGGGGCCGTGCTGGATGACGATCACCGCGGGGAACGCCCGGCCGAGACTCGGCATGCCCACGTACAGACGCATCGGCGAGCCATCCACGTCGATCTGAT
>Ga0310810_10005110_pt1 | contig 14615 bp, 8 predicted proteins | sample NCmetagenome_FD_207641 | JGI IMG/M metagenome (GOLD analysis project Ga0310810, IMG submission 207641) | Soil microbial communities from experimental microcosm in Duke University, North Carolina, United States - NC | ecosystem: Engineered > Artificial ecosystem > Soil microcosm > Unclassified ... | reverse complement strand
CAACCTCCGGTCGGGTTTGTGCAAAGCGGTGCGACCTCGGCTTAGAGCAAATAAGGGAATGGAAATGAATCGATTTTCAGAACGTTCATTGTTGCTGTTACTGGCGACGGTGCAGTTCACGCACATCATGGATTTCATGATCCTGATGCCGTTGGGCCCGCAGCTGATGCGGAATCTTTTTATCGGGCCGGGCCAGTTTAGCGCGCTGGTAGCTGCTTATACGATCAGTTCGGGAGTAATCGGGCTCTTGGCGGCGCCGTTTATCGATCGGTTTGATCGCCGGAACGTTCTGCTTCTGGCCTACGGCGGTTTCATCATCGGGACCGTTTCCTGCGCGCTTTCTCAAGACTTCGTCTCGCTGTTGGCGGCGCGCGCGTTGAGCGGAGCGTTCGGCGGTTTGTCGAGCTCGATGGTGCTGGCGATTATCGGTGACGTCGTGCCGGCCGAACGTCGCGCAACCGGCGTGGGTGTAGTCATGACGGCATTTTCGCTGGCCGCAGCTTTGGGGGTCCCCTTCGGCCTCCGCCTGGCCCAACTGTTTCGCTGGGAAGCCCCATTCTATTTCCTGGCTGGGCTTGGCTTGTTGATCTGGGTTATGGCGCTGGTGCAGTTGCCGGTTCTCCGTGGCCATCTTCAAAATGTTCAGCGAAATCCGGCGCGCGCTTTCCTGGAACTGCTCCGCGATTCAAATGCTGTTCGCGCGTTGCTTTTCATGGGCACGCTGGTGTTTGGCCATTTTGCCATTATACCGCTGTTGCCGCCGTACCTGGTGGGAAATCTGGGTTTGCCGGAGCACGATCTCTTTCTGGTTTATCTCACCGGCGGAGTGCTAACCGTCTTCAGCGCGCCCCTCATTGGTAAACTGGCCGATACGCTTGGCCGGGTGCGAGTGCTTGGCTGGCTGATTGCAATCGCCTGCGCAGTGACCCTGGCAATTGCCAACATACAGCATTCCCCGGTCTGGGTTATCCTGGCGTTGGCAGGTCTCTTTTTCATCTTTGCCAGCGGGCGATTTATTCCGGGACAGGCGATCATGACTTTGGCGGTGCCAGCCTCTCGCCGTGGGGCTTTTATGAGCCTCACCGGCTGCGCGCGGGATATCGCCTCCGGCGTGAGTTGCAGTCTGGCCGGCTGGGTGGTGGTGCAAACACCTTCGGGCGGTTTGCTCCATTACAACTGGCTAGGGTGGCTAGCTGTCGCTGGTGCGATTGGGAGTTATTGGCTCGCGCGCCGCGTGCGGGTCAATGAGGAGGAACCTCGGGTGGTGGACGAGGTCAGAACTGGTTGGCGTGTGGAGGTTACGAGCAATCGTGCAAAACTGAATCAAGGGCTCACCGCGTTAGTGGTGGCGCTCACGCTAGCGAGCTCTTCCGCGCGCGCAGGAGTGCTCACGGTTGGACCGGATTATAAATCCCCGACTAATTCTTTTCCGGCAGATTACAAAGCAGCCGAACTGGGTTCGTGGAAAGAGGGCCAGCCGTTGGACCAGGTGCCGAAGGGAAACTGGTGGGAGGTCTTCAATGATTCGGAACTTATCCGATTGGAGGGTGAAGCGGTCGCGGCAAATCAGAGTCTGAAAATCGCCGTCGCGAGGCTGAATCAGGCGCGGGCGACCGCACGGGTTGCGCGCAGCGAACTGCTACCCAGCTTGAGCTTGAACCCGAGTTGGGTGCGGCAGCGCTTCTCACCCAACATGGAACCGAGCTTTGGCAACATCACAGCGAACAGTTTCAGTGTGCCGCTCGATTTCAGTTACGAAATTGATTTATGGGGCCGGGTCCGTCGTGGATTCGAAAGCGCGCGCGCTGACGCTCAGGCCTCTCTGGCGGATTACTACAACGTGCTGCTGACGCTGCAGTCAGATGTCGCCCAGAATTATTTCGGATTGCGCGCGCTGGACGCCGAGATCGCGACAGTGATCCAAACGGTGGACTTGCGCAAAGAACAGGTGAAACTGGTGCGCAGCCGGTTCGAGGGTGGCATCGGCAATGAATTGGACATCGCGCGCGCGGAAACGGAACTGGCGACGACTGAAGCGGAGGCGGCGTCGCTGGCGCAAAGACGGTCGGAACTTGAAAATGCGCTCGCTATCCTGGCGGGGAGCAATCCGGCCGTTTTCCGTCTGTCGACAAACACTTCGACCAATTGGAACCCGGTTCCGCCAGCGATACCGGCTGGATTGCCAGCGGCATTGTTGGAACGGCGGCCGGATGTCGCGCAAGCGGAGCGGTTGCTGGCCTCGGCCAATGCGCGGATCGGTGTCGCCAAAGCCGCTTTCTTTCCGGTCGTCAGTTTAACCGCTTCCGGCGGATACTTGAGCGGCGAACTGGAGAACCTGTTCAACTGGGACAGCCGCGTTTGGTCAATTGGTCCAAGCGTTTCGTTGCCGATTTTTGCCGGCGGCCGGAACCTGGCGAATTATCACAGGTCACAAGCGGCATTTGAGGAAGCGGTGGCACGATACCGGCAACAGGTGCTGGTGGCATTTGGGGATGTGGAAAATAGTCTGTCAGGAATTCGGCATTTGGCCGACCAATCTGCGGCCCAACAACGCGCGGTGGTGAATGCGCGACGGGCAGCTGACCTGGCGACGCAACGGTACCGTTCCGGCATCGTTTCCTATGTCGAGGTGATCGATGCGAACCGCGACGCGCTGCAGACCGAAAGGGCCAACGCTCAACTGGCGGGTCAGCGATTGATTACGACCGTTCAACTTATTAAGGCGCTGGGTGGCGGGTGGAATAGCGAACAGCTCTTTGCGAAAGCCGCCGCCAAAACCAAGGCGCCACGTGCAGGAAAACACTGAAAGGTTCAAATATGCTTACCAAAGTTATTGTTATAGTTGTTCTGGCTGTTCTCTATGGTCTGGCCTGGCACAACCAGCCGGCGCAATCGGAAGATACGGGATCTCGGAAGAACAAGAAGGTGTGACGGGGCCTAAAACGTAAAACATAAATAAAACATGAAACGTAAAGCGTAATGATGGATGCGAAATTAATTGTTCCGTTTACGTTTCACGCTTTACGTTTTCCGGTACCAGTTCAACACTCCGATCTGCGAATGTGCCTGGAAGAGAGGCGCTTTCGGCGCTCAACCGAAGCAGCTTCAGGGGACGCAGACGACGGGGTAATTGCCATCGGGACCGGGGATATTCCATTCCGCGACGATCTTTTCACCTTCGGCTGAGTCCATCGGGTACCAATCCCGGTCGGTAAGGCGGCGCACGAGTGTGCTGGCCGGAACGTCCTCACGCCGGATGGAGGTGCTGGCAGTGGCTCCGTTTTTCTGGATGGCTTCGAACTGGGCTTTGAGCTGGGGCGTATACTTTTCGAGGTAGGCAATACGCCGATGTTTCCGGTCGGCGGGATTGCCATTTTCCGAGATGACAATCGCGCGGACGCCGTCCAACTCATCGTTGTCAATCCCACGGATTGGAGGGACTGATGAGCGCGGTGCAGGAAAGAGCTTCTGCTGGCTAAGGTCATAAAAATAAACCATGCCATCCGAGTGACTCATGCGGGTGCGGATGCTGATCACAATCATTGCCGCAGCTGCGAGCAATAAAAGGGTGATCGCAACCAGTTTGATGGCCGAAGCTCGGTCCATGTGATGGGTCAGTGGGGTTGGGCGGTCGCCGACCACCAACAGGCTTCCGCGTTGCAGGGGATTCTTCCCGGGTCGACCGTCTGAGCGCGGCCGTCGGCAAACGCATAATTGGAACGGCGATTGTGACGAAAAGCACCCGGGTCGCGCTGTGCCGCGCGATTAAAGCCGGCGGCGGCGGCGTTGCCGATCTCCTTCCAAATCCACCAGCGGTCGTTGGGCCAGACTTTGTAAATGTCACTGTTGCCATCGCCGAGGAGGATCAGTTGGGTCGGCCGCTGTATCTTCGGCCAGCGGCACACATTATTTTCGTAGCCCGCAGGACGGCCGAAGGGCGGGGCGGAATTTGGGTCAGTCCAATGAACGTCAACGGCGCCGATGCCGCTCAGCAACTCGATCTCGCCGTCGACAGCCTTGCCGGCGATCTCGGGTCTGGGCGTTTTGGGCTTTGCGCGAGCGCCTGCGGCGTACGATTCCTCTTTCTCCGCAGGGCAGTCATAGAGTTTAGGAACCTTGCCGACGTGTTCGAAAATGTAGGAGCGCCAGCTGGTTTCATAACCGCGTGGCAGCAAATCCTGCATCGGCGGCAACCAATCGCGATTATCTCCGGCGTAGAGATGAACCCCGATGGAGAGTTGCTTGAGATTGCTGACGCACTGGATTTGCAGCGCCTTTTCCTTGGCTTTATTGAGAGCGGGCAGCAACAACGAGGCAAGAATTGCAATAATCGCGATGACGACCAGCAACTCGATCAATGTGAACGCGCACGCTCTCAGCCGTCGACTTGGCGCTTTCAAGGAGACTTTCAAAGTTTTGCTACCCAATCTCGCGCTCCCTTCCGAGTTTCGAGTACGCTTAAAGTCGGGTGATGTCAAGGTGTTGTGGTTGGCGGTTTTCGAGGAATAGGACAGATAGGACTAATAGAGTCTTAATTTTGTGGAGGCGGCTCGTCAAAACGCGGCGGGGTATTTTCCTCGGGCCGGGAGCCCTTCAAGGCGCGGAAAGGATGAAACGGCATCAGCATGATCTTGGGCAGAATGAACACCGGTTCGGTTTTCGGGTCTTCGAGCGTCCCTTGAACTTTATATTCGAACATCTTGGTGACGGGCCATAAGACCGTGCTGACCAGCGGGCCGACGACCCACATGTCTCGCAACAGCTCGGCCTCAACACGGGCATTGAGGCGGCTCTCCAGGTCGACCGTGCCGCGGTATTTGAGCCGCATGCCCGTCGAGCGGATGTCCATGTCTTGCGAAAGAACGACGCCATTGGTGATGACAAAACTGCAGGTGGCGGCACTGGCGCGGCTGTTGCCAAGGCCGGGAGAAATGCCGTTCAAAACGGGGCTGAAGATGCCGAACAGCGGGATGTCCCAGAGCAATCCGTCACGCAAGCTGGTTTCGCCATAGCCTTCAACCGAATGCCACTTCTCCGTATTGGCTTTGGTCACTGAAAGCGCTCCGCTGAGTGCGCCTTCGACGTGATTTGTCGAAGATGACAAGTCACTCAACAATGGGTGCAATTGCACATTGGTGACACCTACGGCGAAGAGAAAATCGGTGCCTTTCTTGGGTCTAAAATCAAACTTGGCAGCACCGGCCGCCTGGCCGCCGTAGAAATCGGCTCGAATATCGGAGAGGCTAAGCGACTCGCCGGCCCAATGGACATGACCGGCAATGTGCGGGAGTTTGAATTTCCACCAGAAAAAAGGGCCGCCATCCAGATCGAAATGAAGGTCGGCATCTGCTTCGCCGTGGAGAGGAATGGTGCCCTGCACATGGGCTACCGGGGGATTGAGGAATCGATACGACTCAATGGCCTTGACGACGTTGGTCCCGATCGCGCGCGCGATGAGCATGGGAGCGGCGGTGCTGAAACCGTTAGTGAGGTAAACCAGTTGGGCCTTTAAATCGACGGCCAAGCCATCGGCGCGGACGTCTCGTGCACCAACTTGGATCCGTGGTTCAAAGAACTGTATTAATTGATTCGAGTATTGGAGGCTGACCTGCAAGCCGCTGAAAGCGTCGGTACGAAAGGTGAAGTTGGTGAGCGCGAGGTCGGCTTTGAGGCCTGTACGCTTTTCGTCCTCGTAACGTCCCGAGATTTCGGCGTGGACAACGGGTGGCCGCGTGAAAGTGAAGAGATCGAATGCTGCCTGTTGATCCCGCTGAAGGAACGGGCGCACCGCTCGAACATCAACGGTGCTGGCAACGCGCCAATAAAAATCCCGGGTCACGTCGTTGGCCCGGTGCTCCGCGTTGACAGCGCCCTCGGGGCGAGCGAGGACGAGGTCGGGCAAGTGCCAGCACATGTTGGAGTAAGTGAAATGGGAACGGGCGCTGCTCAGCTGAAGCTTCTTCTGATAAACGCCGCCGCGCTCGGCGTTAAATTCACCATGCAATTGCAAGGTCGGCAACACCTCGGCGCGCCAGTCCGGTTGCCGGTTAGTCCAGGCAGGCAACACGACGGCTAGATCGCCTTTGAGTCGGGGCGGAGAGTTCCAGGAAAACTGGTTTAACCATCGTTGCGCTGGGAGCGGTAAAACGGCTTCGATTTTTTGAGGGTCAAAATCAGAAGTGAGGCTCAGGTTCAGCGCGCGGGTGGGGACATCCAAAATTGCATTAGCGTTGAATCGGCCATTGTAGAGGTGGAGGTCGAGATTTGTAAGGGCCAGGCTTGCGCCGCGCCAGTTGGCGTTGAACGCGGCGGTTTGGGCGAGCAGATTCGAATGCTCGAGCTGAGTGATGCGGCATTGGCATTCGAGCAAATAGGGGGCAAGATTGGTCCACCATGCCCAAGCCGGATCGACGTCAAGGCCTCGATTGGAACGTTTCAAGTCCGTGGAAACGCTGAGTTGACGAGCGCTGGCCCAGGTTGTCCGCGCATTTTCACATTCAAGCCATCCGTACCCTGAGAGCGGCACCGGGTCGTTCATCGCATGCACCCAATGAGCTGCCAGGCGTGCATTATTGGCGCTGCCCCACGGGGTCATCGCGTTGCGGGTTGAGAGGGTAAGGTCGGCTTCGACAACATTCGTTTGGCTGGGGAAAGAGACGAGTTGAATGGTGAGGCCGAAATTAGTGATAGCGGCCCAAGTCGTCCGGGCGTCGAGGGCTTCGAGGTGCAGTTCAGCGCGTGACATGCCGTTGGTCGCGGCGGGAAAAATCCGGGCATTAAGGTTGCCTCTTGAGATATTACCCCAGGGAGTATCAGCTCCGGGGGCGGCGAGTAACATCATGACCCCGAAGCTTTGAAGATCGCGCGCGTCACCGCGCACATCCAGAATGAGGTCCGGGGGCGAAGAAAAACGGATTGCTTGCAGGACATCAGAAAGTTTGCGCAAACGTTCCTGCCACGAAGCGGGTGAGACGGGTTGAACCGGCTGGGTTTGTTGCACGAATTTCCAATCGCGTATTGCCGAGGCGTTGGTAACCAGGCCAGAGAGGCGGATATTGGCACCGCGAAAGGCGGCTTTGAAATTATCCAATGCCCACTGGTCATCGGGAAGGAACCGCAAGTCGGTTTCAATCTTTTCGACTGAAAGTTGCCGGGCGGGGGGGGTGGTGCCAGCCAAAGGCCAGACCAGGCGTCCGCGACGCAGCGCGAGGGCATCGATCTGGAATTTCAAGCGGGTCAGCGCCTTCAAATTGAAGAGCACCTGGACTTCACCAAGCGTGAGTTGCGGACTCAACGGCTCGTCGGCTTGCACAAAACGGACATTGTCGGCGACGATACCTTGATACCAGCGCAAGCGGATTCTGGAGAACTGGAGGTCCACGCCGCGGGCATGGAGTTTTTTGAGCAGCGGCTGTTTGACGAACCCGGGCAGACCGACCTGGTTCAAATAGACGAATGTGGCGAGCAGGACGAATAGAAAGAACCAGAACGCGATGCGAAAGCGACGAAAGTAGAGGCGGCAACTCCGCCAGAAACGTCGTTTAGGACGCGTGGCCATAATCGGCAACTAACCCGGCGGAATGGAGAGATAAGTCGACACGTCGCGATAGAGCAACCACGGAAACTCGCAAATCCAAACACGTCCATCGAGGAGCAGGCTGGCGTACACATTGGAGGAAGGAGCCTGGCCGCCAAACTCGATGCTTGCCTTGTCGCCGTTCTTTAATTCGAGTGTGATTTGGAGTCCTTTTTCGCTGAAACCGCAGCGGGAGCGTTCCTGTTCTCCGCGAGCGACCCACGCGACCGCCGAGGCTTGCGCCAGTCCCCGCACCGTCTCCTCAGTGGGCAGGTCCTCAACTACACCTTGGGAACCGGGGGCAAGCGACCATTTGAAGCGTTCACGTCGCAGGAGTTGACGGGTTTTGCCGCCCTGAGCAATGGTCACTTGAGTGACGTCCTCTTCTGAGAAATGCCAGAATTTGCGGTCACGCAATTGCCAGCCGGCGGTGGGCAGACGGGCAAAGTCGTTGGTGGTGATCGCATAGACGGAGTTTTCGTCGGTAGTTTTAGCGAAGACTTTCTCAAGCTGGTTGGTGCTCAGGCCAAAACAGACCTCATTGGAGGCCAGGAGCGACGAATTGTTCGGCTTCGTACGCACGATGAACTTGCGGATCGGAGACGCCAGTCCGAAGTCGGGTAGATCGGGCGCATTGACGACGTCCTTCACGAACGCGGCAATCGGGGCGCCGGTCAAAACGTCGACCAGGTCCTGGAGCAACCCTTTATCAGCGGGCAAATCGTCCGGCAGGACACGCCAGGTGTCATTGGTTTGGTGCTGGATGGAAAAGGTCCCGTCCTGAGCAACGACCTCAATCGCTTCGACGGGGTCCGGGAGGGTCAACAGATGCGGGTCGCGAAAGTCGTTTACGGCGGCTCGCCATCCTGTGAGCGGCTCCTTGCTAACCGCGAAGATGGTATTCAGTCCGGCGCGGCGCGCGTACACCTTGCCCGGATCGTTGGTGAGACTTTTCCCAAACTGCAACAAGGTGGGCGGATTGGTGCTCTGGCCGAAACTGAGTTCCAGTTCCGGCGGAGTCAGGCCGAGGCGTTCCAGATCGGCCCGGGGGTCGTCGGAAATAAATTGCCGGACCCGCAGGTTCTGCAATTTTTGGAGGGAATCCTCGATGCGGAGGCTGTCGGCGCGGGCTTGGAGGGGCCAGATCATACGCCAGAGGCGGTTAGTGGGATCGCGCTGCAGTAACAGGCGCACCAGGGCGGTAGCACTGTTGGTGACGGCGATCCGGTCAAAGCTGGTCTGTGCGAAATTGATGACGGCAGTATCGCGCCAATCATTGACAGAACGGGGAATGTGGGTAAGCAAATCGGCATCGACGACGTAGGCGCCTTCGACACCGACGACCTGCAGATAGACCTGGTCACCGGGATTGGTTTTTGCGCCAATCAAGAGATGCACCCGGTAATCACCCTGCATGAGGATGATCGAAGCCTGAGGCGCTGTAAACCCGTACTCCTGGTCGGCTTTTGGGCGCGCCTTCAATTCGCTTTCGGTAATGTAAATCGCGGGCGTGAGTTGCTCCAACGCGGCAATGAGGTCTTCAATGCTGGCGGCCTGTGCCGGATAGGGCAGCGGTTCGGTCAAACGCCAGGTGTTGTTGGTGTGCTCAGCGCGAATTTCCAGCTGGGCTTGACCTGCGGCGGTCGGGCGGACCTGGATCGAGGTGACTTCGGAGAGCTTTACATGCGGGAGAATTCTGGCCGGTCCTGCGGGAGGTTTGTGAACGTGCCGCTGGTAAAAAAAAATGAACGCAAAGAGGCCCGCCGCCAGCCCGAGCCAGATCCAGGTGTTGCGGGAATTCATGCGGGTGAAAGGAAAAGCCTTGGAGCAAGCAACCAGGATCTCCTTTTGCTGGACCGGGTAAAACAGGGGCGCAACATTGAACTTCGAAAACCGAACATTGAACTTCGAACAAAATTACACTCGAAGCTAAGCGGATGGGGCTCGGGGTTCAAAGTTCGATGTTCGATGTTCGAGGCGGTTACCCGCGGCGACGAAGCCAGACGACGGAACCGAGGGCCAACACGGCGCCGGGCATGCCTGCCAGGAGCAACCACTCGGCACTTTGTAATTGGGTGTTAGTCATGACCAGGCGGTACTCGGCGACGGGCCGCGGTTCGAGTCCTTCCAGGAGGTGAGGGCGATCGAGCAGCCAGTTGACAGCATAACCGGCTAAATCCTTGTTGGCGCCAGACTCAATCTGGCGGTTGACGAGAAAAATCGAATCGCCGATCACAACCATCCGGGTTGTGCCGCGGTCGGTGATGACATCTTTGAGGGCGCCTTTTTCGACGGCAACCATGAGCGGGAAGCGGCCGGAACCGAGTTGAGGGTTCTTATCGATCGTGGCATGAGAACCGGTGAAGGCGATCTCCTGGACACGGGGAGCGTCAGCCGATTGTCGGGCGCTCTGCAATTTGCCGATGGGGCGAGGCAGGATTAGTTGAAGGGCCAGCGTTTGAAGCGGGGCAACCACCGGATGGTCCGCAAAGCTAGTCACTATCACGTCGGTTCCAGCCTTGGTATTTTGCAGGTCCTGAATGGTATTCGTTCCTACGCTGACGCCCCATTTGGCCAGAATTCGTTCCAACCCGGTTTCTTTGTGAATCGAAGAGAAATTGAAGAGGGCGAGTAAGCGGCCGCCTTGATTAAGGTACTGGTCGACCTTGTCGAGGACTGGGTCAGGGATGGCGACGGTCGGCCCGGCGATGACCAGGAGGTTGCAATCGGCTGGGATTTCATTGGTGCCTAGCAAAGAGATCTTCTCGGCTTGAATGGAATTTTCCAGGAGCACGGCCGCCAGTTTCAGATACCCCAGAGTCTCGTCGCCACTTTCGATGTCATGTTCACCGTCTCCCTGGAGAAAGCAGGCCTTGAATTGTTTCGGGTTCGTCACCCAAATCACCGCGGAAGTGAACGCTTTCTCGCCTGTAAACGATACGAGCTTGCGCCGATACTCGATTTCCTTCTCATTCGGCATCCGTTCGGTGACGTATTGAGCGATGGCGTTGCCGTTGACGGTTTTATACCTGCCGCCGCAGTCGAAGAGGATGATATCCTTGGCGTTGGGCGAGGCGAGGAAAGTGTATTTTTGTTTTAATTGAACGGCTGCTCCCGCGTCTCGAAGATAATCGACGGTCTGGACATTTATTTTGCGGTTGATGCGTTTGTACTCTTTAAGGAGATCGGCGACCATCGTATAGAGGGGGTCGTTTTTATCGTAGTAAATGGTGACGTTAACATCATTGGTTACTGATTCGAGAAACTTCACCGTGCGTGTCGCGAGCGGGATTCTGCCGCGCGCGCTGAGGTGGTAACGGAAGAAATAATCGTGGCTAAGGTAATTAATCATCACCACGACCGAGAGGACCAGGCCGATGACGAGACAGACCTGCAGGCCGATACCCCATTTCCGGTAGGGCGAGAAGGTTGATTTTTCGGGGGTCGGGTCTGCCATGTTATTTCCACCGTCGGCTTTCGACGACCCGCAAGGTGAGGAACAGGAACAGCAAAGTCAGGCTCAAGTAGAGCACGATGGGGCGGGTGTCGACTACGCCGCGGGCGAAATCGTGCATCTGGTCGAAAAAGGAGAGGGCCGACAGCACTTCGGTTTGCCAGGTGATACGCAGCGGGATGCGGTCGGCCAGGACGCCGATCATGAAGAGGCTGCCGCCGAAGACGAGGCTGATCATAGCCGCAGTGACCTGACTGCGGGTTAAGGCCGAGGCACAGCAACCGAGCGAAATAAAGAGGCAGCCAAGGAGGAGGATACCGATGAAGGTTCCGGCGACGGCGCCCGGATCGAGGGCAGCGGGGTCGCTGGCGAAGTGCCGGACAATGAACAAGCATCCGAGGAGGGGCAACCACATGAGAATGTAGAAGACCAATCCGGCACTGAATTTGGCGAGGACGACCTGCAGATCAGTGACCGGCGCAGTCATCAAGGTTTCGAAGGTGCCGGAGAATTTTTCCTGGGCAAACAACCGCATCGTGATGACGGGGGTCGAGAGCAGCAGAATGAACCAAAAGAACGGGGTGATGTAAAAGAGCTCGGTAAGCGGCATGGGGGTGGCTTCCTGTTGCAGATTGACGAGCAACACGACGAAGCTGAACCCAAGCAGGAAGACGGCGGCCGCGATGATCACATAGCCGGTGAGAGACAGGAAATAACCGGACAATTCACGTCGCATCAGGGTCAGGTAAGGGCCCATTAGAGTTCTTCCTCCTCGTCCGGCCGGGTCAATCGCACGTAAATATCCTCGAGCGAGTGGCGGCTGCGGGTGAGTTCACGCAAAGCCCAGCCGCGCTGTCTTGCCAATTCGAAGATGCGGGGCCGGAGATCAAGGCCGTCGCGTGGAGTCAATGCGCAGCGATAATACTCGCCTTCAGCGGCAGCGACATCGAAACTTTCGACTTCGGGCATTGCGGCCCAGGATTCCTGAAGATCAGCCATTGGCGCGGCGATTTCGGCAAGGACCTGGCTGTTGCTGCTCATCAAGCGCTGGAGATTGTCGGGAGTATCGGCGGCGAGGATCTTACCTTCGTAAAGAATGAGCATGCGGTTGCAGGTCATTTCGGCCTCGGGCAGGATATGAGTGGAGATCAACACCGTATGTTTGCTGGCCAGACTCTTGATGAGCTGGCGCACCGAACGGATCTGGTTAGGATCCAGCCCAATGGTTGGTTCATCCAGGATGATTAGCTCCGGCTCGTGCACCAGGGCGTCGGCCAGGCCGACACGCTGGCGATAGCCTTTGGAGAGCTGCCCCACGATGCGCCGAGCGACATCGGTCAGGCCGCACTGCTCCATGACAGTATCCACCCGAGTTCGCGATTGCTTCAGGCTCAATCCCTTCAACCGCGCGCGAAATTTCAAATATTCCCGCACGCGCATATCGAAGTGAAGCGGGTTGTTTTCGGGCATATAACCGATACGCCGGCGGACTTCGGTCGAGTGATGGAAGACATCGAGTCCGGCGACACGGACAGTGCCGGAGCTGGCGGGGAGATAGCAGGAGAGAATGCGCATCGTGGTGCTCTTGCCGGCTCCATTAGGACCCAGCAACCCCACAATCTCTCCGCGCCTGACTGTAAACGATATGTTCGACACCGCAGTGTGGCCGGCATATCGCTTGGTCAGACCGGTTACTTCTATCATTAAATCGTCGCTCATTGAAGCAACCCAAACTGCAGTTTAATCAATGGGTCCTGACTAAAGAAAGACTAAACTCCCGCAATCGAAGATTTCAAGACTCTGACGATGTTAACGGTGCGTTCGGAGAGTGTGTTGGCGAAACGCTTTTCGGAAGGCCGAGCTCCGCGAGGCGCCATTCTGCACTCTGCATTTTGCATTCTTTATTGAATCGGGCCCGAGGAGCTCGGCCTTCCGAATGGGGTGTCAGCGGACTTCAACTTCGACTGTGCCTTGATGGAATTCGACGAAGCTGCTGCCGATGCGGCGCGGGACGATGACCATCAGGTGGGCGGCATCCCCTTTCTTGAGTTCGGCGAGCGCGACCGCCACGATTCTTGGATGAGTCGCTTTCTGGCCTTCAATTGCCGTCACGATGTAGCCCCGCTGCAATTGCGCCTGGTCCGCCGGCCCGCCTTTTTCGACCTCTTCGACGAATAAACCTTCCCCGGGACGTATGCCGAGGCGCTGGGCGGTTCGCGGCGTCGCCTCCAATAATGTTAGCCCGAGTTTCTGGCGGATGAGATCCTCCAGCGGCATCAGGCGGACCTTAACGGTTTTGTGGTCGCTGCCGCGGGCGATGGCAATAGCGACGGGCTTTTCGGCTTCGCTCACGAGCAAGCGGTTGACGGCAATAAGGCTTTGCGGTTTTTCTGCATTGATTTGGAGGAGTTGATCCCCGGCTTGCAGTCCCGCCCTGGCGGCGGGACTGCCGGCCTGCACCGAGGTGACGACCAGCGGTCCTGGCCCGGATTTAACCTGTGCCCCGAACCAGAGCGAGTCAGTCTGCTCGGGGGTGAAGTATCGCGACAAAGCTGCGGAAACCTGCTTTACGGGAATTGAGAACCCGACGCCGGGGCCGCGCTGCCCACGTTCATCGAGATAAACCGCGACATTCAACCCGATTAACTCTCCCCGGAGGTTGACCAGGGGGCCGCCGCTGTTGCCGGGATTAATCGCTGCGTCGGTCTGCAGCCAATCCTCGACATCCAATGGCTCTTTGCCGGTCGACGGCCGCCGATTTTTCGAGCTCAAGATACCCTTGGTGACGGCGCCTCCCAGGCCGTAGGGATTTCCGACCGCCAATACGGTTTCTCCTAAAAGCAGGTCATCGTCCGGCGCGAACCGGATTGCTTTGAATTTTTCGCCGGGTTTTGTCTTGAGTTTAAGGAGGGCGACATCGCTCGACTCGGTGGTCATGACGGCGTCGGCATCGTACTCGCGGCCGTCCCAGAGCTTGACCTGGATCCGGTTGGCGCGGCGGACGACATGGAAGTTGGTAAGGACGTAACCCTCTTCGTCCACGATGACTCCGGAGCCGAGGCTGATGGATTTCTCCTGGCGAACAGGCGTATTTGGCCAGCCATAGAACTGACGAAGCAGGTCATCATACCACTCGTGGTATTCGATGACCGTCTCGGTGGCGATGTTGACGACGCAGGGAATGACCTGTTCGGTGGCGATGACGGCGGCGTCCCGGCGGATGTCGGGCTCAGCGGCGAACAAAGTCACGGCCGTGCTGAAGAATAGAAGCCTGGCGAGATACTGCGCCGTTCGCGTGAGCGGCTTTCGTAAAGAGAAAGGGCAGAAAGAGGAATTGATAACAAGCCGTTCCGGCGCTTGTGACGCCTGCGGCTCGACATTCGTTTGAGGCAATTGGTTCCTAAGGTTCACAGACATATAACAGTCAAGCTTGGCGGTCGATTCGTTCAAAATACGGGGATCGGAGGAGTAATTTCAGGGTCAGAAAAAGTCAAGTGGGACTCGCTAAGGGCAGAGACGCCAAGAGAAGGCAGAGGAAGGTCGAGTGAATGCGAGGGACATCAAGTTCAATGGCGTCACTGTGCA
>Ga0310810_10005104_pt1 | contig 14625 bp, 9 predicted proteins | sample NCmetagenome_FD_207641 | JGI IMG/M metagenome (GOLD analysis project Ga0310810, IMG submission 207641) | Soil microbial communities from experimental microcosm in Duke University, North Carolina, United States - NC | ecosystem: Engineered > Artificial ecosystem > Soil microcosm > Unclassified ... | reverse complement strand
TGTGCGGCTGGGCCTGCGCATTCACCTTGTAGTGCTGCACCATCAGCGCGACTTCGAGTTGGCTGAGCGAGCCTCTTCCGGTCGTCGCGTAGCGCACCTTGCCCGGGTTCTGCCGCATCTCTGCGATGAGATCGTCGAACGTCTTGAAGCGCGACTTCTCGCCGGTGACGAGCACCATTGGAATGGTGGCGACCTGCGCCACCGCGACGAAGTCCTTCACCGGATCGTAAGCCGGCTTCTTGGCGAGATAGGGCGTGATCGTCAGCGAATTCGATGTGAAGAGCAGCGTGTAGCCGTCCGGCGCCGCCTTGGCGACGGCAACGGTGCCGACGGCGCCATCGGCGCCCGGCATGTTCTCGACGGTGACCGACACGCCCATGCGCTTCGCGAGCGCGGCGCCGGTCGCGCGGGCGACCACATCAGTGCCGGAACCGGCCGCAAAGGGGACGATGATCTTGACCGGCTTCTCTGGATAGTCGGCCCAGGCATTCAAGGCCACGAATGCCGCTGCTGCGAGTAGGGTTCTCATCGCCAGATTGTCCGAGCGACCCTCGCCGCGCGTAATGAGACCAAGGTCTTATAGCGGGAATGCCAATTGCGGCGGAACCCCTATTCACATAGGAGGCTTCCATGGCAGGCAGCACACTCGATCCGGACAATATCCCGGCGAAGCGCGGGCGCCACACGCAGAAAGGTCATGACGTCGCATCGCTCGGGCCGAGCAATACCTCGGACAGCGGCTCGGACATGCAGGGTCCGGGCCTCGTCGACGACGATGCGCTCCACCTGGATCGCGGTACGAACGAGGATCCCGAGGGCGGCACCCTCGGGAAGATCGAAGCGGGCCAGGCGGTCGGCGATCGCGACATGGACGACACGAGCGATAGCCAGGGTACCGGCGAGCACCTGACGGCAGGCAAGGACCCCCGCATACGGCCGAACGAAGATCGCGATGCCGACCGTGTCGTCGACGAAGGCGAGGCGGGACTCGGCCGCGGATTGGATGAGGCCGAGCTGGCGCGAAAGAAGCCGGAGCGGAAGCGCTAGGTGGTGCTGGCACTTCAGAACATCGAAACGCTGATTCCTTTTGCCTGCAGGGATCGAACGAGCACCTGGGTATGCTCGCGGTCGCGGGTCTCGACCAGGAATTCGACCTCAGGCGAGCGCACCGAAGCGGTGCCGAAGATGCGCTGATGCAAGACCTCGACGATGTTGCCGCCGGCGTCCGCGATCATCTGCGTTATTTTCGCGAGACTGCCGGAAACGTCCGGCATCGTCACGCGCAGGCGCACGAGGCGCGCGTCGCGCACCAGGCCGCGCATCAGCACCGACGCGAGCACGCGGCTGTCGATGTTGCCGCCGGAGATCGGGATACCGACCCGCTTCCCCGTGAAGTGCTGCGGATGCTCGAGGAGTGCGGCGAGCGCCGCGGCGCCGGCGCCTTCGGCGACGGTTTTTTCGATCTCGATCAGCGCGACGATGGCGCGCTCGATGGTTTCTTCCTGCACCACGAGCACTTCCTCGACCTCTTTCCTGATGATGGCGAATGCCGTGTCGCCGACATCCTTGACCGCGATGCCTTCCGCGATCGTGTCGCCGCCGACTTTGACCGGCTGGCCGGCGAGGCGCTGATGCATCGAAGGGTAGGTTTGCGACTCGACGCCGTAGAGCTTGATTTTCGGGTTGAGCGCCCGCGCCGCGGTTGCGACGCCCGAAAGAAGGCCGCCGCCACCGACGGGCACGACGAGGATGTCGAGATCCGGAACCGCTTGCAGCATCTCGAGGCCGACCGTGCCCTGGCCGGCCATGACGTGCGGGTCCTCATAAGGATGGACGAAGACCAGGTTGTCGCGTTTGGCGAGCGCATGCGCGTGCGCGGCCGCTTCTGTCAGGGATTCCCCCTCAAGCTCGACCTTTGCGCCGTGAACTTGGGTGTTCTTGATCTTGGTATTCGGCGATCCTTTGGGCATGACGATGACCGCCGGAATGCCGAGGCGCGCCGCGTGATACGCCACGGCCTGGGCATGGTTGCCGGCGCTCATGGCGACGACGCCGCGCTTGCGCTCGCTTGCCGAGAGGGAAGCGAGCTTGTTCAGCGCGCCGCGCTCCTTGAAGGAGGCGGTGAACTGCAGGTTCTCGAACTTGAGGTGCAGCTTGCAGCCGGTGAGGCGCGAGAGCGTGTGGCTGGGAAGAAACGGCGTGCGCTCGATGGCGCCTTCGATGCGCGCCGCCGCGGCGCGGATGGCCTCGATCGAAAGCATGGCGTGAAATGTTAAAGGGTTATCATCGCCCGCGCGCATGGAAGTCGACGCACAACTGACCAAGCAGTCATCGATCGGCGCCGATCCGACCGACGCGCAGTTCCGGCTGCTGGTCGAGTCTGTCAGCGACTACGCCATCTACCTGCTCGACACCTCGGGCCGTGTGATGAGCTGGAACGCGGGCGCCGAGCGCATCAAGGGTTACTCGGCGGCCGAGATCCTCGGCCGGCATTTCTCGCTCTTCTATCCGCCCGAGGATCGCGCCGCGGGCCGCCCCGATCACATGCTCGAGCACGCGGCGCGGGACGGACGCATCAGCGCGCAAGGCTGGCGCCTGCGAAAGGACGGCACCCGCTTCTGGGCCGATGTCGTCATCACTGCGCTGCGCAGCCGCTCGGGGATGCTGGCCGGATTTGCGAAGGTCACCCGCGATCTCACCACGTGGCGCCAGGCGCATGAGCGCATCCGCGAGAGCGAGGAGCGCCTCCAGGCGTTCACCGATCACAGCCCGGCGATGATGTTCCTCAAGGATGCCGACGGCCGGTATCGCTTCGTGAACCGGCAGCTCCTCGCGCGCTTTGGCCTGCGGCGCGAGCAGATCCTCGGCCGGCGCGATGACGAGATCTTCCCGACGGCGCAGGCGGCGCTCTTCTCGGCGAGCGATGCCGACGTGGTCTCGCAGCGCGCCGCCATCGAGCTCGAGCAGGCAGTTCGGCTCGGCGACGTCGAGCGCATCCACATGATCGTCAAGTTCCCGGTGTTCGATGCGGCCGGCGCGATCGCCGGCATCGGCGGCGTCGCCACCGATATCACCGAGCGCATTCGCAACGAGCAGGCGCTCGCGGAGCAGCGCACGCTTCTCGCCGAAGCCCAAAAGCTCGCCGGCCTCGGCTCCTGGGAGTGGGAGCCCTCCAGCGGGCGCATGAGCTGGTCCGAGGAGCTGTACCGTATTTACGGGTTGGAAGTCGGCGCCGTGGCGCCGAGCTTCGAAGCATTCCTCGATCGCATCCACACAAGCGATCGCGTCATGACCGCGACGCTCATTGCCCGCGCCCTCGCCGAGGGTCGCGGCTTTACGCACGAAGAACGCGTGGTGCGTCCCGATGGCGCGGAGCGCGTCGTGCGGACGCAGTCGGAGATCGTCCGCGACGACAAGGGCCGCGTAATCAAGCTGGTCGGTGCATGCCTCGACATCACCGAACAAAGGAATTCCGAGATCGCGCAGCGCGCGGCTGCGGCGAGCCTGCAATCGCTGACGCGGCGCCTGGTGCAGGTGGAAGAGGCCGAGCGGCGGCGCATCGCCGGCGAGCTGCACGACCGGGTCGGCCAGACGCTGTCCGCCCTGAACATCAACCTCGACATCGCCCTCGGCAGCCTGGGCGAGTCCGGTCCGCAAGACCTGCGCATGCGGCTGCGCGACTCGCTGGGGCTCGTCGATGGCACCCTCTCGACGATCGAGAACGTGATGACCGAGCTCCGCCCGCCGCTCCTCGAGGAATACGGCATTGGCGCGGCGCTGGGCTGGTACGGCGAGGAGTTCGCGAAGCGCACCAACATCGAGGTGAAATGCGATGACCAGGCGCGCGAGCGCAATCGCGACCTGCCTCGCGAGGCCGCCATCGCGCTTTTCCGCATAGCGCAGGAAGCGCTCAACAACGTTGCGAAGCACGCGCAGGCGACGCAGGTGGATCTGCTGATCGATGCAGACGAACATCGGATGACGATCGCGATCCGCGACAACGGCAAAGGCTTCGACCCGAGCGCTGCCGAGGCTCGCTCGACGCGCCTTGGCATGACCACCATGCAGGAGCGCGTCATTGCAGCCGGCGGCTCGCTCGAGATCGAAAGCGCGCCCGGCAAAGGGACCACACTAATGGCACGAGTTCCGTTCTCCCCATGACGATCAAAATCCTGATAGCCGATGACCACGCCGTAGTTGCCGAGGGCTTGAAGCACCTCGTCGAGGCGCAACCCGATCTCCAGGTAGTCGCCACCGTCGGCGATGGCCGCGAGGCGGTGCGCGTCGCCAAGGAAACCGAGCCCGACGTCGTATTGATGGATCTTTCGATGCCGGAGCTGAACGGCGCCGATGCGACGCGGGCGATCATCGACGCACGTCCCGAATGCCGCGTGATCGTGCTCTCGATGTATGTCGAGCGCGAATACGTGCGCCGCGCCCTCAAGGCTGGCGCCACGGGTTACGTGGTGAAGCGCTCGGCAGCGAAGGAGCTGGTGGAGGCGATCCGCGCCGTGCAGAACGGCCAGCGGTACCTGAGCCCCCGGGTCGCCGACGTCGTCATCGACGATTACGCAGGCGACGGCAAAGGGGATCTGCTGGAGAAGCTTTCCACCCGGGAGCGCGAGGTGCTGCAACTCCTGGCTGAAGGGCGCACCGGCTCCGAGATCGCGCAGCGGCTCGCGTTATCGCAGAAGACCGTCGAGACTTATCGCGCGCGGCTCGTCGAGAAGCTCGGCATCCGCGACGTAGCGGGCCTGGTCAAGTTCGCCATCCAACGGGGCTTGGTCTCTCTCGACTAATCCGGCGCTCGCGCCACGAGCACCGGGCAGCGCAGCTCCGTGCCATCGATCGACCATAGACTCGTCGCCTCGTCGAACGCGGCGAAGCGCTTGCTATCCGCATGGAGGATTCCATCCACCGCCGACAGGTGCTGATAGGGTCCAAACATCGTCCCGAGCGTCCCGTCGAGCTGGCCGAAGTACACGACGACGCGGCCGCCGCAGTCGAGTCGGCTGAACTTCCGGCCTTCGGACTCCCAGCTGTGATCGCGATGCACGGCAATCGGCGTCCCTGCAGCCGAAGGCCGTAGCAGGTTCCGGTCGAACCGCAGCTCCGAGAACACACCCGGCGAAAGGCTCGTCCCCTCCTGCGCGCCGAAGACTGGCCGCAACACTTGGGCTCATTCTCTGCGACTGCGCTGGGAATATCTGTCGGGCGGGGCCCGACACTTGCTATCGGCGCGGCTGCGCCAGGATCTCGAGGACCGCGTTCGGATCGCAGGGCTTGTCGAGGTAATGATCGAAGCCTGCCTGCCGAGCCACCATCTTGTCCGGGCTTTCTCTCCAGAACCCGGAAATGCCGATGAGGAGCGGCCGCCGCAGATCGAGGAAGGTGTGACGGATCTCCTGCGCGACGGCGTAGCCGCTCATCCCGCAGATGGCGATGTCGATGATGATGGCGTCGGGCCGCACGACGCGCACGGTCGGCAGGACTTGCTTGCCGGTGTAGACGGAATAGACGGTGTGACCGGCATCGCGTAAAAACAAGGAGAGCGTGTCGACGATGTCGCGCTCGTCGTCGGCAACGACGACGCGTAGCGGTTGGGCGGCGATGCGCCGCTCGTTACCCTGCGATTGGGCGATATTGGCGGCGGACGTGGGCATAGCCATGTGACTTGAAACCGCATTGTGCTCGCGATTGAAGCAGCACGGGTGGGCGGGGTATGGTCCATCCGGGCGAAGAGTGGGGCGGACGGCACGCTCTTCGCTTGCAGTGTTCAAATCCCATGAGCGAACAGAAACGGCCTTCGATTCTTGTCGTCGACGACGAAACCGCGGTGCGGGAGGTCCTGAAGCTCCACCTCGCGGGGGCGGGCTACGACGTCAAGGTGGCGGACGACGCTATCGTCGCCGGGCGCGCGGTCATGGCGACGCCGCCCGACCTGATGATCGTCGACGTTGCGCTGCCGTACCTGGACGGCGTCGACTTTGTCGCGGCCCTGAAATCCGACACCACCATGCCGGCGATGACGGTGGTCTTCATGAGCGGCAATGCAGAGGTGCTCGACCGGGCGCGGACGCTCGGTGCCCCGTGCCTGAAGAAGCCTTTCAGCGCGGAAGAGCTGCTGGAAGTGGTGCGCCGGGAACTGATGCTGCGTCCGCCGACGCGGCGGGCGCGCCTCGACTACCTGTCAGCTAGTACCTGAGCCTGCAGTTACGGGGTGCTCCCCGTGGCTAGGGGGCCGATCAGCTCGAGCAGCGCCTTGGGGTCGAAAGGCTTCGGCATGTGGTGATCGAAGCCGGCGAGCCGCGCCAGGATCCTGTCCGATGACTGCTTCCACCCGGTGATGGCGATCAGCATCGGGCGCGCCTTGCCGAATTCCTGCCGGATCTCGCGCGCCGCGTCATAGCCGTTCATGCCGGGCATGCTGATGTCGATCAGCGCCACGTCCGGATCGAAATCGCGAACCATCCGCATGATCTCCGAGCCGCGGTAGAGCTCGCGCACTTCGTGGCCTTCGTCCATGAGCAGCGCCGCCAGCGTGATCACGTGGTCGCGATCGTCGTCGGCGACGATGATGCGCAACCGCCGCTTCGCGCGCGACGCGCCCTCTGCAGCGGGTGACTGCACGGATTCGTTCTTAGCCACGGCCGTGATGGTATCGAAGGAAACAAGAACTTGCCTGCATCGCGTAGATAAGTCCGTGGCTTATGTCTGTGGTGATCGCCGGGCTTTTTTTGTCGTTGCTCCACTACACGTGCCGACGACGATTTACATAGTGGAGCCGTGCTTCGGGATGTAGAGGGTCTTTGCGCGAGGCTGTAGTGCAAACGACGACATGCAACTCGGTGCCTTTCTACAGGGCGTGCAGGGTATCTTTCGACGGTTTGTTTCGATAAGCGGTCAACGCACGGAGCCCACGTGAATCTCCCTCTCAAAGACGCCGCCACGACGGAAGTCGGCCACGCCGAAGAGCTGAGCGCAATCCATGCAGCACTGGTTGCGCTCCGAAGAGGCGATCCCGGAGCGAAGCTGCCGATCCAGGGAAGCCCGCAATTCAGCAAGGTCGCTGACGTCTTCAACGATCTTGTGGAGCAGAACGTCTCGATGGCCGAGGAGCTCTCGAAGCTCTCGCAGGCGGTCGGCAAGGAAGGCAAGCTCCGCCGGCGTGCGGCGCTGCCTCAGGCGCGCGGCTTCTGGGCGCAGTCGGTAGAGAACATCAACGCGCTGATCGACGACCTCGTCCATCCGACGAACGAAGCGGCGCGCGTGATCGGCGCGGTGGCGCAGGGCGACCTCTCGAAATCCATGGCTCTGGAGATCGACGGACGGCCGCTCGAGGGCGAATTCCTTAGGAACGCCAAGACCATCAACAAGATGGTGGAGCAGCTCGGCAACTTCTCGGCGGAAGTGACGCGCGTGGCGCGCGAGGTGGGCACGGAAGGCAAGCTCGGCGGCCAGGCGAAGGTGAAGGGCGTGGCGGGCGTGTGGAAGGACCTCACGGACAACGTGAACTCGATGGCCGGCAACCTCACGTCGCAGGTGCGAAACATCGCCGACGTGACGACGGCGGTGGCGAAGGGCGATCTCTCGAAGAAGATTGAAGTGGACGTGAAGGGCGAGTTCCTCACGCTCAAGTCGACCATTAACACGATGGTGGACCAGCTCCGTTCATTCGCGGCGGAAGTGACGCGCGTCGCGCGCGAGGTGGGTACGGAAGGAATTCTCGGCGGTCAGGCCCGAGTCGAGGGTGTGTCGGGTACGTGGAAGGACTTGACCGAGTCGGTGAACTCCATGGCCGGCAACCTCACGTCGCAGGTGCGGAACATCGCCGACGTGACGAAAGCGGTGGCCGCAGGCGACCTCTCCCGCAAGATCACGGTGGACGTGAAGGGCGAGGTGCTCGAGCTCAAATCCACGATCAACACGATGGTGGACCAGCTCCGGTCATTCGCTGCGGAGGTGACGCGCGTAGCTCGCGAGGTGGGAACCGAAGGCAAGCTCGGCGGCCAGGCTGACGTGCAGGGCGTGGCCGGCACGTGGAAGGACCTGACCGAGTCGGTGAACTTCATGGCCGGCAACCTCACGTCTCAGGTGCGGAACATCGCCGACGTGACGAAGGCGGTAGCAGCGGGCGACCTCTCGAAGAAGATCACGGTGGACGTCAAGGGCGAGATCCTCGAGCTCAAGTCGACGATCAACGTCATGGTGGACCAGCTTTCGTCGTTCGCTGCCGAGGTGACGCGCGTCGCGCGCGAGGTGGGAACGGAAGGCCGCCTCGGCGGACAGGCCGACGTCCCGGGCGTGTCGGGCGTGTGGAAGGACCTTACCGACAACGTGAACTCGATGGCCGGCAACCTCACGTCGCAGGTGCGGAACATCGCCGACGTGACGAAGGCGGTGGCCGCAGGTGACCTCTCCCGCAAGATCACGGTGGACGTGAAGGGCGAGGTGCTGGAGCTCAAGTCGACGATCAACACGATGGTGGACCAGCTTTCGTCGTTCGCAGCCGAGGTGACGCGCGTGGCGCGCGAGGTGGGCACGGAAGGATCGCTCGGTGGTCAGGCCGAGGTGCGCGGCGTGTCGGGCGTGTGGAAGGACCTCACCGACAACGTGAACTCGATGGCCCGCAACCTCACGTCTCAGGTGCGGAACATCGCCGATGTAACGAAGGCGGTGGCCTCGGGCGACCTCTCGAAGAAGATCACGGTGGACGTCAAGGGAGAAATCTTGGAGCTGAAGAACACCATCAATACGATGGTGGACCAGCTCTCATCGTTCGCTGCCGAGGTGACTCGGGTGGCGCGCGAGGTGGGCACTGAAGGCTCGCTGGGCGGTCAGGCCAAGGTCGAGGGCGTATCCGGCACGTGGAAGGACTTGACCGACTCTGTGAACTCCATGGCCGGCAACCTCACCTCGCAGGTGCGGAACATTGCCGACGTGACGAAGGCGGTAGCGGCGGGCAACCTCTCCCGCAAGATCACGGTGGACGTGAAGGGCGAGGTGCTCGAGCTCAAGTCCACGATCAACACGATGGTGGACCAGCTCTCATCCTTTGCCGCCGAGGTGACGCGGGTGGCGCGCGAGGTGGGCACTGAAGGCTCGCTGGGCGGTCAGGCCAAGGTCGAGGGCGTATCCGGCACATGGAAGGACTTGACCGAGTCGGTGAACTTCATGGCCGGCAACCTCACCTCGCAGGTGCGGAACATCGCTGATGTGACAAAGGCTGTCGCCGCGGGCGACTTGTCCAAAAAGATTACGGTGGACGTGAAGGGCGAGATCCTCGAGCTCAAGAACACCATCAACGTCATGGTGGACCAGCTCCGGTCGTTCGCCGCAGAAGTAACGCGCGTTGCTCGCGAAGTCGGCACGGAAGGGAAGCTCGGCGGCCAGGCCGACGTGCAGGGCGTAGCCGGCACGTGGAAGGACTTGACCGAGTCGGTGAACTTCATGGCCGGCAACCTGACGTCCCAGGTGCGGAACATCGCCGAAGTGACGAAGGCGGTGGCCGCAGGCGACCTCTCGCGCAAGATCACGGTGGACGTGAAGGGCGAGGTGCTCGAGCTCAAGAACACGGTGAACACGATGGTGGACACGCTTCGTTCGTTCGCCTCGGAGGTGACGCGGGTAGCTCGCGAGGTCGGCACCGAAGGAAAGCTCGGCGGCCAGGCCGACGTGCAGGGTGTTGCGGGAACGTGGAAAGACCTGACCGAGTCGGTGAACTTCATGGCCGGCAACCTCACCTCGCAGGTGCGGAACATCGCCGATGTAACGAAGGCCGTTCAGGCCGGCGACCTCTCGAAGAAGATCACGGTCGACGTGAAGGGCGAGGTGCTCGAGCTCAAGAACACCATCAACACGATGGTGGACCAGCTGCGGTCGTTCGCTGCTGAGGTGACGCGCGTTGCGCGCGAGGTCGGCACGGAAGGAAAACTCGGCGGCCAGGCGGATGTGCAGGGCGTAGCCGGCACGTGGAAGGACTTGACCGAGTCGGTGAACTTCATGGCCGGCAACCTTACGTCTCAGGTGCGGAACATCGCAGAGGTGACGACCGCCGTGGCGGCCGGCGACCTCTCGAAGAAGATCACGGTGGACGTGAAGGGCGAGATCCTCGAGCTCAAGAACACCATCAACACGATGGTGGACCAGCTCCGCTCGTTCGCTTCAGAGGTGACGCGCGTAGCGCGCGAGGTCGGTACCGAGGGAATTCTCGGCGGCCAGGCCCGAGTGGAAGGCGTCTCGGGTACGTGGAAGGACCTCACGGACTCGGTGAACTTCATGGCCGGCAACCTTACGTCCCAGGTGCGGAACATCGCCGACGTGACGAAGGCGGTGCAGGCGGGTGACCTCTCCAGAAAGATCACGGTGGACGTGAAGGGCGAGGTGCTCGAGCTCAAATCCACGATCAACACGATGGTGGACCAGCTCAACTCCTTCGCCGCGGAAGTAACGCGGGTTGCTCGCGAAGTCGGTACCGAAGGGCGCCTCGGCGGACAGGCTGTTGTGCGAGGCGTGTCGGGCGTGTGGAAGGACCTTACCGACAACGTGAACTCGATGGCCGGCAACCTGACCTCCCAGGTGCGCGGTATCGCCAAGGTGGTGACGGCGGTCGCGAACGGCGACCTCAAGCAGAAGCTGACGGTGGAGGCGAAGGGCGAGATCGCTGCCCTTGCCGAAACGATCAACAACATGACGGACACGCTCGCGACGTTCGCCGAGCAGGTGACGACGGTGGCTCGCGAAGTGGGCGTCGAAGGCAAGCTCGGCGGACAGGCGAAGGTGCCGGGCGCAGCGGGCACCTGGAAGGACCTCACGGAAAACGTGAACGAGCTCGCGGCGAACCTCACCACGCAGGTGCGCGCGATTGCTGAAGTTGCGGTGGCGGTGACGCAGGGCGACCTGACTCGATCGATCTCGGTCGAGACCCAGGGCGAGGTGGCGGCTCTCAAGGACACGATCAACGAGATGATCCGCAACCTGAAGGACACGACGCAGAAGAACACCGAGCAGGACTGGCTGAAGACGAACCTGGCCAAGTTCTCCCGGATGCTGCAGGGCCAGCGCGACCTGCCGACCGTCGGTCAGCTGATCCTCTCCGAGCTGGCGCCGGTGGTCGGCGCGCAGCAGGCGGAGTTCTATGTCCTGGCCGGCGAGGAGAATCCCAAGCTCAAGCTGCTCGCCAGCTTCGCGAGCGGCGGCCAGGGCTCGCACGGCAAGGAAGTCGACCTCGGCGAAGGTCTCGTCGGCCAGTGCGCGATCGAGAAGCGGAAGCTCGTCATCTCGGGCGTGCCGGCGGAGGCGTTCCGCGTCACGACCGGCCTGTCGAAGCAAAGCGCGGCCGACGTGATGGTGCTGCCGGTGGTGTTCGAGGGCGAGGTGCGCGGCGTGATCGAGCTCGCCTCCTTGGATCGATTCAATCCCGCCCACCAGGCCTTCCTGGATCAGCTGACGGAATCGATCGGCATCGTGATCAACACGATCGAGGCGAACACCCGGACGGAGAACCTGCTCAAGCAGTCGCAGTCCCTCGCCGTCGAGCTGCAGCAGACGAACGAAGAGCTGCAGGAGAAGGCGCGACTCCTCGCCCACCAGAACGAAGAGGTGGAGCGCAAGAACCGCGAGGTGGAATTGGCCCGCCAGGCGCTGGAAGAGAAAGCCGCCCAGCTGGCCCTTACCTCCAAGTACAAGTCCGAGTTCCTGGCGAACATGTCGCACGAGCTGCGCACGCCGCTCAACAACCTGCTGATCCTTTCCGACCAGCTCTCGCGCAATACCGACGGCAACCTGAATCCGAAGCAGGTCGAGTTCGCGAAGACGATCCACGGCTCGGGCAACGAGCTCTTGGCGCTGATCGCGGACATTCTCGATCTCTCCAAGATCGAGTCGGGCACGGTGGCAGTCGAGCCGAGCGAGCTGCGCTTCGACGACCTGCAGCGCTATGTCGAGCGCACGTTCCGGCACGTCGCGGAAACGAAGAAGGTCGACTTCCGCGTGTCGATCGACGGGGCGCTGCCGCGCACGATGCTCACCGACATCAAGCGGCTGCAGCAGATCATCAAGAACCTGCTCTCCAACGCGTTCAAGTTCACGCATGTGGGCAACGTCTCGATCTCGATCGCACCGGCCGTCTCCGGCTGGTCGACCGAGTCCGAGCACCTGGATGCGTCCGACCATGTGATCGCGTTCAAGGTGAGCGACACCGGCATCGGCATCTCGGCCGAGAAGCAGCAGATCATCTTCGAGGCGTTCCAGCAGGCCGACGGCTCCACGTCGCGGAAGTACGGCGGCACGGGTCTCGGCCTCGCCATCTCGCGCGAGCTCTCGAAGCTGCTCGGTGGCGAGATCCGCCTGGTCAGCGCGCCCGGCGCGGGCTCGGTCTTCACGCTGTACCTGCCGCTCACCTACACGCCGATGCGCTCGCCGCGTCCGCGTCCGACCGTGTCCGAGGCGCCGCAGCAGCACCCGGCGGTGGTAGAGCCGGTCGAGGCAGTGTCGCCGGCAGTGGTCGAGGAAGAAGCGTCGATCTTCGTCAACGAAGCGGACGACGACCGCGAGGACATCCAGCCGGGCGACCGGGTCCTCCTCATCGTCGAGAACGACATCGGCTTCGCCAAGATCCTGCTGGAAGCCGCACGCCAGAAGGGCTTCAAGGGCGTGGTGTCGACCACCGGTGCGGCGGCGCTCGCGATGATCCGCGAATACCAGCCGGCGGTAATGACACTGGATATCTACCTGCCCGACATGCAGGGCTGGCGAGTGCTCGAGCGCCTGAAATCCGACCTCGCCACACGCCACATCCCGGTCTGCGTGGTCTCGACGGACGACGCGCGCGATCGCGCGCTGAATTCCGGTGCGCTCGGCTTCATCGCGAAGCCGCTGACCTCGCGTGACCTCGTCGACCAGGCGATCGATCAGCTGAAGGAATTCGTCGCCCGCAACACGCGGCAGGTCCTGCTCATGCTCCCCGAAGGCGCCAACCGTACCGAGGTCGTGGAGCGCCTGGGCGCAGCCGACATCGGCATGCTGGTGGCCTGGTCGCGCGACGAAGCAGCGAAGATCATCAAGTCGCAGCAGATCGACTGCCTCGTGGTGGATGAAGCGATCCAGGACCTGAAGCCCCGCGACATCGTCGAGGCGCTGGAGCACAAGCCGGTGATGCGCCTACTGCCGGTCGTGTTCTTCGGCGCCAAGGGCGAGCAGATGCTCTCCACCTGGCGCGCCGCGGACGGCACCTTCGCGCTGCGCGAGGCGCGCACTACCGAGCGGCTCCTCGACTACATCTACTTCTTCGTGCACCGGAGCACCGCTTCGATGTCGGAAGAAGAGCGGAAGGCGCTCGAGGACCTCCACAGCTCGCACCGCGTGCTGGAGCGGAAGCGCGCGCTGCTGGTGGACGATGACATGCGGAACATCTTCGCGCTCGCCACGGTGCTCGACGAGGAAGGCATGCAGGTGGTGTCGGCCAACAACGGGCGCGAGGCGATCGAGATCGTGAAGCGCGACGCCGACATCGACATCGTGCTGATGGACATCATGATGCCGGAGATGGACGGCATCACCACCATCAAGGAGATCCGGAAACTGGAGCGCGGCAGCGACCTGCCGATCATCGCGGTCACGGCGAAAGCCATGAAGGGCGACCGCGAGAAGTGCATTGCCGCCGGCGCCTGGGACTACCTCTCCAAGCCGGTGGACCGCGTGCACATGCTGTCCGTGCTGCGAGGCTGGCTGCATCGGTAGATGGAAGAAAAAGCAAACATCCTCGTAGTCGACGACCTGCCCGAGAAGCTGCTCGTCTTCACGAGCATCCTCGAGGAGCTGGGGCAGAACCTCGTCACCGTGCGTTCGGGCTCGGAAGCGCTGAAGGAAGTGCTCGCGCGCGAGTTCGCGGTGATCCTGCTCGACGTCAACATGCCGGACATCGACGGCCTGGAGACCGGTCGCCTCATCCGCCAGTACAAGAAGTCGGCCCATACGCCGATCATCTTCATCACGGCGTACGCCGACGAGATGCAGACCGCGCAGGGCTACTCGCTCGGCGCGGTGGACTACATCCTCTCGCCGGTGCGCCCGGACGTGCTGCGAAGCAAGGTGAAGGTCTTCGTCGAGCTCTACCAGATGCAGCAGCGCACGCGCGCCATGGCCGAGGCCGAGGTGGCGCGGGCGTCGGCCGAAGAGGCGAGGCGGCGGGCCAACTTCCTGGCCCACGCGAGCCACGAGCTCGGTGCCTCGCTCGACCTCGAGCAGGGCATGCGGCGGCTGCTGGATCTCGTCGTGCCGCACGTCTGCGACGCGGCGGCCGTCACCATCGAGAAGGAACCCGGCAAGCTGGACACGGCGAGCGCGCCGGCCAGCGACTTCGCGCCGGCGCCGCTCAAGTCGGCGATGCAGGTCGTGATGCGCGATCACGAAGTGCTGGAGATCCCGGATGAAGCGGGGCTCGCGACGACGCTTTGTTATCCGCTGCAGGTCGGCGACCGCGTCATCGGGGCCTTTGCGCTCGGCTACACCGGGCGCCAGCCGCGGGATCGCGACATGCTCGAGGAGGTCGCAGGCCGGGCCGCCATCGCCCTGGATAACGCGCGCTTATATAGGACCCTCAAGCGCGAGATCACGCGCTCGCGC